>Ga0065711_1048242_pt1 | contig 11915 bp, 15 predicted proteins | sample Hoacrofraction12_FD_59098 | JGI IMG/M metagenome (GOLD analysis project Ga0065711, IMG submission 59098) | Hoatzin crop microbial communities from Cojedes, Venezuela - Epithelial fraction 12 v2 (version 2) | ecosystem: Host-associated > Birds > Digestive system > Esophagus > Crop | place... | reverse complement strand
AAAAAAAAAAAAAAAAAAGGAGACCCAGGGCCATGAATAGAATCAGTATTTTGTAGAGAGGGATGCACAGACGCACACACCCCCCCACTGACACAGCACAGGCTCAGCCCAAGCAGGACACTCCTTTTCCCTCCTGCTTCTGATGGTACAGGAAAATGGGAGACCCTGTCGGTCTCCCTCTATCAGTTCTCTGACCTTGTCTGGCTGTAAATGAGCAGAGCCGGTGAGGAAAGAGTAAACCAAACATCTTAACAAAAAATGCCATGCCCTTGAAACAAGATGGCTCTGCCCTGGTGGGTCAGTTGTCCTGGAGTTTCAGTGAGGGAAGTTCAGACATTAAAATGTGTGCTTTGCCTTTCAAAATGAATGCTTGTGCGAGGCTTTTTTGTTCTACATGCCATTACTGTTACAGAGGCAACTGGGATTGTGAGTCAGTCCTGCCCAATCAAAAATTTCTTTTAAAATTAGGCTTCACAGAAGATTTGTAATCTTCCGAGGTTTTCATGTTGGTGTAGAACAAAATCCAAGTTTTTAGCTTTCAGACTGCTCTTTGAAACCTGCCTTCTCTTCACCAACATCCAGCAGGGATTCAGGACACAGCCCCACTGCCACAAGCTGCAGAAGGGTGGGCAGGACATCATCAGGAGGATCTCCTGCCCTTCCTGAGGGCAGAGCAGATCTCTGTAGCACAATAACCACGAGGTCCTCATGACAAGCATGGTGCCAGAGGAGACATAGCTAATGGAGTCTGATCTTTGCCTGACCCAGAGCATTACAACACAGCCTGTAGCCACCTCTCTGCTCTGGGCCATTGTGGATGAGGATGGCTCAGACAGCTTTTCCCGGCCCAAAGAAAAGCCCTGGCTCCACTCTCTGGAGAACCCCCATCAGTTGTAGAGAAGCACACTTGGAAGGGCTTGACTGGTTTAGCATATGTGTTGATGCCTCCTCATCTTATTGAAAGGACTTAAGACCACACTGGGATTTCACGATACTTGCACACTGGCTGTCAGGAGCAAACTGTTCAGATATCAGAGCCAAGTCACCCTCCTCTCAACAGGGTGGTTTCTCCATCTCCTGATCACTACTAGCTCCCCTGCAGTGTGTTGTGAAGACCCAGCCTGCTGGTGAGGGGGCTCAGAGTGGGAAAAGGGCAGGATCACCGGTTCTTGTGATTTCTCCCTTCCCCAGTCACAGTTTGGCCAGGGCTGTTCATTTCAGCCTTGTCTTGGGAAACTGTGCTGGACTAGCTGCCCACCCCACTCACCCTCCCTCTAGTGAAGAGCAGTCTCTGGTTAGGGGGGAGAGGCAGCGGCTCCCAAACTCACACTTCTTGGACCCCGTGAAAGATTTTGGGGTCTTGGAGATAGCAGAACAGACGTATTCCTGGCAACGCTTTCCTGCAGGCACTGGGATTGTCTGATCCCCTGCACCCGCCAGCCTTGAGACAGGAACGAAAGTGGTGCCAGAGCTGCAGTGAGGAGCAGACTGAGGCTCAACTCTTGGAGATGAGGTGTTTCTTCCTCTTTGCAAACTCACGGAGCTGTTTGGACCAGCAAGGTGATGAGGTTCATTGAGCACAAAATGGAGAAGCACACCAGTCTGGCTGGACCCTCAGCATTGTCCTCCAGTCACAACTGCTGTAAGACAGACCCTGCAACATCTCTGATGTGTCTCCAGGAAGCCTGGCACTGGGGATGGGGTTGTGCATGTCCTGGCTGAGTAATTTTTTAAAATCAGCTCCTCTAGAAATTCAGGGCTCTTATAGCACTGGGCACAGGACTGGTAAGCTCAGAGGAGGCAACGGGTACCGTACAAGGTACTCCAGTGAATGCCCAAAAGGAAAAGGGACTTGCACCTTTCTCCAACATCCTAGGGGGAGACATCAGTAAGTTAGGAACCACCACTTTAAAGAAATGAATACATCATAGTGTGTATTTTATTTACAATGAAGAAAACCAGACACTGATGACCGCTTTTGCTCGTTCACTCCCCTCAGCCTCAGGAGCCAAGCCTGTACCTGCCAGCCCAAGGGACTGATGCAGCAGTGGGACATGGGTTGCAAACTGCATAAGCCAGACTCTGTGTCCCTGTTATTTTCTGGAAGAGGATCACTTTGGGATGTGGAAGGGAAGATGTGCACAAGGCAATGCGCCCGTTTGTGTGCAAACCACAGCATGTAAAAAGCAAATGAGAGAGTTGCTCAAGGACTGGCATTGCTTGTGCAGGGTCACCCACTGCTGCTCCTCCACCTTCAGGCAGAAGCAGGAGGAAACAGTGGCCAGCAAAAGAGGTGCCATCTCACTGCTTACATCCCTCTAAGACAGCAGAGGACTTTTCCAACCCCTTGCAGACATCCTGCTGCCAGAGCTGGAGCAGGTCACCCACGTGAGCTGCTCTGCAGCCCCCTCAGACCAGACTGCTCGTCGCACCACACGGCACTGCAGAGAACATGAGTGACTGAAGGGCCCCTCATACCTCCCTGTGAGACTGGAGACATGGTGAGGGGGGACGTAGATGAGGGCACAAACAAAATGTTCATATGAGGCAGATGGAAATCTTTCCAGCCCAGCCCATCTCTGCCAGCAGGCCATGTACCTTGCTGGGATGAGGGTACGGAACAGGAATACAGACCCCAGCGGAGACGCCAGGGTGGGAGCAAAGTCCTGTAGCTGGAGGAGCTGGAGCCCAGGGAGGGAAGGGAGAGGGGCCAGGGTGGGCTTCTTGACATCCCTGGCAGCAAGGTGCTAGGGATCATGCCTGAACTGAAAGGTTGACCAGGAGTTTCTGCTTCCCGTAGGCAAGGGCAGCATTACACCTTCACCACTAGTGAATCGGCGACAGCAGCTACTGGCACCAGCGGGGGCCCAGCACCTGATGAGGCAGGATCTTTCCTCTTGAAGTTAATTCTCCCTGCCCAGCGCTGGTGGGTGGCAGCCACCTCTCCAAGCCCCTGAGAGGTTCAGCATCAGTCCCATGTGAGTCCTAGGAGAAAGGAGGAAAGTGGCCAACCCATGCCAAGACCCTGGGAACCCAGTGCCAATGCTCTGTACCTCCAGTGCTGACCCCCTCTGCCAGGTTGGTGGGGCAATGCTGCAGAAGAGCCAGACCAAGGTGATGGCTGCAGTGGGTAAAAGCCCAGGAACTGGGACGTACTAGCATGAACAAGCAGTCCGTTTTTGCTGGTGGCACTTTGATGCAATAGACTCCCTCCCCCTCCACCATTACCCCCTTGCAGACAGTATGCCACCCCTCCAGCCCTGGCTGAGGTGACTGACTGGTGGCCTGTGAGTCTGGACGTGGGTGGCCTTTTCCCACTGCTGAACAAAAGCTGGGCTCAATAGTTGCCCTCAGCACTGGGGAAGAGAAGCAGAGCAGGGAAAGATGCAGTCTGGGTTTGCCCTTAGGAGTCAAGAGGTGGTTTTGCAACTGCTTTTCATCAGCCACACAGTTCCTTGATCACATTTCCACCTTTCCTCACACAGAGAAATGCTGAGTTTGTGGTGCCGGTTTTTGTGCGTGCACATGGCTCCTCAGCCAGGGTGTGACCAGCAGCCAATTTGGTTTCTAAGCTCAGGTCCACACTCAGAAACCTGCAGAAATGAAGTCAAGCCATTTAGGCACACTGCGAGCAATGCCACCCCTCCTTGGAGAGGCGCAGGTTGGGCTAACTGCTTTTCTGGCAGGAGGGAGAACTGGAGAAGCTGCGACACGCCAAGGTCCTCGCCTTGAGTCTCAGCACCATCTGTTTTTCAACACAGACCATCAGTGTTGAAGTCTGAGTTCCCAGGTGTTTTTGCTGTTTAAGGTGTTGGCCTGGGAGGCCTTACTGGATGTGCACGATGACCCTGCATGTGAGCTGTCTGCTATAAGTGCCACCCTCCCTGATGACCCTGTTAGCAGCGCCTCAGGGAAGCCATGGGGGAGCTGAGGGTCTGGCCTGCCCTGCTGTGCTGTGATCGGAGACAGTGCGATGCTGGGGCCTTTGCAACGTCCCCGGGCCCTGTCCCCGCCAGGCACTGACTCTGTCCCTGCCCGTCTCTGCTCCCAGCAATCCCAGGTGACTGCTGTCTGGGTTGGCAAGGTGTCTTCAAACAAATCCCCTCACTGCCTGCTTTCTCCCTGTTGGTAAAAAGGGGCTGAATTTTCACATATGGGTATATGCATATTGGTTTTATCGTTTAAGTCATTTGCAGAGGCCTCAGCCATTTTGTCTCACTAATTCCAGCACACTGACCCTGTGCCTCAGCCCCACTTTGACTTTAGGCTGTGATTTTAATGGAGCTGAATATGGTGCCATCTACTATTGTCAAATTCAGGGAAGAAAATCCTAACTTGGTTCTGCCACTTACAGTTGCAGGAAAGTAAATTGATTTTTCTTTTAAGAAGGAATTGCAAAGAAGCTGCCTTTCAGCCTCCAGCTACCAGCTGACCCTAATCACCAGCAGTGACTGTTCTGCCCAAGTCCACCTTTTAGCACACACCTGATTAGAAAAGACATTGACTGAAGTCTCTCAGAAGAGGTAAATGCTCTTTTGTCTTAACAGAGGAGAAACAACAGCTTGATAGGTTAAAATGGGAGCTTTAGCCCAGCAAATGCCAGACCCTTTGCAGCACTTCCACTGAGTGACCTCTTATTGGCGTGGGCACTGCCAGCTCTCTTGCCCTGTGTGTGGGGCCGGCCACCTCCTCCAGAAAGCCCCCCAACAAGGCAGCCATGCCGTGTGTGCCCTGCCTGTCCCGCCAGGGAGGGAACGGGAGCTGCCTGAAGGTGTCCTGCCGTGCTAGGCAGGAAGGTGTTAACAGCATCTCCCAGTGCCACATGTCTGAACGCCTTCCCCTCTCTGGGAAGCTGCTCTCCCTGACTGTGCTGCAAATTAGAGAGCTCTTCAGGGTCATTTTTCACCTCTTCCCTTTTATTTTATTCTTTATACACCCACTTTCTTCAGCTGTGATGGGAATGGCTGGGGCTCGCCCACACGTGGCTCACAACAGCCTCTCTGCAGGAACACGTGTGTTCTCCCCCTCCAGCTGTCAGAGACAGTGTGCAGGGCTGGTAGGGTGGCTCATGGGAGGCCATGGCCAGATGCCCTCGCCAGACACGGTGCTGGCTCTCAGGTGTCCCGTCCACCCACACCAGCCTCCCGCTGCGGCCAGAGGATGCTGTCAGCTCCAGCCTTGTGCATGCCCATCACTGTCAGCTCCTCTCTGCAGAGACTCGGCGCTGACATGCTGCTCTGCCACACTGTGTGGGCCAGCACAGCCTCTGGGGTAACTCACCAGAGAGCAGGGGAGCTGGAGATGGGAGCTACTCTTTGCTATTGCTGATGCTTCAGTTGGTCCATCTGCCTTACCATCCTGGAAACAGCCACCTGGGAGAAGGGAGCTCACCCCTACCGCCCAGCATGGGGAGGGGAGGGGTGTGCAACATGTCCTGGAGCAAACCCACCAGAGTCAGAAGGGCCTAGGAGACTTAGGAGTGACTTGTTGCTCTTAGTGGAGGAGGAAGGATGGAGGACAGGTCTTAAGTGCTGCTCCTTCCTAAGCATTTCTGCTTCTCTCCCCAGGAGCAGCCTGAACGTATTGCCAGGAACACAGGCCCCCCTGGCCAGCCTGGGGAGGGAGAGATCATCGTGTTGGGGGAAGGACATTGCTGGCCTGAACCACAGCTGTAGCTCACGGCTGCACTGCCAGGCAGGAACAGTGTCCCTGACGGATTATTAACCTTTTTCCTCATGGCTCAGGCCCCTCTGCAGTCATGGTTTATGTCAAGGTATAATGCCAGGATAACTTCATATTTCATGTCACTGTAAGCGTTGTGCTCCTGGAAAGGCTGTGGCAACTGAGGCCGTACATACTTAGCTCTAGAAAGATGCTTAACATGTAGCTTGTAATCAGCTCTACCATGAAGGCTCAAACGTGACCCCATAGAGCCATGGTGAGGGCGTCTGTAGGAGCTGCAGACACCCCAGGGATGAACAGGGAGACCTGGAGGCACTTGTGTGTGGACACAACAAACATTTTTTCCTCTCTGCCTCCAGCAAAATTGTCTCCAAAATCACAGGGTTTGGTTCAAGTAGTGTGAATACAGGCAGGCATCAGCCTTGGGGACTCGGGAATAGCCTCTGAGAGCCCATGAGTCGCAAGTGCTGGGGACTCAGCACCCATCTCTACTTTGTCATGATGCTGTTGTTTGCTTGCAGGGTTTTACTAGATCTCAGTGGCTCACAGCATGTCTCACACAGCACCTAAAGCAACCCTGCTTGGCAAGGGCTGTCCCCACTCCAGCCCCCATCCCATTCAAACTCCACTGCTGCCCAGCCCCCCGTTTCCAGGTCTGCAAAACAAAGCCCAACCAGGTGGGCAGAACCAGCCCACAACCCTGATCAGCACTGGGTTGGGTGCTTAGGTGATGCCCTGCAGCTGGGAAGGGGCCCTGCCCTGGGGATGGAGAGGGGAAACACCTGGGGAGGGTGAGGCAAGGGGGCTGTTTCCTCACAGCCTGGAGCTCCTCGCAGCAAGCAGCAGGCTTCTCAAGGTCTGGCTAGGTAAGAGGGGTGGTGGGGATTCTGGGGTGGCTTCACTACCTGTAGCCTGCTTTTTGAGGGGTGCTGGTGGTCCTCCTAATTCCTGGCTGTTGGGAGCAACTGTGCAGAAAAGGCTGAGCCCTGGCCCTGTGCTCCTAGTCTATGCTGGGAACTCTGTTCCCCCTGGCTGTGGCTGCTCTCTATTTAGAGGTGGCCCTGGGGATATGCTTGGAGTGAAAGGGTCTGGAAGGTGCTGTGTGCTGCAGTGTGTTGGTAGCTGGGCTGTGTACCCTCCCCTTTGGGTTCCCCCAGGGCTAACAGGTTTGGGGCTAGGACTGGGCAGCAGTCTGCCCCTGGCCCCACGTCCAGGGGTGCCTTGGCCTTTCAGCTTCACCACCTTCCCTGCACGCCCAGTCCGGCTCTGGCAGCACTGGCTGCAGCAGCATGTTTTTTTCCCCGTCCAACCATGGCTGATAGCAATCCTTCATGGGGCTGAGGTGGCCTGAGGTCAGTAAAGCCATGTGTTACTGGGTCCTTCACAGCATTTGGCTGCTGCAGCTCACTAAAAAGGCAGTGCTAGGGCCTAGGTGAAATGCTGCAGGCCAGCTTTAACTGCTTGGGGAGGGCAGGCAGGCTGGGCTAGGAAGAACCACCCTGGTTATCTGTGCTGGTGCCTGGAGCTGGGCAAGGGAGGACAGCAAATGCTGCAGGGGTCTGGGAGGGAATGCAGCCAAGGAAGCCCCTGTGAAGCACCTCCTCTAGCCTGGGGCATGGGGAGGTTGTGAGGGCTACCTGCCTCTTCGGAAGAGGCTGGAGAAATACCGTAACCTTTGGTTTGCTCCAGAGGGGCAAGAGCAAGCAGGCAGAGGGAGGTGAAAGGGAGAGGGCCTTGGCTGGGGAGGGCAAGGTATGGACAAGCTGCTGGGGTGATCCTGCTCCCCGGGCTTAGCAGGGCCCAGAGCGTTCTGGAGGTGGCTTTTCCTGGGGCACAGCAGTGGCACCCCACACAGGGGCAGCCCTCGAGGTTCAGGGGTGCTGGCAGAGGGTTTATGGATGGCACTGGAGAGTGGCGTACATCCCCTGGGAAAGGTTTCCCTGGCAGCTGCTCACTGCCAATATCTCAGTGTCCTTCTCCCGTGATAGGGGGTGTTTGTGATGAAGCTCCAAATCCTCACCGCAGACAGTGAGGAGATCGATAGGAGCAGTGTGAGGCCTCATAAAGCAGCACAGCAGCTGTGAGGAAACCCCTGTAGGGGAGGGAAGCCGCCCTGGCCTCACCATCGTCGGTGCAGAGCTTGGCCAGATGAAGTGGATGCTGTTAGCATGGTGACAGTGCCTATGGAGGAGGAATGGGGTCTGGTGCTTTCCTCACACACAAGGATGCCAGGATCGGGGAGGACGCTGGGCAGGAGACGGGGCTGTCACGCATGCAGCCATCCCCAGTTTCCCTGTTCCACCAGGGAACCCCCTCCCCAGGCTCTCCCTGGCCAGGTCACAGGGCACGTGTCTGATCGCAGCCAGGCTCTCCTGAGCCCAAGGACAAACCTCTGTGCCCTGCAACTCCCCTGGGTGCTGCTGCAGCCCCACAGCTGGGTGCCCCCAGCCTGGTCCCTGTGTCCTGCCGCAAGGTGGGACCTGGGTGTCTGTGTTAGCGGTGCCCTTGGGAGGTCAAGCTCTGGCAGCAGTCTCATGCTCTCTGCAAAAGGGTCCTAAGGGAGGCCTGAGGTCATGTTTCCAGCATGCACATCTGAATGTCCCAGCTCTGTCTGCAGCTGCCCTGACCATGACTGAGGTTACAAACAGGGTTGCTTCCCCCCCTCCCCGCCCCCCAGGTTTGTAGCCCAGGACAGAGTACCTCACCCTCTCTTTACAGAATGATGAAATTACAGGAGGTGGAGGCGCTGACAGCCTAAAATAAAAGAAGGGAAGCAGGGACACAGCAAACCCTCCAGGTAGAGGAGCCTGTGGCCATCCAGTGAGTGCTCTTCCCTCGCCTGGAGCCCGCTAAGGGTGAATACTACTGATTTGTATTATGTTAATGTGATTTTATTACTACATCTCTAGCATGTCTCAATCCTCCCAGCCTTTGCAGTGATGGGGTTGCTGCAGGATACTGCACCCGGGGCTGTCCCGCATCTGTGTCAGGCGGTGAGGATCTGCAGATACTAGAGCGTTACTGGATACATTACGTTTCCAAGGCTGGCAGTGGTGTTACTGGTGCATTTGCGTGTTGAACAACAGGGCTGTGGTTAAACTGCCACCAAGACCAACCCCTGTGGGCAGAGCACTCTGCAGCACCCCCTTAGCCAGTGGCCGCTTGGCAGCTGACTGACCATAGGGTGTCCCGAGACAGCCAGGCTGGGGAACAGGGAATTTCCTCCTAAGAAATTACCATGGAAAAGTAGCATTTGCTCTAAATTGCAAACCTATGGGAGCCAGCTGCCTTGGCCACTGTCCCTACAAAGAGGAAGGCCTGGAAGAAAGGCAGTGTGTGCTGGAGGAAGTTGGGGAAACAGAAGTTGGAATTGGGAAGCAACTGGAAAAAGTGGATTCTCATTTACCAAAGGACAGGGAACAGGTTATTGTCTTAGTGCAACAGCTACCAGCCCTGCCTGTGGAGGGGGATGAGCCAGGCACCTGTGTGTGCAGGGCAACCTGATCAGAGAGCCTCTCTCAGCTGGTGGGAGAATACTTTCTGCGCAGCAACATGGCCCAGCAGCACTCGGAGTAGGCTGAATCGTTCTTTGCTCCCCGCCTCACTGGATTTTAGTTTGTCTCCCTGGCACTCCACCACACTCAGGCTTTCCCTGCCTTTACAAAAGACAGGTGTACAGTCTGGATCTGTGGGTGTTTCCTTCTGCCACCCTTTTGCTCTCAACGCTTGTGTTCTCGGTGCCACTTTTTGACACTGTGCCTGCCAAGGGTTGGCTTTCCTTTCCCAAACCCGCTGCTCCTGTCTGCTGCCTCTGGCCCTGTCAGCCCTGCAGCTTTGCTTGCCTGTTCTAGGACGACTGTCCCCTTGAATTCCAACGTGTCCATCACACTGGAGAGCTGGCAGGCTTTCTGGAGGCAGGAATTGTTCTGTGCTTATGGAAGGTTCTAGAGAGTCACACCGCAGCTCAAAATTAGGCTTTTCTCTTGAGTCACACAGGCTGTATGTGTTCACACCTGTGTGTGGTCAGGGGAGACATTTAACCTGGCTGAAGCCCACGTTGGGTTAGGGGAGGCCTCTCCTCATAGAAAAGTAGTAATGGCTTAACATTTTTGGCAAAGGCAGTTTAGTTAAATCATGTTGAGCCCCTACAGGAATGCTTTTATTTGAGATGAACAGTGATTTGCTGTGAGTTTAAATCCAGTCTCAATTTGCACCAATTTATCAAAGGTGCTTGAGGCAAACCTTTGCTTCTATGTTGGAAGCCATTGTGCTATTAAGGAAAGACACAGCTAGGCATAAAAAAATACAGTTTGCAGTGTGGGTTCTTTAGTGAACTGCTGCTAACGAGAAAACATCACTAATATTGGTCTCCTTAAGCTAGGCTGGAGAGAAAGATTTTATTCTCTTCCAGGAGAGCAAACATGGTGCAGGCCGTTGTTTTGCTTCGCAGCTTGGTTTAGCAGCAAGTCCTGGCTGCCCTCTAGTGTCCCCGCAGGGGTGACCGCTACCTCTCCTCGGTGGGCAGCCGGGCTCTGGTAAACACCTCCTAGCACTGGCACCTTCGCGTCTGCCTTGGTCTGCACTGACTGAAACAGCCTTCTGCTTTCAAACCTAGAGATCAGTAAGCAGAGGGCAGGGTGGTTTGTTGGGATTTTTTATTCCCTGTATCCACTCTACCTGTCTGTGTCTCAGCTGGGCCTCATGACACTCCCAGCTTAATGCTTAATACCTTTCTTCCCAGTTTCGCCTTTCCTGTACACGTACACCCCCTCCCCAATTCTGGCACGGCTGAGCAGTCCCAGACCAGCTGAAGGGTCATGGCATTCCTTCAGGAGAATCTGAGAGTGCAGTTTCCACTTAAGACCTCAGTATGGTTGCACAATTTAATGAGTGAGCAGAAGGATCAGACTAGCAAGGGCGGGGGGTGGGGTGGGGGAACAGGGGTTGCAAAACAATGCAGAAGCCTGCATTCCTGTTTGCAGAGGTCAGGATGAGGAGCGGTCTAACACTCCCAAGAACATGGTACACAAGTCACTGGGGAAAGTGGCTGGCTTGCAGAGAAGAGGCTGATGATCAGTGGGAGTCTCTAGTATTGAAAGAAATAGTCTGGAGTTAATGTGAGGGTTAACAATAAGGATATCAATTACCACACTTTAAAATCGATAGACAGAAAGTGTTATATTCAAAGAATTACAGTATTATTTTTTGTGATTTACTGGTTTACTAAGGCTATTAAATGTACTTTTACTGATTTGAAACCCTTCCTTCTGATGCTTGCTTGTTAGAAGGCGATGCTTTTGCTGCTGAGCTTTGAAATGGAGGAGAACTAGCCAGAAAGACACGATGTGTTCAGCATCCGCCCAAAGACAGGGAGGGCAGTCACAGCTCCTCCTCTTCCTCTGGAGGATGCAACCTACTAAACCACAGGTGCGAGCAAAATTCCAAACCTGGTCACCATGCTGATTAAGAAAAAAAAAGGTATCGGAATAATTAAAAAAAGAACAAACTCTCCAAGCAGACCAGAATTTGATTGGATTAAAAAAAGTGTATTGGATGTCCAATACAAAATAATAAACATGAAGTTATTTAAAAAACCATAGAATATACAGCAAATACTACAGAAAAGCAAAAAAATTGTACAGAAAGGTAGACATCTACAGCAGTCCTCAAAATTATTCTACATGAGAATCATAAAACAAGATACAGGTTTTGTTTTTTCCTCAAATGTCTCTGAGGGAAGCTGCCACTTAACAGCTTGACTATGACACTACAAGGATACACGATGTTCCAAATTTAAAATCACAGGATATGTAAGAAAACGTAGCATTAAAATGTGAAAAAAGTGCAATACAGATTGTACACTGAATTCAATAAATGTTTTTTTAGTTTAACCTTAAAAAACCAACTTTGAACAGTTGTTTTATCATTAAAAATATTCCCCCTCCCCAAATTCAATGACAATATTAACATTCATGGTGTTATACATAAGTAATATTCACAAAGAGCCTACCAGCTAAGAATACTGTGTACGATGGTATTTCTTTGGGTATAGGTAAAAAACAGGCAAAGGAAAACACATACCCCTCCTTTCAGGACAGGGTGTGTATTTTATTATTTAAATAGATATTCTGTAGCTTCTTTTGCCCTGAACTGTATTGATTAAAAGTCCAAACATCAATTATCCAGGTGGCCCATGGTGCTCCAATTAATTTGATTCCTCCCCCCCCCCCCCC
>Ga0065711_1048241_pt1 | contig 11915 bp, 5 predicted proteins | sample Hoacrofraction12_FD_59098 | JGI IMG/M metagenome (GOLD analysis project Ga0065711, IMG submission 59098) | Hoatzin crop microbial communities from Cojedes, Venezuela - Epithelial fraction 12 v2 (version 2) | ecosystem: Host-associated > Birds > Digestive system > Esophagus > Crop | place... | reverse complement strand
GGGCTCGGCGGGGGCGCTGGGGCCGGGGCCGCGCTGACCCCCACGGTGCGTGCTGGCCTTGGGGGGGGTGTGTGTGTGTGTGTGTGTGTGTGTGTGTGAAAACGTGCCTCCCCTCCGTCCCTCCCCCCGGCCGCCATCGGTTGCAGCCGGGGATGGGTTCGGTCTTGGGTAGGGCTCGTGGCTACAGCCGCCTTAAAGCCCCCGCGCCGGTAACGGGGCTGAGGCTGTGTCCGCTGCTTGCTTTCCAGAGGGGCCTTCTCCGTCGTGAGGAGGTGCATGAAGATCACCACCGGGCAAGAGTACGCCGCCAAAATCATCAACACCAAAAAGCTCTCGGCTAGGGGTGGGTACATTTTGACCTAGTATTTGTGATACCTTCTGCCCCCTGCTTTTTTGCGTTCTTGTGATAGGTGTTAAAAAAATAATAAAAACAGCTAAATGATTTAATATGTTGCAATTTTTTTATTTCCTTGTTTTTTTGTCTTTTTTTTTTTTTCCATTTTCTTGGTGATTGTTCTTTTCCTGTGTTAAATCTTTCATGAATTGACTACGTGGAGGTCTGAGGTGGCTGTAAAGCATTTGAGAAAAGATGTCCGAATACTGAGACAGTTTAACATAATGCTTCAGTGTTATATCTGAATAACTTTGAATATCAGCTTGCGAGCATTTTGCAAGCTGGTGTTTTTTGGGGGTAGGTTAAGTAATAATAAATTTCCATTATGGCTTTTATTTTAAATTTTTTAGCTTTACTGAATTTTGTGTTTCCAGTGCATTTAAACGTGAAGGTCTGACTGTGAATGCATAAGAAAAAGTGTACTTCTACCTCATTCTAAACTTTGTTATGAGAAGAAAATGGTGTAAAGGAAGAAAATTATCATTTTATGAACTAGCCAGTTCATAATGTGAAGCAAGTCATTCTGATCAAGCGATGAACTGCTTCACTCCTATAACCCCACCTGCTGTACGTCTTGTTTGTACTTTGTGTGATGCGTATATCTCCTAGGTATTTTCAGTATCAGCAAATGTGTCTTTATGATACATTTGAGGTAAATACACACATGCTGTGGGTTACTGTTGTCAAAAGCAAGCCTTAACGGTGATCTGTCAATTTCTTGTTAAGTACAAGTCAGAGTGATTGTGCAAGGGTGTCGGGGATTACAGATTATTATCCGTTAGCGTTATCTGTGTTTTGATACAACTTTGTGGTGTGGTAAAGAACGTGGAAGGCAATAAGCGAACAATGTCAGAGTGTAAACCTGTTTATGGCCTGGTTTGATTTTGATGCAAAGGAATCGCTGCAGCTAAACAGGAGTTTGAATTAATTCATTAAATTTGAACATGAAGTGTTACTTATGGCATTATGGCATGTTCTGGTAATGTGCTGTTCTGATAAAGATCTTTTGACATGGTGTCGATACTCTTACTTTCAGCTGATGAAAGTGGTGTGAAAATTTGCTTTTTACCTTTTGCTGAATTTTAGTCTTCATACTCTGACTGCAAGATTGGTTTTCCTTTATTTTTCTAAAGGTACTTCAATTTAACATACTCATTTGTAGAGCTGTGGATTTAACGGGAGAAAGGTTAAGAAAATGGTAATACTTGAGATAAAATATTTTCACAAGTTTGCCTAAAACAGATCTTCCTTTTTTCTTTTGTTAGCACAATAAGGTGATCTGTTGAATTTTATTGCTTAAAATAAACCACCCCATTCTGTGTGATTTCATAGATCTAAGTACCTTTCAACGCGAGTAGCTATAGCAAGATCAGCACCAGGTTACTTACATGCCGTGGGTTTGATGTGTCATAGGATAAATCTTGACATGCTGGACTAGATTAATAAAAACTTTGTTTTCCTTAGAAGTCGTCATTTGGAACATGCTATATTTCAAACTTTAATTTTTGTACTTCGTGAAAGACCAAGTTGTCCTTGGTGTAGTCCATTAATGAGTGGAAGCAAATTTGGGAGAATTTATCTCATCAGATGGAATGAGGCAAAACTCAGAGATTTTTCTACAGGTCTAGTACGTAAGCTCACAAAGGAAGGGGTTATGATTCGAAGCTGGACCATGAAATATTCTTTCTTATCAGAGCATGTGTGATGCCAGGCCCATGAGTGCAGGGAATGCGTTTGTATCTCTGTGTTCAGAGATCCCAGAAATATTAGGTAGTTTTTATTTGGTTGGTTGTTTTTTGTGGTGGTTGTTTCACTTTCTAGTCTTTTGAAATCTACTAAACAGCTTCTGAAGAGCAAACTTCTTAGAGAAATCTTCAGATTCTTACTAGGCAATTTTTTAATTGCGGAAAGGTGCGCTTTAATTGCACTTGTGGTGCAAAAACTAAATATTAAAAAGCCTCAAACTGTGCTACTTTCTCGTGGCTGATACAGGTGTACAGCTTATAACCAAGATACTGTTTTTCAGACCTAAATTGTACTTTTCATTCTGCTCATAGCTGAATTCCTTTAGGATGAGGTAGCAGTTCACTTATGTGTTACATACTTCTTACTGGAAATACCAACTATAATGTAAATCTAAGGACTATTCATTGGGTCAGCTTCATCTGTGAGCAGAGTTAGGGGCTCTTGGCTTGAAGATGCATATCCCTTGTACGGGACCTGGCTCTCTGGGCATCTTTAAAGCCCAATGACGAGTTTGGGCCTTCTTGCTTGCCAGATTGAAGAGCAGTTTCAGTGTATAAGGTGGAGGAGTTGAGACTCTCGAGACTAAAGCAAGCTTTCTTAAGGCACCTTTATTTAACTCGGAAAGGGAACATGTATAAATTTTATATATGTTTGATAAATAGCTTTGAAATTAAGATTTATTTAACTGGCTTCAGCACAGTCAGAACAATACTTGCCTCTCCATCCCGCCTTCACCTCAGCCATAAATGTTTTTGGAGATTTGTCCAAATCCTTACATTAGTAGTCCTTCTAAAGTGAGGAACTGATCTGGTCACAGACTTATGCCGGGGAAGGTGTGTTGTCATCTGTTTCCTTGTATAGTTACAGGGAAATTTCAGACTAATTGCGTGTGTGCAGAGGCATGGGCTTTGGTTTTAATTTGGAGGAGAAAGGAAGCTATGCCTCCTGTTCCAGCAGAAGTAACCTTTGTGCTGTAAAGTTGATGAGCAGTTATTTATATGTGATGTGCTCTTGTTTATATTTGGGACTACCAATTTGTAAGAAAAAGAAATTTACGATTTGAAGTATTTGACTTCATGTGGCAATTCTAATTCCGTATTTTTCTGATTTTACTAACAGAAAAATATTTGCAATTTAAATATTTTCATTTCAGTATAGCAAAATTGCTTTTGCTTATTAGAATATCTTATTCTTCTTCTTAAAGTACTCTTAAGCTGCACTTAAAAGTTCTGAGCTTTGATTTCACATTTACTAAGTCAGCTTAAAGCGTTACATTGCCATTAGAGTATCTACAGCTAGTTTTCTATGCATAGAGTATGTTCTAGACAAGCTTGCCCGGTTTGATTATGCTGCTGATTTTTAAAAAGTGGAAAAAATAGGTATGTAACATACCCCTCTAAGTGCAACAGTGAACAAGCACACAGAAAACTAAGGATGAAGGGAAGAATGTATGTTTGCTGGGTATGGGTTCTGTATTGTTTCATCTGATGACATCGTTGGGATTTTCTTACTACTCGGTTTCTGAAGTGTGCTGTTTTGGGCTTCTCTGTTGCTTTTCTTGTGTTGAAAGCAATGTAGATAAAAGTGAACTTCTGTGAGGTGACTTTACTTTTCCCCTGTCTGTTCCAAATACCAAATAATTAACAAATCATCTTTTTCTTTTTGTCAGTATCTGTACGTCTTTTATCTTTTCTTTTGAGAGTCTTCTGGCTTTGATCCAAATTGATTTCATATAAACAGATCCTATTTGCTTAACAGGTTTGGGCCTCGTTTGCTGACTTAAAAAAAAAATTAGGCAAGTGTTTGTGTCTCTGATGATACTTGAAAAGATCAATTACTAATATATTTTCATTGGGTGTAGTTTTTGCCAGTATCTCATGTTGACATTTTCTCTGTAGTGGCCAAAAGCACTGTGCCTTCGATGGCAATTTGATGGCATCTGTGAGGGGAGGATGATGTTCCAGTCCATTTTCTTTTCTAGGGTGCTTTTGTAAATACTGCCTAGACACACCTCTCCCAGCCCTTAGGTTGCTGCGGCAGAAATATAAAGAGCTTTGTTTATGGGCATGCATGTTATTAAGAGTGATGTAAGAATCAGCTGGAGGTTATCACTTCTTTGTGAAAAAGCTCTCGTGAGCTTTCAGGGACCAGCCATTCCATTAGCTTCAGTGAGCTTTTGAGCTTTAAGCCTCGGAGGCTTCACTGGTTATTTTTCTTCCTTCGTAGCAGGAAATTTCCCAAATCTTTTTCAGCATCTTCCTATTCTTCAAAGAAGAGAGTATTTCCTCTGTGCTTGTGACTGCAGATGCAAGGCATAGGCAGTGGTGACTAGAGCGATTGTGCTTCCCCACAAGAAGCTCTGATGGGCGAGGAGGCTGAAAACCCCACCTTTTTGGAGCAGGATTTTAGTGGCGGTATTGAGAAATCTTGCTGTGGGAAGAGTCTTTCAGTGTCTAAAGCTGTGCAAGTAGAGCACCTCATGATCCCTAAAGTGATTTAAAATACGTTAGGGATATGAATGAAATGTGAAGCATATAGGGTAGTATTTTTCAGTGCAGTTTTTTTATGACACAGAGATAAATGTTTTTGTTGTGACACTAGACTAACATTTCATTTAGTGAGGTAGGCTGTGTCAGTCAGTGCCAGATGTTTTACAAGCGGGCAAGCTCCAATAAGGCTTCCTGTATTGCACAGGAGGAGAAAATAATTCTTCCTGCTAGCAAAGGTTCCTAATCTAGCTAAAGAACTTGATCTCTGAAGCACACATTTAGCTGTACAAGTCTATTAGAGTCTGTGTATTTTTAATGCTAATTTCTGTTGTTACATACACATTAAGTTGTTCCCACACAGGGAGTACTATCCTTAAGGGCATTTAGTTGCCAGTGAAGCGGATTTCGTCTTTGTGAGGACAAAAACTAAGCTTGGGATTTTAGCTGTTTTCTTCAGTATCTTGCCCTAGTCTGTTTCTCAGGTTGATTACCTGTCAAGAAGCACCACGTTTGCCGCCTTCTGTGTGTTAAGAATATTTTTAAAAATGTTTTTCGATTGTATGTAAGAAGGCTTACCTGCTAACGTGGCTGCCCTTTTTTAATATTTGTGCTCTTTCTGTCCTTCAGCTTAGTGATGACATTCTTTTTAGTTTGACATAGCTGTTGTGATTTAACGTGGATATGTTTGCATATTTATCTGCAAGTAGTTATTTCAGTTGCAAATTACCATAATTTAACAGGCTACTGCTTCTATCAGTATTAAAATTGAGTCCATTCACAGAGTAGTAGAGAGCACTCATAAGAGTATTATTAAAAAAAAAAATTAGATTTTTGTTTAGATGTTCTGTTTTGAAGGTTTGGAGCTTCTGTTCATGCTTTGTTTTTAGTGAAAATCTGAACAGCTTTCAAATACCGGTGAGAACGAGGACTTTGAAACTCGTTGTGTTGAGTGTTGGTGGGTAGTAATTTATTCTAACAGTTTAAACTAGATTTGAAAATATTTTTCCTGGCAGTTCATAGTTAAATTATCCATGGCAAATATTATACAGTTTCGCTAATGTCACTTCTGGTTTTCTCTGCGAAGGATTTATTTTCTCTCTCCATTGTGACTGTTGTTGCTGTTATGATGGGAAAGTCTCTTTGTAGCTCATACACTGATGGGCCTTACATAAATTACCTTAGAATTTGAAGATGCATGTATTACTCTTGTTATCATTAAAGCTTGTTGCTAGTGTTCTTACTGGGAGTTACGTACTAGCTAAAGTTAAAATTGTAGTATGTACTTCAACATATTTCCACGTGGAGGATGGGGGAAAAGGAGTTCTAGCATACTACGCTGCTCTTCTTGTCTTGCACTCCAGAGAAATGTCCTTGACATGCAGCTCTGCGTAGTTTGAAGTAATACTCTAAAAACAGTGCTTACCGGTTAGAAGTTTGTGGCAGTGTAGCCATTGATTGCAACGGACTCATGACCCAAATTCAATATGTAAAATAATGCAGGGGAGTCAGGGAGAATTAAAAAGGCATCGTCTGTCATCTGAGTTTGACCAAGCTCAACAGAGAGGGGGGGAAAAAAATACATAAGAGATGTTCTTCTGTCCAAACTCCAAGATTATTAAGCATGCCTGAAATTATAAATAGGTCGAATGCATCCGTCCCTCTTTGGTGCTTCCCATTTTCTCTCATTGTGTTTCACCACTACTTTGGCCTACACCCCCACTCTGCTTCAGATTCTCTTCCCCTGAAATGTTAAGAACAAAGGGATTCTTGGGGACTTACTTGGCTACCACTTTCCTGCCATTTTCTGTAAGAAGTTGGAAATTCTGGCACTGATGTGTGCTTTTATTTTGTGTGTTCACTTACGGGAAACTAAAGACTTAACTGCGCATCTGAACAGCTACGCTTCCGGAATTGCTGCTGTTGGGAGAGAAGGGAGGACTAGAGGCAGGGGAAAATATGAATTGACTACCTTTATTCAGCTTCCACATCACATTCTGATACTGCCGTATGGATCTGTTCTTTTTCTCCTGGTCTGAGAGAAGTTGCGTTCCCTGGAAATGTTTTACTGCTTATGTCCCAATCTTACTTCCAAATGAAAGCGCTTCGTTAAATATGAAAACAAGGAAATAAGCACAATGGTAAACACTTAACCTTTATTTTAGGTTGGTTCTGTCTGCACATAATACTGTACATAGAAAACATTGTTCTATGTCTATTTATTCTGAAACCACAGGTGAGCTGAGGTATTAAAGTGACTTGCATCTGTCCTCATTGACAGCAAGGTAGAAATATGCTGGTTTCTGGAAGAACTGAGACTGAATTTCTAAGGGTTTGTTCTGCACCTAATTTCAAAATCTCTCTTAGTCTTAAAACTTACCTAAAATAAAAATGGTATTAGAATGTGGAAGTCCTGCCATATGTGGGTATATATTTGTCCAAATACTAAAAATTATTTATTAACTTTCTCTGGTTGTGATTACTGGTATGTGAAGTCATCTCTGCTGCTCTTACTTACACTTTTATGATTCCAAGGTCTGGGTTTGGGTTTTTTGTTTGATGGTTGTGGGGTTTTTTTGTGTGGTGACTATTTTGGCTATTGCTTGGAAGATAGGAGAAGGCTGTATTTTTTTATTTTTCCATTTAATTGGGAAGCACCTGATCTGAGAGACTGAAAAAGTTAGCTAAATATTTTGCTTTACAAACATAAATATTGCCAAAATAGTGCTTTTTATGTATCTGTCCTTCATTTGACCTCCTGAGAAATGTAGGCCAGGGTGTTTCATGTGTCAGGATCCAGCTTCCTCCTTTGTTGCATATTTGTCAAATGCTTTGTAAGGATGCTGTGGGGATTTTTAATAGCATGTGTGAGAAACATAACTTCCTCTGTTCATTGAAAAAGGTTAAAAGAGAACAAAAACCTAACTTAAAGATGGTAGTTCCTTTTGTTAAAGTCCGTATTAAAAATCATTATGCATTGAATTTGAAGAAACATCTGCTGTGTTTTGGAGAGACAGAAATCCAATCTGTCTGTTTATTGCTTGTGTGTTCAGCTCTCTGTATATCTTTGTGTGCATGTTTGTGCAAACTCCTCCTCTGTTTAGTCCTAGTATTATGAGAAATGTCTTGTGCGTGGTATCAGGAGAGAGTGGAGAATTTGTGTGACATGGTTTTAGTATTTTCTTCCAGGGGAGACCACTGAGCTGTTATCAGTGTCGTTTGTTCTGAAATGCATGGAGTTTCAGTTGTTTGAATTAGAAAACTCAATTTAAAGCTTTGCACCCCTGTTAATTGCTGTTGCATCTGATTGGAAGCTGCTGGTTATATTCTGCTGAACTGAGAGTTTACTTAATTTCTCTTGAATCTGTTGCTTCTATAGATGCCACTGGATAGAAGCACTAGCTATAGTGAGAGTCAAAAAAGCTCGGGAGGCAGAATTTAGGCAAATTTGAAAATCTGTCTTATCCCTGATTTAGCTTTTATTCTAATCCAGGGCCTCTTTAGTGGAAATTGAGAAGCATAAATTGTGCTACAGCATATATTTATTTTTTGTAATTAGGTTTTTAAGTCTAGACAATTATAGTTAATATGCTGAGCGAGCTATTACAGCTTAAACTGTTGGTTTAAGTTGTTGTATTTGGTAGAAAGGCACTTTGACTATCTGGTGATTTGAGGTAGCTTTCATTACGTGAATTCCTGGCCTTTCAGAAGTAGCACGTATTTCACAGGAAACTTGGAGAGCAAAATGTGAAGGCTTAATTTAAAAAACAAACCCCGAAACCTCTCAAAAGTAACAAAGTCCATTCTATTTAATAATGGAAATGTGATGCTTGGGATATTTCCTGGTCAAGATGAAGCATTTTGTCTTGTGGTGGGAGGCATTTTTTTAGTTCTTACCAATAACCAAGAATTTATGCATTGCTGCAACGAGTTAACATCCTGGTGATGCTTTCCAAGAGAACTGTCCGGCATCCATAAAGAGAGAATTAATTTATGTTTTGGCAGTCACTTTCACCTTGAATGTAGAGCACGCTTGTTGAAAAAGTTCACGACTGGTCATATGATTTCTTTTGCTCGGATACCGCCGTGTCGGTCAATTGGATTGTCAGCTGGACAGCCTCTCCCCCCATCCTAAATGTGCTGTCTAGGGAGTTGGTTCTTTTTATTGTGCATCAGTTTTTACTCTGCCGATGCACAGCTGGCAGTGCCATGGAAAGCGTGGCTGCGGTTACGTTCCACTGGATGTGGAACTTTACCCAAACCCATCTTTAGTCAGAGATTATTATGTGCAGAATTAATGACTTGAGAATCTGATCTATGAGGAAAAAAATAGATGGTATGAACTGAACATGTGCTGGATTGAGTGAGCACGTGCATGAATTTTGAGTTGTAAGGCAGATTGAAGACTGTATCAAACCCTGAGGGTAAAGTTAGCTCGCGGTTGTTAGGTGTATAGTCTGCAGGCAAGTATGTAGCCCTGCCGAGCAGCCCATCGAGCCCTGCGGCCTCCAGCTGGCAGCTCTCCTTACCTGTGAGGCTGTCGATTGATCTGTACGGCATTCTGGGCAACGCGCTGGGTCAGGTGGCAGAAAGCGGTCTTCCACTCACTCTGCTTTCCCTGTGCTGCAACGAGCAGTGTGCCTTGCCCAACAAGGAAGATTAACAAACCTCCACATAAGCGGAAAGGATAACACACCTCTGCTGTAAAGTTTCATCATCTCAGCACGTGAGAGGGAGAGAAACACAGACTTACAGCGTCAAAGCTCGTATTTGTGGCAAGCAATCTACTGCATGTGTTTTCAGAACTTTACTCCTGATTTAATTATAGTCAGGAACTGCTTACTTGTAAATTTTCCGCAATGTGAATGCAAGTGTTGCAGCAACAGTCACGTTGCGTATTCATGTTGCTGCATGAACAGATGGGGTTCCTACATAATATCCATATTTGACAATCTGATGGGATTTGCCAAGCCTAAGCTTTCATTTAAATTTTAACCTCTTGGAGAGATAGATTTGTGATTTAATCAGTCAAGGGAGGCCTTGAAGTTATTTCTATTGCATAGCAGATTTCAAGCTAGTGCTTAGGTATGATTTTGGTTTGGGAGATTCCTTGTAGGAATAATAGGCTATTGCTATTTAGCATAAATAGCAAATTCAAAGATTTCTCTTGAAACCTTATTCATTTGGCTGATTTTATTCATATCCTTGAATAGGTGAAGAGGTATTTTATATGCAGTTAAAACATCGTGTAACATGGACAGAGTTCTGTTGCTGTGGTACTGCCTTGCAGGGAGGATTTTGTGCTGTAGGGCCGATGACATTCAGCTTCCTTTTGGGCAGCTCCAGGTGCTACTGAACTTTGGTTATTAACATGTGCTTAAAAACTTGTTTTCCACCTTTTTTATAGAAGGATGCCACAAATGTCAAGTGTCTCCACGATGCAAGTAAATTTCAGTACAGAAAGCAGCCTTCAGAAACTACATTTTTTTGTTACTTGTGAAACACTGTAGCTATGACAATGCAAAGCTCACCTTGGTGTTTCTTATACTGTGTATACTGCTTTTAAAATATAAAAAATGAAATTCAAGTGTAAGGTAGATTGCTTAGTATTTACCTTCTTTATGCAACGTGGACAGAATTAAATTGTGGTTAGGAGTGTGTTGATACATGTGCTTGGGACTAAATGCCCTGCTGATCACAGCACACACACCCCCCCTCCCCGTTTCAAGGCTTTTTAGTTCACCACCCCAAAAGGGGAAGGAGGGGAAAAAGGAAGAGTTTTTCCTTCAAATTTCTGCGGCTTTCCACGGTGCTTTTGCTGATATTGATCATTTATACATAGTAAATTTTAGCATGTTAAAAACACTGTTAGTTGGTCGCTCTTTTAATTAAAGCTTCCCAGTAGTCTTTTAATACTGGAGAAGCGTAAGATTTGTAAGATGATGGGTACTGGTGCTGGATGGAGGAGCTTCCAAAAGCCGGTGACATTTCTTTAATACTTAGAGCACTCTATGATCTTTCATAGCTGATGCGTTTTGGGGGGGAAGGAAGAAAACAAAGGCCACTGGTATAGCTCTGTGTGTGTGTGCGTGTGAGTGCGCACACGCTGGATGCAGAAAACGATCCAGCAGACCTTGTGTATACCCAGCCAGCTTGTTTACTGTAGGAAAATGTTTCATGCTAGAAGACCTATTAACTGAACTAATTTTACTTGTAATGGGGGCAAGAACTAGTGTCTTTAAATTTCTGTTTATTTCTGGTTAACATGGTTTATCTATCTAAAGTAAGTAATAGGTTGCTTTCGGTGCCATGTTAATCAAAACATGTTTACTAATGAGATTAATTTTCCCAGAGCAGAAGTTGCTTATGTGTGGTCCATCCCCCCTCCAAGGAGATGTGTATTAATATTACAGATGTTTGGCAGACCAGATCAATAACACAGCTAGCCTTGCTGCTAATGGTGGTAAGCTCAGTGTATCTCAGATGGTTTTAGGAAACCTGAAGTAAAGGGACAAGGACTCATGGATTAGGTGTATTTCAGATCTATAATGGGTGGAGATTTTTTAAGTCTCATAATCAGAAGTTTAATACTCCACATTTTTTTGAATTAGTTTTATTTTGGTCACAGGATATTCTTGTAGCCATATAAATCTCATGAAGTTGTTACATCTCAACAACAATTCATACTCCTTAAAGTACAAAATATTTGAAAAAGCTTTTCCTTTGAAATCCTTTAAGTGGGATTGATTCCTCTCTGTCTCCAGCTATTTTCTTGCTCTGATAATTTTGAATGGTAGAGATTGGTCATTTACCAATACTCAAAAGGAAAGACAAATTTAGAGTCAGATTTTTTATATGTGTGTGTATGTTCAGTGGTCTGTTCTTGGTTTTCTTGTTTCATGTAACAGATTCAATCCAGCTAAAACTGATACCTTCCACTTTCACAGAATCACAGAATGTTAGGGGTTGGAAGGGACCTCTGTGGGTCATCTAGTCCAACCCCCCTGACGAAGTAGGGTCGCCCAGAACAGGTTGCACAGGAACTCATCCAGAAGGGTTTTGAGTATCTCCAGAGAAGGAGACTCCACAACCTCCCTGGGCAACCTGTTCCAGGGCTCCGTCACCCTCAGAGGGAAGAAGTTCTTCCTCATGTTCAGGGGGAACTTCCTATGCTTCAGTTTGTGCCCATTGCCCCTTGTCCTGTCGCTGGGCACCACTGAAAAGAGCTTGGCCCCATCCTCCTGACACCCACCCTTCAGATATTTATAAGCATTTATAAGATCCCCTCT
>Ga0065711_1048240_pt1 | contig 11915 bp, 8 predicted proteins | sample Hoacrofraction12_FD_59098 | JGI IMG/M metagenome (GOLD analysis project Ga0065711, IMG submission 59098) | Hoatzin crop microbial communities from Cojedes, Venezuela - Epithelial fraction 12 v2 (version 2) | ecosystem: Host-associated > Birds > Digestive system > Esophagus > Crop | place... | reverse complement strand
TCAACACACTCATGCACACAGAGTGGAATCAGACCTTCAGGAATGTCGTAAATCTTTCTCCGTCGTCGTATCAAGTACCACAGGGACAGACACATATAGACCAGCGCAGCACTGTTAGCTGAAGCCCAGGTGACAATGTTCCCAAGGAGGTGGATCTGGGCCTGAAAGACAGAAGATGGTCTGAGCTAGAAGCAGGAACATGCTATCGCTCTTTTAGGTAAGTTTAAATATTGCCTACAAATACTTGCTAAATTAAATGTCAGAATGTGGCTGGCTGGTAACCTGATCTTTCCTGGAACAAAGCTAATTGATAAATTTTGCTGCTTTAAGACTCTTTTGTAATGTAAGACATTTAAAAGCTGCTGTTGGAGATTAACTCATCTTCTAAATGTAATCAATAATGGAAACGATTAAACTGCAGTTTTCCTTTACAAAAAAAAGAACAAAACAACATGATTTAATTAAAAGCAACTACTGTGCTGTATCACATTCCAAAAAAAGCCCCAACCCCCAGGGAAAATACATTCTTAATAGAGGAAGAGTCCATCCTGGAGCAGCTCTTTGGCTGGACCTGCAGCCCTGCTCTCCCTCACACTCACAGCCAAACTGAAGTCTGCTTTCTTCACCTGGTTCACGTTTACTTCTACCTCTCCTACTTACACCGGAGGTCGGATGGAGCCAGTAGGCAATGTTTGTGTCCATTGTGATCCAGTCAAGAGCAGAGGAGCTGTACTTATGTTCTGTGTCTTCATTTTTTAATGTGAGTATTTTCCACTAGGAAAAAAGAAGTAAATAGGCGGCTTTTCAGAATTGGAACAAGTGGGATAGCAGGCACAGGTGAACAGCTCCAGATGCAAAATGGTAAGTTCTTAACCTGGGAGTAGAAAAAGATTTTTGCGTATCTCATACTGGATACTGATCAACGAAATGGTTTTATTTTGTTACATAATGCACTTTCCTTAGTGCATTTCTGCATCAACACTACTGCTTGCATACACAACACGTTACAGTTCAGTTTCAGCCAGCTTCCAGGTGCCCAACTGATCTGCCTCCCCTTTCTTTTTTTACACAATCACTTGGGTCGTCGTTACTGAATAGCATACTCGCACAGTTCTCTAATGCCCTTCTAAGTGCATTCAGAAACGTTGGTGGTTTTTTTTTTTTTGTCAAAGAGGAAGCCAAACTACTCTATCAGCAAGGAATAAACAATGAATCCTCAGGTTCAGAGTTTGCAGAAATGCTCAGGTTCCTGCTCTGGGGCAGGAGGAAGGATGAAAGGAGTAAGCAGACACTCACCTGCAATTCCGTGAACTTTGCCATGAAGCTGAGGTTTTTACTTATGTCCATCTGCGTGGGAGAGTGGAGTTCCACTTCCCTCTCTTTTTGCTCTTGGCCTGGAAGAAAACAGCATAGCTCAGAAATAACCACCTAACAGGGAGAAAGCCAGAGAGGGGAAAGCACACATAGGATATACCCCTGGCTCCTCACACTCCCAGGAGCCCTTCTCCAATACACAGGCCAACTGCGAGACCGCTCTAAGGGGATTTGTAAAGATTCTGACATCAGAGCCTGCCGAACACACATACACATGATACCGTCACCCTCCTCTCAACATGAAGAGTCCCCCAGCCACAGGAATCTGCTTCGAGAACACGGCTGAGACGTACTTTTCCCATATCTGTGCTCTTCCACATTCCACACCATGCTCTGGTGGTAGCCTTTGGACAGCTTCTCTCCAACCACCTCCAGCTGCCGGTATCCCCACTCGGGTAAAGATGCACCGCTGAGCTGGAAGGGAAAGAGGACTGTAAACTTGCAGTCCTGCAATGTAAACTTCAGGACAGAAGTTGCTAGGCCCTGCCTGAGCAGTGGATGACAGCAAGGGACTGCTAGGAAGTATGTGAAGAGTCACCACGCAATATTGCCTCCATAAATGCTACCACCACAAAGTCAGTGATTCTGGGGAACGCTGTGATGAGATCCTTAACCATCCCAGCTGCTGTACATACTGCCCAGTGTTCACAACACGCTGAGAAGCTGAGAAAGAATGCAGTATGAGTATGACCACCTGAAACACAGGCTGCCCTTTTATCACATTGAGCAAGTTTAGTGTTTCCTTTTATGTACTTATTTGGTTATTTGTTTTAGGGGTTTAGGCACTCTGGAGCAAAGAGATTAGTAGCTTATGAGATTACCAGAACTGCGCAGAGGAAAAGCTATAGGCAAATAAACCTAAATCCACTTGCCTTTAGCACTGCAGAGGTGTTCACGTGAACAAACCTCACTTCTGACAGAATTGTCTTCCACACGTCTGTGTCAGACTCCCGATTTACAATTTCCTACAACAGAAAGATGTCTTTTGATCGTCATGTTGTCTCAGCTGTTTCTGCTGGAACACGATGGGCTCCTCCCCTGCCCTTTGACCACTCACCACTCTCCAGAGGTTCTGTGCTGGCATGGAGATGTTATAATCAATATAGCAGGACACTTCTTGGGAGTGGGGGCTAAGAGGGGCAGCAACATCATGCCTAGAAGACAAGTAAAGTAAGATCCTCCAACACTATTTCCCAAATTCATATAAAAAACAAACCAATTGGCTTAGGTTCAGTAAAAAAGCAAAACCAAGTAACCCATTTATACAGATTGCACTGTTTACTCTGAAAGAGAACACTCCCCACTACCAAGAGCTGCCAGGAACAGGCTCAGAGGAAGGCGATACTGCTATGCCAGGCTGAAGAACAAGCACTGATTGTGACAAACAGAGACGCTGTTCACTGGGGTTTCCAGTAATGAACAAGCTACGTTTGGAAGGGACACAGCAAAAACCCAAGCCCAGAACAGCCCCCCTTCCTAATCTGAGTGATATTCAAGTACATGCAGACTTTTGGGAAACAGCAAGGAGGCAATTTCACACTGCAGTCTTTGCAAAACAGGCAAGAAGCTGTGGCAATCAGCCACGGCACACTGGACTCTCCAACACATCTTCCTAACTTTCAGAGCACATCCTTCATGCAGGAGTACACCATCAAAGTCAGTGGAGTTGACTTTGGGTTAACAGTCACACAAAACACTAAATATCTGCACCTCTCTGGAGCAGAGGCAGTGCAGGGGCAAAGATGAAGACTCACCAAGGGGACTATGTATTTAGGAATCTGCAGAACTATCATGAATTGTGAACATGGGCGAAACCACAACTAGCCCCCCTAAAGGCCACTAGTAGAGAAGACCAGAAACAGCCAGCAGCCACTGAACAGTCTGCAATTAATATCAAATCCCACTGCCACGTCAACTGCAAAAAAATAAATAAGCAATAAATAAGCCACATGGATGGCTTATGGAAGTAACAATATGAGGTCCCTCCTAGCCCCACTGTTTTAAGAATCCATGAAAAACAGGCAGTTTACAGCATAGCTGGATGCGAGGGTCACTGCGCTGCAATCCCTGAGTAGTTATTCCGAGAAACAAAGCAGAATGAGCCAGCAGGCTCGGCAGAGCAGAGGGTGAGGAAAGGACGTACGTGTTGAGGTACCGAGTCGTGATGCCATGGACCAGCTGCACGATGTGTCCATGCCTGACAGGACGGGGTGGGTTACTCACCACCAGCTGCTGCCTGGAGGAATGACACCCGAGAGGAAGTGGTTACGTTCTTCTTTCTGCATAATGCAACCTTGTCATGACCAAACTGTCAGGTCAAGAAGCTGCAGGACATTGAGGGAGTAAGATGAAAAATTCAAGCAACCTACAGATTGTACCAGAATGGAAATAAAGCTCATCAAGGCAAAGGTGAGTTACGGGCAGAATGAGTCAGAGGACTGGTAATGGCATACTGACACCCCAGCCATCAGGTCAGTGATCTGACTCCAGGACAGTCAAGAGCGAGTTCAGATTATTCCCACCACACAGCTGTTTGGTGACCTCTGTGAAATGAGTAAGTGCTTCAGCGAGGTCTCACAGGTGTCTGTACTACAACTGATGTCACTTTTGGCAGAATTAGAAGAGTGATCAATGGCTCCACTACAAAGACCAAACTCTCATCTTGCTTCTGGACAGGGCTAAAGCACGCTTTGGCAAGGGGGAATGATGCAGTTCACCTAACTGCTGCCTGTTCTATAGAAGGACTTCGCATCCTCCAGGGCTCATAGAAGTCTGGAGTCTGAAGAATTTTAAGAAGATATTGGGTTTCTGTGGTTCTGGTATTGTCCGCACTTGAAAGGTTTGCACTATGGACAAACCTTCCCAGTGTGGATATGATTTATAATGGCACACAGTCCTGGTAGGACTGTTTATACAGTTCCCAGGGCAACATAAGAAACCTGCGAAAGCAACTTTTTGATCAGTATGAAATAATATCACACAAAGGCTTTTACTGGCAAAACTACAAGAAAAATAGTCCTGCTCCTCACTGACAGTTACAACGGCAAAACACTTCAGCACAAACCAGTGCTCTCAGGCACAGGCACCCACTTGGAATCCCTCCTGATGCGGCAGACTCGACAGCTCATCCCACACTTTGAATACAAAGAAATACTCATTCTGCAAAAGTGATTTCTACTCTCTTCTGAGACCCATTCATGTTCGATTAAACTCATCAAGGCACTCTAACGCCATGGCTCACACACTTCAAAAAGCAGAACTCGCCCTTCATGCAAAGCACCTGAAGAGCTCCCACCGGTCTCATGAGTCTTTAAAGTTCCCCTTGTGCACAGCACAGCCCACGTTCTGGCGGGAGCAGTTCAGACAGAATTTCAGAGTCCGCAATAATGCCTTTACCATATTGAGGAGGATTGTGCAAACAGCCACTCTCACCAACTCTGCAGCTGAAATTACTTGCTCAGGATCACACATGACCTCTAAGCCCATAAGCAGAAATATTCATGTCCAACCCAAGCTATGTCCCAGTTAGGTTTTGGAAGCATATAGAAGCTATGCTTACAGCAACCTAGCATTTAAAACTCTTGCATACTCACATTCCAGGATCTTTGACAATCCACCAGTTGTTCACATCCTTGAAGGGGTAGCAGGTCACCTGCTGTTGATGGGAACTACCTCGGCCATTCTCATACCTGTACAGAAGGTTAAAAAAACCGCACAGGTGTGTAACAGAACATTTCTGTGTTCAGCAGAGTTACAGCAACACAAAACAGCACCAGATCACTGGCTCCATTCCTACAGAGCACAGAGAATCTGTATATCTGCAGTGTGCTGTGAGGGATTAATGACGAGATTGCCAGAACCCAAACAGAGATACCTGGACCAGCAGGTGAAGAACCAGAGCGTACTTTCACCCTAACAATACAGACCTGACCAGATTCCTCACCTGATGGGATAAGTATTCGTGTGAGAATGGAGCCAACACTGCATGGGCTTGCCCAACACGTTCCGTAGAGTAATCTGAGAGCCGTAGGCTACCTCTAAGGGCTGACCCTGAGTGATTCGAGCCAGCCCACCCTGAGAAGCATAATGACAGGGTAAGTGGAAAGATGCAGAAACAACCCAGAGGCTGTTTAAATTCTATTAAGAGTCACCTGTCACTTTAACATATCCGTATCTTAGCACAATGCCTTCTCATTTGGTTGTATCTACGAAAATCAAGTCTTGCAGCACCATATTCAGCAGACAGCAAATACAACAAAAACACCAATGCCTGAAAGATTACAGGGTCTTAGGGAATATCCCTAAAGCCATGCTGCTCTAAATGATAGATTAAGCACTCTTCTACAGAAAATCATACTGTCATCCTGCAGTCTACAACCTCATCACTTAGCGTTCAGTACTGTATCTACTTCTGTGGAGTGTCCCGTAGGAAGGGACAAATCTTCAGCAGAAGAGTGAACATATTGTTCTTGGTTCACTAGGAAAACCTATTAATCCATTATTAGGATTTCAGTCATTACTGATTCATCCTAAAGCAGTACTACAGCAGTGAAGTAGTTAAATGACATAAAAGGAACAAATATGCAAGATTAAAGGAACAAGATTGCACACCTTTCTTCTAATAGTGAACACAAGACAGATTCTCCCTTCTAATCCCCTACTAAATCAATTTCATGACCACATTTCCTTTACCTCTAAACTGGCTTGGAAAGCACTGGTCATAATCTGGTCATGAGGCCCAGAGCGATACAGCAAAGTCAAGTGGACATAGAAGAAGGACAGGTACATTGCCATTGGGATGATGATGAGGGCCAGTCCCCTAGCTAGAAAATGGCACATCAAGGAAACCTAGAAGAACATCAAGAACTCAATGGTTTCATGCTCCAGATATTAAAAATATTAAAAATACCAGTGCACTTGGCTTGTTTTATTTGTCTTTTTTAAGTTTCCCCAACCACCCTCCTTCAGCTATAACTTCGTGGACAGCTGGATAACTTTCACCGAGGGTTTGAACTGGAGCCAGCAGGAGGTATGTGAAACAGTACAGGTTTTGAGCCACAAATCACCAAGATGTGAATAAGAGCAGAAAAGCCAGTCACACACACATGCTTATCTTAAATTTAACTCCATCTTCTCCAGCAACTGAGCTGGGAAACTGTTCTATGACATGAGGGTCCATAGACTGTGACAAGGAATTTTAGGACAAAAACCATCTACAGACAGCATTGTTATCTGTGGGCTTGCAAGGCTCCTGGTTGGCTCCTGCACTGAAAAGCTACACATAATGTATTTTGCACGTTGTGCTACCTACATTTGAGAAGTTCTGGTCTCCTATCATGTGCCAGAAGTGGAGTCCTGCGATGGCCAAGAGCAGCATATAGGTAAACAGGCCCATATATTTCACTCTGAAAAGAAAGTGCATAAAAAATGAACACAGTCAAAAACTACACAATTACCTAATACAAGACATAAACATTTAAACTTTCTCTTGAACAGGATGCATTAAAGTCCAAGGACTTAGATCCATGACAAGTTTGGTACAACAACATAAATAAACTGCAAGGCTTTGACACCAGACGATGTCATTTGTTTGCCAATTACACTAAATAACCGCACTGACAGAGAACCTTCTTGATAACAAGGTGGCAGATCACAGATTCCCTAAATTCAGACTTCCTGAAGCTTGACGCAACTAGGAGGGAGGTGTGAAATGCAGATGCTAATTTCTGACATAAAAGCCATCGCTGAGAAATGCATTCTGTTCTTCCCAGGACAGTACCCTCTCACGCTTGGTACTGCCCATGGTGAATTGACATCCTCTCTACAGAAACAGTCTAACTCATTAAAAAGTCATGGAGATGTCTGCTCAGAACAGCACCAAGATTCAGTCTTGAAAATCCAAAGCCCCGCTGATACCTTTGATGGCAGGCAGGAATGTCAGTTTATTAAAACATCACCACTTACCCAACTGCACAAGAACAAGCCACTCCAGTCAACAGAAGCCAAAACCACCAGCTTCCAGAGAAGGAACTTAAATAAAAGGACAAATGAAAAGATGTTATGGTGAGATGTGGGCACCTTCTTAGGATCCTGAATTCAGGCAATTTAATCTTAAAAAAAACTTGCAGGATTCCACTATTCCTTATTCTACTCAGAGGTATCTCATTCTAAACCTCCCAAGCCACCAACTCTGAGCCCTGACCTACAGGGTGCTGTTAAATGTACTTCTCTGTATCCTGAACAGGAAAACTGAACGCTACCTGCCTTCTGATACTACGGATAAAAGAAATGTATTAAATCACTTACTGGGCTCAGTTTAAAGATAACTTTACTTTACTAAAGATTACTTTATCCTCTGCATATGAAGTCAAAAGAAAAGAGACAAAGAGCTTTAAACTCAGTGCCTGCAAACAGTAACAAAGGAGCATTAAGTGACCTTTATCACCAGTGTTTCTGTGCACAGAAGGAAACCTTCCAATAAAAAATATGGGTAGGCAAAGGAGTGATCCTAAGGGATTTTATTTATATTGTGAAATAAAAAAGACAACCTTCCTACTTGTTCAAACAGTCTTTAATACTGCCCAGAAGAGAAAACTTCTGGGACAGTCAGACGAGAGGTCAAAGCATTGGATTTTACAGACAGATGTAGTGAGTTGCTGAATGGTGAAGTGACTCATAGAAAAAAAACACACAATCTGTGACAAAGAGTCACCACAAGAATATCCAAAGGGATCCAGCTTTACCTGTGCCTTTGCAAATTGTAGAACTTCAGGTAGGACAAAACTGCAAGCAGGATAAAAAAAATCAGTATTGATTCCAGAAGCATGAACCTCGACTGAGTAATCAAAGAGTTCTCTGTTGGAAAAGAAAGATAGACACAAAATTAGAGAAAATTATCTGTTGTAGCAAGTGCTACCTCAGACAATTGCATCATTATCCAGCAGAAGGACCTGCCGCTTTAAGGACAGCCAACTATTTTCCAATGTTACTGGCTGTAACAGGGAGGTGTTGGGTTTAGGGACAACAACCCTCCAGCAGGAGCAAAGTACGTGGCCATAACTGTCTCCAGCAGGAGCAAAGTACATGGCCATAACTGTCTCCAAGGACAAAGACGTGGGCAAGTAGTAAAGTCTGGCAGGAGGCAGATAAAGGTGTTGTGCTTGACTACAAAGGCAAACACAATCAACGCTGCGAAATCCAGAGAGGTGCTTCTCAAGGCAAGGAGAGTCAAGGCAGTGACCCCAGCAGGCAATGAGCATGATGACAAATCTTCAAGAAAGGGAGCTGCAATGAACTGCTTTGTGCAGGATTCCCTGAGCCAGAATCAGGGCTGGCTGCACAGTCTGGTTTGCTGCAGTTTGGAGGTGAAAAAATGTGACGAGCTCTGACTGCGGGTAGGGCCATCCTTCTGCTAAAAACCAGTATCCTGTAACTCGTCCTGTAAACCTCTGAGGAAGAGAGTACAGACCTCCTTGGATGCAAGAAACATGGGTTCTCTGTGAGGCTGTTCGGGCTGCCCACTTTGCTTAATACTGAAATGGACTTGTATGAACCCTCAGCCTAGAAGGGCAGCCTGCTGCAGAGCTCTAAGGACAGAGGGGACCAGAGAGGCTCAGTGGAGACTGATACAGGCCAGGGCTCAAAGTGGGCTCCAACGTGTTGTTACTTTCTGTGGGGAGATGCTACTCCAGCCTTTTCTGCACCCTAAAAATTCACAAGGGGAAAAGGGACCCTTCTCCCCCTACATGAAGAGTGGGGCCCAGGGGAATAATCTTACCTAAGAGAATGAGGAGAGCAGCTCCATGTGCAGCACAGTGGGAGAACTGCAGTTCTACCAAAATCTGGTATGCTAAAGGCACACAGAGAGCACCAGCCAGTGCTGGTAGGAGTCGCAAGGACCAAACAGGAACGTTCATGCTATACTCTGAAATAGGAGACAACAGTGATGCACAAATTTGGAGACTATTAATTGGAGAGAAGATGGATCAATACAGAACTCATGACTACAATGAGTTGTTGAATCAAACTCCTACTCTTGCTAATTTATTGTCCATCTTGTACTGCTGAAACTCTTTTAACTGATTTAAAAAATTTGTGAGATGGAATCTCAATGCCTTACACTTCTGTTAGACACGCGCAGAAGACTTATTTAAGAGGAGAAGTGAAGGTGTCAGATAAAGCATTATTTCTGCTAGTGAAGCAAAAGGAATGTCAGCCGCTGAAATACTGCTCATTTTCTCAAAAGAATGAGACAGCTAAAATCAGCTCTTACCAGCACCAATCCTGTTCCATAAGAAGTTTCCATCAAATCCTCCTAAGTAACCTACAACATAAGCAACAATTCTGAATTTCCAGTCTCAAAACAAGTACAAAAACTGGTGCTAAATTCATCCTGGAACCATTTCCCAAACACACAGCATTTCCATGTGTGAAAGCCCCCTTTCCCCAAAGGGTCCTCTTTCGTACCGTTTTGCCTGCAGCAGTGCTTGATAATGTACAGAGGCACGAAGAATATAAATTAGGAACAAGATTCTGAGGGACAAAGTTACATGTATATTTAATCTCTCCTTCCCATGCAGATGCTTGTAAGTTGTGCGTATCTCAGCTACAGAAAGGAACTCAGGCCTGAAAGTCTGCCTGCTGCCTACTATTTCTACTCACTAGCAGTTCTCACCTTTCTCTTTATCCAAAGGTCTGGATAACAACGAGATAACGGACACATGGCTCCACCACCTCCCCAGTACCAAACAGCCCCCTAACAATACTAAATAACAGAAATCCTTATTCTCTCTACATCTGAATTTCTCAGCTGCCTTGCGCTTCTCCCCAGTGACAGGATCTGACAGCTCCTTTCTAACCAGCACTTCTCTCTTCCACAGCAACAGGCAGTCGACACCCAGGAGATGCCCACCTCCCAGAGCGAGCAGCATATGGCCAAAAGGTGGGCCGCTGTCATCCACGAAGAAGATCCGCTTCATGTAGAGCGAAACGAATTGGCCATAATAAACTTCGTCAAAACTGAAACACGAGAGACAGAATCATGTCAAGTCTAACTGGAAGTGTCCTGCAGGCTGCAAGGATACTAGGGAAGGAAACATCGATTTGTTGGCAAAAGGCTAAGAATCCAATGAAACACAGTGGCTTTGCCCCCTTCCCTTCCCCTCCCCTTGGGAGTTTCTATTAGGGAAACTCTATCACCATATTTACAGAGGCTGACATCAGGGAAGCTCTGCTCTTCCGTTCCTGCATTCTTACTCACAAATGTTTAAAAAACAACTCTGTGTTGTTCAAGCAGAAAATAAACTATTCTACTCACACTACAGCCCGCGGGTAGGAAAGCCCCCAAAGACGGCTTATTAATCCCATCACAGTCAATGCCACAAGGTTCATGTTTATCTCCGCAGTAACCACAACCGGCTTCTTCAGACATCCCAACATCCTGCCAAAGGTCTGTCCGAACCTCCGAGAGCAAACAGAGAAGAGCAGCAGTCACCCTTTCACTCAAAGCTAGCTGAAGATCATTTGACAGAAAGGACGCACCACTACTTTCTGCTACTAGCAGCTCATGGTAACTGATCTTCCAAAGCTCTCTCGTTTTCCACATTTATGTATTTTGTGCTGTATCTACAGTAGTAACTCTAAAAATGAAGTTACTTTTCATCTGCCCTGCTTCTACGTGCATACAGGTCTCTATCATAAATAATAGGCTAGAAACTTTGCTTATTTTTACTCTGCTTCTGCAGAAACACAATAGCTTAATTCAAGCCTATATTCCGCTTTGCACTAAGCAAACCTCCCAGCCCAAACTCTGATGCTAGTGATAGGCAAACCACATGCTCAGGCACCAGGCTGCTCAGGTAGGTTTAAAAAAGTTATTTCCTTGCAAACTGAGCCTATTTCTCCAGAGGGGCAGAGGGCAGAACCTGCCAAAATCCTCTGTGTTACAAAACTGGCTGCTGAGCACGAGTGTGGGTGCTGCAGGGCTCTGGCACAGCCTAGACTGGAGCGCTGCAGGAAGCAGGACTGAATCCTGCTCTCTAGGCAGAACTGCTAAAAGCTAGGTCAGGCAGTAGCAGGGAATCAGTGCTGCATTTCCTCACCTCAATATGACTGAAAGTCACTGGAATAAATCCATCTGCGTGGCTTTGATCAGGGGAGAACAAAGCAAGATGCGCGCACATCACCACCCTCACGCGCGGTGCCACCGTCCTTGTTTCTCACTACCTACAAAACAGAAGCACTGCGTGGAACAGACTTTTTAAGCAGGCCCTCGCAAAGCTGTGCTCTGCAGCGGCACTGCAGACGCCACACCACTGCCCTGCCTGCCCTGCGACGAGGGCAGGCCATCACCTGCTATCGCCTCGCCGGCTCTGGGACCCCAAAGAACACCCTGACATAGAGCACCCTGGAACCTTGGGGCAGGACTGCAGCACTGCCTGCTCCCCCAGACCTTAAGGAACCATTAACCCCTCTACCAGGCTGTGCACCCCCTTCCGTGAGCCTTATGAGGGGGCAGCAGGACCATGAACCCCCCCCCCCCC
>Ga0065711_1048239_pt1 | contig 11916 bp, 7 predicted proteins | sample Hoacrofraction12_FD_59098 | JGI IMG/M metagenome (GOLD analysis project Ga0065711, IMG submission 59098) | Hoatzin crop microbial communities from Cojedes, Venezuela - Epithelial fraction 12 v2 (version 2) | ecosystem: Host-associated > Birds > Digestive system > Esophagus > Crop | place... | reverse complement strand
GGAAGGGACCTCTGTGGGTCATCTAGTCCAACCCTCCTGCCGAAGCAGGGTCACCTACAGCAGGCTGCACAGGACCTTGTCCAGGCGGGACCTTGTCCAAGGGAAAAAGAGCCACGATTGTCATGACTTCATGTTTTGACAGCACCAAATCCAATCAAGCATCCAGCTCCGCTGCTAATTGTCATTTGCATATGGCTTCACAGCCACAAAGGGATGCCTGGTAGAAGTGTGAGATCAAGTTTGGGGTCAGTACTTGTTTAATCTGAATTAATGGATGTCACACTGTGGGGACACCACATGCTTTGGAATAAAATCCCTGCCAACGTCAGATTCTTCTCTGGCTTCACACTCGCATTTGTCTTTTTTAGGCTTAGAACAGGAAGCTCTTACAGAAACCCTTACCTTTGGAAGAGGGTAAACAACTGACAAATACCTTAACTGGACCCAAACTCTTTGGTTTAAATCAGATCTGGATTTAATCGCCCTCAGTTTTAAAACACTCCAAGAACATCTGAATGCCCAGAAAATTCAGCTGGACTTCAGTCACAGAAATTATTCCAGACAGACAAAAAAAACCGCATAAAAATTACCTTATTTATTTCAGTGACTTGGATGAAAAACACAGGACAAGCTAGGGAGGTGGGATCCTGGTTAAGACCGAAGAGCAGTGTAATGATGAGATCCCAACTAACGTCTGAAAATGTTGCCCCTAAGAAAAAAAAGGAGTGCATTGTAAAAACTAACAGCACTTAGCAAAGGCAGTTTCCCTCTGTATACAGCATTCTTTATACACACCTTCCTTTGTAAGAGGAGGTTTATTTTTTATTCCAGCTTTGCTTGCTTCTTATTTCTTTTTATCTTGCCTTCACTGCACACTCGCTCACAGAGCTGCCTTGCTTTTTGTTCGTGATCATGAATTTCTTTCGGTAACAGGCTCTTCTCATCAAATACAGCTTTCAAGGCTACAAAACAGGAGAGAATTCCACATCAAAATCAGTTATACATTTGGTGAGGTACACTGTGAAAATCAGACAGCTGGAAGAAAGGAGAAAAAAAAAAAAAGAGGCAGACCTCAAGCACTGTACTTCACAGAGGACAACACTGAATTTTCTGCTTCCAGTTCTGCTAACAAGTTCAGCTTTTTGGTAATTTTTCTCCCAGTTAAGGAACTGAGGCTTGTTCAGTCCTGAGGACCGTGCTGTATCCACCTCTGCCTCGCAGCCTGTGAGTTCATTTGCCAGGGCTAACAAATCTGATGGAAGAGTGAAGATCTCAGAGAACTTAATTCCTGCAAAACAGGAAAACAGGTGGACTGAGTGGAGGTGAAAAAGCCTTTCCCTTGGGGGACTAAGGCACGGTAACTTCGATGCCAGTGAAAGAGCAAGGGAGGACAACTCTGCTTTGGGGATGTCCTCAGCCAGGGCCAGCACCTTGTTGGGCACTGAAGCCAAACCCTGTCAATCTCAAGGGAGAAATCCCTGGGAAATCCCTTCACTGATGCTTTTGTAACTGCTTATTGTATTTTATTTCTTCTCCACTTAAATCTTTGTATCAAAAATTGGCTGGAGATCCTGAAACAACCAAAGAGAGAGGCCTCTTTCCCTGTACGTGCTGCCCGTACCAAAACCCTTCCAGTGTTGAGCAGAACTTTGCTTTTTACCTTTTCACAGAGGCAGTGAATCCCCTGCTCGGCTCGGGGAGACTAGACTGGCGTTTCTTTGGGTTTTTTTTTCTTTTTCCAAGTCTCCATTCTTTTAATTTATTGTAACTTCTATCTACCATTAAGGACTAAAAAAAAAAAAAAATAATCAAATTATCCTCTATTGAAACAAGAGCATTAAAACTATTCACTGAACGCCTGCATGACTGAGCAGGTTTACCCTGCAACCATTTATTTACATATATACAGCAGGCTGATCTTCAGGGATTCCTTCAGTCCCAGATTAAGGACAAGATTCTTTCTTCTCTTGTGCATATATCCTGCCCACTAATGTCAGACTAGTTCATGAATAAGAATTAAATTATATTCACTGAGCTGTTACTATGACACCTGATAGTATCTCATTTGAGCAGTGTAGGCTGGAAGTCTGTACTACTTTCTTTGGGAAAGAGGCCTGAGGAATTAACTTCTTAAGAATTTCATACACTCATATATTGTTAACAAAATGATGAGTGTGAGCTCATCAGAATGTGGATATGCTGCAGAGATCAAAATTGCTGCAACCATTCAGGCTGAAAGTTCACTTGCATTTAACAAGCTATGAATCCAGTATGCGAAGGCTGAGTTTTATTCCCACGTGACTATTAACACTGTAGAGACTGTTAAAAATAATAAAATCGAAGGTACGCAATACTCGCTGAGCCCGGCTCATTACTGCTCAGGCAGGAGACGACACCCTTTGTGCAGAGTAGGGAACCAAGAAGCAAAAAATTCAGGACAAGTGTTTGTCCAAACTGTGGAATCTCACCTTACAGCTATAATTAGACGTTCTTAGCTCTTGCGAAAGCTACGGGAGTTTGTCTATTGATTTTGGTAAGCTTAGGATGAAAGTTGCAATGATTTAAAGGATTAGAATTTTAAAGATGTAAGCTGCACTTCTGGGTTCAGTTAATTAAAAGGAACATTAAACTCAATAAAACCCCAAAAAGCTAATTAAGACATTACCAGGGCTTAATACTTAAATGGTGTATTTCAAGTATAAGAAAGCAACTTAAACACGCACTTAAATGTGTAGAGTTTTGTCTAGGAATTGTTGTTTAACGCCGCAAAAAGAATCTGATACCAATTTACTGACACCTCGCTCCAAAAGGCAGCAGAGAGCCGCTCTTGGCGTCAACAAGAGATGGTTCAAAGCCTCAAACAACAAATTGCCTGGCAGTGCCTCTGTCTACAGCACAGCCATTGCAGGAAAAATTTCAATAATCAGTGTCCTTGAGACGGGACAGTCTCCACAATACGTTAAAAATACTCAGTGGCACAAACTGGACCGATGTGACAGAGATTCGTATTAACAGTCCAGCTGCTTCCTCTCTATAGCAGTCACTGAGAAGCCAAGTCCACTTGGAAATAAAATACAGCTTTACTAATAGCTCTATGTGTTTAGTTTGATAATGGTGATATTCACACATAGCAATTACACTTCATTCCAGTTTTGCTTTTAAAATCGCACTGCCCCCACGGTTTTTATGACATTACCTCTGTTACCTCTCATTTTGAGCAGCTCACAGTGATGAGGGAAATGCAAGACTTACTCTTCTTCTGCTTGGCGAGAATAAGCTTTGGATAGTTAAAGCTAATGTAGTGGGAAAGTTCTGAAATGCTGGAATCATCTACATTAAAAGCACGGTATATTACACCTTGTCTTTCACAAGAAAAGCAGAGAGGCAGAGAGAGACAAGGAGTGAGAAAGACACCGCCAATGAAATCCTTACTGAGAAACAACATCCCTTGGTCAGATGAGAACAGACACCCGATTAAAAAAAATTAAAGCTCACATGACAATTAATTCAGCTTCGAAGTATTTAATGTAAAGATTGCACATTTGGCCTTGCTGAGTCAGCTGCAAAGCATCTGACACAATCAGGTTCTTTCACCTCATTTCTCTCCACGAGCTTAGCGATTGACCTCTGCTATCCATCTCCCCGAAAGCTGATAGTGTCTCACAGCCGAGCACCAAACACTGACCTTCAGAGAGCCGGTGTTTGTATCTACAACCCATGATCAAGTGAATCTCGTAACGTGTGTGGCTAGAAGTGTCGTATATCCTTCCCACCATAGTCAGATTGCTAGCTATTGTGTTTTGAGAGGAGGTTTTCTGCAGGATAGGGACAAACTGCAAAGCAAATTGCAAAGCCATCAGAAAGCCTCATCAAAGGTGCGAAGACACTAATGAATGCACAAGCCAACTTCTTTAATGAATCAGATTTAGCAGTTATGCAAACCTTGCCAAGAGCCAGCTTGACTTGAGCAGTGGAAAGGTCTCACTGAACCAAGACGATGCCTGGATAGGAAATACCTATTTTAAGGAGACGGATACTGCTGACATTTTATTGGGACTTTGCTTGTTTAGTAGGAACAGGTAAAGCAGAATGTTGCATCTGAAGGTGCTTGGAAAAGGCAGAATTACAGAAGTAATTGGGTTTTTCCAGCTTCCTTTTTAGTACTGTGTTTACTTTTAAAACATTTCCAGCTTTGATCTGTTTCATCAGAAATTTCGTTTTAATAAGCAATTAAGCCATCACCAGGCACTTACACGTTCAGCGTTGGTCAGGGAAATGAGGAAAGCTTCTGATGCTGCTGGGTTTTGACCATAACTACACTAAGGAGAAAATTGCTTCTCAGTTTAGCTGAAGCAGCCTCTTTCCCAGCTTTCATTCTCCAATCTCCAGTCGTTTGACAGTTGAATGAAGCTCGTGCTTTCCAAATGGACTGAGGGAAGTCTCTCATCTTGTTAGACTTGGGCAGAAGTCATCTGGTACAATATATAAATCTCTTTTTCCTCTCATACTCATGGATATATTTTTTTAAAATGTGTTCACAAATTAAAATCCTTTGTCTTCGGCCAAACAAATTCAGAAGTTGGTATTTCAGACTCATTGCTTCAATTAACCTGTAAAGCTTGATCCAGTGCTTGATGAAAGGACTTCTGATTTTTCCAGTCAAATTCAGTGGGTTATGGAACATGCCCTTACAAGGTGAGAAGTTGTTGAGATCAGATTATATGTCTTACTACTTACTTGAAGCCTCAAATCAGCTGCTAAGCAATAAATCTTGGAGTTCTGCATTACCTTCATCTCATTTTAGCACAGATGGTAAAAGCTAGTGACCTTTATTTTTTGCCTTTCTGTCCTGAGAGCTGGAGTAATGAGAATATAATGAAGGTCTACTTATTTTCCAGGAGGCTAGGAAGACTCAGACTTTTAGAGCACCACTCCTCTATCTTTTCCCTAAAGCATTTCTCAGGAAGAACAACAAAATCATATTTGTTCGTGCCATCAGTCTCCTTGAGGGCTCCAATATTCAATGACTTAAAGGCACCTTAAAAATCCAGGTTTACTGAAAAAGCTAATGCAGTCGTGTGTCTATTAGTTAACTTTTCTCATCTAATCTTCATAATATTACTCTACCAGGCAGACAATATAGTTACAGGCAAAAAATGTTCAGGACCTGTAAACAGTTGTGTAGGATAAAAACATGATTAGTTTTTGCTCCTTAAGACACAGTCAATTCTTTACTGTCTTTTAGGGGGGAAAAAGTTACCTTTCTTTCCTAGAACCAGCTTCTACTTCAGTTAAAATCCAGAACTCTGCCTGCACTAGATGGGATCCTTCCCAAAGGAGATGAACACAGCTAGTACAGCAAGTGCTGGGAAATGGGGCCACCCTCTTGAAGATAACCAGTAGCGTTCATTACTGCTTTGTTTTGTGAAAACAAGTCTGTAGCGCGAAAAAATTAGGTGCTATGTTTGATTTGTTGCTGAAATATTTAGATGTCGTTCGAAACAGTGATAATAAGAGAGCCAGCTGGGCCCGTATCAAAAGCAAAAATGTTTGTGGCGCAGCTGAACTAAATCTGAACCTGGGTGCATGTCCCATCGCTTGCGGACTGCCCACGCATGGCAGACTGGGTGCAAGCATCTCCCTCGAGGTCGGGCTCGCAGGAGGAAGCTATCCCTGTTGATCCGGGGAGCTGTTATCCACTGTTTGCTTGCTGATACCCACGTTTAGATGCTGCACGTGCTGTCACCTTCAGTCTTTTTCTTAGCTATAGAACTGGGAGATTCATCCATGTTTGAGAAGCATTGGGAGGGGGAAATATTTCACACATATGTATATATACACACATACATACACATAGCATGAAGCAGACCTTTCAGGAAGACTGCAGAATAAAACCTTTCTTGCCTGCCAACTAACTAGTAAGCTTTAAACAGCCACAAGAACACTTACGTAGTGCTCTGCTCTGAGACAGATACCTTTATAACAGAGCTGAAGAAAGAGGTTTGAAACTATAACTATCCTTCAGTAGGCAGGCTCTTACTTTCTTGTTTTTTCCATTCTGAAAAGACAAATTAAAAACCAACCCCCGAATATTCTGTGCTTAGACATACATGTAGCTAGGGAAATTATGTCAAAATAGCCATTTACCACTTCACTGCTTCATGTTGTTTTGGCGTGTGAAAGTTTCTTTCCTCTTTGAATTTTTCGCAGAAAAATGAAGCACTTTTTGGCTAAGGCATAAACAGAACATGCAGAGGGTAGCGTGTACTCTATCCTTACCCTGAGATGGCCGCTCCTTTCAGAAATAACCACAGTTTCCACAACAGGATGAAAAGATGCGACCTACAAGTCTGTATGCAAGCCTCTGCAGCTTCTGTTTCAGCAAGCGTAAGCAACAGAATTAGCTGTAGAGACTTACGGCCGGATCAAAAGCGCTTTAAATCCAAGAGAAAGTTTCTTCCTGATTTTGGAGGCCTTCAGACCAGGTAAATAGCCATTTGCAAATCATATGTGAAATGACCTGCTCATACAAATACAAGCTAGATGTTTAGCAAGTGAGACAGAAATTCGACTTACGTAATAAGGCTCCTGATCGTCTTTTTTTAATGAAGCTTTAATTATGTAAAAATTAGCAACTGGTCTAGAGGTTTATACATTACCATAAATGTCTCCCAAAAAAGAACATAGTCTCAGAAATGCCTCACATCACTGAAGCACTGGAAACTAGGACATGTTGATGTGATCCCAAAGCAATTTTTACTAAAAGCACTGTTTCTGAGCAATCTGGCTCTAACAAAAGAGCGAATCCCTCGTGAGGCCACTTTCTAGTAAAATATTTACCAGAACCCCCAAAAGCCAGTTTCTTTTTCATGTGCTTGTAAAAATGTACCAAAAGTGGAGCAACTTCATCTATTTATCTTTAAGCACTTCCAAAACTCAGACAAACAAACCTCTGCCATCCCCTCCGTGAAGCGATCTACCAAGGTACCCACCGGGCTGGAAGGTGGGAGATGGGGCTGGCACCTCTCTGTGGCCGTCACCTCTCCGTGGCCGTCACCGCCGTTGGGAAGAGGCAAAAAACGCCAATGCCTCGGAAAAATGCAGACCTCAAAACAGCACTTATTTTGCAGTTTGCTATTTTCCTATCAGAATAATAAAAACTATGGTGTTGGGCCCAGTCCAGATCTGATTTCTAACTGCTTCCTAGAGTGAAATCTAAGGGGAATGCGCTGAAAGTAGATTCTACATTTGGAGTATATTAAAAATGTTTTTCATTCAGTGTTCTTTTTATTTCCTGCTCAGTCTTAACCAAATACTTTATCTCATACAGAAATGACCCCGCATATAACGAATCACAGAATCACAGCATGGTCAGGGTTGGAAGGGACCTCTGTGGGTCATCTAGTCCAACGCCCCTGTCGAAGCAGGGTCACCTACAGTAGGTTGTAGAGGACCTTGTCCAGGTGGGTCTTGAATATCTCCAGAGAAGGAGGCTCCACAACCTCTCTGGGCAGCCTGTTCCGGTGCTCCATCACCCTCAGAGGGAAGAAATTCTTCCTCGTATTCAGACGGAACTTCCTGTGCTTCAGAAACTACCTTCAATTTAATTCAGATGGTATTGCTGAGATTAAATTTGTCAATGTTCTCTAAAAAGTATTTTCATACTGTAAGTGTTTCAAGATTTTATGCTCAGCAAATGTAATGCAAGGAAATATTTTAGTACAATCGCATTTCACTCTGCTTGTATTTCATATAGTCCATACTACAGAAGGTTATTGAAGAACGAAATGCTTAAAAGCATACCAAAGCAATAAAGATTAATACATCAGATTGTCAGCAGGTCTCAATATTATCTTTTGCAATAGCATCTGAAAACCACACATCATTTCTGAGGAAACAGAATCCCTCAATGTAATAGTAAAGCCACATATGCTATATCAGCAAACAGGCGTTACACCATCCCGGGCCCTTTCCATCTGAAGGAGACAATTCCTAGCACAGAGCCAAGATGCTCTCAGCACTGGCTGAGAAATTCCATTTGCTCTTTGCACATCGCATGAATCCATGTTCCTAACTGAACAGTGGGGAAAGCAAAGGATGAAAAACTTGAGAAAGCACATTAATTTACTGCAAAATATAATTTCTGTTATGTGACCAAACAAATGGTTCACATTGGAAAAATTTCAGTGTTTTATTATAACACAAAATGTTGAAGTCTTCCAACATTCTCAAAAAAATTTGGTCTGAAGTATCCTATATTTTTTGGCTTTTTTTTATTTTTGACATAATAGGTCAAAATGTACCACTGCATAAGCCCACCTTTTAGAAGTTACTTACAAGTAAAATTACTTTATCCTCCATATCAAAATTAGGAGATTCTTCTTCAATAAAAAGAGTCGCTTTTCTTTGCGTCTTCATCCTCATCGGCCTTTTTTCTTGGACTTGTTTTTTGCAAGATCCTTCCTGTGAAAGGCAAGAAGATTTTTGATTTGCTGTTTTTCTTCCTAAAAGTATGGAGCAAAGAGTTGCTTGAAGCTTGAATAATTTCTTGTAGTCTTCAAATAAAATAGGCAGACTGTCCTATATATAAATATATCAGCTGTCATCTTTTTCTGGAAGGGAAAAAAGAGACAAAGCAAGCAAGCACATACCTCCCCCGAGACACCCATAGAGCTGTAGTATTTATTTCTGCCATGGCAGTCCTTAAAAGTGTTGTTTTTCAAAGTCAGAATAACTGCTACACCACAGCTACTTTTTATTTGTGTTTCATATTTCTACCCAAGTGCTGCCTAAAGAGGGAGAAGTTACTCCTAAGGTATTCCGGCCTTCTGCAGAAAGAGCTCGTAGGGCTGAACAGAAGGAGCGGGCTGGGGACCTTCTCACTGGGACCCAGACAGCCATCCCAGTCGGAAAAGAAAATACCTGGGTACCTGAGTACAGACAGGAGGAGTCTGGAAGCTTCCCCGGGACCATCGCTTGCTGCTTGGGATCCTGGAGGATTGGTAAGGAAAAGTGTCCTCCTGCCAGTCCCTTTTTGGGGTGGGTGGGAGGGAGAGAGAGTTTTCCTTTAGCTGCCTGGTTGAACACTCCTCAGGATCAGTTAAAGGGCTCCCGTGGGCTTCACTCTGTAGCTTTGACCTGAAGTTTGAAGCTTCGCTCCATTTTTCCCTTCACTAAAAAGAAATAAATTTTTTAAAAAGCCACAAGTAAAACGCAATTCCTTTGCACTTCTCCTATCCATCTAGAGAACAAAAGATAAAGTGGACTGATTTCCTTGCACTCTGCCTGTATTTTCTGCACTTCCACTTGCCTGACCTGTTAGGAGATACTGACTCGCGTCAGCCGTGGCCACGATAGCAGAGCCAGCTCCAGCACGAGCATCCCACCCTGCCAGCAGCTGCCTCCCTGGGGGAAGGCAAAGCTTCCACGGGAAACACGGCTTGCACCACACTGCTCCTGAAACACGAGCGTGGCCAAATGGGCAGGCTGAGCAACTCCACGCTGAAGGATCCTCTGTTGTGCATGATCTCGTGGTTTCAGTCACTTTTTAAACATCGAACGGGACAAACCTGCAAATAAATTTCATCCAGATGAAATACATATTGCAAGTTGGTTGCTAGAAGCATTCATTTCCCCCAGCAATGCGAAATGCAAAAGAGTTACAGCACAAAAAACGTTCTTTCAGAAGTTAAACTTTTATTTTCTATTCAGGAGTATCATGATTCAAAGTAAATCTCTGTGCAGTTTTCTTTACAAGAGCGAAAGTAACCAGTGACACTGCACATAGATTGGGGGGGGGGAGGGGGGGGAGAAGAAATCAATAGCCCTGTGAATAGATTTCTTTGAACACTGTAAATAAATCCACAGCTTTTCACATCGTTTTGTAGACATATGATGCAGCTTCAAAGAATGCCCAGTAAAAACAGCAGAGAATATGTTTTACATTCTCAAGGCAGAAAACAGCTGAAGATACCGGTACAAAACCAAAATGTGCCATGACGTATATCCAATGCGACCTCACTGACTTTAGAGCAATTTCATGGGCTGTAAATCTGTACATATTATGATTCATACATATGCCAGACTGGGTTTAGACTGTTTAAATTCCCTGTCAGTATCAGTTATGGTCAAATCATGTCACGTAAAAAGTGAAATGGATCCACAACAAGACTTAATGCTTCGTTGTTTGAAAAAACTATTCCAACATGCAATTAAAAACTCCAAGGTCTCTAATTGAACCATTTCTTCTGGGAAGAGAAAATTAAAGATCGTTACATACTTAATAAATCCGAGTCATTAATAAACCCTCTTTTCACTAAATTTCATTTTATTCATTATAGACAAATTGAGCCAAGCCAGTGCACAAAAAATACTTTAAAACACCTGTCAGTGAAATATTCCTTCTACCATCTATAAAGGAAAGCCTCATAACAGCTTGCTGAAATCAGTGTCAGTCATTAATATCGCCTGCAGACATTGTATGCCTTCTAGAGTCCTTTAAGCATAACAACATTGTGGTTTTAGTCACTGCCTATCTACAAGAGATATTCCCAGCTTTTGTCAAGGAGCTTGTGTTTGTAAATAGGCATTACAAAAACTCACAGCTAATTTTCCCATTTTTGTACTTAACTGCTTTATGAATCCCAATATCTTTTGAAGAGAATTTGCACATTCATACAATTTTATTATAACGAGCTAAATTCTGCCATCCTTCATCGTGATAAAGCGAATCACGTCCCGGAGATTAATCACTGAATTTCAATGGAACCATTCATTGACTAATGATCAAACTCAACAAACAAGGCGGCAGATGGTGGCCATGTGAGATTTCTAGTGCCTTCTTTAATGAGCACAAAACAGAGTCGCTACCTCATTTGCACATCCCAGCCACTACGTCAATGAGTTGTCTACACACAGGCAGCTGTCTGAACGGGAAGAGTCTTGCCTAATTACAGGGCCAGCTCCTCAGCTAACGTAAATTGGCCTTGCTCCTTTTAGATCAGCAGAGATGGAGAATTTACAGCACCTAAATACTGGGTTCACGACTTCTGGCAAGGGTCCGTGGGAGCGCGGGATCAGCAGCAAGCCCTCTCCAGGGAGCCCCAGGGCTGCAGCACCCGGCTCCCCAGCACCGTTGGCAATAGCTCTGCAGCAGCTCGCTCAGGATCCCGGCAGCGGGCTGAAGAATAGACCCCTAAAAGCTCAATAAGCTTATTGTTCCTTTGACATATTGGTGACATTCACGGCATTGGAAGCCTTCCTCATCTAAAATATTTAGCTCCTTAGCAGCAGTCAAACAGATATGCATCCTCGCTGGCATCTACACGCAGTAGATCACTTATTTATTTCTTACAGCCCTCCTGGGTGCTGTATGCGCAGAGACAACTGCATTCCTAGAAACGGGCATAAATATCTGTATTTATATTCCCATCATACTGACTGGGGAGCTGGGGAGAGGGAGCTAGAGTGAGAATCAGAGAGAGAAAACAGCTTGACAAATACTCTCAGTACACTTCCTTCAGTGGAGTACTAGACTCCGTTTCTCGTCTGCTGTGCCACGGTTTAGAGTGGGCCATAATTACAGACTTCCAACTGGCATGATGATTATTATATATTAGATGATAGTCTGAAAAGACTGTCAAACCAATGAAATTTTCAGGTTTTGAGTAGCCTCCAGGGTAGGGCTCTGCAAGACTCGGTTTCGTGAGCAGTTAGTGTTATTTATCGTCTAGAGCTAAACAAGGCAGAAATTAAGGGAGCGCTCCTCGCTGAGGGTAACGATATGAAAATGCTGATGCAGGTCTGTGACAGCAGACAGAAGCAATAGCCCTGAGAAAATATTGACAGCGCGGAGGTGAGCAGTGCGAGCACACATCCTGTCTCTCTGACAGGACAAAGGCGTAAAACATCCCCCCC
>Ga0065711_1048238_pt1 | contig 11916 bp, 14 predicted proteins | sample Hoacrofraction12_FD_59098 | JGI IMG/M metagenome (GOLD analysis project Ga0065711, IMG submission 59098) | Hoatzin crop microbial communities from Cojedes, Venezuela - Epithelial fraction 12 v2 (version 2) | ecosystem: Host-associated > Birds > Digestive system > Esophagus > Crop | place... | reverse complement strand
TGAGATATTCAAGACCCGCCTGGACAAGGTCCTGTGCAGCCTGCTGTAGGTGACCCTGCTTCAGCAGGAGGGTTGGACTAGATGACCCACAGAGGTCCCTTCCAACCCCTACTATTCTATGATTCTGTGATCTTCAGCCACTGCATCTTCGTTAAACGAACAGTTGAGCTGGACAGGAAATTTTCATCAGCAGCGGAAAATTCTCTGAAAATGAAAACTGTTTGTGAAAAGAAGGAATCCTGATAAGCTTCTCCCAGGCCTTTCCTGCTCATTGGCACCTCTGTGTGGCATGTTCCTGAGCCACATGCCTCGAAGCTTGGGAGCCAGTGCCCGTGGGAGCGCCTGGAACCAATTTAGCTTGCCACGCATCTCATAGGGAACTACAGAAGCTCAGGTTTCCAGGCTGTTTGGGTTGCTGGAGGCTAAAAGCATTGGTTGTTATGGAGCTGGAGATCCTGGCAACCCTCAAATGTACTGCTGGCAAGAAAAAGCTGGGTAAGTTTTAGGGAAGGCAGTGTATGGCAGTGTAGGGATGTTGCTGGCAGTAGGCACTGAAGCTTGTGATACAGGTCTGTGGCAGTGAGACTCATCTGTCCAAATATAGATGTCTGCAATGCAGGAATCCATATCTGAACTACTTTCCTAGACTCTCTTTATAGTCAATAGGGATAGACACTTGTAAAATTCAATTCATCTCATCCTAAGATAGGCATTTAAAATAGGTCAGATGAGTTGGGCCCTGAAAGTGCCTTTTTCTCTCCATGACTATACAAGGAATATAGACAGCCAGCTGTAGATATCTAAAGTTAGCTGAGATGAATCCCCTGCCCAAGTTTCTTACCCAGTGGCACCTTTAGTCAATTTTAAACTGTTCATTACACTATAATTTTATTGTTATTGATCCCGTGTTTCAGGGCTTCTACTCATCAGTTGCAGTGGACAGAAAGGATTTTGTTTCCTTCTTGTATAAGTCATTTTCAAGGAGAAATTTTTACTTTTCTCTGAATAATTCAGGTTATCTAGATGCACGATACTCAAAGCAATGTGCTGATCTTAGCACTAAACATCTCTCAGGTGGAACGTCTTGCCTCCATGTTCAGAACTACGCTGAGCAGGAGGCATCAGGAAAGAAGCCCCAGTGCTGGGTTTTTTTCCTTCTTCTGTAGATGTAATCCTCTTCAGCTTGTCAATTTGCCCATCAAATCCACTGCTGCTGCTGGTTCAGAACATTGCTGATGTCCTGAACTTCTCCTGCACTCTTTGTGTAGCATAATACAGGTGTTCTGGATTGTGTTGCTTGCTATAGATCTTACATTAGTCATAGGATACAGGGCCGTGTTTTGTGATCTGCTGTGTGTAAGGGCTATGGGCTCCAGTGGACTCCTCTACACTAAGTATTTATCACCAGCCTTCTCATAATTGAAAAGGGTTGGAGTCAGATTGATTTGGACTCTCTCCCTTTTCGTCCCCTGTTGCAAGGCTGTAATTTTTTGTCCATTTTGCCACTGTGTAACACTGTGACCTGCTCAGACTCCCAGCTTTACAGGGGTGGGCAGCAGGGAAATGGTCACAAATTATATCATTTTCAGAAAGCAGCTGCCAGGGTTTCCAGAGTCCTTGGCCCTGCATAATCCTGCCACAAAAGCAGCTGGCCAGGGATCTCAGGGAATATATTTCAGTTTAGGAACCTAGGCAATTGCTATTTCCAGTGTGTTACTGAGATTTTGATTTGAGGCAAAAAAAAAAAAAAAATCAAGAAAACATGCCAATTTTTTTTCATGGAGCTATGATTCTGTTTCCCAGACAAATCTATTATGGAGTCCTTTCATATATGTAACACGACAGCAGTCAGTCTTGGGAAGGATTTGAATGACAGGCAATGGTACTCTGTAGGTTTTGGGAGAATATTGCGGGCAGATATGACAGCAAAAGAGAGGTGAGAGGGGGTAATACAGTAGTAACTTAAAAAATGCAGCACTATGGGTGAAGAGGAAATATGGACCTACTCTTGACAGATGGGCACTGATATTTGCTACAGTGAAAGCTAGGCACACACATCATGTGCCAATCAAATCACACACAGCACATGGCTGATTTATTTGGGAACACCAAAACTAGTAGGAAAACATCAGTGCTAGCTCTTCTTTCCCATGAGCAACAAATATGTTTTCCTTTGACTGTTAATGATGAGATATATGGACCACAAGAGATCAAAGCTCTGCTTCTAGTGCAATGCTCCCTGCAAGCTAGAGCTATCTGTGGTTTAGAGTGAAGAGCAATTGAACCTGACCACGACAGAGTCCAAATGAATAAACGAGCAACCTTTGCAAAGATCAGACACAGCCAGGATGCCCAATAGCTTGCACAGTGTCCAAAGGTAAAAAAAGAGATGGGAGGCTTGGGGAAGCAGAGATATTTGCACATTCTACCTCTTGGCTACCACAGAACTACACTGCAGTGGGATCCAGGACACGGAGTCCAGCCGAGTGGAAAGGGCACTCGTGAGCGATCAGGATATGAGCTTCTCTAAGGACACCATTTTGGGCAGTGTTGTGGCACGGCCCACAATGCATCACTACTAACCAAGTGTCCGTGTGACTCACGATTATCCACGAGATGAGGAGTCAGGATGAGTGAAAACCAATACAGCATTGGCCTCATTTTAGCTGCTTTGTTCTTCTCAGGTAGCTGAAAATGGCTGAAGTGCATCCCATTGTAAAGGAGGGCTCCTGTACAGCAAGGCTAATCTGTGTCTGGTGCTGGCTCCCCACCTTCTCTTCTAATAGGAGGCAGAGGACACAACATGCCAGGCCAGTTGTTCCCAGTGGATGACTGCAGCTGCCATCACTTAGCCCAGACCTCGGCTGGGCCCTGGACTGTGGGCTTTACGCTAGGATCTAGGTGCAGCAGAGGATTTACCTCAAAGTAATTGATGCTGGGCACCATTTTATCAGAAAGCATATCAGCAAATCAGAGGAAACTCACAGAAACAGTGAGTGGATGAAGGACTGAAATGCAAGGAAAGATTTTGTTAATAACAACCCCTAAAGAACAAGGCTGGGTCCCATGTAAAAGCACAGAGTATGAGAATAGACTTCAGACAGCTATCAATCAGGAGCACTTGAGAGTTGAGGAATCATTTGGTGTAGATATGAGCATGAGAAGTAGTACTGGGTTAAACCTGAACAGGAGGAAATTTAGACTGCCTATTGAGAAAATGATGTCATCAGCTTTCAAATGTGATTTAACTACCCCTGGGGAACATTGTGTATAAAGGTAGTCCGGACAACATACAAGAATGTGTTATTGGGAGCAATCCTTCACTGTCCTGGAAACTAAAAAAAAATCTCAGAAATAGTCTGTGAGGTCCTTACACCGTTCTCTTTATTTTTGGAGTGTTTAGTGATAAAAGGGATCATCTCTACCAGTAAAAGTTAGAAAGCTGCTAAACAGTCTGTGGCTTAAGTGATGTCATAAGTTTGGAGCCTGGAATATTTGCTGAGTCCTTTTCATGTATCTTGACTTATACTGTGATTTATAGTAGTACCAAATTTTAAAAGTGTATAGTGTTAGTGTGTAATTATTACCGGGACTACCAGTTCTTCATCTGTGAGCTTTAACAAATATTATTATAATTTATTTGTTAACATTTGAAGGTATCTTACAGTATTCCTCTACAGAAAGCAAGAGCCAAAATGACTGGAGGCACATCAGCAAGTTATTCTCTGAGATCAAGGTAACAGAATGTTATCTGAAATTCAGAGGCTTTTGCTTGGGTAATAAATATCTGCATTTTCCTTGACATTTCATTTTCCTAAAAATGCCTTTGCAGATATGTAGCTGCAGGAAACCAATATCCTCTGACAACACCATATTATAGTGACATTATCTCTTAATTTCAGTAAGTTGTGAAAAAAGGGCTCTATATGTGAAGCAGGAGATACCCAGAGCTCCAGGCTTATATCTTACCATACGCTTTCTAATTCTTACTGATCTTAGGGATCTTATGAAACATTCCTATGAAATTATATTTATAAGTGGTCAGATTCCAGCCCTGGATTCATTTCCAGAAGTCTGGCTGTCAATATGAATGCAAGCTGTACCACACTTTGAATTATACCTTCCCACCCCTATTCCACAGCTCAGGCGTCTTCAGCCTGGGGAAAAGCTAAAGCTAAAATCCTCTTAAGGGATAAATAGCAATTTTAAGTCATGGATAAGCATAAGAGCCAAAGTGTTGAGATGTAACAGTTCAGTCCATTTCCCTACTTCCTAATTGCTCCTTAATCCCTCATTAGAACTCCCTAATTCCCAATTAGGACGTCCTAATCAGAATCCTACTACAGTCATCACTGGAACTCGGAAGGCCCCGGATAAAGGAAGCAGTACCAGCCTTCAGCTGAACACTTTTTTTGTGGGTTTGGCCAACTGTACATGCCAACAGGCTAGGTGTCCTGACTCCCTTGAAGTCACCCCGTCTCAATGCAGACACCTACAAGAGGGTATGGGACTTTCACTGTCAGAAACACCAGTTTATCTTAACTGCCTGCAAGGGTAACACACAGCGCTTAGCTTAGTTACAGATGCGTACAGTCCAAATCTAGGTGGGATGCATCTTGCCCACGGCATCTGCATGTTGAGTTCGTTTGCACCATCTTTCATGGATAACGAGGCAGAAGGACACCTGTTGGAATGATTGTCAAGGCTCTTAGGGACAGGGCTTAAAATCCAAAGTGATCTGGGTACACTGGGAAAAGACATCCAAAATCTATGAGATGACAGCTGGTAAAGCTGAACACTGCATATAGGAGAGAAAACTTCAATGTAAACAAAAAATGAGAAATTTCTGATAGGGAGCAGCACTGCCAAAAACCATCTGGGCTTACAATGCACCATGAACTAAATTGGAGCCAATGAGTTGGTGCAGAGAAAGCATCTTTCATTTTGAGGTGTGTTTACAGGAATCCTGCATGTTAAACAGAGGAGCTAATTATTCTCCACCGCTCATTCCTCAGGTCTCAGCTGGAGTCCCGTGTTCTGTCTTTTCTTTGTTGAGGGGAAAAAAAAGTAGTCACACTGGCCAGAGGCCAAAGGAGGGAGGCAAAAATGCCAAAAAAAAAAAAAAAGCTACAGAAACAGTGACCTGTGAGGTCAGGATGAAAGAAATAGGTTTTTGAAAACTCTAGAAAAAAAGAGAAGATAGACTAGGGTTATAATAGCAGCCTTCAAACAGTTCAAAGGTTCTCTTGAGTAAGATGGTGACCAATCTGTCTTTGTGACCACGGTGGGTAGGACAGGCTGTAATATGTTTAATTTGCCATGGGGAAGATTTAGGTTGGATATGGGAAAAAATATTTTGTCTGTGAGAGCAATAAAATGCTGTAATAGGCTCCCTGGGAAGCCATGGGATTTCCTTGAGCAAGGGCAAGTCAGACATCTGTCAGGGATGCCGTGAGCATGCAAGCCTGTCTGAAAGCGGAGGTGGGCTGGTGTCTCTACCGAGGTTTCTCAAGTGAGGGTTGCAACCCATGTGGAGGATGTGAAAGGCCCAAAAGGAGCAATGAAGTGTTAGAAAATGTTCAGTTTAAAAAAAAAACCCCACAACTATGTTAATGGTAAGGAAAAGGTGATACTTAAGAAGAGCCTTATGCAGTTTAAAAATGTATAAAATTCTGCAGCTCAAAGGATTTTCCTTTCCGTTCTTAAATATTTGATCTTGAATTGCTACTTGCAAATCCAGCCTTTGGGGGGTTATACAGAAACATATCAGCCAAAAACCAGGTCTCACTTTCAAAAAAGTGGAAAAATAGCAGCCTAGATCATCTCTTCTTCCCTTCCAGCCCTACGCTTCTAAGATTTTTGCAGTGCAATTAATACAGAGGGATCCTGATTAATGAAATCTCCTCATGTGTCAGATTCTGAGCTTCCTCCCACAGACAGAGACGTGTGTTGAGGCAAGACAGACACTGGAGGGGTATTTAAGACTAACAGGGTCAGAATTCAAGCACTGCTTCCTCCTCGCCATGCAGTGTGGGCTGGGATTCTGTCTGAAGCTAAAGCACCAACACACAGGTTTAACATTCAGAAGCTTTAAGTTTTCCAACTCCTTTCTCTCGTCAGACATGTTAACCTGCCACACAGTGCCGGGAAGTCCCTATTTTTGAACTGCTTTAGTAGTCAACTTACCTGTAAAAGTCATGGACAGTGGTAAGGCAAGGAAAGCGAGGAGCCCAAATATGAAGCACACTGTGAATGAGAAAAGACAGACAGTGTTATTTGGGCTGGCTGAAGTTTAGAGACCAGCAATTCCATCCAATGCTTTACAGATGCTGTTTATCCATAAAGTTGTGTGCACTCAGTGGGCTGGGAGTATCGTGTCTGTGGTGGAGCATTTGAGATAATGGGACCAGCAAGTGATTTATCACTCGCCCAGAGCACAAGCTTCCATTTTTTAAGTCATACATTGTTAGTCCTTGTATCATTGGAAAAGCAAGGAGAGACACAAACTGCTTTTGTTGCTACTGCTTCTAGCTGTCTTATTGCAAGGGCAAAGACTCAGCCGCTGCTGCCTTAGCCTCAATCAGCTTCAGAAACGCTGCCAGGTGACTGTGCAGTAACAAGTAACTTCGCATCAGCTAATCCCTGGCAACTGATGAGCCGTATCTCTTTGCTAAGCAAATAGCAGCTTTAATGCCATTCCACTTAGTTTACACTGATAGCTAAATAAACTGTCTTCATTGCAGATGTGGATAGTTTCTGACTGGTCTAATTCCCTGACCCAGGTCGGCTCATGCAGCCCCACTGCAAGGAGTGGGATTTGCCACTGGGATAGGTCAGCTTAAGCTGCGTGGAAGGATGCTCTTAGGGGTTCACACAGATTGTTCCCACAGATGAATAGATCTGAGGTGCTTAGTTACTCCCCACAGAGGTGCTGGTGTATCTGAGCCCTGATATTTTCCCAGCACAGTCTGGTGCTGCAGAGGGTGAATGCTTACCTTTGCAGAAAATGAGAAATATTAGCATCAAGAACAGAGTGAGCAGCCTCCCTTACAAGACCTGTCACCTCTGTGCCTGATCATGAACACTTGGCAATACTGAAGTGAAACGCTGCCCTGCAAAATGAGACTAAAACATAATGAGGACATTCTGTGGCGAGCGTCCCTGCAGAGCGCTTCTGCGAATGCCTCAATCTGCAAGTAGGTGCCTAAGGAGGCAAAAGGGCGGTGAGCGGATTGCAGAGGGGCTGAGAAAGGTATGGTGGATAAGAAGAGGAGTAGGAAGTCTCCTTGGAGGCTTATGAAAAAAAATCTTGGAGCAAGCATTCGGTGTTGATTTGGGACCAGCCCTTCCCCAGGCAAACTGTGTCACGCGGTTCCCCATGCCAGGGAACTGCCGCCTCTGCAAGGCGAATGGCATCCTCCTCACCATGCAGGAGAGAGGACGCTGCCAGCACCCTGCGTACAGTGCCACTCTGAGAAACTCCACAGCGCTGCCAAAGCATCACCCTTGGGGTGCCTTGGAGAAAAAGGGGAACATCGTTGCCTCCATTTTACAGAAGGAGAAACTGAGAGAGGACACACAGGAGCGGCATCAAAATTCCGGGCAGACCCACCAGGCTTTCTGGCTCGCAGACACTTTTCGTGGGAGCACACCATCCCCCACACGCTGCTGGTGTTTTCACCGCAGAGAACGAGGATCTTACACTTCAGCGCCTGAGAGACATCTTCCTTTCTCAGAAGTAGCATGTTTGTTATCCCTACGAATTGGCAGAGACCGAAGATATTTTGAGCTGAAGAAAGCACTTCTGTTCCCTTGCGCCACCCCCTCCTCCTCTCCCTGTCGGCCGGTCTCCCTCTCACACACACACACATTTTTGCCCAGGCTCCCCTGTCTCTTGAATGCTGCACAGTACAGAAATTCTTCCTCTGCTTGAATAGTGTCCTACACTTGACTAAGCCCTTTCAAACGCTGACAGCCTCTCATTAGAACAAATCAGCCTAGAGCCTCCCTTTTCACCACATGTCACATTTCATGCTAGATCCTCTTGCTGTTACATTATCTAGACTATTATTTTCATATTCAGAAGCGATGGTATTGTAGCCGAGTTGGGCTTCCAACACACTCATGAACACTGCCTGCAAATAGTGCCCACACCCTGGGCAACTCATTTATCTGGTATCCAAATGAGTGCAGCTAAGGTGTGCAGGAGCTGCATCAACTGCCTGGTGTTGCCAGAAGTCCTGCCATTGCGGTGCGGTTCTCGGGGTGGCATTACCCCTCTGCCCACGGTTTCATAGCCACCTCCTGTTTCTGCCCTTGCTGCATGGGCACATACTTGGGAGCCTGGTAGGAGGAGGCATCATGTCATTTCTTAATCGTGGCGCTCGTGGTCTGTCTGACCCCCAGGGAGGGACACTGCGGTAAGTGCTGTAAAAGGCTCCGGGGTGCCGATGCGTGTGTGGGGCTGCACATCTGGCAGGCAGGTGTCTGCGTTTGCTGGTGTCTAGCATCTACCCAACAGCTTGATTTTGGAGGGGAGAAATGGGAGGTAGGGACCACTCGGAGCTCAAGAGAAGAAGATAATGGTTCATTAATTCCCCTCCCAAGGCAGTAGCTGGGAATGTATTTACTCATTATCTCCCCATTCAGCTACAGCCTCTTAGGTCTCGATTTGGAGGGGCAGATGCATAGTCTGGGAAGGCTTCCAGATCCGTGTTTAACAAAGTGAGGCTCGCAACAATTGACTACACAACTGCCAGGGCTCCGCAGCCGCTCTCCATGCCGCTAGCAGCACCAAAGACTGTTTTCCCCGAAACATGTGGGGTTTTCACAGAAATGCTGCTCAGTTGGGACGCACGCACTCTCTGCCTGGATTTGGCTGGGTTGTGCTGCCCCATTCTGGTCCGAGGACAAATTGCTCAAGAAGATGGCATTTGCCGCAGGGTAGCACAGCTCTGCAGAGGGGATGCTGCTATCTGTGCAGTTTCACATGTGGGGCTTGTGATATTTTTAACTCGGTGATATCACTCCACAGGCTGGTCAGAGAAGCCGCTGGACCTGTTCCTAGAAAAAGTAGAACAAAAGGGCTGGTATTCTCTCAAAACACAACAGGGTGAGGGAAGTATTTCCAGGCATGGCTCAGAAGGACGTCTGCTCCATGAAGCTGGTGTCAGGGCATCAGGCAGGAGGCCTCCTGCTCTCTACTACCAGGGCAGTGTGTGGTGGGGCACTGACAAAGTCCAGCTTTGGGAGGCATTAGCAAGAGAGTCCTAACGTGCTGGGAAATGGGTGAAGGGAAGAGCTCATGTCTGGGATCACAACAGAGGAAGAGCAGAGCAAGTGGGCTGGATGAGTGGTCAGTGAGGTGGATTGAGAACTGGCTGAATGGCAGAACTCAGAGGGTTGTCATCAGCAGCACAGAGTCTAGTTGGCGGCCTGTAACTAGTGGGGTTCCCCAGGGGTCAGTACTGGGCCCGGTCTTGTTCAACTTCTTCATCAATGACCTGGATGAAGAGTTAGAGTGTACCCTCAGCAAGTTTGCTGATGACACAAAACTGGGAGGAGTGGTGGATATGCCAGAAGGCTGTGCTGCCATCCAGTGAGACCTCGACAGGCTGGAAGGTTGGGCAGAGAGGAACCTGATGAGGTTCAACAAGGGCAAGTGCAGGGTCCTGCACCTGGGGAGGAACAACCTCATGCATCAGTACAGGATCAGGGCAGACCTTCTGGAGAGCAACTCTGTGGAGAGGGACCTCGGTGTCCTGGTGGATGACAAGTTGACCATGAGCCAGCAGCGTGCCCTGGCTGCCAAGAAGGTCAATGGGATCCTGGGATGCATTAAGAGGAGTGTGGCCAGCAGGTCAAGGGAGGTTCTCCTTCCCCTCTACACTGCCCTAGTGAGGCCCCATCTGGAGTAGTCTGTCCATTTCTGGGTTCCCCAGTTCAAAAAACATGAGGAGCTACTGGAGAGAGTCCAGCAGAGGGGACTGGAGCATCTGCCCTATGAGTAAAGGCTGAGGGAGCTGGACTTGTTTCGCCTGAAGAAGAGAAGGCTGCGAGGGGACCTAATAAATGCTTACAAATCTCTGAAGGGTGGGTGTCAGGAGGATGGGGCCAAGCTCTTTTCAGTAGTGCCCAGTGACAGGACAAGGGGTAACGGGCACAAACTGAAGCATAGGAAGTTCCATCTGAACATGAGGAAGAACTTCTTCCCTCTGAGGGTGACCGAGCAGTGGAACAGGCTGCCCAGAGGCTTTGTGGAGTCTCCTTCTCTGGAGATATTCAAAACCTGCCTGAACATGGTCTTATGCAGCCTGCTGTAGGTGACTCTGCTTTGGCAGGGGGTTTGGACTAGATGATCCCCAGAGGTCCCTTCCAACCCTTGCCATTCTGTGATTCTGTGATTCTTTGAAGTGGCTGTATATCACATTCCTTGAAATCTGTGGGCACGAAAATCAGGTCAGTGGGAGCAGATTTTGTGTCTCTTGCCCAGCAGGATGGTCAGCTGATATAAAGTTGTTATTTAGCTGAGTTACTCCTGCCAGGGTCTCCCCACAGAAGTAAACGAGCTTGAAATCACTATTACCATTATGGCTGTACATTATGGTCTCTCTTCTAGCTGATGCCTGAGCCATTACATCTTCCATAGCCATGCCCCTGCACTGCAGCTTTCCTCCTCTCCCTCTGCTACTCCCTTGTTCTCCATCCCCAGTCATGTGCCTGGCCTCAGGGCGTGCAGCAGATGAGTTGTCCTCTGGCATGTGGGATGGATCTGGAGGCAGTATTGGGCGTGACACCGATTCACCTGTGGGTCCCTCAGAATTTACTTTGCTGTGACGATTTTTCCAAGCACTTGGAAGTTTCAAATCGGCTCAGGCTGTCCCTGTTTACTTTCAAGACAGAGAAAAGTTTCTTTCTTTTCAGGCGAGAAGAGTCCTCATGGGATTTTCAGAAGCGATTTAGGACTATAAATCTCAACCTACACACTCTTCTTAGGTAGTATGTTAATATGGCTGTAGTGCAACCTACTCATTAGAGTGTGTGACAAGCTCTCTGATAATAAATACAACAATAAATGAAGCGTTGTGTACATTACCATCACTCCCAAATGCTGTTTGTTCTGTACCCTGTCAGGTTCCTGACAAAAAAGGATTTTTTCTTTTTTATTTAAATGAGATGCTAGCAGCTTCCAAACAAATTCTGCAGTTACCCCAGGATTTATCTGCATGAGCAAGCTGAAGAGCAAAACTCCAGGTATAAACTCACAGTAGTGCCTTCAGGTGCCCTCTGCGAAAGCTGCTTTGAAGGGGGCTGACCCTCAGCAGTCTGGATGTGAGCAAATTCGGGTCAGTTGGCCCGGCCCCAGCACTGATTGTGCCCTGAGGCAGATGCAGATGGTAGTGCACTAGCTCAGCAAGCAGTGTCACAGTGTGCTGTACAGCAGCACGGGCACTGGCGGTGTAACAGGCTGCAGTGCAGACAGGCAGCAGATATTTTTATCCATGTTTTATTCCTTCACAGTATCTGCAGGCATCTCCTGCGATATTGGTAGGAACTTGGAGAAAAGAAAGGATGCAGTGTGTGTGGGTGCTGTGGTGGCAAAGCAAGCCTCAATCGGCCACTGCGGGGAACCAACTCCAGCAAGACTGTATGTTTTACAGACTGGGGATGAGTCTGCCCATGGGTTTGGCAGCCGTGCATACTGCGTGTCTTTCTGGGATTTTGAGTGACAGGAAAATGTCACTGCATCAGGTGGAATATGTAGAATAGAATTGAATGAACTAACTTTGAAGGAAAATAATTAAGTCTGTTCAGCTTGGCCAGACAACAGCCAAATGAGAGAAAATAACAGCAAGGTTTGAGCACTCAGAAAAGGACATGTGTGTGAGCCCAAGAGCTATGAATGTAGACACGTGA
>Ga0065711_1048237_pt1 | contig 11916 bp, 11 predicted proteins | sample Hoacrofraction12_FD_59098 | JGI IMG/M metagenome (GOLD analysis project Ga0065711, IMG submission 59098) | Hoatzin crop microbial communities from Cojedes, Venezuela - Epithelial fraction 12 v2 (version 2) | ecosystem: Host-associated > Birds > Digestive system > Esophagus > Crop | place... | reverse complement strand
AAAAAAAAAAAAAAAAAAAAAAAAATCCCTGTACAACAATCTCTTTCTAGGTAAGCAAAGCCGGAGAAGATTGATGCAGCGAGCGCCACAGGAGCTGGGCTGCCGTGGGCTCCCGTGGGCTGACACCAGTGGAGAGCGCGAGGTTTGCTGTGGCCAGGTCTGTGTCAGTTGCGTGTCCCCAGGGGCGAGGCCACCCGAGCTCAGCAGGCTCAGGTCCTTCAGCCGCAGGCCGGCCAGGCCTGGCCCGGGATGCCTGGCTGAGGGCCGCGGAGCCGCAGCGCTCTGCTAACGGCAGTTAGGAGGTGGGGCAAATGGCGTTTCAGCAATGGTAAAATTCTGCAATTCTCTGTGCAGGCACCTGGCCAGCAGGGGAGCGACCGCTGTTTGCGAAGCAACCAGTATTTTATTTAATGGGTTTTGGCCGTTGCCCTTCGCTGCTCCCAGAGGGAAGTTCCGTAGAGCCTAAATAAGTAAGTGCATTCAGGCCTTCTTCGATTTGAAAAATCCAAGTGTCCTGATTCTAAAGAGGAACCATACAGAAGCAAATGTACGCAGGCTTAACTACTTAGAGGTAATAAATGGTTATATTAAATGATAGAGAAATCATTATATACATCTTTTTTCTAATTCCTTGCATTTTCTAGACAGCTTCTTAAAATATAGGAAATGTAGATTCATCTGTACAAAATTTGGAATGTTTTTTCTAAGATGAAGAACTTACAGGATATGCTAAGAATTCTTTTCTAACAACTGGTTTTAATGCTTTGACTTCTAGTGCAAGAGGGATTTAGAGACATGAGCAGGTGATACCTTTCACAGGATAAAGGTCAGGAGCTCTTTTACTCTAGGACAAAAAAAAAAAAAGGAAAAGCTAACTTTCTGTGGTCACTGCCACACGTTAAAAACAATCTGCATGTTAGATTGCAACTGCGCAGAACCTCCAGAATAAAAGCATACTCTACAGTTTCCTCGCTTTCTGTTATGCGCTGTAACGAAATGTGAAAATAATGCTGTATTTAGCTGTCTGTACGCGACTGAAAATCTGCTTGTATTTAGCAAAATGGTTACTCTGTGATAATGTGAAATTTAAAACTTGTAAAGAAACTTCGGTGGGTTTTTTTCTTCCCCCCCTCACCATCCTGTATCCGTAAGCTGAGTACTGCCTGTACCCCCTCTGCTCCCCCCATCACTGGCAGCCTCGTGTGCCAGCGTCAGCAACACCCAGGTGCTCCATGCAACGGGACCCACCACGCGTTTCTCTCTGAAGGCTCCTGCGTTGCCCTTCAGCGCCAGCCAGCTGCCTTGCTGAGAGAAACCAGGGCACCTACAGAAACACCGGCCGTTCCATCGCAAAGCCAAAACCCCAGCCCCAGCCCCTACTCCCTGCAGCAGCAGCGGGCAGGAGTAGGGTCAGTGTAGCTACACCAGCTTCCGCAGACTGACCTGTTCTTACTCAAGGTAACAAAGACCAAACAGCAAAGGACAGAGCAATACTGGACAAGGATCCTTCACAGGGAAGCTTGAGTTCTTCTCTATTAGTTTTGGGGTTTTTTTTTAATTTACTTTGTATGAAACAAAAAGCCACCCAAACCAGGAGCTGTGATGGCCACAGCCATCTCCCAGCAGCTCCAGCTCTAACGCTGTCCCCCCCGCCCTCCCCCAGCATTAGGTCAGTTATTTTGCTCGTGCAGAAACGCTTAACTGGTGGTTTCATTGTGCACAACAAAGCGCGGCAGTTGCTGCCTTCGGCCCATCCCGAGGGAGGCAGGGAGCGCGCCGTAGCCTGTCGGGATCTCATTAACCCAAACTGCAGCAAAAATTGCAAGAGGAGTCAGGACGTGTTTGCAGCTGCCTTTCCCGTCGCTCCACTGCTCTTACAAAGAAAGGGAGAAGCAGCCTGCGCCGCGTCGCAGCAGGCAGACACCCCTTAGCCAGGTAACCCGGTCGATCCGCACATTTCCCTGCGGGAACACAGAGCATCGCCCCACACGAAGGACACGGGTGAGCGCGCTGACGGGCGGTAAGGATGCACCTGCTTTATCCCCCTCCCCGCAGCTCCCGCAGCCACGCGCCGTCGGAGCAGTCGCTGTGTTCACGGTTGGGATGTGCTGACTCACAGCCCCCGTTCCATTCCAGCCACGTTTCTCCTGGCTGCTGCTTCGGCTGCAGTTTTTCAGCCCCCTGACCCCCACCGAGGGAGGGAAACCTTCGGGAAGATCACACACCGGATTCATGGCTTGCTCACACAAAGAAATATGCACAAAAACGGGTGTTTGCCACAACTGCTTAGTTTTACTATTTTAATATCATGAAATAAAAGTACAAAAAGTTTACAGGTATATTGTTTCTTACATGAAGATCGTACAGTTAACAGTTGCATTTATTTTGCAGCGAAACCTGTATTTTCGGTCACAGAATGTGAGTATTAGCCACTGACATCACCACTGAGCATTTCATTTTAGAAGGAAACCGCAGGGGTAAAAGGCAACAATCTTGCAAGGCTTCAGAGGAACCCAGAAACCCCTTCCCACCTGCTACCACCCGCAGCCACGCTCCCGGGAACGATCCTCACCCCATACAGGTGTCACCACCGGGGAGGCGGCGTGCGTTAGGACGTTGGAACAGGACATCTCGCCTAAGGGATCGCAAATCGGGGGTTTCTTTAGAGGCCGTCAGCGTTTCGTTGTCCTCGTTCGACGCATTCGCAGAACGAAGTGGCGCGTGCACACGTATGAAAACGAAGGGGGTGAGATCACCTGCAGTCTTGACATCGCTTGTGCTGCTTGCTCCATTCACCACTCTCCTCTGCAGACAAGTCACCAACCGGTAAAGTGCCGAGAGGCCGGTGACAGGCAGTTAACTAACCAGTAACTATTAAAACCAAGTTTATCCACAGCGCGTATCCAGGAATGCTTGCAGAGTGATGCTGCCAATCACCTGACCGAAACAAAACCCACAACCCCACTGTATTTTTTCTGCTCCCTAGAACATTACTGCTGGGTGTCGTCCCAGCCTGAGTCGACTCGCACCCCATCAGCCATCCACAGAGATGAAGAACGAAACCCCTGCATGACCTTAACCTGCTAAAATGTCAGACTCCATTTCATACATGCCCCTCAACTTCTCAGACAAGCCTTCTGGTAGAAATTTATTTGTGACAGACTGGTCTGATCCGTGTGGTGCCTTTTCAAATAATTCATTTTCATGAAGCATGCATGAAACCAAATTTTGAGTTTACAAATAAATAAAATGGTGCTCACCATTAGTTTTTATATATTTTGCCATTTACTGAAATGCTTAAAGTAACTCAGTCCCTTAAGAATGAACTTCGGGGGTGTTTAAATAAAAAATATTTGGAAATTGAAACCACATTTAAAATTGGCAAAACTATGCTTTATTTTTGGAAGGGTCTTGCTTGTTTCTTCTCTTTACATCCCAATTATAAACTCTAGCCATATCTGAGGGTGTGGAATTAAGGAAATAGCTCATACACTCAGGAAAGGAATAAAAAAAAACCCCATAAAGAACAAAAGGGGAAAATCCAGTTATATGGTTGGCCCCAAACACTTCACTTACTTGCAACAGTCAATACCGAAACCCTTTAGTGGAAGAGCTGACTTGGTACAAAGCCTTAACGCGCAGCAATACCAGCAACTGTTAATAACTGCAGCATTTCTACCATTTACTTAAACACCTCCAAAGAGGTGTTGCAGAGAAACACACCTGTAGTCTCACGGCTACTCTTTCCCGATTTCAGCCAGCCTGCCCAGCACCAGCTCTGTTTGCCCGTTCCCGGCATCCATAATTTCCTGCGGCACTAAGACAGCTTAAGCACCAATTCGCAAAGACAAGGAGTTGTGCCTTCATCTACTACTTCTAATGCTTCAGCTGATGGCTACCCTCATCATTAAAACAGTTTTTAAGTACAAAGCATAAACCGCCCCCCACCCCTGGAGGTGGTTCATGATAGTATAAACAAATAAAAAACAAAGCTAAGCGATGCCCAAGCCAGCACCCAGCTTGCTGCAGCAGGGCTCGTGCTGCTTGGAGAACACCGCAACGGCAGCTGAATTGGGTACCATCAGCAACAGCCCGAAGGACGACACTCCTGCTCTAGAGAGGAAGGGAGAGTGGCTTTGCTCCGCAGCGGCTCCGGGCCATCGCTCCGCAGCATGGGTCCACGCTCCCAGCTGGCTCCCAGTCTGGGTTCGCAACCAGCGCAGTTGGTTTCACAGGGACCCAATCACAGCTACGAGCTTTGCTGCCCCCAACACACCAACCTGCAGCTCGGCACCAGAAATGCAGCACCCTGCCTCGCTGCTAGGAAAGGTTAAGCTCCTGGAGTGAGTGCTACAGAATTTTAAGGGCAGCCGGTCTAAGATAAAAACATGTCAGGAAATTGGCAATTACCTGGACGTTAGCTTTCACAGATACCTCTTCCCCCGCAAATGAAAATAAAAAGGATACTGACTTCTGTAGTGGTGAACTGATCTCTAAGAAAGTCCAGGTCTTCCTCTAGAAGATCGAGGTTTCTTGTGGCTGTCGACAAATTCTTCTCTAACAGAGCCTGAGCTTCATCAATATCATATTCAAGCATCACATTGGCCTAAGAAAAGAAAGGTTGGTAAAAGCTTTTACTCTTGCATTGTAAGGAGTAAGGCACAGCAGGCTTTTTTCAGGCTATTGCCTATAGCTCCTTGCATTAACACACGGCTGTCCTGACAGGCCAAGACACCAAGGTTCAGGAGAAGCAATGCCAGAATGCACCTGAGGCCTCCACCACGTTGGTAACTGGGCAGTAAAGCCCTCTGGAAGCTCTTTGCCTATAGCTAGGCAACAAGGGAGCTCCCTCCCTGTGGGCTGCGCTCAGCCTGGCGGGTACCAGTATCTCACCCTCACCATATCTGAAAAGCGAGAGACACCACGTTTCCTGGCAGTGCCTTTCAAGTGCCCCACAACTCTAAAAACAATTTTTGTTACGTTCAAGATTAACCTTAGGCTCTCTGTGCAGAGCACAGACCAACAGCCTAAAGGCATAGGTCATTACAAGAAGCATTACAGGAATTTAAAAATTCAACATGTGTAAAAGTCCTATCCTATACCGTGGTGGTTTTTACCCTACCAATCTTCATCTGCATAAGGAGCTCACACATGAAGAGATGAAAGAGCAGCAGGAAGTGAAGATGCACCAGTGAAACTCTGTCCCATGCAAGAACTGTGCACTGAGCAGAGCCACGTTCTGCTGACTAGACGTGATCCCGGGGAATGCTACACAGAGCTGTGAGTGAGAAAAGCCATTCTTCTTTCAAAATATCCGGAAGACATGGTTTCCCCAATAATAGCAACACCCACAGCCCACCGTGCAGACAGTGAGCGACGAGGAGGATCAAGGCAGAAGGCCAAGAACACCTAAATATAATAAATTGCTTGTGGCATTTCATTAGCGCTTTTCCACATGAACCATCGATAAGATGAACTTTCTGCAGTATTCCGTTACAAAATAAACCTGGGATGCTCCATGAAAGCCGATGTCTGTGAATTCTGAAGAGAGTCTCCTAAAAGCAATAGGTATCAGACAAATCTCCTCTTTTTATGACAGAAAAGAAGCGGGAGAGGTTGGGAGTAACAGCCCCATCAGTCCGGATGCTGCACGTGTCAACGTTTCTGTCCTAACCAAGTGGTTTTGTCTGGCAGCCAGCACAGGGATTTGGGAACATTTGGGATTTAGAAGTCTCAAAATAAACATTTGCAGGTTGTCTCCACCTATAAGGAAGCCTCTGAATACAAAGTATCCCAGCCTGATAGCGCTTAAGTACTTGGAAATCTGTGTCTCGAGCCCTGATCCCACCAGTCTCTAGCACAAACCATTCTAAATCCTGGCAGGTACCTGCAAGTAAGAGAAATCCCATCTTCCCCTAAAAACATGCCTGAAAAGGGAAAGCCAGATGCTAAATTCAAAAAAAACATAGAGAAGATGGGAAGCTGGTTGCCAAACGAAGTTATTTTGCTGGGCACCTTCCTATCCCAGGCAATGCTGGATGGTAATTTGAACCATAAAGTGACAGAAGTTATAAGGAAAACGTTCCTGAATGTACTTTTTCCAAAGAACAATCCATCAAAATTAAAATTCTCTGACGTCTTAACTGTTTGGGCACCAAATAAAATCAACCATGAAACCTTCCCCTGCTGGGCTTGCCCTGCCGACAGGACACTGCTCCACCACGCAGGTACGAACAGAATTACGCCGTAGCCACGCGGAGCACAGGTGAGATAGCAACGAACACTGTCCTCCGTAGGCCTTTTACAAGTTATTTGAACAGTTTCAGAGAAAGTTCCGTTCTACTTACCCCCAACCACAAACAAACTTTATCTGTAGGAGGAACTGAAGCTTTGCAGTAGAGGTTATCTGCCAATAAAAATCTGGTTTCCATTGGATTTGTGGAATCCTTAAGACAAATAATAAAACTTAAAATTGCTATTTTCACCAGAAACTTATGTCAAAGACATAAAACTTACAGTAAAGAGCACACTTTTCTGCTTTTTGCCATCGATACAGTATTAACTTTGGTAGAACTCTACAGAATTTTACTTCAACATTAAAGTCAGAGCTCCAAGAACAAAGCATTTTAAACAGACGTATCTAAAAACAATACAGTAATCTCTGTGCAGAACAGAGACGAAGTCAAAGCTCAGCTGCAGTCTATAGGCTATTAACAGTGAAGTTTGCATTACAAACATTAACTTTTTTTGAACTAGCTTTCAAAAAGTACTACATACCTTTAAAAACAATTCTGTTATTTATAAAGGCATATTAAGTGTGCTCTCCAAAACATTTCTTGCAATGTGTTCTGTTAGGGTGGAAAGGTAGTTAGCTTTTCTCATACTCATTAGATATTCAAAATAGTTTACCTTTTTCTTCTGCATGTGTTTTAAAATTTCTAATGTCTGTTTAATTTCAGGAATCTGACTTTTTAGCCTGTGAATTAACAACAATTATAATTTATTATTTTACAGACACAAAGTTTCCTAAACAAGTGATCAGTTTTATTACACAATCCAACCTCCACTTTAAAACTCCAAACTCCTGACAGCCTTCCAAACGCAGATTCGAAAGACACGGCACGTAAAGGCATCTCTGCTGCTGCTGCGCCGGCCTCTTGGCATACCGAGGCTCGTCGGTTTGCTGAAGCAGAGCGGTACATACAGCTTTCGCACCGAGCCAACACACATTAACAGTAACAGATACCTGTTTGCTAAAACAGTGTATTTTTGCCTATTTCTGATCTCCCCGAGGAGGGAAACCTCAGCAGAAACACAGATAAACACCGCTGTGGGTAAAACAAACCAAGCGTGTTTCTTCCGAGGTCCACAAACTGTTCTAGCAAACAGCTCGGAGCGGCGAGACTGGGCACTGCTACAGCGAAAGCTCTCTCCAGAGTCGAAGGCGTCCCCCTCCTCAACACCCCGCAGCGGCCCAGCAGAGACGCCGGGGTCCCCACCGGCCTTCCAGGCCACCCACCGCTGTGACCAGCGGGCTCGGACAGCAGCGAGCCCCAGAGCAGGCCTCCAGGGGGAAATCAGGAGGGCTACTTGTCCACGAAAGAGGTGTCGTCTGAATAAAATATTACTCGAAGCCTTGATTTTAGCTTTCAAAAATTTGCTTCTTGCCTAGCTTCAGATCAAGACTGAAGCTGCTGAAGAGATGAGACTACTAAACCAAAAGTTACAGGCTTGATACAGCAGTCACTTGACAAAAACACATTCTTATTTACACTTGGCTGACCAAATTAAGAGACCGTAGCAGTACTTTTCGGCCTCAAAGGCTAAGGACCAATTCAACAATACTGTACATTCTTTTGCATGTAATTCTCAGGAAAAGGAAAGAAAAAAAAAGCTGGGCTTTCCTAAAAGTACTGCAAGTATTAACTCTCCTAACATCAACTTTTACTTCTTGGGATACTTAAGAAAACTCAAATTATTTTTTAAAAAAATAGAACTGTACTAAACATTTCCCAATTCTGCAAAAATTATGACTTACCTCCTTTTCTTTTGAGCAAGATTAAGTTCCAAAAATTTATACTTCTGATACTGCTCATCCAACTTCTTAAGAACTACATCTGCTGTCTCATTTCCAGGCTGCTTCATAAAAGAATCTACATCTTCCTTTAAGGGGAGAAAGAAACCCTCAGTGTTAGAACAGTTTGACAGAAATCCTAGATACAGTCATGCTATCATCTTACTGCAGTTAAGTTGGGGGGGGAAGGGGGGTGTAATATGTAAGCAAAATTCTTTTTTTTCTGAAGTACAAAATCATTTTGTTTCCTTTTGTGGCCACCTTTCCATTCCCCCCTCCCCCCAGTTTTGGTAGGGAACTACAGAACGGGTGGAAGGGTTATTTCCTAACCAGATTTGCTAGTTAGCCGCCAACTTTCAGCAGTGCTTTCAGTCCCGGCCGATGTCAAATGACACCTAACGGGGATGGATATCCTCAGACCACAGCTAAACTTTGGTTTCCTACCTGTAAAGCAGGGATAATGCTTCCCTGCAGCTAATCAGACTACAAACTATTTTGGGTAAGACTGATGAAGGAAAAGAGTCACGGCCTGATCAAGGATGTTGTGGCAGAGAAGGAGGCAAAGGAGGGAAAGCTGTGGTATCTGCTCAGCAGGCTTTACGGCAGTACACAGCTCATCTTCAAATGCTCCTTCTGTGGTCGGCAGGAAGCTGCAGAAACCTCTGGAGAACAACTCCCGGCAGCCCTACTGGCAGCTGGAAAAGCAGCCAGAGAAGACAGGCCTGAGCAGGCAAGGATGCTGACCTCTGCAGGTGCCTCCTTCAGGCTCCCAGGAGGAGGAGGAGGAGGTTCAGCTGCCTCCAGCAACGTTCTCAGCCTCGCAAAAGGCACCAGAGATCAACCACGCGTTTCTGACCTTGACAACATTCACCTATGTATAAGATGACCACACGCGTCCACTGTGGTAATTCTGTCATTATTTGTCTATACAGCTCTGTAAAATCGGATGGAAGCCTACCATAGGCCTCTTCAGCTTCTCCTTTTTAACTACCCATTTCCATTCCACTAGTTTCACATCAGCAAAAGAATATAATACATTACTAAAGAAGTAATATCAGACAAATAGCTGGTTCCCCTCATTATGACTCCTAGGCTCCCTCGGCCAAAGAAACCTCCTACGAAATTACCAAACCTGGTAAGCAGTCACCCACCTTCCTTCTCACTAAGGAGATCGGCAGTAGAAGTATGAACTCCACACCAGACGTCAGCAGGCAGCATGATCTAGGCGGTACAACAGACCTCAAGGGACCGCATTTCATACTAACTGCCCCACAAACGCCTTCGGCTACCTCACCAGCAACAGAACGAGAAACATTCCTGTCTCCTGATGAAGCCTGTAGAGAAGCTTTAACCAAAAAACCCAAGGATTAGATTCAGGCAAGTGGTGCAGAAGTGCGGCCTGAGGATGTTCTGAAACCACACTCCCTCTTGTGGAAGCTATACTGCTCGCGTAAACCACCCAAGACAGGAAGACAAAGCAGGTGGGCAACGACTCGCCCCACAAGCTGCCCGGCACCCCGCCTCTGCCGCAGCTTGTGTCTGTACAGACAGACAGGACAGAACCCCAGTCCTGATGAAACGAAGATGCCAAGAAGCGAATTCAGGCCCCCTGTGCACTGGTGATCTCCTCCTGCTACACAGTGCCCCCGTCCGAGGCGGGTTCCGATTTGCCACCCAGGTTTTCCAGCTGCAACTTCCAAGTCCCGCCAGTTGGGCTTTCGGCCCACCTTATCCAGCCGCAAGGCCGAGACACGGTGACTCCTCCGAGCTTGAGCAGAACAGCTCTGTAGCAGAGCTGGGTGTCAATGCTATTGAGATCCCTGATTCACGGCGTATCACGCAGCATCTCAGCTGCAGAATTACCTTACTGGTTCTGCAAGGATCTGCCAAAACTCATCTGTCTTCTTCGGAAGGAAATTCACTGGCAAAACGCCCTTGTTGTATACCATCAAGGTAACAGGCGTTGCAAACTTTGAGCCAAGCCACATGAACACTCCGCAAAAACCCCGAGAGAGAGCAGGACAGCACGCTCCCGCGTGGCCTTGTGTTTATCTTTTGAGTGATGACCCAAAGAAAGAGCTGCAGGCACTCGCTCTGCCTCTGCGGAGAGCTATCATCACCTCTGGGCGTGCACAGAGGATGTGACAAGAGAGAAACCTTCACAGATTTGCATCCCCTGTCCTCCCACTCACGCGCCTGCTAAGGAAGGCAGAATAAGGACAGCATTTTATTTGGAAACATCTGGTGAACAGCTCAGAAGAAAACTGAGTTGAAAGTTCTGTTTGGAGTGGTTTTTAAACTCCTCCAGTGAAACCCTGAGTTAATGCTTAACGTCACTTGAAATCCGGAGAGGCGCAAGAATCCACGGATCAATGCCTAAGAAAAGGTATCCGCCAGGAACGGTGTGAAGAGCCTTTGCTGAATCAGGACACTTAAAGAAAACATCTCTGAAGAGAAGACTCACAGTCAGATTGCCCATGTAGCACGAGGTGGGTGCAACGTCAAGCAAGCCATCAGGAAGTCTTTCTCATCACGGTGGTCTACAACGCTTTTAAAATAGAAAACTATTTTCTGATGCAAAACCTGTAATAAAAACCAGGCTCAAGACACTAGCATTTTCACTTTGTGGAGCAGAATACCATTAACAGCAACTTAGCATAGGCTTCTTTTGAACAAAATAGTCTATCTTAACACCTACATCCAAGTACTCCAAGATCATCATCAAGGATCTCTTCTGCAGAGACATCTGCATTTGATTAGAGCACCTCTCAGACACAAGAATTAGGAAACTTCAATGGGCTTTGCATCCAGCGGTAACGTTACAAAGAACTGAGTGGAAGCACACAACTAAGCTACAACCCCTGGAACTTTCCCAAGTCGCACGACAAGGCACGCGAGATCCTTCAGACACAAGCACCAGAAGGGAACAACGCGGAACCAAAAACAAACCGCATCGACAGCCACCAGTAGGAAAACGAGGGACGTGACGGACACCCTCAAGGTGTTCGCTGACGCTGGCTCCCTCCCGCTCCCCACTGTGGCGGCCACTGGAGGGTCAGCACAGACCACGCGCTCTCCTCTGTCACGATGACTGCGGTTTTGTACAGCAGTTGAAGCCACGGCCCTCTCCTTTTGCTTGCGTCTGCGTTAGTCTCCCATAAGGGAGTGGAAGGAAGTCAGCCGCAGGCAGCAATGGTTTTACATCCCCATAAAATTTGCCAGAGACCAATAATTCTTAAAAGGACCTTAAAGAAAAAGCAGGATCTGGATGCACTGAAAGCAAGTGTGCTGTGCCTGTCTGTTCAGGACCTCTGCCCCAGAAATACACACAGGTAACACAAGCACTATGCCTAGAAATACCAAAACGCAAGTCACATTGATTTGTTCCTACAAAAGCAGTCACATCTGATCCGTCCAAACAGCTCTGGTAAAGATAGCAAGACAGATCTGAGAAATAGAGATGTTCAAAGTCCCCGAAAATCTCAGTAACAAAGCAGCATGACAAACGAAACGTTCAGGGCAGACATCCGGCGTTGCAAGACGATACCACGGCAGCCAGGTACAGCCAGTCTGACCAGCACTCACTGATCAAACAGAACGAAGCAGCGGTCAAGGCGGCAGGCCAAGAGCTAGCCTGGAGCAGAATCACAGAATGGTCAGGGTTGGAAGGGACCTCTGTGGGTCACCCAGTCCAACCCCCTGCCGAAGCAGGGTCACCCAGAGCAGGATGCCCAGGACCACGTCCAGGCGGGGCTTGAATATCTCCAGAGAAGGAGACTCCACAGCCTCCCTGGGCAGCCTGTTCCAGGGCTCCGTCACCCTCAGAGGGAAGAAGGTCTTCC
>Ga0065711_1048236_pt1 | contig 11917 bp, 7 predicted proteins | sample Hoacrofraction12_FD_59098 | JGI IMG/M metagenome (GOLD analysis project Ga0065711, IMG submission 59098) | Hoatzin crop microbial communities from Cojedes, Venezuela - Epithelial fraction 12 v2 (version 2) | ecosystem: Host-associated > Birds > Digestive system > Esophagus > Crop | place... | reverse complement strand
TGGGCCGGGCCAGCCCTGCCCCGGGGCGCCGGGCCGCAGCCCCCTGGCCTGGCGTCGGACCCCCCTCGCACCCGGCCTCCCGCCCTTCTCCGCAGCGGCCGGGCGCCGGCTTGGTCGCCCTTCAGGATCATGGATGCCCCATGGCGTGCCAAGTGATGCCTGCTCGCTCCTCTCAGTTTGGAACCAACTCTCGGCCCTCGGTTGCTGGCTGTCGCGCCGGTGCTTGGGGGCTGCGTAGCCGGCGCTGGGCGAGGCCCCGCGCCCTGCCCTGGGCCTGAAGCCGGTCGCCAGGAGCTGTGCTGGTCCGAAAGCGGTGCCGCTGCGGGCGCGTAAAACCTAGCGATACTACAGGGGTACATCGGGTACTGAGTTGCTTCGTGGGGAAGAGGTCCCGGCGCCTGAAGTGGTTTGGTGCAGCTGGGTTGGAAATTCTAGTGACTAGTGGCCATTAGATTTGTTTTGAAAGGACTTTGTTCTTCAAAGACTACCTTCTTCAAATTGATGTGAGAGGGAAAAGTGTATGAGAGGCGTTTTTGTATATGTGTATACAATTTGCATACACATGTATATGCATATACATATTTTATAGGAGTACTAGAATATCTATGAGGGAGAGAAAAATGAGATTAAAAAAAATCAATAAATGTGAATTCTGTAAACTGAATCAGATTTTACCAAGGAAGCATTAGATACAGAGGAGCCTTTTGAATCTAGCGGTTGTGTCTGACAAGTTACAATTCTGTTCAGAACTACTGAAGAGAAAATTAAAAATATAAGCACCGGATTTCTGTTTGCTTGTTGATTACTTGTTTCTTCCTTCAAACTTCAGATTTTTTGGGACCTAACTTTCCTAAGTGCTGCATGAGCACTCCAAGGACCTGCTGAGAGAGGGTCATGCACATGCAACAGCTGAAATCCTGCTTTCTTGTTTTGTAAGCCTTGATTTTCAAAATTTTGTCTGTCTGTGGTTTTCACTCTGTTTAAAATTAGATAAAGTCTTGCTATTTCTGGAGGTAGTTCCACATCTGCCCACCCTTTTGTGTCAAAAGACTGTAAGAGTGTTATAATCTATGGATGAAAGGGGAGCGTGTGGGTGTTTCTTCTTATAAAGCAGTCCTTGGTATGACTGTAGAACAGATTCCCTGTATGAGAATGGAAGAATGCTTACATCTACATCTACCTGGAATGTATCTCTCTGTTTTAGCTTGAGATATTCTTAAGATTTAAGCTAGGGTGACAAAAGTTGGCCTTGATTTTGCTGTGGTTATTTTTCTGCAAGGAGGAAAGCTTTTATTAAAAGTCTTTCACATGCTTGCCTACTACCACTCCTTAAAAATCACCTTCCATTCTTGTCTGATGTGCTGTCTGTTAGATTACTATTTTGAATAAAACCTCAAACACTTCTTTCCCCAAAGAAATCCTACAATGCCTGCCATATCCATGAGAGTTCTTACATCCCTTGTTTCCTTGTAAATTTTGACTCATTTCTTTAGATATATCCTCTCTATCTTGGGTAGCATCTCTTTTGTGCCTTCCAGTCAGTTTTACTTTACCCAAACTTTAGTCTTCCAGATGAAGTCTGTGCAGATAAACTTGGATCAGAGCCACTGCAGCTTTAGCTTCATACTAAGCCTTTGTCTTACCCAATCTTGTTTCGTGGTGTTTAAAATATATATAATTCTTTTGAACAGCAGAACAATGAGATACTAAATCAGATAAGAACAGATTGCAAATCTGGGCTGGGGAAGAACAACCTGGCATTGACCCCTGTTGGGAGACATCTGTCAGTAAAAGCTCATATAAATTCTTATTTGTTTTATGACATGGTTTTGCAAATGCCTGCATGTATTTAATGCCAAATAGGGAAAAGAAACAACTTACACAGTCTCTTATTGTTGATATAATTGCACAAAATCATCATGCACATGGGATTCTTTTATTTGTTCCTGCTATAGTGTATAAGACTTTCTTGTTTTAAGATTGAAAACTTTGTCATGTCGTTTCTTCCTTTCTTTCCAGTTGTAGGAGGATGAAGATGAAGGATGGCAGTACATCTAAGAGAAAGCAGCTGCAGGGGTGAAATATTTTGCTTAAAAAAGTACTTTGTGCGTAGAAATGTATGAAACGATTACAATCTTCAAGCTCTACAGTTCTTTCTTTTCTGTCTCGACAGGAAATATTATCTGTCAAAAACTGCAGTGCAGTAATCTTTCACGTTTTTGTTACCAAATGTCTGCAATAATCTCAAAGTGCTGAAACAAATGTAAGTTCTTTTTTCAGTTGACCCCGCTTCACTTACATTTTCACTGCGATGGCAATAGTGAATTTTTAGCTCTAATTTGCAATCTCCTAAATGCCAATTACTTCATTAAGTCAGTGTTTCTGACAGAATCTGTGGAGAATGCTCTACTCTTTTTAGTTTTGGTTTTACAATAGAAATAAAAATTTTATGTGAGCTTGAGAAAAATGTTAACCTTGTTAGCCTGTAGTTTTAAACATGATACTTTGGGTGCCTTGATCTTACAAGAGACCTGATTTCTTTTTTGAGACAGAGGATGGACCAGTGATGGGGGACTTGCTTATTTATTTATTTATTTATTATTTAAAATGGAGAGCATTGAGAAACCCAGCTCATTTGGATTCTCTTTTTCTGTCCTGGTATAAATAATAGTAGTATTTTCTCAGAGTCTTTTAAATCTAATTAACAGAGATATGTCTGATGAATTTTCTCCATAGTGGATGTGAGACAAAAACTGAAAAACCCTTTGGTGCTGTGGCTGCCAAAGAGGAATTCGGTAGAAGTATCTCATGAACAAACATACAGATTAAAATACATCTCAAAGAAGTTGTTTATACATTTTGGCAAAACGTTTCTCCGTACTACCCATTGCAGTCAGAGGTATGTAAAAGACCTGTGATCTTAAAACCTGACTTTATAAGATGTTAACGGTGTTTTAGAAAAGAAAAATTCTGATCAAATTTATCTCAACTCTTAATTGTCTAAGATAAATTTTAAATTAATTATTTTTATGATATAGTGAGAGGAGGTTAATCTCAGGTCACCTATCATAGGCATTTCTTACATCACAGGAAATATAAGCAACTAAGATTTGTTTTAGACTTGCCTGAGTGACCACCCTGTGTTCAGTACAACAGTGGCAGTTTCCACCAGCTCAGGATTTGCCCAGACCTGTTTTGTGACCCCACAGATTTAGCATCTTGTGCAACTGAGAGTTGTTGCCATCACTGTGAAGCCTGTTTTAGTGCTGATATGAGAAAACAGTTCTGGTATACGTGTGATTTGGTTCTCTTTCTCCAATTGCTGGTTATGGTGTCTGATCTTTTACTCAAATGTCGCGTTAGTACATTTCCTGCTAGCGCACTCTGTGTGAAAGGGAGTGAGATCACTCTTCCGCCCTCCCCGAATTTTTCTAGCTTTCATCTGCTACATGTATATTGATATCCTGTGTCTTTAATTTTTGTGTTAGTTTTTTTCAGAGGATGCATTTGACTGTGAATTTACGTAAGACAAGTGAGTCGAAAGTAATTTTGTGTTTCAAGTAGCCCCACAAAAGGGGCTGAAGTAATATTATACATGTGCCAATACACATTTGAGAAAGAAATGTGCTTTTTTGAGGCCTTAAAATGAGATCTGAGCCAACGGACTCCGCTGGGAAAGCATCCACCTTTTTTATCTGTAACTTCTGAAGACCAAAGCATAAATTTGATTTATCTGTAATGGTTTCCCCTTCTGCTCTCCAGAGGTTTTGAGATTAGCGTTTCTGATTGTGCTGATTTTTACTGTTCTGAATCACAGGGCTCACCTTCTAGTGCTCTCTCTGATCATGTTCTCCCATACAAAACATGAGTGCTCTTCCGTGGCAGACTGCAAAAACACTTCTTGGAGTTTTAGTTTAATGAAATTCTTTATTGCTTTGGAAGCAAAAAGAATTGTAAGTTACTAATTTCTTTAAGGTTGATCGTATACTGCAATAGGCTGTTAATATTTTCTCTTATGACAACTAGATAAGGCAGAAAAGTACATTACTAATCTCAGGTAATGTATTCAATGCTGCTGAAAAATACACAGAGCAGACAATTTCTACCTCAGTGATGCACTGTGAGATAACCTAGAAGGAAAACAAAGTCAGCTTGACTTTAATTACTTGCTGAGTTTGGTTGTCTTGAAATAGTTGTTGGGTAAGGAATCTCTAGAGTGTTTTCAGAAGCAAAAAAGTCTCAGGAATAGGCTTGGAAAAATCAGTGCAGGCTGTGAGTTACTGCCCTTGTCTGCTTTACCTGCAGCAGCTGCAGAGGTTTCCGCCGCAGCCACCCGTCTGTCCCTTGGCCAGAGGTTCTCACCCAGGTAGCAGAGGTGGTGGGAAGAGCAGTGCTGTCTGCTCGTCAGGCTGCAGGGTCTGCCGCGGTCCGCTCTTCCTTCGAGTAGTACGTCCCCATTTTCTCTTTGGCAGTAACATACTGATACTGATGCTCATGATTAATTTCTGCAAACAAAGAATAAATGTTTTTCACTGGATTGGTTCCCAGAACCGACTTGCTGCCTGACCGTATGGATGAGGTTCTGGTACAAGTGAATGGAGGGCAGAGCCACTGTAGCTGGGACCTAGATGGACTTAGGCCACAACTGGTCCAAACGTTCTGTTGCCCAGTCCATAGGCTGGTAAAATATACCTACGCGGACTTTAATACACATTATTACCGCAGTTAAGGTCTGTGATTCATGCTTCATTTTGGACTTAGCTGTTATGGCTGAATCACAGAATCACAGAATCACAGAATAGTAGGGGTTGGAAGGGACCTCTGTGGGTCATCTAGTCCAACCCCAAAACTTCCAGAACAGGTGGTAGCAGGAATCTCTCCGTGGCTGCCTTTCAAAGAGTGACTGCATGAGGACAGATGTGCTTGTTTCCAGCAAGTGATGCCACCCAAGTCAGCAGATACATCTTGCTTTGCAGTGCTATCTGGTGTACGCTACAGTCGTGATTATTAAAAAGACCTGACATAGCCAAACCCAGCATATCTGATATGGGTGCATCCTATGAGGCTTTTTGGTAGTTGTCCAATTTTGGACTGTTCCAGCAAATCTGGTGATGAGAGAGGGGAAAGCAGTCAAACTGGAAGAAACTCTGAGGGAACAGCTTATGCTGAATGTCAGAACATCTCTTAAAAGTTTTCTGTGCTAATAGCAGGTGACAACGGCGTCTTCCACTTCGCATCTAAAGTTTGATTGGGACAATGATTTTTTCCTTTCATTGGAAGAAGAGGTGGTCAAAATGGTATGATTATCTTTCTGTGTTTACATCTAGCAATAGGTGAGCTGAAAACTCATTCACAAGTCTTTTCCCCCAGAAAAAGAGGTATTTCCCAGGGCTAAGGGTGCTTCTCTTAGCAGTCCTCTCATTGCTCAAAGAAGGTCTGATTTTTTGGCCCAGAATATAGGTTTTGAGTAAAAAAAATCCTTTTGATGCAACAATGTTGAGTTGTGTTCATAAGCGAAAAAGAGATTATGCTTTCTCTAGTAGGGAAATTTTGGTATGGCTAGAAATGATCCCTCCCCATCATACGCTTCCATCTGATGTTATTTGTGAAACAAATTTGTGAAAATTACTTTACGGTTTAAGCTCTTAGGTGGAAAGAAGTCAATGTATGTTTTAAGCTTTGTTTGACGAGCCATCATTATCAATAGTGACATATCCTATGTTTCTTCCATCCGGATCAGATGGCGAGTTTTATATAAAGTAGAAGCATAAAAAATCCTGTACAAAGTGAATCCTGTTTTGCTGATCCTGATGTTAAGTCAGGAGATGAACCCAGCGGTTAACTATATCACACAGTTTTTAACCGCTGTGATATATGTGTCTATGAAATGCTTGTGGGGTTTTTTTTTGTATTTTTTCTGTTTTTTTCAAACAGGTACCATTTTCTTGTGATTGTGGTGCAGCACTCTCAGCTATCTCATCATTGTGTTACACGCCACACTCTTGTCAGCCCCACCATCATGCATTTGCAGGCATGGAGGGTTTATCAAAGTCAGAGCAGTTATCTTTTGGGGGAGTAGTAGTCATATTTTCTGATTTTTTTTCTACCCTTTCACATGCTGCTTTATCTCCTTTGGCTTTTTCTCATTGATGTAATGCTGGAAGATATGGCACTTCTCCATCGCTTCTGTTCTCAGTGTGTTGGTATTAGAATTAAATGTATTCAGATGACTGTTTTCTGAAAATCCAGTACGTGGAGCCCAATTGAGCAGCATGCAAACAGGAATGGGAGCATGGGAAAGTTCCTTTGAAGAATGTTACATAAAAAGAACTATTGAGAGCTTATCAGTATGTGAACTATGTATAAAAAACCAGATGCATACTGGATAAATAATAATAATAACAACTAGAGTAGGCATCTGTCTAATGCAACCTCCCAAAATTATCAAAATGATACATGCTGCCTAACATCTTCAGTCCCTGTAGAGAAGTGGCACAGGAAGGATGCAAGTGAGCTAATATTAGCTTTTTTCCTGGAAAACATTTTCCAGCTGTGGTCAGGTAACAGCAGGGCTGTTAGCTGCAGGCATCCCTGCAGCTGTGGGTAGTGGTCTGTGCAAGCTCAGCTGAAAGCAGAAGGTAACTTCTGTAGAAAAAGCTTAATCTAGGAATCAAATGGGATAGTAAACCTAAGAAATTCAGGCTTCTTGGTGACCTCACCTGCTCTCCAGGTGTTTAAGTACTTTGTACTCAACAAGTAGAACTTGTTGGTAAACCTGAAGTAAGGGGTGTAGGATTAGTGTTGCCGTCAGATCTGTTCCAGTGGTTAACTGGGAAGTTGCTGTCAGGGAGCAGGGCTGATACGTTGCTCAAAGCACTGTTTACCTCCTGGCCTGGCTTCCAAATGATTTCAAAGAAGAGCTTTCTGAGGAGTGACCCTAATGTGGAACCCGTGGAGGTGTGGGCACATATGGTGAGACTGTCATCCTGAAAGGAACAGAGCTTTATAGAGAAGCCGAAGACGACTTTTTGACTGCTTCTGAGGGAAGAAGCAGTTGTAACTTCATGTGAACTCCACCTCATCAGTTGCCCCCGCTTGTAAGCTGATATATGTGATAAAATCAAAACCAAGTGTAAGTGATGCTCCAATACCAGTTTCATTTTAATTTGGAATTGTATTTAATTCATGAAAAGACTACATTGGCACCATCTGAATTCACTGAAGGGGTCAGGGGCTCCATTTTTTCCTCACATGAGTAACACCAGAGGACCGAATGTTAAATGGTCTCCCTAGTCATGCTGTGGCTAAAGTCCTCTGAATTTTACAGAGTTATGAAGGGCAAATGTGTGGTTTTGAAGATCACCATGTATAGCTAAGTCAAAGTAAAGTCCTCTAAGTGGGTTGATTCTGCAAGCTTTTGTCTCCTTAATGATTGGTCTTGTGACTAGAAGCACTTCAAGGCGGTGTTCCCAAAGCTGTGTTTGCAGAGGGCTGTTTAGCAGGTAGGGTAAAAGCCAGAGGTGTCCTAATGTGAGGGCTCCCTGCCCGGTGTGATAACACTGTACCTAAATAGCAATTTAAAGTGTGTAAATAGTTTTACTTTGTATTGTGGTCCAGGCATAACTCCTCCAGCAGACTCAGAAGGAGCTTGTGGCGGTCACATGCAATAGCAGAAGGATGGGGTGAGCTGGTGGGGTCTGGAAATGGAGCTGTGGGCTTTCTGGCCTCTGCTTGGCTGAAGTCCCTGCGTGCAGTCACTCAGCTGGGAGCTGACATCTGTGTGTCAGCTTTGCCTAATGCAGTCTGAACTGTGCAGAAGTGTTTACGACCTAGGAGGAAACTTTTGGCTGTTTTGTTTCCTCTTGTACTTTCTGGGTGTAGTATATAGAGCACGGCACTCAAGTGCAGTATCAGCTTTTGTACTGTCGCGTTCAAGACCCTATTAAGCATCTGGATCAACCAAATGGTAGCACAGATAGTTTGGCGGCTAGAACAAAGAGCCTGTGAGGATTTTAAAGGATGGATCTCTGTTTATGTTTTTAATACGATGATACTCAAACAATAATTGTATTGAGAATATGTTTTGGCAGGGGTACTTTTTTCATTTATTCTGAAGCTGCTATTGGAATTTTTGCTTGTGTGTTCTACGGTATCTCTGAAGGTATACTTGTGCAAGAATAAGGCATTTATTTTTGCTTGGACAGTTACCTATATTAAAAACGTTATCTAAAATCTATTCTATTCTCTTCTCATCTTTTTCTGAAGACTTTTCCTGATGACAAATTGAAAAAAAAAATACTTTTTGGAAACTGTCAGCTTCAGGTCGCTTGAAAAATGCTGATCAAGGTCAATGACTGATACTCCTGAACTTTAAAACTATACTGTAGGCATATTGTACACTTAGCTTTGTAGATAATTCAGTGTAAGCAGCTTACTAAATAGAAAATTTAGTTTATAATCTGTGATGCCATTAGTCCAATGCTACTACACTCAATTAAATATTTTAATTTGAGCACATGAATGGGATTTGGACATACAATTTGCTAATATAGCTACTTTTGCTGGTGATATTGCTGTGATACTGATATTAAGAAACACAGTCCTCTAAAAGGAGTTTTAGACTCGAGTCCACTTTGAACCTCTGTGTGGGTTTATGGTGTCACTTTTTCGCTGCTTCAGGGACAAGTTTCTTTTTCAGATGTCTGCTTAGAATGGTAGTTCATCAAAAGGTATTAAGAAATTGGTGTTTGTTCAGATGTTAGTTATTCTTCAGTTCGGAGCAGTGTGTGCCTCTCCAGTTAAAAACCAAAGGACCTGTAAGACGCTATAGCTGGTGGTAGCGAGGTGTATGTTTAAGAACAAAGTGTTCAAAAAGAACTTTAAATTTTGCATTGAGGTGTTTTCACATGAAAATTTTATACATCTGGGCTTCCCCATATGTATTTTCTCAAGCAGAAGTTTTGTCTACACAGAAAATTGTGTACTGATAGATGTCCGCTGTCATAACTGACTTTTTTTGTTCTGCAGTAGAAAAATTGTTTGATAACTTTTTTGTCTCTTAAATGGCAGTAAGAAGTAATTACAAGTTAAATGCAGGATGAGAACCGCCTTGTACATGGTAGCTGTAGTGCTCCATGATCAAACGTGTGCTGCACTGGGGAGTGGCTTTGATGAAGAAATGGTGTGGGAGCTTTGCTCAACATCAGAAAGAGGTCTGGTTTTGCTAATTTATTTCTCAGAATTGGTTGAAAACCAGTTTTCTCTCAAGCTCTTTAGGTAAAGTATATTTGTCTTGTTTCCAGTCTGTTCTTTGCCTTGATTCTTTATGTTTAAACTTTAAAATCTTGCTTTTGTTTGTAGGTTGCAGTGCAGTCTGCAATGGGATGGTGGCCTCAATTGTACATTGGCACTGAGCTGTAGCAATTTGTTTTTGATGTTGATATGTTGGAGAACAGTATGATATTTGAGCACCAGTATTATGCCCTGCTGAACATGATGAAATTGTAAACGACATACTTTATAACATAACCTTTGAAAATTAATATCCTTTCCTGCCCTTAATATAACTGAAGAAATGTGTGCATTATAAAGATCATTTTTCTGTCAATTGTAATGAGAAATTCTTGATGCTGTGCCTTTTTCTTATAGTTGTACAACTATATGTATTTACAAATTCATCCTTTGTTGCACTGGAAAGGGAAGGGTCAGTGGACATATTTTACAGTAAGGAGGCAAAAGACTAGAATATCAGTTTTCTGAACAAGTCTAGTAATATGGTCAGCAGATTTCTCAGCTTCACAAAACCACTTGAACGTTGATACTATAGCAGTGAGGGGAACATAGTTTTTTGTGACTGTAGAGAAAGACTATGAAAAAACCTAACAAAAAAGATGTTCAAAAAAGTTACCGTTATTTTAATCTGGACATTTTATTTATCGATATTCTTACATATCTCGTCATGTTCTGCAATGCTGAATAGTTATTCACTTAATTTGGACTTGTGGTGCTGCTTATAGTCTGTAAAATTAGATCATGGGTGTATGGAGTAAAATAGCTAAAATGGTTGGATACTTATGAAAATGTTGGTCTTGCCTTTTTTGGTCTTTTTCTTTGAAGCATTTAATAATGTACCTAATTTTTCTCTGAACTTGTTGGCTTAAAATGAAAAACTTTGTTCCATATATAAAGCAAAAAATGCTTTGTAGGTGTGTGGTTGTAGAGGAATATTATTCTTGTCATGTAATGAAATGCTGAGAATTTAATTTAAGAGTTTGTTATTCTAGAGTGGTATATGATGTATGTAGATGAGATTATCATCTGGCGTAATTTTTGTTAAGGCCGGACAGGTCACTTCATCAGAAAATTTGGCCTGTTGCACTTCCATTACATAATTAGTAGCTAAGGTTGCTTATTTTGGTGGTTCATTTTGGCAAATATCCGAACACTTAGTAGCGTGTAGTCACCTTTAAAACTGAGATTTAATTGTTGGAAGGAGACACTCAATGTGTGTGTGTTTTCTGGCCAAAATCTGGAGCAACATAAAGCACACATGTTTTCTGTAGGACTGAACAGCCTTCTGCTGGACTGCTGCTTGAAGGAGCACCAAGAAGTGCCTGAAAGTCCCAGATGCTTGGCATTTTAATGGCTTTCAGCTTTTATAGGAGTGGCAGACCAACTTGTGACAGTGACGTCCATGCACTGACAGTTGTTAATGAAACTTGCTTTGCTCCTCTTACAATGTCCATCCAACAGCTTTAGCAGCTTTTACCCCTCCGCCCCCCAAGTTGTCTTTCAACACCATCAAGCTGGCATTAGCTCGGTACTTTGATAATCATTGTATTATGAACAACGTTGTGTATTTTGGTGTCATTGTTTCCTAACTGCCTTTCTTTCATTGAATATTTCTGTTCTATTCAGTTGTTCTCATTGAAAAATCCCACGGATTTCCTGTCTTTTGCCTCTGAAAAGATAATGTCCTCCCTTTTGAGAACTGTTTGTATTTTGAATGCTCATTAAGAATAATATCAGCTGCTGCATGGCCTAGGCGTTGTTTGGTGGTAATGTCTTTTTTTTTTTCACCCACATAATTTTTGTCTTGGCTTTCACTGCTTCTTAGGGAAGTACAAGATTGATCGTTTCTCTAGCTTTACTGATACAGTGCTCTGCACATGGATTACAGTGTGATTCTTCAGGATTACTGCCATCGCTTTTAGCAGCAGCTACTGAATAATTATTGATTGTATCAAGGTAGCCTGTCACTATTCTGAGGCTTACAGGTGAGGAAAGAGTTAACTGTGGTTCCTTTTACTGCTTCCTTCCTATGTTAAGCTATAGTACTTCCACCATACAGAGTATAAATAGGGTATGAACTTTTCCTTTTGCCACATGGGGAGCTTTGACTGCAATGTCTCTGGGCATGTTTGGACTTTCTTAGCCTTCTTTAAACATTTCACTTCCTATTCTGTCCACGTAAGTCAGTATCACTACCTGGGTGTATATGGTCATACACTACTAGGCCACACTTATCTTTTCAAGGATTTCAGGACGTATCTTCAGTTGTAGCAAATCAAGATATTATTCAGAAGGTAGTAAAGGCTCATGGTTTGGTGTTCCCTTTGGAGTTTTAATCTTTTTTGTCCAAGTAATAAGGTTTTGTGTTGTATACAAAGTCTTATGTCCACATGGTGTTGTACTCTTCCTTTCCTTAGCTTTAGATGTAAAAAGGCTCATTTTAAGGACTTTGTAATATAAATGATAATTTTGCCTGTGAGTGTTCCCAAAGCAAAGATTTTCTAACTGATTAAACGTTCTCCCAGATGAGGAATCTTGACAATTCTGGAAAAGCAGTCTTTGAGGAACGTCTGCTTTTCGGCTTCATTCGTCAAGATCATAAAGTTGTTGTTGTTCCCCCCCCCCC
>Ga0065711_1048235_pt1 | contig 11917 bp, 8 predicted proteins | sample Hoacrofraction12_FD_59098 | JGI IMG/M metagenome (GOLD analysis project Ga0065711, IMG submission 59098) | Hoatzin crop microbial communities from Cojedes, Venezuela - Epithelial fraction 12 v2 (version 2) | ecosystem: Host-associated > Birds > Digestive system > Esophagus > Crop | place... | reverse complement strand
TGTGCAGCTTGCTGTAGGTGACCCTGCTTCGGCAGGAGGGTTGGACTAGATGACCCACAGAGGTCCCTTCCAACCCCTACTATTCTGTGATTCTGTGATTCTGTGAAGTCTCTGGTGACTGGAGAAAGGGAAATATTGTGCCCATTTTCAAAAAGGGTAGGAAGGAGGACCCTGGGAACTACCGATGTGTCAGCCTTACCTCTGTGCCTGGGAAGATCATGGAACAGGTCCTCCTAGAAACTACGCTAAGACATGTGGAGGACATGGAGGTGATTTGAGACACTCAGAATGGCTTCACCAAGGGAAAGTCCTGCCTAACCAACCTATTGGCTTTCTATGATGGTGTGACTACAACAGTGGACAGCAGAAGAGCTATGGATGTGATCTATCTGGACTTCTGTAAAGCCTTCAACACAGTCCCTCACAACATCCTTCTCTCTAAATTGGAGAAATACGGATTTGACGGGTGGACTGTTCGGTGGCTAAGGAATTGGTTGGAAGGTTACAGCCAGAGGGTAGTGGTCAATGGCTCGATGTCCAAACAGATGCTGGTGACAAGTGGTGTTCCTCAGGACGCCATACTGGGACCAGTATTGTTCAACATTTATATCAATAACATAGAGAGCAACACCGAGTGCACCCTCAGCAAGTTGGCAGATGACACCAAGCTGAGTGCTGCAGTTGACATGCCAAAAGGACAGGATGCTATCCAGAGGGACCTGGACAAGCTTGAGAAGTGGGCCTGTGTGAACCTCATGAGGTTCAACAAGGCCAAGTGCAAGGTCCTGCATCTGGATTGGGGCAACCCCTGCTATCGATACAGGCTCTGGGATGAAAGATTGAGAGCATCCCTGTGGAGGAGGACTTGGGGGTACTGGTGGATGAAAAGCTTGACAGGAAGCAACAATGTGTGATCGCAACCCAGAAGGCCAATGGTATCCTGGGCTGCATCAAGAGAAGTGTGGCCAGTAGGTTGAGGGAAGTGATTCTGCCACTCTGTTCCACTCTGGTGAGACTCCACCTTGAGTACTGCATCCAGATCTGCAGCCCCCAGCACAAGAAGGACATGGAGCTGCTGGAGCGGGTCCAGAGGAGGGCCATGAAGATGATCTGAGGGCTGGGGTACCTGTCCTATGAGGAAAGGCTGAGAGAGTTGGGGCTGTTCAGCCTGGGGAAGCAAAGGCTGTGGGCAGACCTTATAGCAGCCTTCCAGTGCCTGAAGAGGGCCTATAGGAAAGAGGGAGAAAATATTTTCATCAGGGCTTGTTGCAACAGGACAAGGAGTAATGGCTTTAAATTAAGAGAGGGCAGATTTAGACTAGATATAAGGAAGAAATTTTTTACCATAAGGGTGGTGAAACACTGGAACAGATTTCCCAGAGAGGTTGTGGAGGCCCCATCCCTGGAAACATTCAAGGCCAGGTTGGACGATGCTCTGAGCAACCTGGTCTAGTGGAAGATATCCTTGCTCACTGCAGGGGGGTTGGACTAGATGACCTCTAAAGGTCCCTTTCAATGCAAAGCATTCTATGATTCTATGATTCTAAGACCTGGAGAGGCTGGAAAGTTGAGTGGAGAGGAACCTGATGAAATTCAGTAAAGGCAAGTGCAGGGTCCTGCACCTGGGGAGAAACAACCCAATGCACCAATGCAGGCTAGGGGCTGACCTGCTTGAGAGCAGCTCTGCGAGAGAGGGACTTGGGACTGCTGGTGGATGACAAGTTAACCATGAGCCAGCAGTGTGCCCTGGTTGCCAAGAAGGCCAATGGGATCCTGGGGTGCATTAAGAGAAATGTGGCCAGCAGATTGAGGGAGGTTCTCCTTCTCCTCTGCTCTGGCCTAGTGAGGCCCCATCTGGAGTGCTGCATCCAGATCTGGGCTCCCCAGTTCAAGAAAGACAAAGAACTATTGGACAGAGTCCAGCGGAGGGCTACGAAGATGATTAGAAGACAAAGATGATTATCAGACTGGAGCATCTCTCTTACGAGGAAAGGCTGAGGGAGCTGGGCTTGTTTAGCCTGGAGAAGGTGAAGAGATGATCTTATAAATACTTGTAAGTATCTTAAGGGTGGATGTCGGGGGGATGGGGCCAGACTCTATTCAGTGGTGCCCAGAGATAGGACAAGGGGCACGGGCAAAAACTGAAGCACAGGCAGTTCCATCTGAACATGAGGAAGAACTTCTTTACTCCGAGGGTGACAAATCACTGGAAAAAGCTGCCCAGAGGGGTTGTGGAGTCTCCTTCTCTGGAGATATTAAAAACCCGCCTGGACGAAGTCCTGTGCCGTCTGCTCTAGGTGAACCTGCGTTAGCAGTGGGGATGAACTAGATGATCTCCAGAGGTCCCTTCCAACCTCTGCCATTCTGCAATTCTGCGATATTTCCAATCCTGTTCAAGTATAATAGTCTTATTTCAGTTAAATCAGAGGAAACTATATAAAAATGAGATAATTGAGGAAGTCAGGTACAATGTTATCTGTAGAACATGATGTCACTCCGTATCACTTACCAAGATTTAATTCAAATTCATTTGCACAAAAGACTAATCACTTGAATTCTACTTATAACAAAATATGCACTGGTAGAAACTGGTGTCTAACAATAAATTCCTTTGTGGAAAAAAAAAAGGCAAAATTGCTCAACAACCAGCAGTGTGAATGAAGAGGTGGAAACAAAATCATGGCATGCATCACATTCTCCAGATCTACAAGACAGTTGCGATTTCATTTGAAATTCTGACTTCATTGAACTGTCACCAAAAGTCTTTCTTGATTTAATTCTGAAAAAAAATCTTCTTGCATTTACGAAGAAAGTCACATTTTAAAAATGTGCAGATATCACAAAGAGAAGAATTAATCCCACTGTCTGCATAAACATGTACAAACAATTCCACAAAGATGTTTAATGTCAACGGGAGCAGTGGGACATTTTTCCCATCTTTAGTGCATGGGTATTTGGAAAGCAATACTGTACCCTTTAATTTATGCAGGGTGACTAGCTGAAGCCAAAAAGATTTATAAGGAGCAAATAATTCACAGCAGTAAATCTCACCAAGTTTAAAAACCAGAAGATACAGTACTAACACTTTCACACCCAAACTTGTCGCAAAATTAGGTGCTTGACTGGTAAGAACTTTAGTTCTTAGATCATGCTAAAATTTGAAAATAAAACAAAACTCAAAGGATAGCAATTCACAGAAAATGCAAATGTATTACTACCATCTTTAAACAAATGCTTTTATAAGAAGGCTGAGCTGAAATTTTGCATACCAGTCTTTTTCCATGCTTACATAAAAAAAAAAAAATCCTTATACCATGCAAAGTCAAAAAGTCACTCTTTTCCTTGAAGCTTCTTTTAAAACAATATAGTAAGATAACTAAATTAAATCCTATTCCTGTTCCTACTCCCCCTCCCCCGAACTACTCAGTTTCATCCTAGATCCTTTCTGTGTCTCTTTCTCTCTGGAGAGTCATGAACATCGGATTTTCATCCAGGTGAGGTAATAAGATATTGGACCTATGCCTACCTGGAATCTGCTCATGCATTTCTCCCTAGAATCTAAGGAATAAATAAGTCTTATAAACACCGACAAACTTAGTTCTTCTTAATAATGGAGGAAAATAATTTCAGGGAAATTCATCTATTTTCCCTGAAGACTATTGACCTAACAGTCATGAAAACAATATACTGGGAACATCAGGATCCAAAATAACATCTCTTCAACAGGATGTGTATTGGTACATCATTTTAAAGTGAACAAAAGAACTGGGTTAAATGGAAACAGTTGGTGGGGAGTGCTTTTAATCTGAGTTAATGTTTAAATGTGATCTGGGTAATCAAAGATTTCTCTACCTGGAAGACTCCATAATCTAACTCATGATAAAGTGAGATGTAACATTGTACCTCATACTGAATTACTTGCTTGACAGAATAGGAAGCAAGCATTAAATCTAAAAATCCATTCTCTTTAGTACAGCATGGTGAATTCATTCGTTATGTTGATATATAAAACATCTGTATAACTAGACAAAAGCAAACCAAAAAATGCCCCCAAAATTTTTCATCACTTCTTTTTTCTTAATATAACCTGTCCTGTTTTTTGAATTTCTTTATATTATTGATAGTTTCATAAAGTTTTTTTCTGCAAATCAGCAGCAAAGCCAGAAGAGCTATGTCTGATCTCGACATAAATTTGAAAAATGTTCATGAAGTTAGCATTAATATAACTGAAATTGTACCATGTATTTTTTAGTTCAGCATTACCTTTTAACACTAGTTAAAACTAAATGATCATCAGGTACATCATTCTAGGATGTCCCATGCAGGGAGATGTTTTCTGAAGAGGTTACCCAGTACTGGAGGGAACAGTTTCTTGTTCATTATTTGTTTAGCTGTCAGCTGACAAATCCTCTTTCAGGATTGATGTTGAGTTTATAGGCCATACATGAAACACACTGGTAATGTTATAAGCTACCAATGTCAAAGATATCACACTTGTACAGCACAGAATCACAGAATGGTTAAGGTTCGAAGGGACCTCTGGTGTGATCTTGTCCACCTGCTCAAGCAGGGTCATCTACAGAAAGTTTCCAAGGACCATGTCCAGACAGCTTTTGAATATCTCCAAGAACGGAGATTCCACAACCTCCCTGGGCACCCAGTGCCAGTGCTCAGTGACCTTCACATTGAAAAAGTGCTTTCTGATGCTCAGACAGAAGCTCCTATGTTTCAGTTTGTTCCTACTGCCTCTTGTCCTGTCACTGGGCACAACTGAATACTTTTGTTTTTACTATCTCCGAGGAAGGAGACTCCACAACCTCCTGGGGCAACCTATTCAGGTGCTCAGTCACCCCAAAGTAAAAGAAATGCTTTGCTTACATTCAGAGGGACTCTTCTTTGTTTCAGCCTGTCCCGTCATTGGACACCATTGAGAAGATCCTGAATCTATTTTCTTTACACCTTCCCTTCAGGTATTTGCACTTATTGAAGAGATCATCCTGAGCTTTTCCCTCTCCAGAATGAAGAGTTCCTGTTCTCTCAGCTTTTCCTCATAGGAGAGTTTGTCCAGCCCCTAAATCATCTTTGTGGCCCTTTTTTGAACTCTCTCCAGTATGTCCAGATCTCTCTGGCACTGGGGAGGCCAAAAGTGGACACAATACTCTCGGTGTGGCCTCACCAGTGCTGTATAAAAGGGATGGATCACCTCTCTTAATCTGCTGACAACACTCGTCCTACTGTGGCCTACAAAACTGTTGGCCTTCTTTGTGTCAAGGGCACATTGCTGGCTCATGCTCAACTTGGACCCCCCCCCCCGGCCCCCATAACCTTCTCTGCAAAGCCATTTCCCAGATGGATGATCCCCAGCCTGAGCTTATTGTTTCCCAGGTGCTGGTCTTTGTACTTTCTGAACCTCATGGGCTTGCTGTCAGCCCATTTCTCCAGCCAACTGAGGTCTCTCTGGATGTCAGCACAACTCTCTGGTGTATCAGCCACTCTTCACAGTTTCGTGTCATCAGCAAACAACTCTACCTCTTCATCTTCCTGCTCTGTCCTTCCTAAAAAGCCTGTATCACTCCAAGGCAGCACTTTAATCTTGCGAGCCATTCCACTGCATCACCATGATACCAGCAAGATCACAGACTGCTAACTTCCCATGTTTCTTCCCCATGTTGCATGCATTGGTGTATGGGCATTTCAGAGAGGCTGATTTTCCAGAAAGTGCTTAGGGGTAAAAAAATATACTGTGGGATTTTGTACAGTGTTTTAAAAATAAGTCATGACATATACAATATGTTTCAGACTATTTTCCCAAAGTTCTTTTGAAACAAACAGAATTTTAATTGGATTTACATAGAACATAAGAACTGATCATCATTATTTCCACATCACTTCAAACGTTCTTATTTTATTCATATTTCAGTTTCAGAAAGAACAGAAATTTTATATGTGAACCAAAAAGAGCTACTTTTTACCAGCAGAGTTCAAATATTTGCTGAGCTAAGTCACCATATTAGTAGTTCCAATATATGTTCCAATAGATTAATTTCTTTGTTACTAATTTTTTAATAAATATTGATTCCAACTTTTCTCTTCAATTCCCATGAGTCAGACAGCAATATTATTTGTATAATAAACATTATATTCCTAATTACTTTTGTCTTGTGAAGACTTTCTGTGGAAAGAACATTAGTTACTCTTCATTATACATTAGCACTGAAGGCTAAGCTCTGGATACAAGCTATAAATAACCAATAGTCCTTACATGAGCAAAACTTCCATTTAGAGCAGGAGAGTTTTGCTTACAGACAGGAAGGTCAAAGCCTTACAAGCAGCAGAGGAACGATTTCTGTCTGCTTGGATCTTGGAGGTAATAATTTTACCTGCCAACACTTCTTGGAGTTTTTGAAAAGTAAGCTCTGAGTGCATACTGGAAGCAGTAAGACACACTCGTATTGTGAGTGCTGAACTACAAGCACAGCTTTAACTTTAATACATTATTGTCAAATGTAAATATTTCTGTGAAACTAATAGAAAAGTCAGTTTTTCATAGTAGTCAGTTTCACATGAAACAGACTGGGGCAACATTATTTTGGACAAATTTTTATGCTTAGTAAAAAGTACATGAACACAGAGGTCTATCCCATAGCTTGATAGTTATTTTCCTGTTATATTGCTAGACTAACTGGTTCAGACACATTGTATCCTGGGCTGCATCTCCTGGGGCGTAACTAGCAGACATAAAGACCTGATCATCCTACTGTACTCATCTCCTGTCAGGCTGTGCCTGGAGTACTGTGTCCACTTCTGGGCCCCACAGTTCAAGAAAGATGCATACAGCGTGGAGACGATACAAAGAAAGGCCACGAAAACGATCAAAGGGCTGGAGAATCTGCCCTGCGAGGAAAGACTGAAGGAATTAGGTCTTTTCTTGCTGAGGAGGAGAAGGTTCAAGGGAGTACCTCATCACAGTACTCCAGTATTTAAAGGGTGGCTACAAAAAAGACAGAGGATCTCTCTTCATGGGGAGTCACACGGTGAAGAAAAGGGGCAGCAGGTACAAGCTGTAACGGCAGAAGTTTCATTGCAACATAGCAAAGAAATTTTTTACAGTGAGAACAATCAGTCACAGGAACAACCTCTCCAGGAATGTGGTAGACTCTCCATCACTGGTAATTTTCAAGATGTAATTGGACAGGATGCTAGATAATCTCCCTTTCCCACAAAAGGTTGAACCAGACAATCTTTTGAGGTCCCTTTCAACTTGGCTGTTCTGCGATTCTGTGAATTTCTTAATAATTAGAATTGTGTAAAATCTAATTGATGATGAAATTTGTCACTTGTTAGGGAACAAACAAAAAAAGAATATTTATTCTCCAGTTTAAAATACAATTTGCAAATCAGTTTGCTGCACAACATATGGTATACTCTAGCATAAGTGGAATGTAAAATAAAACAGGACTGTTTAATTCCCATTCACCTGCAGCAAAGTTCTATATGTTGCAGACTAACTGTGCTGTGTAACTGACTCAGTGCATTATAACTTATGGTCTGATAAAGCTTATTGTTTCAGATAGAGCTTAATACTGAAGTGTAGTGCTAAATAAACATACAGAGCATTCACATCACAACATGGAGTCCAAGCTAATACTTCCTCCATGATGCAGAACCCTGCAGGCAAGAAGATATTAGAACAGATTTGAAAAGCCAGAATATGAGAGACCTGTCACTGAACTGAGCCAGTAATTCCTGAGCTGACTCTTGTACCATACTCCACATATTTGTCATAATACCAGGACTCCCCTGTCTGCTCTTTTTTTTTTTTCCCCCCAGTATTCAGGGCCTGAGATCCTACTAGGCTTCAGTCACGGGAGTTTACAATATTTCATACTAAATCAGAAACAATTCAGATAAAACCTGACTTTTGTGATATATGATAGGCTCAATGTCCCAAGATACAAAGATACCTTAATCTAATTCGCAATTTCTGGTATTAGTCATTCTTGTCACATTGTAAGAGATACCTATAATCATGTTTGGTTTATGTAAAATGAGCGTTTGCATAGCTGATTTCTCAACAGGAACTGCAGCAAGAAATTAAAATAATGGGTCTTACAGCAGCAGACTGCTGTGATGACAGTAAGCTAATTTCCAAGGCTTGAGAATTTAAAAAATGTTTTGACAACTAGCAGTGAAAGTTTTCAAGCCAGTTCCACTTCCATAAAAAGTGTCACAATTTTTTATTACGCATTCATAATCATGGACTTCTTCCCATGCAGGGGAATTAGCAAGACTGATTTATTTTTCATTACAAAGAACTGTCAGGTTTTTAAAATGCCATGTTTTAGTTCTATATTCACTTCAATGCTAAACACAGTGAAGAGTTTGTATTCAAATGCTCCCATACTAAATAACAGGCAGGACTAGTAACATTTCTGAGCAAAATGTTGCACACGTTTTTCAGTGCTTACACAGGTATCCACATACCATATACAATCTGACATACTGTAACTTTCACCAGGCAAATAGTCTGACTGATTTCAAGGCCTACAACAAAGCGTTATGGCTGATCTTAAGGTTATACTAAAGCTCAGCCCTACTGATAATCTCTGTTATTAAATTCTGCAGCTCAGCATCTTGCAGCAATCCAGAATATTACTGAGCAGTCAGCCCTCATTTCAGGCACTAAGTCAACCTCATACCTGCAGTACATCCTCCTATGACCACCCTTACCTGCATATATTTGGAACTCCAGTGCACATAAAATGCTGATTGATATGAAGTCAGCTCCCATTTCCTATTTCCTGACTTTCAACTTGTTTGTTGCCTCACCTAGAGGTAGGTGAGGGAAATTCCTTAAAAGTGGAAATTCAGGTCTGCTTTGGAATATTTCAGATTAAATTTCAGTATATTGCTCAGCTGCAGTCGGTGGTTTTGAGGGTTTGGTTTTAGCAACTGCCTGCATTTATAAACATGTTTGGTGCTACAACATGTCAAGCCAGACCTTCTGTATATTGTAAGTTTTGGACCATCTATTTCCATTTCTCTAGTGTGAAGAAACATGTTTTGTTATACTTCTGCAGTATGATTTCTGAAGTATTGATTCATCCACACTTTTTAATGCCATAAAAAGTGTACTACTTCAAATATGAAAAAAGTGTTACTAAAACTCTGCAGAAATGTGCTGATGTCTTACATCAACTCCTCTTCCCCTTAGTTGAGAATCAAAAAATTTTGGTCTATCTTCAGTTACTAACAATGATCCCAAATTTTTTTGGTTTTCAATTTAATAAAATTGATTTGAGGTTTCTCATTCTTGTTTGTATACTGAAATCAAAGCATACCCCAGACATAACTGTAATTCATACATAAATAAGGGATGAAGTGTACAACAGATTAGATTGGCTTTGGATATTGGGCCACAGATGTTATGCAACTTGACTAGTAAGAAGCATATTTGAATGAAACTTTTATTTTTAAACATGTTATGAATTAGTTTATGGATGACATACACAAAGGCAGCACCAACATAGAAATTACATTATGGTTTAGTTCTATCTGTTTAAGGATACAGTAGCGGGAACAGAATCAATAGAATCTGCTTAGTATAAGAACATGTTTGTCCACTAATAGATGTCTAAGTAAGTGCTTAGATACAAAAGTGAAAACTGTTAAGAATGATTTATCTGAAATTCTTATCGTCACCTTTTCCAGTCATTTATGACAAATTGTGTGCACATCTAAATTACACCTTTATATCAAATGATGAAAAGCTGTAGAGCAATATAAGCCATTTTTAAATATAACCACTTGAGGTCTTCACTACCTCACAGCTACTGTTTCTGACAATATTTCCAAAGGATTTAAAAAAATGTGTTATCTTCCCCAATTTATATGACTAGTTTGCTCTAAGAAAAAGGGCATTCATGTATTAATCTGAAAACTTGCTATAATCTGTCAATATATGCTGCAGCCTGGGGTTACATTTTATGAGATTTTTCTTTGTGAGAGGAAAATAAAAACAAACTCCTAAAAAAAAAAAACCAACCAACTCAGAAAGCATTTGTACTGATAGATGAAGAAGAGGTCAATGGCTAAAACTTCAAGAATTTATTAATAAGTACCATGGAAATTGTATCTGTTTTATTATCATCAGTATTAAAGTTCAATTTGAAAAAAAAAAAAAAAGGGAGAGAGTCAATATTCTGCTAGATCTTCCTGAAAAGCTGATTAAAGTGGAATATGTATGAACTCAGGAATATAGCTCTTACTGACAGTTGTCGCTAAAGCAAAAAATAATTGGACAATCTGGAACAATAGAAAAACGAAACGGAGAAATAAATTAGGAGAAAAGACACGAACAAAGCAGCTTAGGCCTGCAATGGATCTTTGGGTCATAGAGTCAGTACCCTAGAATCAAAAGCAACCACAAAATATAATACAAACTCCGAAAATAATTGTCATTTTAACACAACGCTGGGTTTTGGATTGCAATATGTTTTATTAGAACAGCCTTAGAGAATCTTACCAAGCTACTTTTTATTTTTAGACAAAATCTATTAGTGGACAATATTTTTGTTCTTACACTATCAGTGTCCTGTTGTTTAAATAGCTTTTTTCTCCATTTAATATTTCCATGAACTTCACCCTTTCCCTCCAGTCCTTCACTCTCTCTCTCCCATACCTAGAAGGAAATGCTGTCCCATTTCAGTTTTTGTTTTGTAGTGCTAACCAGGTAAGATTTTCTATTTTCTCCTTTCAAATGAGCAAAGCTAACAGTTTTTGTCCGTATCCATTCTATTTTGAATTCTTATTTTTTAATATCATTTACTTTTAATTTCCATAGAAGTTTTTTGCACAGACTGGGTATTTCTAGGGAGGGATACCAGGGGTTTCTAGGGATACTCAGTAATTCAGTGGTACTGCCAATATGAAGCATTTTATCAATTATTTTACCAGTTTACTTTATAAGATACCAGAATACTCTTATATTAATATGATTATTTGCTATTCTATCGAGGAGTTTTTAGTTTAGAGTAAATAGTAACTACTTTCTAAAGCAAGTTTTATGCAATGTCTGATTTAAATTACTATTTTTCATTATTATTTTCACAAATACATCTTAAATTTCAATGTTATTATTAGACTTAATTGATATTCATGCTTTCTTGGAAGCATTTTCAGAGAACACAAATAGTGTTTGACACAGTTATTTTTTTATGAAATAACACTAACTTTTCTGAAATAAGCACTAACGAATAGAAAGTGTGAAAATCAATCTATCCACCTACTAAACACAGCTATCACTGAACAGCGCTATTAGTAGCTTGACCTAATGAAAGCAAATTGCTCAGGACAGTCTCAAAGTCTATTTTTCATGCAGAGTTCCCTTTCATGTTATGCATCATGCTGAAACATAAATGAAGATGATGAAATCGCATGAATTTGGAATTTAGAACAGAGAGATTTAGAATAGAATAGAATAGAACAGAATAGAATAGAATAGAATAGAATAGAATAGAATAGAATAGAATAGAATAGAATAGAATAGAACAGAAAATATTTCAATTGGAAAGGACCTACAATGATCACCTAGTCCAACTACCTGACCAGTTCAGGACTAACAAAACCAAAATTATTACGGGCATTGTCCAAATGTCTCTTAAACACTGACAGACCTGCAGCATCGACCACCTCTCCAGGAAGCCTGTTCCAGCATTTGACCACCCTTGCTAAAGAAATGCTTCCTGAAGGCCAGTCTAAACCTCTCCTGATGCAGCTTTGAGCTATTCCCACGTGTCACAGAATCACAGAATCACAGAATAGTAGGGGTTGGAAGGGACCTCTGTGGGTCATCTAGTCCAACCCCCTGCCGAAGCAGGGTCACCTACAGCAGGCTGCACAGGACCTTGTCCAGGCG
>Ga0065711_1012120_pt1 | contig 11918 bp, 8 predicted proteins | sample Hoacrofraction12_FD_59098 | JGI IMG/M metagenome (GOLD analysis project Ga0065711, IMG submission 59098) | Hoatzin crop microbial communities from Cojedes, Venezuela - Epithelial fraction 12 v2 (version 2) | ecosystem: Host-associated > Birds > Digestive system > Esophagus > Crop | place... | reverse complement strand
AAGGGAAGGGAAGGGAAGGGAAGGGAAGGGAAGGGAAGGGAAGGGAAGGGAAGGGAAGGGAAGGGGTGAGTAAGCAACTCTCTAGTGCTTAATTGCTGGCTGCCAGATTAAATTATGACAGTCTTTTTTGGCACCCAAGGTGGGGCTCAAAGCATTGAAATAACAGCAGATCTGACCAGCCCATATTAAAGGACCTGTATCTGTTAACAGTAGCAGGTCATGATATTGGTTCATCATGCTCTTATTTTTGCTGTGCATGTCAAAGACTAGTTTTGGACTTTGCAAGTTGCTGCACTCTAACTATTAATGTCTATTAATGTCTATTAATGTCTATTAATGTCTATTAATGTTTTGCCTGCAAGATTTGTTCTTAGAGCATTGACCTTTGCCGTAACCTGATATTTGTGCTTTATACTGAACCTATTACCAAGATTTCAGTATCACCAGGTGGAGATAATTAGCATTTATACTTTTTCTTCTGAGAGCTTTTTATGGAGCAAGTGCAGAATGACACCTTCACTACCCTCTTCCATGATGTTTCCTCTCCTGTTACAATAATTTTTCAATATATTGAACATCCAGTTCGGTTTGACACTGTCCCGCATGACATCCTTGTCTCTAAATTGGGAAGACATGGATTTGATGGATGGACCACTCAGTGCATAAGAAATTGGCTGGATGGTCACACTCAAAGAGTTGCAGTCAACGGCTCGATGTTCAAGCAAAGACAAGTGATGAGTGTCATTCCTCAGGGGTCAGTATTGGGACCGGTGCTATTTAACCACTTTGTCAGCAACATGGACAGTGGGGTTGAGTGCAGCCTCAGCAAAAGTTGCTGATGACACCAGGCTCTGTGATGCAGATGACATGCTGAAGGGAAGGGATGCCATCCAGAGGGACCTTGAGAGGCTTGAGTGGTGGGCCTGTGCAAACCTCAGGAAATTCAACAAGGCCAAGTGCAAGGTCCTGCACATGGGTTGGGGCAAGCCCAAATACAGGCTGGGCAGAGAATGGATTGAGGGCAGCCCTGAGGAGAAGGACTTATGGGTGTTGGTTGATGAGAAGCTCAATACGACCCAGCAATGTTTTCTCACAGCCCATAAAACCAGCTGTATCCTGGGCTGCATGAAAAGAAGCGTGGACAGCAGGTCGAGGGAGATGATTCCACTCTTCTATTCTGCTCTGGTGAGACCCCACCTGGAGTCCTGTGTCCAGCTCTGGGGCTCTCAGCACATGAACGACATGGACCTGCTGGAGCGGGTCCAGAGGAGGGCCACAAAAATGATCAGAGGGATGGAGCATCTCTCCTATGAGGAAAGGCTGAGAAAGCTGGGTCTGTTCAGCCTGGAGAAGAGAAGGCTGTGGGGAGACCTTATACCAGCCTTTCAGTACGTGAAGGGGGCCTACAAGAAAGCTGGAAAGGGACTTTTTACAAGGGCATATAGGGATAGAACAATGGGTAATGGCTTCAAGTGAAAGAGGGTAGATTTAGATTAGATAAAAGAGAAATTCTTTAGTATGAGGGTGGTGAGGCACTGGAACAGATTGTCCGGAGAACTTGTGGATGCCCCCTCCCTGGAAGTGTTCAAGGCCAGGTTGGATGGGGCTTTGAGCAACCTGGTCTAGTGGAAGGTGGGCCTCCCCACAGCAGTGGCACTTGGAACTAGATGATCTATAAGGTCTCTTCCAACCCAAACCGTTCTATGATTCTATGATGCATGGGTAGTTAAAATACTATTAGTATTTCTTGTGAATAATGCTTCAGTTTTGTCTAAGGTTAGCAAGCACATGAGGAATATCATCTGGAGATCTGCCCTGAGGCTGGATAGTTATGAGTGGCAGGGTGTGTGGAGTAGCATGGGCAAATGCCTAGGACAGTGGGCACCCCCAGTGTTTTGGAACTTCACCCCTGAACAAGTGCAGAACCCTGATAAACTAGTAGAATATTTGGAAGAAGTATGGTGTCACCCTGGGAGATACAAATTATTGCAATGTGCTGGGGCCTGGCACACGCCTACCGAGTCCTATTCAACACTATTCAGTACCCTCAGAGAGCGTCTGGATCTGACAACTGCGTGAGAGTCACTGCAGCTACTCAAACCTCTGCGAAAGGCACTGGGGCTACTCCAACCCCCATGACAGGCACTGCAGCTACTCTAATCCCCGTGACAAGCACTGCGGCTACTCCAAACCCAGCAACAGGCACTGCAGCTATTCCAGCTCCAGTGACAGGTACTGTAGCTACTCCAACCCCAGTGACAGACATTGCAGCTGAACCAGAGAACCAACCCATATCAGCATCAGTCACCCCTACACAACGGGTGGTCATTGCGGGTCTTCAGATGAAGGCTCGTACTCTTCATCACAGTGTCCGCTGGTTGACCTTTGTTTCTGTGCAAACTCAGTTCTGAGATCATGTATACCGTGTTCTTCCAGGTTGTTTTGCTCTGGTCTCGTTGCCCTCTTGGTGCCTCTTTATCTCTGTAGCTTGGTGCATCTGGCCTCCCAAGGCCAAGCTGTCTAATAAAATTATTTAGGAGTCTCTCTATGTTAGAGCTTTCCTGTCCCCCCCAAAACAGCAAGTCAAGCCTGTCTAAGTCTCATTATTTAGAAGCCTCTTTATCTCAGAGCTTTTCTGTCTTCTGAAAACAGCAAGGATCTACTTTAGTTTAATTACAATCACTCTAGTAAGTGGAAAGTTTACATTTATAGGTATCAAAATGAAGCTGCATGAAGTGAAGTTCATATTGGACATTAGGAAAAGGTTCTTCACTGAGAGGGTGGTTGGTCACTGCAACATGCTCCCAAGGAAAATGGTCACTACACATATCCTGTCAGAGTTCAAGGATTATGCTCTTGGTCATGTGGTTTAGTTTTAGGTAGTCCTGCAAGTAACAGGGAGTTGGACTCAATGATACTTATGGCTCCCTTCCAACTTGAGATATTCTAGAATTCTGTGATTCTAATATCATGAAGCCACCTATGTATTTTACAATACCTGCAAATTTAGCTGTATATTTCTATCTTTTGAAACTCGCACAGTCTCAAAACATTTGTGATTTCATATTATTCCATATTTACTATAGTGGAGATATATTTCAATCTGGAGATTGTTTACAAAATGCTGAGACTATTGTGATGTTTGTAAGTTGAACTATGAAGTCTTCTGGATGAATTACAGACTGGAGACATGTCATGCAAGATATTCTATTGGCTCTATGCCATTGCAAGACTTCAGAAAAAATATGGAAGAATCCTGCTGCTGACTTAAGAATGATATAAACCTATAATCCATTGGCAAAGAAGTACAAACATAGTGGAAAACCACCGCAAACTATCTTTGTGTACAAAAATAGACCTTAAAATTGAAAGTAATATTTAAAAGGTGATACAGCTATGAATATATGACCATGTACAAATTAATACATATTCATTAGTATGAACATGTGAAGAAAATACTCTTTTTTATGAAAATAGAATTTGTGTTTTTTCTGAAAATGGAAAGATACCCAAGGGATAACTATAGAATAACAGTGAGGAGTGTTAAAATAAGAAGTTAAATATTGAAAACACATAAGATACAGTCCCGTCTTTGATTTCAGGGTTGGATGAGATTTTTAAATGTTAAAAAATCCTGCTGACTTTTCTGTGACTCTGGTCCTGAGCAGAAAATTAATGGAAAGATGAGTTAAATATGAAATGCTTCAGTTAAAGGAAGTGAGAAAACCTAATCCTGTGACAAACAGAATTAGTAAATGCATGTAAATACTGGTGCTTGAACTGAGAAGTCAAATGCTGTGAGATTAAAAGTGTTTCCACATTTATGCCATATTTTCAACCACGTAAGCAGAAATAATAAAAAGCCCTCATTCCTACATACTTTACCCGTAGCAAATTCTTGCTCATCTGTAACGTGGGGGAACAACTGGTAATGTATGTTGACCCTTTGGTCATAACATCTTTCCTACCTCTCTCAACAACATCAGCCAATAAAATTGTCTGCTTTCTCAAAATGAGTATTTTCTCTTTTCATAGTTCGTGCCAGGTGTGCTACCCGCTTAGCCAGCCCTTTGCACGCTAGTCCGTGTGCAAGCGCAGTACGGTACTTTCCTGCATGTTGTAGTGGTTTTTTTCAGAGGTCAAGAAGAGGTGACGATACAACAGCAGTGTCAAGACAAAATAGTTCGTAGCTGTCTTCTACAGTTGCGAATTCAGAAACAATGGTTCACCGCATCTCATTCTCCGTGGAACTGGAAAAGGTTCAGAGTGGGGCACCAAGGATGATTAAAGCTATGGAGGTGTTTTCACACAGGAAACAAAACTAAAACTCTTCAGCATAGGAGAAGGTGATTAGAAGATATAACAGAGATCTACAAAATCGTGAATGGCAAAGGATTGCTTATTCACTGTCTCTTCCAAGACAAGAAATCAGATGCCCCATAGGTTCACCCTAGCTAGCAGATTCAAACCAATCGAAAAGAAATCTTTCTATTAAGTACAAAGATGTTGTCGATGAGCTAACAGATTCCCATATGACATAATGTTTTAAAATGGAGAATATTCTGGGAAAGTTTCATTATACTGTTACATAGTTCTCACAGTACATCTCTAGCCTGCCACTCTTAGAGAACTCAGAAGCTAAACAAATTTCTTGTCTCACCCACTATCACTTTACATTCTCACCCCGTATACACACATCTCTTGTTTTTTCTGCAATTCTTTTCCTTTGGACACCATGTATATACATGTATATAAACGTAAGCACATACATCTCTTCATATACATAAACGCTGATAACAAAGCAATATCTGAAGAGAAAGCACATAGTGCTTTCACAGGGCTGATTCCATAATGAGAAACAGTGAAGCTATAAGCCATTTCTATACGTGGGAGTAGAAAAACTAGAAGAAATCGACCTTATTATAAGCTTGTAGATAATAAATCTCCACATCAAGCCAGTCTTCACAGGTCTTTTTTTAACAATGTTTTTAATAGTCAGTACAGTGTAGGGCATAATTAATTTTGTTTCTGCTTTAGGTTGAAATAATTAAGATATTTGATTTCCTAAAAATGTTCTTTTTTTCCATTTCTTAAAAGCATTTATCTGGTGAGATCAACTGCATTAAAGCATCAAGGAAATCACTACTTTGGGAAAATGCTGTAAAATCTTAAGCAAGAGAAAATAGAGGGCAATGATTAAAGAGATAAGCCCTATTATATTGGGGAGGGGCAAATTTTGTCAGGTTTTCCTGGACTGCATAACATATGACGCTAAAGCAGAAAAATGTTACATGACAGTCGAGAAGGTGGGCAGACCCTTTCTTGGGCTGGATATATCCTCTATATTTTGACAGCTGTTAATTATCCCCGTTATTTGTCTTAGTCTTGAGTAAATTTGGTGCTGTAATAAGCAAGTGACCTTTCTTATCCACAGACAGCTTCCGAGTAGGGAACCCTAATTGCCTTTTTTCATACAAATTTATACTATGCTATCATAATTCCAATTTTTATGCAACAAATGCCCCACCTTTTACAGACTAATGGCATATAAAGGTTAAGGTAAAATATAATGAAAGTATCAATAAGGTGCCTTCTTTTTCAAGGCAGGCTAGTGAAAGCTAGCAATAACAAATGTTTTTAACTCTTTTTGCAAATGATAACCCAGGTATACATGGTACCAGCGAAAAATGTTTATTTTCTCCCCTCTCTTGAGCATCTAACAAAATTTCTATAAAATGGATCTATATCCTAAATTCCCTGGATTAACAACTCTGTAAATTACTAGAATATTAGAATGTCACACTCAGAAGTATTTCCTTTTGCGCAATTCACTGTGTTCCTCATGAAAGATTTTGCTAAAATACTGTGAAGGTTTGCTTTGTGTGCATAGATGTTTTGTAATTACATCTGCAGCCATTCTTTAACCTATCAAAATTTGATTGTCTGATATTTTCTTAATAAAAAATTGAATACAGAGGGGAATAAAGAATTTGCTTCTCCAGTAAACCCCTTTCTTACAACATATGTATAGATGCTTCACAACTAAAAAAAAAACTTGTTTGAATTTCTGTGTTTTCTAAAGTCTCAGTTTCCACTCTCACTGCACATTCTGACATAGAAATCAGTGATGTGATCTGGGATAACTTCAATCAGGAGATATTACTGCATCTTTGTTGTCACCTTCAATTTATTGAAGAAATTCCTGCTTAAAAATATCAAGTCAAATTTTCCTAGAATGTCGGTTACTGAATGTTTTCTATTTAATCATCTTACCAGTTCATCATACGGTGAAGAGGAGAGGTTTTCATTCTGTGGTGAATTTTTTAGGTGGATTGATGCAAACAACATTTTTAGTGATGGATGGACTGAAGTAACAAAGAGCCTTCGGGCACACAAAAACAATATAGGAGAACATACACCACAGAAATTATGTCTGACTAAAAAAGTGTAATTTTTTTTCAGCTTCCATTGCAGCTAGTTTTGATGAAAAATATAAAAGACTTTTTACCATTTCTTAGGAGTCATACATCTTCCACCCTCCAGCTAGCACTTTCCTAGTTTTCTAAATGAACTTTTAATAAAAAATCATTAAGGAAAGCCACAGTAAATATAATATACAAATGAAGGCAATACTTAATGCTGCCACTACAGTTTTTGTCTTCTACTTGCTCCACTGACTCAAATTTACAGATGCATCAGACAAAAAAGTATACTGTGTGCTTTTGTGTTTTGTCCGCCTTCATTCCCAGCAGACAGAGAGTCGAAACACCCAGTTACGTTGCTTCCTGTCACTGCATTACATCCTAGCTGGAAACAGGACCACTATTCACAATCCAAAGAAAAGTCCTCTCCAGAAACAGCTGATAGAGTTGCAGTCTGTTGACAATTCATACCAAATGCAGTCCACAGCTCAGGAGACATCCCATTTTGTTTCAAGGGGTGTTAAATTTCTAAAGCTCTGTGCTGAATTTGGCTATTTCAAGTTTCAACTACAATAATACACAACTTGACACAGAACCTAGCTTACCAGATGAGGATAGCTCCATAGCTGTCACTTGCCGTTTTCACTTCTTAAAACTTTCAATGTAGGCAGTTGTGCTTGGCATTTGTCACTGTTTTTCCTTCCTTTTTGCTCCATTTTTCCAAAAGAGCTGAAATCCAAAATAGCAGCAAACCTTCTAAAGCAACAAAGAAACTGAACGTATTTATCATTATTTTTAAACTTCAGATTTCTAAGTGTTGTTATTTTTAGCTTGTTTATTGCCATAGTACTTCTAAAAATAATAATTAGGTCTGTTCGTTGTCAGTCAATTAGCTTAAAGCTGACTTTATTTATGTTTTTAAAAGGAGCAGAGAATATAAAAACCCCCCAAAAATATAGATTAAAGACATAAGAATATATCTTGCAACACTGTTCACTGAAAAAGAACTCCTACTCTCTTCGTGCAGCAATGGATGACTCATGTCAAAATGTGCGTATGTGCATCAGATATGGCAAATGTGTTCATATAAAGAAAGTAAAAGATGTAAAGGCAGCCAACATTGGGGAAAATTATCCCTGAGTAGAGGCAGAAGTACAGGATGACGTGAATGAAAAAAGCCTTTAAAGATAACTATCATCTTCAGTGGTGCTGAATTGCTTTAAAAATATGTAAAATAAACATCTGGTTGTAAGTACGACTTTTTAATCTTTCTTTTAGTGGAACCATTTTTCTTTAAAAAGGCAACCCCAGGATTTTTGTGGTAGGGAGCAGGCATCACAAATAGCATCACTATTCTCAAGCACCGTGTGATGACACCAACTGACTTCAGTAATATCTGAAGGAAGAGTAATGGGCCAGATCTTCTGCAGGTATTAGAATTGCTGATAGTTTAAGAATTGCTGTTAGTTCTCATTTATTAATTATTTTATTCTACCACATACACATAAAAGAAGGTGTCCTTTAGCATTCACAAAGATAATTTGGGTCCAACAGTTTCTCCAGATGTTCCACTAGGTATTCAAAGCCTTTTTTTTTTTTTTAAATAAGAACTATTAGGCCAAAAGAGAAAGGTTGGTATCTTATTTCTGAAAGTCCACAGGCTTTAGCATAGCCAGACCCAGGCTGAAAACAAACTTAGTATTTACTTATGTATACATTCCTAGTATGTGGCAATTACATATACATAGTTTTCAGCTTCACAATACAAATATTCTGTTACACAACTATTTCAATATGCAATTTACTATTTAACCATAGTGGTTTACTATTTATTTTTATTCTTCTTCATAATAGTTTGGGAAAACTAAAAAAATTGGATGTGTGGAAACACATTACTCAGTATTAGTTACTTTAGAAGATGACTAACAAACTAAATAAAATTAGGTTCTTATTCTAAAATAAGAAAAATGTTTCAGTGTAACAGCAACCCATTGCATTTTTCCTTTGGCAGCAAGGAAATTGTAGCACTTGCTTTTCAGGTATTGTAAACCACCAACTAATATTTCACTTGTCGCTCCAGTGCTGAATTAATTGCCAGAAAAATAAGAAGTTATAACTAACTGAATAGGTTAAACTTACGTTTTCCAGAAAGCCATTTGAAGTAAACAGGCAAAATACTCAACCTTTAGCTGAAACAGAAATTTCTTTTGCAACCATTATGTGTATGAATTTTGATCAGCTTTCTTCCGAAGGAGAGACTGTAACATTCAATGCGAAGAGCACACATCAAAACGCAACCTCTCCTTTCAACTTATAATCAACTGATACAGAGACTACATATTTCGGGGAAAAAAAAAAAAAAAGAACAAAAAGCTAACAAATCACTGCTTCTTGGAAAAAAAAGACATTTGGTCACAAGCACATTCTACTGTAACCTTAAAATTATGTGTCAGACTCTTCTTAATTTAATTGGGCTTAACGAGTTCTGGTAACCACTTCAAAAAGAGCATTTGAGTCTAGTATCAAAGAACTAATTAGCACCTATATTCTATAACATAGGCTTTGAAGCATGTGCTGACATACAACCTCTCCAGGAAATACGCTGAAGCATTATCACAAACCTATTATTGTTCAAAATACCAACAAATGACAGTAAGACAACTCAATAGGTCACTTACTTTATGTCTCTGTAAGCATTAGTTATATGTACAAAAGCAAGTGACTTAAACTTGCTGGAAAGTTATTGAATCCCTAGATCACACAGCTGCCTTAAAGGACTAGTGTAACAGAAGAAACCATTCTAGCTGAACTTTATAATTTTGCTATCGTTTTAATACACAGCAGCAAAATGTAATTTTGGTTGTAGGATTTATTTTTTGATTAAGGAAAAAGAATAAGAAAATATAAATCAAATGCTTATAAGACAGGGTATGCATACAGCTGTGAACAGGACAAACCAGTCTTGACAACAAAGAACCTGTTTTGTAAGCAATGTAAAATGAACAAAGCTGTAACAAGCTGCACACTGTCAGACTATAGCTATGACTGCAAATGTACAGTCTTACTTTATTCTATGATCAGAGCCTGTGTCTCGCCTTGGGACCTGTGCCTATTGCATGAACAATACATGGGTAAATACTTGTCACTGGAAGGTATTTGAAAGAGGATTCAGGTTTCTTAACATGCTGTGAAGATTCAGCTAATTAGTCACCAGGAATTAAACACAATCTAAAACTGATGTAAATCATTTTGACACTCAAGTACCTACTGCTTAGGTGTGGAAAATAGTGTTGATTTTCTTTCTTAAGAATGCGCATCTTGAAAATGAGTTCAAGCATTTTTGAAACCTCTCATCTGAGCCAGTAATTGATAACTTTATACTTCTTTTCTATTTTATGGTATGGATATTTTTCTATTTTTCCATTTTACCCACATTAGGCATGTAACGTGTTACCTTTTGTGTTCCTGGTCAACTGTGATTTGATGTGATTATAATCAAGACCAGTCTTGGTGGCAGTAATTTCAGTTTGCCATTTTCCTAATCTGGATGTTGTTATGTAAGCTCTTTTTACTCTTACTTCAAAAAAAGAGGACAAAGTCTGAGCTGTTCAATTGCCTATGCATGCATATAAAATAGAAGGCAATTTTATGAATGGACCACGTAGGGCTTAATTCTCTGAGTGGTGGTTTATGAACAAGTACTAGTCTTTTCTTTTTTTTTTCTCAAATTGTTCTTTAGACCTTTCAAACCTGTACTTACATAGTGATAAGGGAAATTAATACCCAAGCATATCATAGAATTGTTAGGTATCTTCCTGGACATTTACAGCCTAGGAGCTGTCTATCTGGTATTAGTGTAAATACCCTAAAACATGTTTCAGAATTCTGTGGTATGCTTATGAGCTATGTTGACACCAAAAGATAAAAATGTAATATGATACTGATGTATAAAACTGTTTGCACCACCTGTGCTCAAAATACACAGGCATTTTAAAAGCAAAACTTGAAATTTCTCTTTAGCTATGGCAGGATTTAGAAGCTTTTGACACAAGGGTCCCAGAAAGCAAATGACATATCAGTACTGGGGGCTTCCAGATAAAACTGTATCTATTACCTGCTGCAGCAAAGATGACTTCACTGAACTGCAAATATGAATTAGACTCCACTAACAGTCAGTGAAGAGTCTATCACACTGTCTAGGAATGCATTAATAAAGTCTCAATTTACCTGAAGTAGAGGAATTTTCCTTCACATAATGGATAAAATTCAAAATTATCGAGATGCACCCTTTACAGCTGCAACATTACAGAAATCTTCTTTTCTTAGTTCTTTGTAAATAAATCACGTGAGCAGCTAACGACTGCTGCTGCAATTGCTATGTCAAATCAGTTGTCTCACAACTTTGCCAGAAGTATACTTGAGGTCAGCGACAGTGTGCAACTATCACTTTCAGTAGCCTTAATAGTCTGCTGTAATGCCAGACAGAATTACTGGGGTGCAAGTGTTGCTGTCAGGCAGGGGAGCAGCAGTAAGAGTTTGACTTGAACCACCATCCCATTCTCCTGCTCAGTGCTCTCAATTCCCATGTGCCCAGGGCAGTGCAGCACTACTGTCAGTCTCCCCAAGCCTGTTTGCCAAATGCAGTGAGCTGAACGAAATTGTGACACTGTGTACTTCATTTAGCTGCAAATGTAGAGTATGCATATTTTCTTTTACCAGCTCCAAAACAGAAACCATTGGAATTAAGCGTGGGAAAATAAGAAATTGGAGGGGGTGGGGCAGGGGAGGCAGGCGAACTCACAAATTTCCAAACACTGTCACAAGTTGGATTAAAATTATCTCTCAAGCTAACATTCCTGTTCCGCTGTTATTCAGATCTTCTTTTCCACCTATAAAGAATTTGACCTTGTTCTTTAATAGTAAAAGCTAAAAATTCACTTTCTTGAAATTTCTTATAGTTTTTGGATCAGTTTCCAAAGCATGTGTTGGCATGTAATATGGATTTGTCAGTCAATAGACTTGTGGTATCAAACCACTGGTTTATGGATGGAAGAAGTACACAATTCAGTTCTCATGCATGAACAGGCAATCCAGTGGCAATCTTTACAAATCAGACAACTTGCACACAAACTTATGTTTAATTGTTCAGTATGAAAGTTATTGGAGAAAACTGGATGGCATGCTAAGCTTGGCAGCTGCTAAAAATGGGTTATATTCCTCTTCTTTTTGTTCATCAAGAAAGCCATGGGTTTTTTAAACATCAAGTAAAAAACAGTGCTCCTCCTGGCAAGGAAATGAGCTTGAACAATGTCGGTACTTATTTCATTCTGTCCTTCAAATCAGCTGTGGAATACTGGAATTACCAGTTTATTTCAACCAAAGACGATACTTGTCCTCATGACAGATTTTTAAACGTGCTGCTCCACTGAAGTGAAATGTTAATATTTCCTTGACTTCAGGATGAAGATGTCAGTGCCCTTTACCATGTGCTTAAGG
>Ga0065711_1009266_pt1 | contig 11918 bp, 9 predicted proteins | sample Hoacrofraction12_FD_59098 | JGI IMG/M metagenome (GOLD analysis project Ga0065711, IMG submission 59098) | Hoatzin crop microbial communities from Cojedes, Venezuela - Epithelial fraction 12 v2 (version 2) | ecosystem: Host-associated > Birds > Digestive system > Esophagus > Crop | place... | reverse complement strand
GGGGGGGGGGCAGAGCAGCCGCCAGAGGGAGCCCAGACCCTGCAGGTGCTGACCGGCTCCAGCACCCAAAGGTGCGGGGGGTCCGTGACCCCAGGGGTGCCAGGGCTCCATGACCCCATGGGTTCCAGGGCTCTGGCTGTTCGCTCACTGGCAGCAGGCAGGCAGCCCGCGGGGCTCCCAGCCAGGCTGGCAGGATCACTGATCGAGCATCTCTGGCAACGATGCCAGACAACAAGCCACGGAAAAGAGAACAGGCAATGGCCAGATGACATTTCAGAGCCCATCGATGGGGGTGTGGAAGGGGTAGAACTAGCAAGGTCCAGCTGGGCAGCCCCTGGTCTAAAATCTGCAGTCTATAATTCTAATACATTATGGACTCTTAATGACGTTCCTTGGGCTGCTCTGTTTCTAGAGCATGGGGTAACAACTTCAACACTGCCTGGCTGCTGAGAGCTCTCTCATTAAGACCAGCATCTCAGCTGGGAACCAGCTCCAAGAGAGAGATCTCCTTACCACGTTTCCCTCTCCCCTCAAATCCACTTAAACCTCCTCCTCTCCATGGGATCTTGGTGGGAGAGCGCTACGCAGGTACATACCGAAGCCTCCTCCACACCATGACCTCTGCAAGAGTGTCAGTCATCTAACGGGCCTTTCGCAAGCGTAATTTATTTGTGGGTATATAAAGAATGGCTTCAATTTAGCAGCTCAGATGGTGCCGCCCCCCACCTCCCACACAGAACATGCTAGCAGCTTGCAAGGGGTTGCAAAAATAAACAAACTTACCCACTTCGTGTTGCCCCTGCTCGTCTTCACCCAAGTGATTCATCGCGACGTACTCTTGACTCCTGCAAATTGAAGACATTTGTGAGCCTCCTTAATGCGAGCACAAGCCAAAAGAAAAAGACTCCTGCATGCAATTACACAGGAAGGAAAACATGCAACTTAAGCTGAGCTTTGAACATTTCGCAGTAAATATCAATACTGTGGTCTAAAAAGGGCCATCATTTTACACTTTTAAATAACTGAGCAGAATTTTGTTTTGGCAGTAGCAGGACTATCTATATTCGTTGTCATTTTACATCTTTTGATATTTAAGCTTGCCGATTCCTTTTTGCCCACATTACATTACAGTGCATGTTCAAAGGGCACATTATTAAAGTTATTGCTAATTTATGCAGAAGCATGTGGGTTTTTTAAATGTTTATTTTAAACATTTTTTGCAAATTTTTACATTAAAATTAACATCTGAAGAATTGTTTCAATAAAGTTTATGCAAGTTGCCGTCACAGTTTATGTAAAAGAGAAATGTGCTATTAAAATCAGACATTTAGGTTACCTTTTGGGTTTTGCGATGCATGTTAGCTTTACACATCCTGATTCTCCTGCGATAATTTTCCTTTAAAAGGGGGGTATAGGGTGATCTTTTCATCAAGCAAGACATTATGCCCTGAAAGCTGACTCCAAACCATTGTTGAAAATTCAGTTATTTACACTTTAATAACAATCTACAAATACAACTTTTTGTTTTAAAGTATTCCCCTCAGTCATGCACTGCTACAAAGCAGTTTGGTTCCTAGAGCTCTATTTTTCACCCCCGAGCAGTTTAATTCTCTCCCCCTAGCATGCCAGATTCATCTAGCAGATGGGAAATACAAACCATTTGTCACGTCTCTCTAAGCAGCGGTTTACGTTAAGCTATTGGATTACATCGCTATACACAACCCCCCTCTCCGAAGGATATGAGGAGCAACTGCAGCACCCTGCTCCAACAGAGATACATTTTTAAGTGGCTTTCCACGTAAAGGCTGCCGTAAAGCGGGAAGGGCATCATCGTAGCCAAGGGGGCTCGGGGTGTTTACACAGAGCAGAAAGCAAGCTTCCTTCTCCTCCTGGTGGCAGCTAAGCCTTGGGTTTTTCAGCATTCATTTTGTCACGCTAGGTTTAAACCAGCCATTTCAGACTCAGTCTGGAGTCTGCAGCCTGGAACTCTCTGTGAGGCCACCTGAAATCTGAATCAGCAGTTCAGCAAACAACCAGCAAGACTTTCCAGCAGACTGAAGTCAGATTTCTGCCACAGTCCAGGATCAAACTGCTTTCAACAACTTCCAGGGGGGTGAAAAACAATTTTTCTTTTTTTTTTTTTTTAAATTAAGCTCTTTCAACGAGCTTGATAAACTTTTTTGTGCAAATTACAAAAAAACACCATTTTTTGAATGCCTCCATGTTTTAAAAAGACAATTAGCTTTAGCATTAATTTAAATTTATTTGAAAAAAAATAGCTATTTTATTGCTCAACAAAAAATGACAATTCATCACATTTACTTTGATTAAAAAAGGACTAAACTTTATTGACAAACTGCGGCAGACATTTTGACAAGTTTTAGCTACCTATTTAGGCAGACTTACACATGTAGCACTTAATCTTCAAGAACAGAGTGGGAGGACAGTGTACAAATCCAATTAGGACTTTATCCTATGTACAAAGTGAAATTTTTCCTCATTTTTCCAGCTGCAGTGTCCCTTTTTATGCAAAGCTAGTGTTGAGATACACTTGAACAAGTCAATGGGATTGCTAATAGTGACAATTTGGTCAGTTTTAAACTTGCACTGTATTATCTGCCCCAAGCACTATAAAAATGAGAAGACTGTAATTTTACAGAGTTCAGACCTACTCACTTAATACTCTGTTTTCTAATATCAAAGGCTGGGCAATTACAGCCATCCTGTAATTTGTTTTTCCCTTAAAAGTTCTTCATATAGAACCAAACTAAGAACCCCCTTTACACTGGAAAATCTGCTTCCCAAGCATCTCTCAACACTGCATGTTCGGGGCTAGATTTCAAAACCCACATCAGAAAAGTCAATTTTACACACCTAATTTTTTGTCTTTTAAGTCAATTATCTTTAAAAACTGCTATTTAATTTGCTTGAGGATGCTTTGTATTAAAATTTAAACCAGCAATCTGCTTTTAAGGAAAGTTTGACATCTGACATTACTTTTAAACGGTGGCAGCTACTACCGTTACATTATGATTTTAATTCTTAAAAACAGCCCTGAATTTTGAAATGTAGCCTACTTTGGGATTCTGCAACTACAACTTTTATGGGTTCCTTAAAACCAAACTTAGAAGGTTAACAAAACCTTAATTTCATAACTGCTAAGCAAAGCATGTCACTTTTGAAACTAACATTTTTAACTCAACTTTTTTTTTTATTAAAAAAGGTACAGTTGTGTTTATCTAAACAACAAAGAAAGAAAAGCCATCTACACACTTTAAAAAAAAAAAATTAAAAGTCGGTCCTCTAAATCTATTTAACTCATTTTAAAATACTACGTACAGAAGCCAGAATGCAGGGTGAGGATGGAGTGGGAGAAAAAGGGCCACGAAGAAAAACAGTTAGACAATTACTTGTCTGGTGTGGGTAAAGCAACGGGAATCCCGGGAGATACAAGAATCAGTAACAACTGTTTGCTCATAACTGATATTTTTCCCTCATGTTTTTTAATAACGTCCGTATGGGTGCTCTCTGTAGGCCCCCTTCACTGGCCTGGCCGGCGGGGCCTTCAGGGAGGGCCTGGTTCCGTTCCAGTCATCTTGCCCTGCGGAAGAGAGAGGGATACGTCAGGGATGGCGGCGTGCTGCGAGCCGAGGGGCACGGAGCGAGCGGCACGGAGGGAGCGCCGGTGCCGGACGGCCGGACTCCCCTCCGGAGCGGAGGCGTTTGGGCATCTTCACAGCGGTTTCACCCCAGAACCGGTCTGCAAAATGCCCCGCCGTTCGCCAAAACCTCTCGTTCGCAGCACATCTTCGACATGATGGGAAAAAGCCACTTTTGCAGCATCCCCCGGAAGCCTGCAGCTCTGGCAGCCCAGCTAAGCTCGGACTTGGACGAAGCCGGCGCCTTTTAGGAGTAATTAACTTCATCAGAGCTGAAGCCAATCCACGGGGCAGCGCTGGCAGCCAGCCGCGGCGAAGGGCACAGCAGCCACGGCCCCTCGGGCTGGCGGCCAGCAGCATCCATAACCCCGGGGCTGCTACAGGTAGTGCTTCGCTCCTTCCCAGATGCCAGGCAAGGCTGCTCCGAGATAATTGTGCCACAATAATTAAGTCCCTACACTGCTCTAAGACGGCAGCACGTCTGACTGAACTTCCAGGCACCAGTCTGTTTCTGACTGTGACTTGCAGTTCCTTTCCCTCCGTGAATACAGGAAAATTTACAGCCGCAGCTCGCCCAGCATCTGCTCCCCTCTTCGGAGCAGACATCGTTTGCCAGCGCTGCACCAGTATTAATTGCTGATGGGACAAAGCACTCGACAAGACAGCCCAAACTCTTCTGCCACCTACAACCACCACCCAAGCAAATGAACTTTGCACCCCCATTGTCCCCCAGCTAACTTGAGCCCCAGATATCCAAGCTCAGCTTTCATCACGGCTCGTGCTTGCAGCATTCACACTCGCATGCCTGCCCTTCTCTCCAGGGTCACCAGTTTATGAGAGCAAGTGTCCGAAGCCCGGAAGACAGCCGAGCCTGCTCCTACCACCATCGAGCACGTTTCCCGTTCTCTCAAAACGGTCTCCAGCCTGGCTCAACAATTTATTTCTCTAATTCTGTTTTCATGAAAGCAGAGACCAAAGGAAATTACTGTGGATAAACAGATTAGCTGCGGCAACTTCATGCCAAGTACACAATCAGCATTTTGGCCTTCGTATCCCAGACACCACCACTGCTCTCCTACCAAGTAGGAGGCACAAAAGCCTCTTTGTGCTGCGTGACTAACGCAGGCAACAAACCAAGCCATTGAAGGCAGGAAAGACAGCCAGTTACTGACAGCAGCTGTCTGTTCAAATGCATCTTACACTGGAAAAGCATCCCTGGTTAGGCACCTGAATTTGAACTGCTGGAAACTTCAGCCCAGAGCAGGGAACACCCTGAGGCCGAGCAGGAGACAGCCACCTCTGCTTCCCTAATATCCACATGACATGTGCTACCGCACCGGGGATTCCCAGTTCCTGAGCGTCCCAGAAAGCCCCTCCAGCTGGTCATTACCCTCACTACCTGCACTCACTCACGCCTCCAGGCAACTGATGCTCTGCTAAAGTGACTGTTTCCAATACAGCCTATTTCCACACCATTAAGCAGCTCGCTGTATAGCTTTCGTAACTGTTTATAGTTCAGCTTGTTTACAGAGAGAGGAAAATGACTCTTACTCATTGCCACACGCGGATGCCATTCACAAGCTCCGATATCTGAACCAGCACTAAAAAAAAAGCAGTCACCCAATGCTTTACTGTCAGATATTAGACCTATTGTTTCCAGCAGCTGGTGATTTACACAGTTGTGATTAAATTGGTCTCCCACACCCCTCAGACTACCGTAAATTGATAGCTTTACATAATTCAAATTAGCTAAACCTCATAGACTACCTGCAAGTCATATTGACCAAAACTGTTCCACCCAGTCAAAGGGCGGCCTTGATCTGACATTTAAACCCATTTTTCAAGCAAACGTAGAGTGCAGAATCAGTATCAGCTAGTGGGTTTTTGAGGATAAGGAAGCAGATGGAACCGTGCACTCATCCAAAGCAACAAAATATAATCCGTGAAAACCAGACTGCAGCAAAAGTAGCGCTGCGGGTGGAAATCCAGAGCTCTCGAAATATCCTAAAGCTACAAGGAAATTAAACGCTATTTCCATGGTTAAAAAATGGAATTTTAAAAGCATCACCTTTCAGACAATCAAGCTAGTTAAGAATCTGAAAACCACAGAACGCCTTCAGTTGTTCAGACCCGGATAATCTGTAGCATATAAATATTCTACCATGAAAACTACTTGAGGCTCTCCTCAGTAAGTTGCTCAGAGCGTGGAGTGGCACTGGAAAACAGCTGGTGGACCACAAGCAGTTCCCAACTACGCACAGCCCCATCCCTGTCAAGAGAACAGTATTTCCAGACATACCATAAGCTTCATAGGTTTCCTGTGCCTCCCCGTGTCCATAATCATAATATTCTGTGTCCCTGGAAGAGTAATTATGTTGGTTACACACAGTGCTGAAACCGTATTCCTAAACTGACACAACTTGCACAAACACTTGGAAAGCAAAGCTGCCCAGTACTGCTCATGGCTGCGGCATGTCTGATCACTGCTTTTACAGAACTGTCAGGGACGCTGGGACACTCCCAAGAGTTATTTCCCAGGCACTCCTGGATTCCAGCAGAACAGGGCACTTTCCCTACAGCTCAAACTCAGAAATCGGTGTTTCCATTCCCTTAAAAACAGAAAGAAAACAAAAAAAGCCACCACAACAAACAGAGAAAGAAAAAAAAAAGATCATGCATCATTTTCTCCGCAACAAATAAGAGACAAGCAAACTTACCCTTGGCCCTGGCTGTAGTAGCCTTCATACCCCTCATAGCTCTGGTCTGCATATGCATCATCATAGCCCTGAAATGGATGATGACATAAACGGCGTTAACAGAAGGACCAGAGGTTAATTAATGCCTGACCAAGGGTAATGGTAAAACTGAGTTCAGGCTGCAGCAGCTTTCGGAGGAGTCTCTGAATCCTGGCCTGCCACAGGGATGGGGCTCAGTCGCAAGACACCGGGAGCAAAGATCTGCTTGTGTCCCGTGGCGTGGGAGGAGTGAACCATGCTAGTATTTACAACGCATTTGAAAGTCACTTACATGTCCAAAGCTGCAGTCTGACTGTGGTACAAATCCATGTGCCAGGCGGCCTGTAACTCTTAGCTAAACCACAGATTGACAGGTAGACAAAACCCAACCCATTAACTTACGATTGGTTTTTCAGTGGAAAAACTGCAAAGTTTTACTGAGAGGAGAAAGAGAATTTAGAAATGTAAATATTTGTGATGATTTCCCAAAATGCTGTTGTGCATCAAAACCAGTTGTTCTGTTTTACCTTTAGAATACCAAGAGCACAGACGCTAAGATAAGCTTGGCAAGAGGGTGGTGCTTGGTTATACGCCTTGAAACATCACCATGTTCATTCACATATTTTAAGGGTCTTAGGGACAGTACGAAACCTTTGGAGTTCTCTGCTTAAAGAATACTCTTGCAAAAGAGAATGTGATGTGAACCACATCAATCTCTGTGATGTAGTTTTTCCACCATGCACTGATAATTATGCCAAACTTCAGCCTTGGGGGCATGCCCCAGTTTTATAAAAACCACCCCTCATCTTGCATTTAGGACACTAGCAGTTCCCTCCTCCAACGCCTAAGCAGGCAGAGCAGGTCATGCAGCACCACGCCAGTGTTTGCACTGGCAGTGACTTCTCCAGAGCAATCTCACTGCTGTTAGCCCTTATTTCAGTGATGTTGAGTGTCTAACGCGTGGTCAGCTGGCTGGAATAAAAAAAAACCCCAAAGATGGATAGTTTCTTACATATTCCTCATAGGTTTCTGGTGCGGGAGGAGGAGGAAGCGGTATTCTCTGGATGCCGGCTGCTCGTGCCCTGGGTGCCGGAGCACCCCGCACTGCCGGGGGAGGAGGCACCCCGCGGGACACGGCAGCTCCCCGGGCAATGGCCCCCCGAACCGGGGCTCCTCGCACAAGGGCCCCCCGAGGAGGAGGAGGAGGAGGAGGAGGAGGACCAACACCACGCCCCCTGGAAAGGAAATAAAAGGGATTGTGAACAGCTATTGCTGTGCTGCCCGTGTGCTGAACACCGAGGGCACTGCACACGCTTCTTACACCTGCTTTAAAACACAGTAGCTTGATAAATAAATACAGTCACCATTAACTAAGCCATGAATTCTTTATCGAGAATGAAAGCACAAGAATTGTTAGCATTACTGTATTGCAAGATCTACAAAAAACTCTTCTGACATGAGAACTCTACTGCATCAGATATTGTACAGATGACAAAATAAATATGATAAAGAACATCGACCAAGTAATTTCTCAGAGTTTGTTTAAAAGAACCCTCTATCACTAACCTGTAACGACTGCCAGACCTCCAGGACTGTAAAGATCGATGATGAGATGAGCAGGGACACTTCTGGGCTAAATACTCAGAAGCGAAGACTCTCCCCTCATGAAATAGGTAGTGAAGCAAGAACTATAGTGAGAGTTTTATCGCCAATTTATCCCAGTGCCTTGACAGCAATGACAGAATAATGCCATCCTATAACTTCCAAAGGAAGGTCAGTTTAAACTGAAAATGCCTATTCTGCTGAAGGCTATAGAAGCAAACATGACACATCTATCTACACATGATTTCGTAGGCCAATCTTTGAAGGTTACTTTATGGAGCTACTGATTTCACACATCAAAAATAATACAGAAGACATCCATTGTGCTAGATTACATCTCAAAACATAAAAAACCATTTGATGTCCGCTTGCCAAAAGCATTGCAACACAAGGCTAGAAAGCCTTGGCCAAAAGCCAAGGTCAAGGCCAACAGCTGATGCGCAAGAACAAGTAGCCTAACCTCATCTGGCAGGACAACTCTGAGCCAGATGCAGCATTTCCAGGTCTGTGTTTTCGGGAAAGATACCTTGGAACAGGTGGAGGCGGTGGCGGAGCTGCTCCCCTTCCCCGCACAGGGACTCCTCGGCCACGAGTTGGCTCTGGTACGCCGTTCAGATAGGAGAGCTCCAAGAATTGCTCCTGACAGATATCATCCATCATATCCTAAAGAGGGGAAAGAGTCAACTCCAAAGAACAGCTAACCAGCCAGTCTGTGTTCCAGGTTATCACAGGCTACCGTGCTGGAATAAAAATAACCCGACAGTCCTAAATTAAAACCTGCTGGGTAGTTTTACTGGGATTTGCTCAGCAGGTAGCAGTGCACAACTGCCAGCTTTCTCCAAACGGGCCAAGGGCACACCAGCTGCATGACTGGGAGCTGCAGTGAGCACCACAGCGGGTCCCGGGGAAGGGGACCTCGCTCACAGGGGTTCCGGAGGCATCTGATGATGTCTGGCATCCCAGGGACGTCAGCAAGATTTATTTGCAAATGTTGGAGAGTTCAGAGGTGAAGTCAGGCAAGACATATCTCACCTCAAGCACCTTACAGCTCCCACTTAAAGGCAAGCGGCTGGCAGTGAGCCCACATAACATCAAACACTGCTGTGCTCCCAACACACTGAAGGAACAGGATAGGATGCAGCCTGATGAAGAGTGAACACCCATTTACAAATCCAGGCTGTCTTTTCAAATTTTTAGGAACACAGTATGTGTCTGGCTCCAGGCACTTTTATCACCTCAGAGCATCCAGTTCCAGGAATTAGCAGATCTCTGGTGACCCCGCAGAAGTCATCGCACACCCCTCTCCTCCCCACACACAGGCAGTCTGGGCCTCGCACCGAGGATCTTCACGATGCCATGGCAACACCACAAAGCAAGGAGCCTCCTACCAGATGTGTCTTCACAGCACTGCTGGCTTCCATAGTGACTTCTCCGTCAGTTTTCACAAGTTTAACACATTTTTTAAAGGCAGTGATAGATAAGACACTTTAAATAGCAAGGCTGCATGCTTGCTTTAGCGAAAGGAGGTTTTGTACATCCCAGGGACTCCCTGAAGATGACCTCTTTCCTTCAAAGACGCTTCACCTCACCACCTCTCCTTTTCTCTCCGTCAGACTCACAGAAATCACACAGTACCCATACACTCTTCCACAGTTCCCTACTACCCACCGCCCTCGGGTCCCACCTGCCCCTGGTATTTCAGGCAGAACATCTGAAGCAGAGCACGGTGCTGGGATGCATTCAGCTCTCTACCTGCCAGGTCTCTGAATTACAGGCTGAGCCACCCAGAAGCAGGGAGCACTGCATGCTTCTTTCCCATTTTGTTTTCCCTAATTTAGCAAGCAACACTACTGTCTTAATAACATGTGAAAGACTCCTGCAAGTTCTTCAGCTCTTGGAGGCAATACTCTAGCATTGTTGTGTTACGCACTGACACAAAACTGCCATAAGGCTGACCATAGAGGTCTTCCAAGGTTCACCAGTAAAAGACATCCACAAACAGATAATGAGAGTCATCTGTGTAAATGCCTGGTTAGCAAAAAGAGGTTCCTTTGCATCACGTGCATTTAAAGCAGTAGAAATACTGATTTAACAGATGTGTCTCAGAAACTAGCTGCAACACTGATTACTCCTGCCGAGCTGCCTGGGCAGTCACCCTCCTAATCCTCACACCACCCCTTTAGAGCAAACCTCTCCGTGCTCACTGTTTCTGATCTGACCAATGGAGCTTTCTACTTGGATTTCTATGCTACAGTTCCAACTCAGCGGAACCCATCCAAGACATCTATGCCAGTCAGGGCTGAAGTTATTCTCCTGCTAAAACCAACACATGGAGCTAGATAAGCTACCCACCCACTCACCCCAGCGTCCACAGCTAGTACTGGGAGAGAAACACCTACTCCAAGTGTTCTATACATTTGCCCTCTAAGTGTATGTCTTTCTAATTATGGTTCAGGGAATAATACATGCCCTCACGCAAGATTAATGGGGTCATCTTAAGCTGCCACAGACACACTTAACGGTCCAGGCTTCCTCAGCTACACCATTCCTGTAGCATGAGCCTTACACTGTGCAAATCTTACCCAAACTTACAGCCAGATTCACAACCCATCTACCTCCTTCAGTAAGAAAAGAGCATCAGTACACATACTGGAACAAGGAACTTCTTGACTTCTTCCATGGCATGAGCCATCAGAGCATACGCTTCACAAGGGGGTCCAAAAACTTCAATGAAGACATGCAAATCCATATTTAGATGGGCATATTTAGGATCACCCCCTTTACGCAGTTCTTCCTCCTGAAATAAAGCAGATTAGAGATTCCTAAAACTAAATAAGATGTAGAGAAGCTAATTTTCTTTTATCTGTTTTTCTACACCTTAAAAGGAAATGTCTGTAAAAGCATTTTGGCCATGCCTGGACACAGATCGTAACAACATACACAAGAGCATATAGTTTTATAAAAAGCCACATGCAGTCTACAATTTCCAGCTTTTTATAGCTGCCTTTTCGGGTGACTATGGTATTTTAGCTAACGCACTGATGCCAGCCACCTTTTTTTCCACAAGACTAAGCATATGCCAGCAGCGTTCTTCCTCTTCTACACCACCTTTCTGCCTGAGGTGCTCTTTACCACCCAGTGAAGTCTTATACCTCAAACAAGCTTGCTCTTCAACTCTGCTCTTAGATACCTGTGTTACTCAGATGGCTTTAAGAAGCTACAAATAAGCTAGAAGCATATAAAAGNTTTCCATGCTGCTAAAGTAAAAAGCCAAGTCCANAGCTNTNTGGACTGTTAGCGCAGTTTTGGGAGTAAGCAGGAAGAAAAGAAATTATTTTCATTTCTTCTGCTCAAAAAAACCTTCCAGCACTTTGCGATTCACTAAAGATTACCAGGAACATACTGCTCCAACATCTTCAGTGAACCATGAGAATCTAAGGATTTCAGAGGGAACAGCTGGAAAAAGGATATAGGTTTTGTTTGTTTCTGCAGGGGAAACATATTCCTTTAGCAAATGACTTTTCACAGAGTAGCTGGAATTAATTCTTATTTTATAAACTTTGTACTTCACCTTTCATATAAACTATCTTTGCACCCAATGGTACATGATCTCAAAAGATGGCTGGTCCCCAGGTCATGCTCAGAAAGAAACCACGCATCACACTTCCGCCCCAATCAACATCGTTCCCAACCTCCACAGAACAATTTAGGAACAGTGACTTCCTACTGCCTTTGCTTTTGAATTTTAATGATTTCATCTTTTCTAAAATGCCTTGAGAACCAGTACTTCTCACAGCAACCTGGAATATCCATGTACGTTTTCACGGGTGATTCCTTTACCTTCGCTTTATCTCGCATTGAACCCTTCCCAAGCACAGATATCTTAGCACCAGTTTCTTCCTGAAGTCTCTTGATGGTGTTG
>Ga0065711_1048232_pt1 | contig 11919 bp, 7 predicted proteins | sample Hoacrofraction12_FD_59098 | JGI IMG/M metagenome (GOLD analysis project Ga0065711, IMG submission 59098) | Hoatzin crop microbial communities from Cojedes, Venezuela - Epithelial fraction 12 v2 (version 2) | ecosystem: Host-associated > Birds > Digestive system > Esophagus > Crop | place... | reverse complement strand
CCACCCCTTCCGCCCGCCCTTCCGCAGGGGGCGGGGGCGGGGAGGGCCCCGCTGTTAACGCCCAGTGACGAAAGCGGCCCAGGCGGGGAGCGGCAGCGCTCCCGGCCCGGCCAGCGGGCGGGCGGGCTTTGCCGCGAGAGGCGCTGCGGCGGCGGCAGAGCAGCGCGCCTTCGCCCTCAGGGAGAGGGCCCTGCGGCCGCGGGACGATGGCGTCAGGCCCACTGATGACAACGTGTGAAATGCTGTGATCGCGGTAGTGAGAATTCATACAAAGCACAGATTAAAAGCCTACAAGAATGTCAAACTTTAATTGTCAACAGCCAAACAGAATTCACAGAAAAATGGTTAATCAGCAGCAGCACACAACTCAAAGCTGGTAGGGAAGTTTAAAATGAAATTAATGTAGTTTTGAAACTCTGATACATACTGACCCCACATGAAAAAAAGACTACTTTTTGTTCAGGAGATAAAAATTCAAACTTTTATTGATGCACTACTAGTTCCAGTTCCCCTTCTCTCTCATTTATCAAAAGAGCTGAAGTCATCCAGGAGAATTTCCCAGTATTTGCCACCTACAAATAAGGTATCTGAGGACTTAAAAAGTATCTTGAAAAAAATTCACCTCTTAACTTAGTGGAATGGACTAGAGGAAGCTGACACTAGACGCTGCCTACAAGCATTCAAATTCCACTAGCTGCCAACATGACAGAATTTGAAAGACACTGGTGAAAATTCATTCCCTTACAGTCCAAATCTCAAAATATGTACAGATAAGTTGAGTACGACTAGTACGTAGCTCTGCTCCTGCCCGAAATCAAAAGGAAAAAAAGAGTATTTTAGACACTCTGTATCAAACTCCTGCTGAACTACAAGCTGGGCTTTTGCTATCTATTCTGATTTAAAGGCCAAGGAAACAAAAAGGCCTTTTCCACAGGAAGACTACATTAAACCAGAAGCCTTGCATTAGCTGCAGCAATCTCTCTAGAATTCAAGAGCCCGTGAGCTAAGCTACTGCAAAACAGAAATATATTTAACTTCCCGCTTACCCTTGCCTGCATCATGTCTGAATGGCACCCAAGCAAAGTTTCCTAGGCAACCCCAAAAGAAGTCATTCATGTTACACAATCCTATAGTGAATAGCTTCAACATTTACTACCTGTTCTGGTTTGGCCAATTCTGATTGTGTAGTTCACAGGTACCAAAAAAAACCCAAGCCACAGTTGAGAAGGCAGGCACAATTCAATTTGATTACCAGATTTTTTTCATTACTTGTCTTCAGTTCTTATTTTAAACATTGACACAATAATACATTTTCTATTTTGAAACAGTAAAGATGCCATCACACCTGTGAAAACACTAAACAAAGCATATCGATGCACAAAGAAGCCAGAATGAATTCAAGTAACAGTCAGAAAGCAACTTGGAAGATGCATTTTTTCTAAATCATACATGTCTTTTACACTATATTAAAAATAAACCAATTTTCCCATCCACACAAATTAAACAGCTGATTTGCCTATATATACATACCAAGTAATGATACACCAGTTGAATTTTTTGGTGTAATTTTTCATAAAAGATGACAATTTTCTATAAAAACTAGTCCTTGAATGCTTGAAATCTACGTACCTATAAGATATGTAACTATTACTTAAGAGAAATTAATTTTTTTAAAAAATAAAAATATATGTTTCTCTATACTACCTAAAGGCAGATAAAATATAATGATAATTTTACAGTGAACTGGTCATACAAATAAAAATATTTTAAACTGTTTCTCTATAGATAATTTCAGTTAAAAACAACAAACCCAAAATATTTAATATTTTAAAACTGGTCAATAGGTTAAGAAAGCAAAATAGTGTTAGAACACTGCATACACTCCTGCTGACACCACACTGAATAATCACAACTTTTGGTCTCTGTTACAAACGCCGTAAAAGTGTTTCTATGAAAAAAGCAATATTCCCCCCATTCCCAAGAAATTAAAACAGTTAAGTCACTTAAAACATTTTCTTTACATTTTTCTTTTTTTTAACTGGCATTTCTTTTAGCTTGCATGATATAGCCTTTGGACTTGATAATTCCTCTGCTTTTAACAATGACTGAATACCGGAGAAGCCATAAAGGAATCCACTCGTGTGCTTTTGTGTTCTGGATGCTCTCCTGAAGAACTTCTTGGAAACTTGCTTCACAAAGTAATTCTGAAGTTAAAAAAGGATATTCGTGCTTTAAATAATGTAATGTAAACAAGCTGCAAAAAGCCATACTTAGTAAGAGAAGCCTTTTCCTACAGTTCAAAATCTTAAGCAGTGCCAGATATTCCACAGATCCACTTTTCTGGAATGCACGTAGGGTAAAAGCAGCTGAATATTACAGAAGAAATCTTCGGGACACCTTTTTTGCAACATTGAGCATTTCCCATGAAAGTAATTAACTGGTATTTCTACAATATCACATGGAGTTGATCAGCAGAGCCATTAGCAGGAAAAAAACAAAAATTAAATTTGAGAAGCTAGCTAGACAAACCAAAGGCAAGTAAAGCTAAGGCTGAAATCAGCAAAGTACTGAGCATACTCAGTCACTTCTGCAGTCACTGGAAGCTCAACATTTATAGCATCTCCTATAACTAGGCTCTTTATAACCACAAGACCAGAAAGCATAAAGAAAAGTGGACTTAAATGCCACAAAGCAGAAAAGAAAGGCAAGTACAAATCCTTCTAGTTTCCTCTGGAAAGTCAGTCAAGGGAACCATCGCTTTGATGAGGAATGTTCCCAAAAAGATATTCTCAACACTCCTCATATGACCATTACAGAAAAGTTAAGCTTCGCAAACAATGTGCAAGGGAACCACTCCTTGCTTTGTTTTCTACCCAAATCCTCTCCTCTTTCATTTCATGACTCTCAATAGAGAGTATTTACTACACTGCAGATTGCACTTTGGACCTCACAGGAGATGGACGTAGTTGGATTGAATGGCAATTCATCTTGTATGCTGCCAGAGCAGTGCTGATGCATGCTCAAGCACTGATGAAATTCATTAGTTGTAACGGTGGTACTATAGAACACATACCTTGTAAATACTTTCCTTTGTGGGGGGGAATGGGAAGAAAGGAGAAGGAAGGAAAAGTATGATCTTTGAATAGCTAGTCAAAAGGAAGAATGAACTAAGTATTAAGACTTCTCGCTTACAATTCCAGCAAGATGTTTAAGGCATCATCATAGTGAAGATTAGATTATGTCTGACAGAAACTAATATAATATTCCAGAATATTCTAAGGAGCTGGTAACTCAAAGTTCTAGACCCTAAAGAAAAGCCTCCAAGTCCTCTGATCATTTAATAACAATGTCGGCACGAAACAAGTAAAGAATTTACACCAACTGTTTTTGCAATAATGTTACCTTAAGAAGTCACTGCTTCAAAAGAATCCTGCTTAAAGCATAATAATTTTATATATTTAACATTACCAAACTACTCAAAAATCAACTGACCATCAACATTTCTATGCAAGCTATTTCACAGACAAGTTCTGGGCAAGTGGACTTTTATTTATCTTTCTCTGGCCTTCAGCAATACAACTGTCATCTTATTTTATGTTTTGTGGAAGTAAGCTATTTTTTAAACAAATGTCATACAAATTTCTCTACTAGTAGTTTGTTCTTCTGTTTATTTTCTTCATTTAAAATGATTTCAAGAAATCATCCAAGGCTGGAAGACTGCCTTTTCTGCCCTTTGTTGAAGCTAAAGAACTTAATACAGATGTTTAATAGAAATGAAACTTTTAGAATCCTTTGTTCAGGATTCAAGTGTAACAAAGTTTGAAGTTCAGAAAAAGATTGTTCCTGATTTTGTACTGAATAAATGCATTTACAAGTCTTCTGTTAACTTATCTGGCAAAGCCTTACCTTTTGGGTCATTGTGAGTTAACAGCTGTATGTCGAACTGTTTTGCAAATGCTGTGAGATCAGGTGGCATCACACAACAGGAAGCTAGGTTCACCTGATTGCTACTTGGTTTCACCTGAAAGTAATAGAATACTTTTATAAGAAAAACATGAATGTACTTCATTTAGTTGTTGCCCCCATGCCCTCTATTGCAACAAAAATTTTGCTCTGAACAATTTGCCTTTGACCATTGTTTTGAGGTCTGAACAAGGCTAGCTAGTTCTGCATGATGCTGAACAGGCAGCTCCTGTATCTGCAGTATCCTGCAGAGCCCAAAACACAAACAGCATCTAACTACAGGCACTGCCACAACAAGATGTGTACTAACCCATTCTAGCTTCCTGTCTGCTGTGCTCCCTGAACAGTAGCAGCTTGTACTAAAAACATTATAGGGGAGTTAGTTTGAAAAAAGATTTTAAAAAATCCAAATAGTTTTTTTAAGGATATCTAATTTTCAGTCTTCCATGCCTTCAGGTAAGTGCCTAGATCAGATCAAATTAAGAGACTCTGATCCACTGACTCTGCTCACCACAAATTGCATCCAAGATCACCATGCAGGTGGTCATTAATCCCCTCAGTTACCCTCCTCTCAGTATAGACAAAACAGCAAAGAGCACAGATCAGAACTCTCAGCAGGACCTCTTATACAGATACAGTACTCTCCCATACCACAAACGAAACATCTTAAGAGGAGTATTCAAAGAACTAATATGGAAACAGTAAATCCACAAGCTTACATGAGCATGGGTACATAGCAGTTCAGCCCTCCATCACTTATATGTTACAAGAGGCAGTTAGTCACACTGGACTTGATTCATAGCCTGTCCTCCTCTTCACATTTAAGCTTAGCACTCAAACAGCACTTTTCTAATCGGAAATCCCTCCATTCATAACACAGCTTAAAGTGAAAACAGCCGTTTTCACAGTCACTGGAATAAATCTGAAGGTTTAAGAGCACTGTTTATACTCCTTTCTAAATATTAGAGCATTAAAAATCTAAACCTTAACTACTTCAAAGAACCTGCTACTGAACAGACGTGGTTTCCAGCCTTTGCTGGCCTGTACATAAGAACACGGAACAAGAGTCAATCACACTTCAAGCCTCCCCCACGTTGAACAACATTGTGACCATCCATAAGATGCTGAAAATAACAGGGCTAATTAATATTTTGTATATAAACCCATTTATAACAGAAGTTTATAACAATGTGGCAGCCAACAAAACAGTTACTCTGTCCTAGAAATGCGACAAGTAGGAAGTTTGTTCTCACCTGTGCCCACAGATACAGCTGCTCTAACAGTGTCTTATCTAGGTCAGAGGTACCTATGGCAACAATCTTTTTATTTTCAACTAGATTTTCAAGTTCTTGCCAATAAGGCTGCAAATACTCCACGGAGAGGCTAGTTCCATCTTCAATGGGAGGTGGGGCAATAATGACTGAGTCTAACTGAGCAACTCCGAGGGCAGAACACGCTAAGGAAAAAGAACAGAAGACTGCAAAATCTTTTGTGAGATATGAACATAAGCAGCATGACTTTTCAAATTCAGCAAAACACACCCCTCCCGCTTCACTCTACTAGCTTCCCGTTCACCATTTGAAACTGAGTGTATCAGCAGTCAAGGACAGTAGCACAATGTTTTCAGCAAAGATTCAAACATACAGCTGAAGGCCAAGCTTCAACTCTAGGTCTTGAAAGGAAAAAAAAAACCCACAAAACAACAAAAAACCCACCACCAAACATGAAGCTTTTTTTCCTTTTCAATGTTAAAACTATTTTTCCGTGAAGACAGTGGTGACATACAATTCTTCATTCCCTCACTCTCAATTTCTTTGAAAGTTCCTAACTTTCACCCTAAACCAAAACCCAAGTACAGGGCACAGACTAGAACTATCTGATATATGTGATGATTTAGATGAGAAGCACAGCAAATATGGAGACTTAAATTGCCAGGGAGAACTGGCAAGTCTTGCAGTATCACTGAGCTTTAGGAAAGATGGAAGTAATGAGGCCTCTTCTGCACAGCAAAAAGAATAAAACTAAGACACTAAAATTCTTTTCTTCTGGAGAAGGATACTATGAATGTATTTTTAACAAATGGTACTACAACTTACAATAAAGAGGCTATTAACTGGGCTATCAATAGAATAGAACGGTATTTGACCCTTTGTTCTTTAGTAAACTCTTATGCCCAACTATTCTTCTGAAGCAGTTAAGTGCAGTGCCACTCGCAATTACTGCTACATTAGGCTAACAAAACTTGAGGTATCAGTATAGCCATTGTATTCCATTTTCAATAAAACGTAACTATTTCATCAGCTGCTTGCAGTATTGTTTTAGCTCCTAAATAATCTCTGAAATACTGCACAGTTAGTAGTGAAGTTCATCATGTTAAAAACAAATGGCAACAAACAACTGGTAAGAACTATTGTACCACCGTTACTAAAACACCACATGCTATTCACTGTTTAACAAGTTTTGTGTGAAAGAATAAAAACTTGCTCCTGCTTGCAGCAATGAATCAGATTTGAGTTTGTGGACCCAAGGTTACAGTGATGGCCATTTAATAAGTTTACTAACTGAACACGTAAATAGACTTGATTACTTAAGTCCTTCTTCAGAGAAAAACAGAATATAATTGTGACAGTCACTAACCACCTCTTAGATGGAAGCCGTTCTAAATTTATTTCTAAATACTAACGTCAAAAAGAAACCCTTCCAGAAATTTGAGTTTCACACTTACCCATGTCAACTGCATCTCTGATCGATGAAGAGTTTGATCCAACGATGAAAAGTTTTGCTATTTTCAAAGAAACTAGAATCACTAACTAAACAAGCCAGCTATTATTAAATATATAGCTATTTAATTTTGCTGTATACACTACTTATGAGTTCTTGGGTAAACGGTTCTTAGAATATACACAAATTACTTCAAAAAATGGAAAAAACCCTTCTGAAAGGTGATTGCCCAATAAAGACGCTTTCCTCAAATTTCAAAGTTGTTGTGCAGTCTCAGAACAAGAAATCATCCAGTTAGATGATCTAATAAGCTGTAAAACTAGGATTTAAGCATCAAGGCACTAAGCAGTAACCACAACAACCTGTAGAAAAACCCCAAACATGACAGTACAAACAGACCTCTTCACAACTTACTGAGACTCAAAATGTACTACTGTTAGTTTGGACTGCCTCCTTCAAGTTCATCATATTCAACCTGGAAAAATTACGCAAATAAAGGTGCTTCCAATGCTATTTCTTAACCGCAATATTATCTGTAATATTTTGCTTCAGAAAAGTCAAAGATACACAAAATACATTTATGTATTCGTAATGTCTTCAGGGGATGCAAGTTAAACTAAAAAAATGCTGAGCTGCTTCAAAATCTGAAGTATGTAACTCAAGTCTTTCTTAGCCAACTTCTATATTACCCAAAGTATGACAGTGTGCACTGATGTCATTTGACTTTGCAATTACAAAACACGGTGGGGAAAAAAGCATATATGAATATCCTATTAATAATTGCATATGAAACCTTTTTATGCCAATGGATTTTTGACTATGTTCTTACCTGATACTTTCAGCTCATCTCTTTCTTCAGGATTTATTTTTTCTATAGCTTGAGCTACAGTACATTCCAGCACCTCCAGTATTTCCTGCAGTAAGTATATGAGACTTAGGAACAGCTCGTCAAGAGGAGACAAAGCTTCTGAAGGATGTTTTTAAGTAATTAAAAAAAAACCACCAACAAAAGGCCTTAGAGCAGTCAGAACCAGAAATAGGATAAAAATGCAATGACAGAAAGTTACCCAATGCTTCTTGATCCTGAGGGAACGACAGGAAAATGAAGCTATACGAAAGATCCTATATGCCCCCAATATAAAAAATATTAATTACTGTTGAGAATTATTGGACTAAGATGTAGTGTTATTCTGATTTTCTGATGTGAACAGATTGCTGTGCCAATTCAAATTGCTTTGCATTAAAAAAAAGCCTCGTGACCAGCCGAAAAAAAATTATCAGAATTACGGGAACACTTTTGCATAAAAGTATTTAGTAATTTCGGTGAAGCGTAACATGAAAATACTGTAAAATAGAGATTTAAAACGATAATTTTGAAACTAAAAATTAGGAAAGCTTCAGAGATTTCACCCTCTGTCCTCATTTAAGCCTAGGCTGACATCTTACATCAGCTGGTATCAGATGACTTTAAGGTTTCACCTACATGAGATCTTTGTATTGTACACACCACACCACCCCCAACCAAGAACTCTTTGGTAATTTTTGCTGCCCTACCAAAAAATCCTCAAGGTAGCCTTCGAGTTATTCCCTATAGTCAACTTTTTAAACAGAAGGTTTCTTGTATTTTATTTTTTTTTTTCAGTTATGGAAACCAATGCAATTGATAAAAGAATTTGGAATTACGCAGGTGACATGTTTTGACAGTAAAACCTAGCTTACACAAAATAATTAACTTTAAATGGATCACTACATCTTACGGAGACAAATGTTTATTTATGTTCTCTTCTTGAGCAATCATTAGATCTTCCACAACTCATTCAACAATAACTGCCTCACCACACTCCAGCGTGGAATGCAGCAATGTGCAGTTGATGCCACCATTATGAAAGAACTGGTAACAAAACCCAAAGAAACTGTCAGGAGAGGTTGATTTTTTTAAATTTTTTTTTTTAATGCAGCATGCTAATATTTCACAGAGCAAACAATGTATTTAGTGGGAACCTATTACTGCTTTGCTGAATTTCAGAAACAGTAGTGAAAGAGGAGCAGCCAAATACCCCAAGATCTTGATGTCAGATGCTCATGACTGTGGTTTAAGAATTACTTTGAAGTCTTTAGCTCTTTAAGGAAAAATTGCCACTTCTGCATCTTCAGAAATATTTGAGACAACTAAGGCTATGCTTCAGAGTTCCCCACCAAACAGAATGATCTTCAGCTACCTAGTTTATGACTTCCATAGTTTAGATAATTCTCCACTGAGTTTTTACAAGCAGGCTAGAAAACTTCTAAGGTATACAGCATTTTTTTTTTGTGATTGCCCGAACAATTACCTCGAGACCTTACAGACCAGAACTTTCATTTTGCTAAGAATTGTCTTATTTGCCATGAACAGGATTCTTTACTTTGTTATTTCTCAACCTCCCCAAATTTACTAAATATTAAAAAAAAAAGTGGGTTGAGAAGTGTTAACATATCTGGAGCTTCAGATACTTTTACAGAAAGTTAATAGATTTATATTTTAAAAGGTGTAACTAACTACCTATTTCTGTTTTGACGTGTAACATGGATATCATGCATAACACCTCTCCTACCTGATTTAGATCTTGCCCCATCTTTGAGCTCCATTCAGTCAGCGTTTTCTGAATGCAGTCACGCACCTACAAAATATTTTTTCATATTGAAGTATAGGTATGTTATAGTTTCACAAAAATACAATGATTCATAGGTGCACAGCACAGACAAAGCAGGTGAACTAATGACACCATTCCCTCAACCACAGAAGATCCTTCCTTCGTAGCTTTCATCTGAAACTTGTTCAAACTAGTTTACTTACATATTTTCCTCTCCTCTTTCACAAAGACTTTTAGCAGTAATACAAGTACTGCACTTCATTTATTTCTCAGACCAATGCCATCTTTAAAGGAAAAAAAAATGCTAAGCAAGCAAGAACTAGGGTGTGGGGTAGACATTTTTGCATAGAGATCCTTAGGTTACAATGTGGTCAGGTAATAGCACACGTGCTGCGATACTGTTAGAAACGAGACTTTACAATCAATCACTGAATACTCACATTAATTAGTTCTCTTTCCAAGATGCATCTGACCCTTTTCATTTACTGCCTACCTATTCCACTGTGCCAAACAAACCACTAATGCTTTTAAGTCCTTCATTACTGAAGGGGAAACCAACAGATTCTATCCCATACTTGCATTTTTCCTGCATCCGCAGATGCAAAATAAACTTGACTAGGATACTAGGATTCTGATAATAGATTTTCTTGAACATCGCAAGGCATAACTGTTAAGTCTAAACCAGCTAATTAACTGCATATCGTACCAGTGCCCTCGCTCCCCTCCAATACATCTCCGGGTTGTTACCCTGCAGGCTAAGTAAATGTACTGTCAAGACGGGTATCTGCCACAGGTAAGAGCACTTTCATAAGCTACTGCTTTACTTCACTTATAGCAATATATTTTATGTCTGTGTGGATACCTAGTTTTTGTACCATTAAATAGCAATTTCCTGTGACATCTAACATTAATTCAGAGAGCCCGTAATACCATGCACAAACTAGAAGCCAACCTCCCTCCATAAAACTGGCTACCATAAAGTTTAAGACATTAATACAGAATAATACTTTGTGAACACAAGTTCTATGCCTTCTTTCCCAGTCATTTAAAAAGACATGAAAAAAATAACTCAGCCAAAAGGCAAGCACTGACTCCCCCTCGCTAGCTAGCCACAATGCTGGAACTCTTTAGCCTATTTCAATTCAACTTATAATGTCATCTTTTCCTTTCTGAGGAAAAGTGAGACAGTGCTAAATATGTATACTCTATGTATTGCTACTCTGCAACTCTCGCACTTCATACTTCTGCTGCAATTAGTATTCACGAGCTTCTGCCTCCAAGGCACACCATTTCCCCTGCCCTCAACACACGTGAAAAGCACAGCACACTTGACTGCTTTGACCATCTTTTCCAAACACAGTTACATCCAAAAACTCCTAACGCTGGGTTCACGGTCTGCAAAATTTTAGCTTAAATTCTGCCACTGAGAACTATACACGCACTAACTACATCAAACAGAAGAGTTAAAAGCCAATTTACTTGTAATCATTAAAGCCAGTTACTTGCTTTCGGAATTCCTGCAACTCTGGAAAGCACACAGCCTTATGTTTAAAGGCAGATTTCCCTGTAAACAAAGAAATTTAAATACCTTAACTGAGCAGTCATGCACACTAGACAGTCCTTATGTGAAAGCCCTCCAGAAGATACTCACACAAGGGTGCCCATTACGATACAGGTACCTCCGATACAGAATCTAGCCCTATTTTACATAGATCACAGAATGTTGTAATTAGGCCAAAAAAAGGCTATTGCCACACGATAACTAACAAAAGTATGATGAATTCTTCCTTCTTATTACATCATCCTCCCAGTCACCTTTCTTACCCTTTGTGCATAATTAACATGCAACCCACCGACTTCCAAAGCATCAACAGTGCCACTACAGAGCAATAACCAGCCAAAGCGACAGTTCTGCTTACTACACAACCGCTTTCAGATTACTGCATCATGACGAGAGAGCAAATACAGGGGCTTTGAAGTTCGTTGTCACAGGATTCCCAGACATTTTATCAGGACTGTTTTAAGTGTTGACATGTACAGCCAGAAGTGATGGTTTTAAAGTAAAGCAGGTCTTAAAAAGTTCTTTCAAATTTTAAACAAAGAATGACAGCTATTTAAAGAGGACAGCAATGAGTAAATCTCCTGAGACCTGTCACTGCCAAGAGATTATTAATTTCAGGTCACAAAAGAGACTTTTCACCTTTTGTAATGCAAGCTCGTATCTCTCTGTATCCTTCTCTCGCTAAAGAAGCGTCCGGGATCTCCGTGCCATCACAGACTACTTAAAACTCGCAAGCGTTTCAGTTCTTCATACCCCGCGAACAGAAACGCGGTCTGGTTTCTCCGGAGACCCAAACACAGCAAGCACGGGGCACCCCTGCGCTGCTGCTCCTGGCGGCCGCGACCCCCGGCCCAGTCGGCCTGCTGCCGCTCCCCTCGCTGCGCCGCGGGCTGCACCGGCCCGGCCGACCCCCCGGCGGGGCGGACCGCACCAAGGAGACGGGGAGGGGGGACGTGCGGAAATAAAACAAACGCGTGCTTTGCCTTCCCCATCTCGCGCGTGCGGCACGCGCGGAGGGCGGGCGCCACTCCCGCCCGCGCGCAC
>Ga0065711_1048231_pt1 | contig 11920 bp, 9 predicted proteins | sample Hoacrofraction12_FD_59098 | JGI IMG/M metagenome (GOLD analysis project Ga0065711, IMG submission 59098) | Hoatzin crop microbial communities from Cojedes, Venezuela - Epithelial fraction 12 v2 (version 2) | ecosystem: Host-associated > Birds > Digestive system > Esophagus > Crop | place... | reverse complement strand
GCCAAGCGGGTAAAGCCTCAGTGGTATGGAGGACGATGGCTAAAATATAAATATGGGGAGGCTTGGCAGATTGACTACATCACACTGCCACAAACTCGCCAAGGCAAGCGCTAGGTGCTCGCAATGGTGGAGGCCACCACCGGATGTCTGGAAACCTACCCTGTGCCCCATGCCACCACCCGGAATACCTTCCTGGGCCTGGAGAAACAAGTCCTGTGGTGACATGGCACTCCCGAAAGAATTGAGTCGGACAACGGGACTCACTTTCATAACAGCCTCATAGACACCTGGGCCAAAGAACATGGTATCGAGTGGGTGTATCACATCCCCTACCATGCACCAGCTTTGGGAAAGATCGAGGGGTACAATGGGCTGCTAAAAACCACTTTGGGAGCAATGGGGGGTGGAACTTTCAAAAACTGGTATACTCATTTAGCAAAGGCCACCTGGTTGGCTAACACCAGAGGATCCACCAACCGGGCTGGTCCTGCCCAGTCAAAACCTCAGCGCCCCATAGAAGGGGATAAAGTCCCTGTGGTGCACTTGCGGAACATGTTAGGAAAGACAGTCTGGGTTAGTCCTGCCTCGGGCAAAGGCAAGCCTGTCCGGGGGATTTCTTTTGCTCAAGGACCTGGGTGTACCTGGTGTGTAATGCGGAAGGATGGGGAAGTCCGATGTGTACCTCATGACGATTTGATTTTGGGGGACAATAGTCCATAAATACATTGTATAAAGTTAATTGTTAAAATAACCCTGTCACTGTCTGTTATCACTGTTATAATTGTTGTATTTTGTACCCGTAGTAGCATAGTAAGAATCGTCCAGATTAAAGAAGGATGGAGTTTTTGATGAAACCTAACAGAGCACAGCGATGATGGGACTGGACTTGATTTTCAACAACTGACACCCAGCAACTTCATCAAGATCAACATCTCCTGCAGACTGTGGGCACAGGCCGCACCAGATACATCAGCCGTGAGCTCCGGATGCAGCAAGTGACTGCCCATCACCACACATCACCTCTCCTTCCACGGAAGACCATTACGACAGATGGAGCCTGAGATGGAGCCTGAAGTCATGAATTAAATGAACTCAGCGGACACTTTAGAGTGATGATGCATGAACTAAGGGAATGATATCTGGAGACAGGAGAAGTGGTGGTGATCAACTGGACAATGGGGGACCTGGGCATGATGTAGACGGTATAGAATAAGGGGTGGATAATGTCCTGGGTTTGACCAGGACAGGGTTAATTTTCACCGGACTCCAGGAAGGGGCACAGCCAGGGGGGCTGACCCCACCTGGCCAAACAGAGCAGGGTATTCCATACCATGAGCCGTCATGCTGGGTTCCTGTTGGGGGGGAGCGGGGCAGCAGGAACTCACTCGAGGCTTGGGAGCTCGCGGCGGTGGTCGGTGAGAGCGGCTCTCTCTGCAGTTTGTTTTGTTTTGTGTATTCTTCTTATCTCTATCGTCGTTGCTACTGTTCCCTTTGTTTGCTGTTCTGTTAAACTGCCCTTATCCCGACCCACGGGATTTTTGCCTGTTTCTTTCCATTCTCCTCCCCACCCCAGCAGGGGGAGGGGTGGCCGTGTGGCACTTTTGTTACCGGCCGCAGCTAAACAATAAGAAAGGTGTAAAACAAATTGGAGAGCCTAGGAAGAGTGATAAAAATATTTCATGATTTTAAATTTCAGCAAGAGAAATTTAGGCGTCCTGCAAAATCTTTTAATTCCAGAGACAGTAATGTACTGGAGTATTTTACTTACACAGAAGTTGTAAAATATCTTTCACTGAAGATTTTTAGAGACATGTCTGTGAAAGGAGCCAGTGGTCTAATGAACATAGTTTGAAGAGATGAAGATGAACAAGAAAACCTCTGGAGTTATCTGTAGTTCCATGCTTCTACAATATTTTGACTTAATCTCATCTTCCCCCTACTTTCGAAATGTCCACACTTCAGAGATGCTTTCTTTTATTTAAAAACTTTATATGACGTTTTTGATTACATCTGCTTCAGGTTATCATTGTCTGTATGACCCTGTGTACAACGTAGGACACAAAGCTACACCAGCGATTCCTATATGATACATATTTTGTAACTGAAATTTATTTGAACTAAATATTTGAATACCTCAGATATAGTAATGCCATCAGCAGGTTGATTTCATACATTTAACCAATACTTTACACTACTTTTATTTTGTACAGTAATGCACCTCCATCAAGAACCTGATACAGGCCTCCGAGCAACTTCAGGTGTATCCTATTTATCTAAAGATGAAGTACAATATAATGCTATTTCAGTGATTGGTCTAGATCTCGGGACATAGAACAAGTAGTCTCAAACTTGTGACAGATTCAAAATACCATCCTTACCAGTTCTTCTGAAATAAGCGCATTACCCTTAAGCATGTTTCTCAGCTTTCTAGTGTGAAATGAACTGTAAGTTTGCTCTGTTTACTCTCCATCTCTGTGATGTTCCTTAATTAGCCTGGGCCTGGAGGAACTCTCTGTAAGAGGAGAAGCAATCTAATAAACTGACTGAGGAAAAAATTGAGATACTACAGGTGAGGCAGAAGAATCCACAGCCCCGTTACAAGAGGGTTTAATTTAAGCAAAGTTTCAGAGTCTGATAAAAAACGCACAGTTCTTTGCAAATCTAAAAGCTGCCAATTTGACTGAAACAAATGTTGGATGCCAGAACTGATCAGAAAAAAAAAGGGGGGAAAAAAAAAGAGAGGACAATTGTTTATGAATATTTTGGATTGATCCTTGTCTAGTCATTTTGAGTTCTTATTCAACAGATAGCTAGGAAAAAAGAATGGGAGTACACGGCACATTTCATCCACAGATACCCCATCTTCTCCTCAACATTTTTAGGTCAGGCAATTTCCTGATCTGTTATCATTTGTGTATTTAACAACCACCAGAAGATCTTACTGAGTAGTAAAAGCATAGTACTGACCACTGAGAAGACATACCATAAGCCATGTTCTTCACCCTAGGGAAACTGGACTCAACAGATGCCTGTTTCTGGAGACAGCACGTAAGAATATACAAAACTTTTGGACCAGGAAAACACCATGTGGACTAGCTTTACTGCTTTTTATGTATACGTCTTGTTTAGTGCCAATTGCATTATTTGTTGTAAAATTTTTACTTCAAATATGTACTCTGCCTTTTGTCCATAAAGACATCTTCTTTACAAATATGTACATTGCATAAGGTTATGTGAAGATGTTTAATGATGTATTTTAATCTACAGGTTAGTCACAAATTATCTGTTAGAAAAAAGTATCTGAAACAACTTCTAAAAATATGTAACTGGAGAAAGGCCACATCAGAAAAGAATATTTTTTGTTCATGAGAACATCACCTTAGCAAGATTCCATTGCAGTCTCCATTTTGTAGATACTTGAAACAGATCCATCAGGTTGTGACAGAAGCCCTGTCAGAGAAGACAATGCAATGGTATACCTCTGCAAATAGATAAAAAATATGATTTTGACTACTATTAACAATGTGGGAATCAGATAGAAAAGGTATAGAGGCAGCCAAGCAAATTATTGGTGCCTTGAAGCCACAAGTACAGAGTGCAGCTGCTGCTTCATAGTGGAGCTGGTTCATGTGGGACAGTGGGGAACAGGACTGCAGCTTCTTATAATCAATGCAATGCAGTTTCTGAAATTTCTACTCCTATGAGAGCTGTGAAGAATTTATTTTTAAAGTAAAACTTAAAAATATGTGACAAAAAGGATAATTCACAAAATAAATAAGACCAATCTATACAATATAAATATAAAAAAGTTGTAAACTGCACAGTAGAGTGTTCTATTCTGTTTAGATAGAAAAGGAGGTTCATTTTCACACAGCTTGAGATACACCAAGCGCTGGAAAGGCAGCAACCCCTCTGAACCTTCACAAACCAGAAGCAGTGATGAATCAGTGCTGGCCCTAGATCAGCTACCCACCCTGTAATTGGCACGAATATTCCAGCCTTTCCTGATACAAAACAGAATGCATAGGAACCATGACTTGCATGAAAACAATGATTGCAGACCAATTTCCAGGCTTCTTCCTTGTTAAATGTCTGTACTAGAATAGGTTCCGTCCTTCAGGTGGTATGAGAACAAATGGTACTACTGCAGTTATGTGAGCAGGTTATGACCACGAGATTTCAGTTATTTGAATGTTATTTGAACAAAACAAAACAAGAAAAAGACACCCAACTTTTAATAGTGAAATATTTTGTTAAATTAAACAGATGAAATACATTATGAAGTTTTTATTTTCTCCCTGGTAAAATGTTCCAATGATTTTGGTTAAAACTTTCCTCATTATTTCTGATCTTAGCTAGTTCAATTGCTTTTTCCATTCTTTTTTCCATAAACTGTGTGTAAGAGAGAAATGGAAGAATGGATCTGGCAAATATTACCAGTCCCTGCTAATCTGGCAGATTTCCTGAATGCACTCAGGAGGTGAAGATAGCTCAGAAACTGTTTTAGGCATTGCCATAGGAGAAACTGCAAGACTCATCTCTTCTGCAAATTCTTGGCATAAAGTGAGAACCCCCTTTTACTTTTTAATAAAGGACGCATCCAGCTAGAACAGGACTGAAGCCACGTGCCAGACTGCCCTGCACACCAGTGAGTGATCATGTGCTGCAAGCAGCATGAGAAGCTGGTGACTACACTGTTTAAAGGAACAACCGTGTCTTCTTTACACTCATCTTAGCCTTTCTGCATCATTTTAAGTTCTTCAGGCTTACACAGGCTATAATTTATGCTTTTGTACTATACATAAAAACCTAGGTTTATGTACAGACAAGTAGAATCTGACTGATAATATTTCTTATTGATTAAAAACTATTGGTTGTCCAAGACAGCATGTAAACTTTGTTGTTTATTTGAACCAAATACATTTCAACCTGCTTTTGCAACATGCTTTGCAATGCATTCCTCTATGTAGCATATTTTTTAGTCCCATGTCACTTTTCTCCCTGGATAATTTTAGGAGAAAAAAAATCTACTTTGAAAAACAGAATTCCTCTCTTCACAAGTCTTTAGTTTTCTATCTAGCAAAACAAATGATTGGCAGAGTAATGATGGTATAATCGTATTGTCATTTACAAAGTAGCTATGCTTGCTGGTCCATTGTATAGCTTTGCCTCTCTTGTATGTTTTTTAAGCTGTCTGTGAGAGTAATTGGTAGACAGAATGCAATAGAATGATAACCTCTACACATACTTGAAAATCCTATTAGAACCAATGTGATAGATGACAGAGTCCTTGAATTCTGTGTCTGCCTATTAGTCTATACTATTGACCCTTTCCTAGTTAGTTCTTTTCATGCTTAGGGAGATCAATATTTATCGTGTTCCACATGAAATCTAATGTAAATGAGACCTTGGAAATGATAGCTCTTTGTGCCTTATATATTTCTTAATATGTGAAAACTGCAGCTAGAGAAAAATAGTGTCCAGAGATTTAAATTTACTTGAATAAGTAATTCAAGGTAGTATGCTCTAGCCTGTGAATTTATTACCATTAGAGCTATGTGAATCTTAGTTAGTTATCTTTGAAGATGCTCACTCTACTGGGTTTGCATGGCAAAGTTTTGGTAGTGGAGGAGCTACAGGGATGGCTTCTGCAAGAAGCTGATCGAAGCTTCCCCTATATCTGATAGAGCCAGTGCCGAATGGCTCCAAGATGGATCAGCTGATGGCCAAGACCAAGCCCATCAGTGACGGTGGTAGCACCTCTGGGATAACATATTTATAAAGGGGAAAAAAAAACCCCTCCAGTGGGACAGAGGATTGAGAATGTATGAGAGAAACAACTCTTCAGATACCAAGGTCAGTGAAGAAGGAGGGAGAGGAGGTACTCCAGGCACCGGAGCAGAGATTCCCTTGCAGTCTGTGGTGAAGACCATGAGTGAGACAGGCTGTCCCCTACAGCCCATGGACTTCCACAGTGGAGCAGATATCTACCTACAGCTCTTGGAGGACCCCATATCGGAGCAGGTAGAAGCTCAAAGGAGGCCGCAACCCCATGGAGACCCCACGCTGGAGTAGGTTCCTGACAGGAGCTGTGGATCCATGAAGAGAGCAGCCCACGCTGGAGCAGGTTTACTGGTAGGATTTGTGACCCCACTGGGGACTCATGCTGGAGCAGCCTGTTCCTGAACTACTACATCCCATGGAAAGGACACATTCTGGAATAGTTTGTGAAGAACTGTAGCCCGTAGGACAGATTCCTTTTGGAGAAGTTCATGGAGGACTGTCTCCTGTGGGTGGGACCGAAAGTTGGAGCAGCGGAAGAGTGCATGGTGCACTGAGCGCAAACCCCACTCCCTGTCCCCCTGTGCTGCTCAGGGAGAGAAGGCAGAGAATTAGGGAATAAAGTCAAGCCCATGAAGAAGAGAGGGGTGGGGAAGGTGTTTTAAGATTTAGTTTTTATTTCTCATTACCCTACTCTGATTTGATAGGCAAAAAATTCAATTAATTTCCCAGAGCTGAGTCTGTTTTACTTGTGATGGTAATCGGTGAGTGATCTCTCTGTCTTTATCTCGACCCACGAGCCTGGCCAGCTGAGGAGGGGAAGTGACAGAGCAGTTTTGGTGGGCTCCTGGCTTCCAGCCAGGGTCAACCCACCACACTCACATAGATGTTTTCTTTGATTTAGAGTTACATTGATTCATATACTTCTAATTCCAGTTGAGCTTCCAGGCTGTTTGTAACAAAGTTCTCCAAGGGCTAATGAAAACAAGTTGTTTTCAGAATTAGTTTCATAAGATAATAAAAAGGCCTATGTGGTAGAATAATCCAGTTGTCCAGGATAGAACTATCACAGTGTGTGCTGCCTTGGTTTCTCTGAAGAGTTTGATTTTGTATTTCGTCTGTGTGTGTTTAAAATTTATTCCATTCTCAGTGTTCCATTAGCCATCAGCTAATCTTTCAGAAGAAAAATCTGTCTTGATCAATTACTTGGTTCCAGTTTTTGATTGTGTTAGTTTATTTTTCAGTCTTTCTGTGACAGAATGGAAATTAACTGCTCAAATAAGTTATCAAGTGTGCTCTTCTCTACTTCTTTGTCTTGCTTCAGGTTAAGCTGGTTATCATCATATCTATGGTTATTTCCTAGATCAAAATGGCAGTTGTTTTGCATTTAGTATGTTTGATGGTCTTTTCCTTATAGAATCATAGAATAGAATGCTGTGGTTGAAAGGGACCTTTAGAGGTCATCTAGCTCAACCCCCCTGAAGTGAGCAGGGACATCTTCAAACAGACCACATTGCTCAGAGCCCCATCCAACCTGACCTTGAATGTTTCTAGGAATGGGGCCTCCACTACCTCTCTGGGCAGCCTGCTCCAGTGTTTCACCATCCTGATGGTAAAAAATTTCTTCCTCATATCTAGTCTGAATCTACACTCCCTTAGTTTAAAACTATTACGCCTTGTCCTGTCACAAGAAGCCCTGACAAAAATATTTTCTCCATCTTTGCTGTAGGCCCCCTTCAGTTACGGGAAGGCTGCTCTAAGGTCTCCCCCAACCTTCTCTTCTCCAGGCTGAACAGTCCCAACTCTCTCAGCCTTTCCTCACAGCAGAGGTTCTCCAGCCCTCAGATATTTATTGTGGCCCTCCTCTGGACCTGCTCCAACAGCTCCATGTGTTTCTTGTGCTCCGGGCTTCAGAGTTGCATGTGGTACTCCAGGTGGGGTCTCACCAGAGCAGAGTAGAGGGGCAGTATCACCTCCCTCAGCCTGCTGCCACACTTCTTTTGATGCAGCCCAGAATACAGCTGGCTTTCTGGGCTGCAAGCTCTCATGTCCAGCTTTTCATCCGCCAGTACCCCCAAGTCCTTCTTGGCAGGGCTGCTCTCAATCCCTTCATCCCCCAGTCTGTATTGACAGTGGGGGTTGCCCTGATCCATGTGCAGGACCTTGCACTTGGCTATGTTGAACCTCATGAGGTTCAACTCAGGCCCAACTCTCCAGCTTGTCCAGGTCCCTCTGGATGGCATTCCATCCTTCTGCTGTGTGAAATGCACCACTCAGCTTGGTGTCATCTGTAAACTTGTTGAGGGTGCACTCGATCCTGCCGTCTACGTCATTGATGAAAATGTTAAACAGCATCAGTCCCAGTACCGACCCCAGAGGGACACCACTTGTCACCAGCATTCATTTGGACATCGAGCTATTGACCACCACACTCCAATCCAACTTGGTGTCATCTGCAAACTTACTGTGGGAGCACTCAATCCTCTCATCCAGATCATTGATAGATATTAAACAAGACCAGACCCAGTACTGAGCCCTGGGGAGCACCACTTGTGACTGGCCGCCAACTGGATTTAATTCCATCCACCACAGCTCTCTGCGCTTGACCATTCATTCAGTTCTTTATCTAGCAAACAGTACACCCATCCAAACCATGGGCAACTAGTTTCTCCAGGAGGATGCTGTGGGCAACAGTGTCAAAGACCTTACATAGCTCTTCTCTTGTCCACTGATCTAGTCATGCCATCATAGAAAGCCACCAGGTTGGTCTATAGCCTAGGAAATTACTCATTTCCTTTTGCTATTTGGAAGTGTCACATCACTAAATCTCTTTTACTATAGGGACCTTGTGAGACAATTGTAACTTTGATGGCTTTGATCTCTTTTTTTCAGAAATCTGGTACTGGTACTGCACACTAATGTCTGTAATTGAACACTGTCTCTGGTGCTTCTTAATAAAAGCCAATGGAATTTAGTGTTCTGCTTTTCTTAAAAAAAATAGGAATTGCATTTTTCGAGTTTCCAAATACTCATTACATTTTTTACCTGAAAAATATTACCTACCTCGTATTGTATTTTGTAATCCTATCTTCTTTTCTGAAACTTGTTTCATCATGCATGAAGTGAAATGATTTCTCTTTATTTTGGTGTTTAAAAGATAACATTGTGTACAATTTTATGAATACACATTAATTTATCTGGGTGAAAAATAAAGTAGTTAAGAAAAACGTGAGACTAGAGAAAAGTTTTTGGATCACAGTAGAGATTATACTTATTTTGAAATGCAATATCTACAAATAACCCACAGACAGAGGCAGGTAGCTTAACAAGAATGCAAAATGAGATGGGAAATAGGAACAGTTTTGAGAATACCAGTTGCCATGAATTTGAAAATTCCCAGTTGAACAAAGAGTATAGAAGACATCAGTCATTGACAGGTGATAGAGACAAAGGTTCTTTTTTAAAAGCCCATATCATACTCTGCAGAAGATAAGACTCAGAAAAAAATCAATTCCAGATAAATATAGGAACTCCTCAAATGTATATTTAAGAAATGGATTACTAATAGGTAAGACCCATATCTAATTACTAAAGTTTACCCCATGAAGGATTTTAGATGTGTCGTTGGAAGATCTGCCACAGGAATTCTCTATAGATCCAGGACAGTGTATTTCATGCATTGTCTGTCCTTGTTCAGTTTCAAATGTCTTGACTGATAGTATCTGTATACAGATTTCTAATAATGTTAAGAGCACATACACAAGAATTATGTTGTGGTCTTTTACCACAGTCAATCAGTTGTCGTAATCAGTTTGTCAAGGGTGATACTTTTTAAATCCTACTGCTCAACACTACCTAAGCATCCAACTACATGTCTCGTCAGCTGAGTTTCCACTATTTACAACAGTTCAGCAGATAAGCCAATAAATTTTTTGTTGTATTTAATGCATTTCTTTACAAAATAAGCAAATATTTTGAGTTATTGTAAATAAGAAAGCATCTGAGGCTTTTTGAATTATTATTTTCTAGTTTAACAAACCAAAATTGTCATAATTCAGCGTTTGAAGAAGAGTTATGTGATATTTTATGCAAGGAAATCTTGGCATCCATCACAGCTATACTCACCATTCTGGAGTGTTAAAAAAAGTCATAATCTTTTTCTTTTTCCAAGGTAACGTGTCCTTTAGAGCAATTTCTGGTTTGCTATAAAACACATTAGATTCATGTTTGTGACAGGCCAAAATGGATTCCATCAGTTTTCTGACGTGTCATATAAATCCTCCTGATGTTTTTCTATGTTTTGTTTTGTCATTCCAACATAGTGAACACGGCCTTTATTTATTTTTTTAAACTTCTCTATTTATTTGTTCTATCTTTAACTTATTGTCACTGTTCTAGTGCCCTGAATAGGCTTCTAATGTGAACAATGGCATGCAATATATTAATGATTGTAAACTAAGATAAAAAATAGCAAAGCAGTACATTACTTCCTTAAAGTAACCCTTATTTATAAAACAGCTACCAGAATAGTTACACCTGTTGGCTTTTACTATGTAATATTTATTGATATTTGCATTTAGATTTATTATGTTAAAAGGGTGTTGTCCTTATGTTGTCCCAAAAGTGGGATCATTTATCCTGTGTGCGGTATGCCAATATACACACAGAGCAGAGGTATTGTCTTTATTGCATATTTGCACAGATATGGGTGCTAGGTGATAATTTCACTAAGCTAGTACCCTGCTTAGCAGAGTCACAAGGACTACATACTTCTATGAAAACAAAGAAATTGCTCATTACATTGTGATTGGCTCATTGCATTATACTCTTATCTTAAAGACATATTCCTTCCTTACTTAAATACACACGCTCACGTACCAGGGGGGTGCAGTCTTTTTGGTTATGAATTGAGTTGGTCATCACGATCTCTCCCTGCTGCCTTTGCCTTTGTCCTAATTACCCTAGATTTTTGTAAACTTCATGCTTTGTCAGAAATCAATCAACTTTTGATGCCTTCTGGGCTGGGTGTTCCCCATTTATCAGTCTGTTAGCTCCTCTTCACGGGCATAATTATTAGTAAGGCATGCATTGTTTATACAAAGTATAAACCCTAAAAGAAACAATGTCACTATAACCTAAGCAATGCTATGATCTAAATATTTCTGCCCAATACCACTTATGGTCTTATTTCAAATCTAAATGGAATAAGACATTTGATTTTTGCATCAATTTTTGCAATGAAATCTCTCTATCCTACAGGTAGTTCCATTTCTTTACACAAAGCATTTTATTTCTTTTTGCATCAGCATTGAAGAAACTTTACAGCTATGTTCTCACTGCCACAGACTCTATCAGGATAATATCATATATTATTAGACGTGTCAGATTAAGTTCAAAAAAATCTTCACATCTCTAAATTTTTTGTCAGAAGTATAGTACTTAATTTTCATCTAATGTGCCACAAAAAAGATGGCTAGAACTTTCTGACAACATCTTACTCCTTTATTTTAATAATAACAATTTTTGAACGTTATTCTTTCAATAAACTATTGAATCATTATGCTAAGCAATTCATTTAAGCAGTCCCTAGCTGTTCAATGTTAATTGTGCAAATCTATTGCCAATGTCTTCTTATAGCTTTTTACTGCATTGGACTGATAGTATTTGTGTGTGTTTTGAGTTTGTGTGAACAAGCAAAGCAAAAGGACATGTTGGACCCCTCTGGAAGCAGGGAGGAGAACACAGAATCACAGAATGGTAGGGGTTGGAAGGGACCTCTGTGGGTCATCTAGTCCAACCCTCCTGCCGAAGCAGGGTCATCTACAGAAGGCTGCACAGGACCTTGTCCAGGCAGGTCTTGAATATCTCCAGAGAAGGAGACTTCACAACCTCCCTGGGCAGCCTGTTCCAGTGCTCCGTCACCCTCAGAAGGAAGAAATTCTTCCTCATGTTCAGATGGAACTTCCCGTGCTTCAGTTTGTGCCCATTGCCCCTTGTCCTGTCACTGGGCACCACTGAAAAGTGCTTAGCCCCATCCTCCTGACACCCACCCTTCAGATATTTGTAAGTATATATTAGGTCCCCTCGCAGCCTTCTCTTCTTCAGGCTGAACAAGCCCAGCTCTCTCAGCCTCTCCTCG
>Ga0065711_1048230_pt1 | contig 11920 bp, 6 predicted proteins | sample Hoacrofraction12_FD_59098 | JGI IMG/M metagenome (GOLD analysis project Ga0065711, IMG submission 59098) | Hoatzin crop microbial communities from Cojedes, Venezuela - Epithelial fraction 12 v2 (version 2) | ecosystem: Host-associated > Birds > Digestive system > Esophagus > Crop | place... | reverse complement strand
ATAACATCCACAGCTCTCCCTTCGTCTACCCAGCCAGTCATGTCATCGTAGAAAGCTATCAGATTGGTCAGGCATGATTTCCCCTTGGTGAATCCATGCTGACTACTCCTGATAACCTTCTTTTCTTCCAGTTTGTGAAAGTTTTCTTTTCAGTTTGTGAAAGTATTTCTGCATCACAAACGCTAGCATGGACTGGGTCTTAGTAAATGAAATAGAACTTAACGGTCAGCTTTTCTAAACAGCTCAGCACATAATAGTTCACATCACTGTGTGCTTTTGAAAGCTGGACTGCATTAAGGTGTCTATATCGTCTCAGGGTTGGAAATAACTCAAATCCAGTATTTATTCGGAGGGTGCCTTAGCTAGAATAGAAATCCTGTCTCTTTCATGGAGGAGGAGGAACGAAGGGCAAGGAGCAAAGTGAAAGGTGAGATTGCCCTCCTTCCCCTCTGTACCTTGTGTCTTTCACACCTAGCCCTGAAGGAAGCAGAGAAAAAAGCAGAGCAAGTCTGCTTTGGCAGGAAGCAGCTGATCCAAGATGAGGCAGTTTACATTATCATTTTTACCTCAAGAACCTCAGTAAAGTCCCTTCCCTCCCTGAGGCACAGCCCTTTCCACTACTGTGAAAACAGTTGCCTGCCACCTGCCTTAGTCCCTAAATGAGACAGGTCAAACTGTGGTGGAACAGTCCAAAACAAAACTAAAAGGACTGATTTAATTACTGGAGATTTGGTACATATTCCCACCCGTTTTGAGTTGAGGGGTTGTGAAGCACTGCAGAATCTTCTTAGTAAAATAAGGTACTTCGCTATTCCATATTTGTCCCATTTACCTCTTAATCTCACCAACTTTACATACAGCAGATTTATCACAACATTTTAGTTCTGACCTGGTCTTGAAAAAAGACCCAGCTCATCTCTAACTTGGTACTGTCAGTGCTGTCTGTTGCTGTAGTAACAAAGTAGTGTTATATACCTTCAAGAATCAGGGCTCCAGAACTGCTAATTTTTCTAATAAGGTAAAAAAAAAAAAAGCTAAAAGACCCTTTTGATTGCATCTACTATTCTTTGTGTTGTAGCGCTGTAACAATGGAACTATAATGTTCTCTCTGGAATAAAAATATGAGAACGCAGGGCTTTCTCCCTTGTACGAGGTTGAAGAAAGGTCTGAACTGTAAATCCCAGTGACATGGACATATACTGCCGGGCTCAGTTTCATGTTGGTACAATCATGAAAAATTGTAATGAAATCTACAGAGTTATGCGGACATAAAATGCCTCTGAGCAAGGCTGGAATCCAACCAGCTAATTTCTCTAAAGTTTCATCAGCTATATACCCATAGGCTAACTTGAAGACACATATCCTGGCCTGCCCTGACACAGTACTGTCTACCTGTGTGATGGCTCTGATGCTAGTAGTAGGCCAGTGGTGGATATAAATGTTTGCTTGCAACTGGACTTTTGTTAACCAAGAACACCTTCCTTTCATTCCTACTGCATACACTGGAAAACTGGGTAATCAAGAAGTTTCCTATTCTTGAAACATGCAAGCTCAGACTTCAGTTTTAAGTAAATACTTAAGTATTTACTATAGTGTGATTGTCTCCTTCCTTTCTTCTGCTGAATGTACCAGCACGCCTACAGTTACACTTGTATGCATAGGGGGTTGTGTATGTGCTTAGACAGACATATGCTATACTAGGAAGCAAGATCAGGTCGAGTAGTAAATGCTTTAGAAATACTAGTTTCTTTCCACATTGATACTTCTATGGGTGTAGGACTATTAGGAAAAAGAAATGCTCTCTAAATGGCAAAATCATACTCAATAATGACAATATGCTGGTGAAACTAATCTAGATAATTATCCAATTTTTAACCAGGACTAAAAGCTTGGAACGAAAGAGACTTTCTCTCCCCTACTCACACTAACATTTCATATGTTGTAAATATTGTTGTTTCAATTAAAGTCTCAGGCTTTGTGGTCTGGTTCGTGTACTTTGAGTGCTTGGAATGGACACCACTGTAGCAACAGAAAGAGTGAGTGGACAGTATTAATAGGTTTGCTGTTGGTTTAGGTTTTTTAATGGGCCTTTTGTGTAAATTTTCACAAATTACTTTAAAACTCCAATTAAAATGATGTACCATTCTAATGCTTAATTATTTAAAACCTAAGTGTTTGCATTATATAAGAATTTGAAAGACGATTATGACAACTAAAAATTGATGCAACTTGATCGCTCTTTCCCAGCCTTAGAAAAAAAACTCAAAAAAACTCCAGTGAAACCCAACCCCATAAGGGAAATGCATACACACTGTCAAAAGCACTTCTCTACATTTCAGAAATTCCTGGTGGATGATAGTGGGAGTAATAAAGAAATATGGCAGTTCAGTGAAGAAGCTCCAGCTGACAGAGTTCAATAAGCATCTGAAGAAAGATGAGACACCATGAATCAAATTCAAGTGGAGCCCTGGGACCACCCCACAGCAGAGGCTGATCATGCCCCATAGAAACAAAATTGCTAGTGCTTTGCCATTGCTTCCGAAGGAGTCCTGCCTTTCTCCCTTTGGCAGACCCTTACTCCCCCTCACTGCATCCCACAGGTCAGGTTTGGCAGGCACGGTGCATCTTCTTGTGCATGGCAAACCGGCCTGAGTGTCTGCACTGCAGCTTGCATAGAGGTATTAAGCTGATGTTCTACTTGCCAACTTAAGCATGGACGGCTGCATGTCTGCAGCACTGCAGAGCCCAGAGAGAAGCCGGGCAGCTGCTGAAGTGGCTAACCTACACTGAGCTCAGCGCTGCCACAGCCACACCACTACAAATCCTAGGCTGTCTTTGTTCCCTATCTAGCAGTCATAACTGAGAGCACTGCAAACATCCCCAAAATGTTTACAGAACTAAGGGCCCTGCAGGGGTACAAAAAAAGCAAAACCTCATTGTTGATCAGGGATATTCAGATCTGTTTGGCTCCTTTCTTTCTTTTCCTTTGCTCTTTATTTTGCCAGATGGTTGCAACTACTGTGGCTGGTGACCTTAATCATTTTGCTATTCCATCCTATTGCCGCAAAGTCCCAGTTAAATTTTTATTCCACTTCCATTACATAGCATCTGCACAATTTTTGAAAACAATTTTGAAAATTGCAGTGTCCTGTTTGTACAGTCCCCATTTTGTTAGGCTGCATTATTTGTGGCTGTGACATCAGGACTTTCACATCTCACCAGCACGCCGAATGAAAAGTGAATTATGAAAGGCCATTAAGGACTTCGCAAAAGTAAGTTATGTATCCACACCAGCCTATTGTCCATTCTAGGAAATCAGATTGGTTTGAGGTTCTTTGGATTGGCTTTTCTATATTCTGTCTTCAGGATGTTTGTGCAAGGCCATATCCTTCCTCTCAATCTGCTTTCTGGAGCATTTTCTAATATACTGATTTATATGGGGTGCTACATATTCAGGACAAAAGCCCTGCTCGCACTGAAGCTAGTGGGAGTTTTGAATCAAAAAGAGCATGTATTGATGCCAAGTCCTGCTTTTGAGACAGAGACCTTGCTGGTGCACAGCAGTATCTGCGTAACGGTTCCCATGGATGGGTAATCACTGAAAGTGTTAATGTGGGGAGCAGAGCGGCGTAACAGGCAAAGACTGTGCTCACATGCAGGTCTAGCAAAGCTGCCTTCCAGAAAGGTAGCGTATGAGACCAGGCACTAGACTGTTGCTGCAACTTTATTCACACACACTGAAACCTTCACCCAGAATGAGGGGTAACTCCCATAAAGACTTAGATCAACAATAATTCTAAGTTTATTTCTGAATTGGAAGTCCCTAAAATTTCTAAATTAGTTTAGATGGTACCAAGACCTCAACATGCCCAAAAACTCTAAAGCCATATTCTTGCTGCCAGACTGAGCTGTTCTCAACTGAAATTGAATTGCTTCTGAATGAGCTTATGTTAATAGAGAATGTTTCTTTCTACAGTTAGCAGTCAACTTTTGCTAAAATGTAACAATAAAAATAGACATCAAGATGATTTTTGGAACTTAGGCAAAACTTATAAGCAGCCACTTAAACACAAATATGGTCATTTACAGGAATTCAGATTTAGAAATCTTTTATCATCAGTCTCCATCGTCAGTCTTTGATGCCTAACACTTAGAAATCTAAAAGAATTAATGATGACTATTCAGAATACTTCTATGAAATGCTGAAAATAATATGCAGTGTGCTAGAGGGAAGTGTAATCACTATGTAGTTAAAAGCAGCAATGAAGTTCCAGTCTTAATGGAAATGGCAGCTTTCCTCTCTGCAGAAGATACAAGCAAAGATCTCAAAATGTATCCCAATCTCTTGTGGTTTCGCAGGATATTTTTAGGACTGACTAATTCAGGAAACTGATTATGATAAATTCCCTTACAGGAAAGAATTGATTTTGGCAAGAACTAGGTTAGACAAGACTGTCAAAACTTTGGTTAGAAGCAGATCTGTGTTGCTAAATCTGGATGTAAAGTTTCCCTGAAGACTGGGGTTGTTTACTGCAGTTGTGCCTGTTGGAGCAGTGGCCAAACCCAGCTCTGCCCCAGGCATTTCTTCCAGTTCACCTACTCCATCTAGAGTTCCAGCAGCTTTGCTTACAACATATTTCTATCACAGAATCTATGATTCTATGACATTTCTACAAGTTAGTAATGGCATTGTTGGTAAGCTCAGTGTTGGTAACATGGCTTCTTCATACAGTGCCTAACTAAAAATACTTCCACAGTTATCTCAATCTTTTCAAAGGAAGCAAGCATTTGAAACAACTATTTCTTTACTTTTAAAGAAAATTATAATGGGGATGCTCGGAAGTGGAGGTAATGGTTTAAAAGGAGGTTGGGGGCCAGAATTGCAAAGTCACTGAGTCTTGTAAAAATATTGGGAAGGTATGAGTGCATAGCAGCAATTTCCATTTGGAGCTGGGTACTTCATATTAGAAATACCCTAGTTTTATTATAATGAATTGTTATGAGCACATTGGCACATAGCAATGCACGAAGGATGTTTCAACAGGAAAGTTTTATTTAAGATCAGGAGTACAGTTCTGAAGCAACTCCAGCTGTTCCAATTTACTACACGTCAATTAACTTCACAGAGCACTCTGCATGAAGGAACTGGACACTTTCCAGGTTAAATAAGACAATCTCCATGAACACGCCTAATGCCACCTAACCACTAATTGGCACTCAGTCTGTGGGACCAGACTGCAACTGGTTCAAAGAAAATCCTGGAACACAATATGGAGGTTAGGTCCTCAGCACCAACTGTTTTGCCCTGTAAATTTACTCTTATTGAGCCATACTTTCTGGTGCAGATGTAGCCCTAACCTGCAGTCAAATTCTGCAATCCTTACTCAGACAAAGCTATTAAAAAAGATCAGAAACTAGAAGTCTAGGTAAGAACTGTTGTATTTATGTTATCAGCATTTGAAAGACTTCCCTAAAAATGGCCTGCAGACAGGTATAAGTGAGCTCACAAACAAACTTTGCCTTCAGCAATAAACTCACCTTTCCCAAGCAACATCCATCAACAAACCAAGATTTAAATAAATTAATTACCTCAAATTGTTCTGCTTACTATATGAGGATTTGCTGGATAGCATAAGACAAAGCCTACTTGCCTTTTCTCTTTTTCCCACTGGAGTATGGTCTTGTCCTGTGTCTTGAACTTCCCCTGTAACTCAAATGGAAGTTAACAAAAATCCAGAAGGCAGGAGAGGAAGTGGTTCTGGCCTTTAAATTCTGCCCTGATGTGACTCCCTGCTTTGTATTTGTTGCCAGCAATGCCTGAATCTAAAAGAAACTCTTTGCACAACTTGCTCATACATGGTATGAAGGGTCTAGTAACTACAGCAAGCTCTGCAGTCACTAGCAGGGCAACCCTTCTGCCAGGTGGGACTGACAGGCAGAGGTAACAAGCCTGCTACCTCTCCACATGTAATCGGCAAGGAGCCAAGCAGCAGAGGGTTGCAGGTGGAGTGGGATTTCACAGGGGATCTGGGGGTCTGTGTTGCTATTATCTTCTTTAAAGATTTCACATCTCCTTGTGCTGAAGCTTGTCCCTCATCCTGTCGTTGAACAGAGCATGTTGCTGGATCTCAGTCAGTTTTCTGGTCCAAACCGTTGAGGTCCAGAGACGCAGAAAATTAGGGATACACGTATTGCTGCGGGGTGAGTTTAATGTCTGTGGGATGCTTTTGTTGCCAAGCCTCCTTCCCCAGGCATGGGACCCCTGAGCTTCTCCTCTCTGGCATGAAGCTCAGGCAGGTAAAGCTCTAAAGAAACAGTGAACTAATCCCTAATTAAATTCCTAAACCTTTTATGCCATGACCTTTTTGAGAACTCTTTTTTTTTTAATTTTTCTTTGATGGCTTTGGCAGCTAAGGAAAATCTGGGCCTGCTCCAGTTTCACCAAGCCACGAGCTCTGTGGCAAGTTCCCCATCTGGCCCTGGTTATGAGATCCTCACAGGTGAATTTTCCCCCATTTCTGTAATCACACCGGGATGGGGCCCACAGCCCTCCTGTCTTCTGTCCTCACAGCCACCCATCCTCAGGGGGTCATACAGTTCCTGAAACACTGTGCTTGACAGGGTAATGACTTGAAAGTGGCCCTGGGACCATGGGGTCCCGCCACATGCTGACCCACCATTTTGGCAAGAGTATAAACTCAGGGCCTAGTAGGAGTGAAAGAAGGGGCAGCCCTCTGGGGAGAGTATCAGGGATCATAAGCCCTTCCTTGTGTCCTGGCCCTCACTGTCCCTCCCCAGAGCACAAAATGAGCCCATCTCAGAGTGTGGGGCGTCTCCACGCACCTCGCCCAGCACCCTGCAATCAGATGCCATCGCTATACACAGAGAGCATGCAGCCGCTGAGCTAAGGTGTCTGCTGCACCCAGGGGCCGCTGCTCGCGTGACATGGGACCTCTCATTTCTGGACCACGTTCAGCTGCCGTGCCCAAGGCCCGGGCTCTCCTGAGCAGGATGGAGACCTGCAGCCATGCAGCTGGCTCCTAGTCACTGAGTCTGGCTTCTGTTTCAGATGGTGCTCCCTGTGCGGCGACATGTTTTGGGAGCCGCTTAATTTGTCTCACGGAGCAATCATCTGCTGTACTTTTTTGCAGAAAATGTATTTTAATTTCAAACATGAAAAGGAAGGTTTATCTGGAAACAGCTGATCCTGGCATACGGCAGCTGTTTGTGTAAAACGCCCAGTCCCCCCGACTGCATGGTGCCTTGAGAGCAACTGGGCCCCTGGGCCTGGAAAAGCTGCTGCGGCCACACAGGCCGTGTCCATGTTCTGCCAGCCTGCTGCATCCCAAACTACAACGAATAGAAGTATTTTGCTATTTATCATCCCATTAATGCTTACTGGCTTGTAACTTGACTCGCTCGTAAGAGTCTGGTCAACGTGCCAGTGGTTATTTTTGGCTGCCCAAATTCCATTTTTGGCTGCCCAAATTCCATTTTCCTATGTTATTTGCTGCAACAAGACCGATGCGTTCACATTTTGAGAGCCGAGTTGTTGCTTCCTGCATTTGCTGACAAACGAGCTAATGTCTTTGTTTACCAAAAGGATGTTGTTGAGGATTGCTAGTCTGTATTTTTAAACCTCGCAAGTGTATGCTGGCATGAAATTACTGTCCTCAAAGGCAATTTGCTCACTGAGAATCCCATGCCCTTTGGAATAATTCTAGCCCTAGCGTCACCATGTTTTTTCTTTACAAAACCCCAAAGTCTACCACAATTCAACCCCACTAGAGGAGCACTGTCATACGGAAATCCACTTGTTCTGAACAGCAAATGAAGGTATTTGTATGGTAGTGAGTAACTAAGAAAGGCGAGGGGCCATACTTTCTTTTCCGGAGGTCAGAGTTGATGGCCAAAGTCTGTCAAAGACCTTTAGTAAGAAGCAGCCTCCAAAGCAAGCAGGTAGAGGATTGTGTGACTTCTGACCCTGCACCTCACAAAACTGAGCAGACCCTTATCAGTGACTTTTCTCTTTTCTGAAATTTTTGGCTGAAAGCTTAACCCGTGGGGGATACTTCTGGTTTCCTGGAGAGCAATAACCAACCAACGGAGCATTAGACCATCCAGACAATTAAGAGGCTGACAGGCAAACAATCTTATGTCCCATCCCACTTGGTGGGTAAGAGAATTTTTCAATTCTCTGCACAATACCCTGGAGTCACAACAAAGACCCACTTTGATCGGTGGCAGTACACCAAGTATTCATCAATTCATAAATTGATTTAGATGCAGTGTGTATTTCTCTTTCTCCCCACTCCCATGAGCCAGAAACATTTTAACGCTGAAATACTCATAGACTCTAACAAAGTGGGGGCTTTAAAATAAAGCAAATAGCCTTCATTCCAAATAAAATTGTGTTGACAAATATGGCTTACCCCAGCATAATGCTTCCAAGCACCTCTAAGCAGGACTGTACTGAATGTAGAAGCTAATTTCTGCAAGTAATATGAAAATCATACCTAGATACCCAATTTAAAATAATTTTGTTGAACTATAAAGTCATATTGGAGGAATTAAGAAACAATAGTTGCCACGCGTGCTCTATTTCCCTTGTTGTAAGTTGCGCTGGGGGGGTGTGTGTGTATTTTATTTCTTTTTTCCTCGTCTTGTGAAGGCTTTTTAGCTACTTGGACACAGTGATGATTGGTTATGGAGGCCACCACTTAAAGCAGTTAGCTGATGATGGATGATGCAGGTACTGAGAGGCCATTAGTATTTTGGTGCAAGAGAGAGCACAGTATAGGTGCAAGAAAAAAAGTAACAAATACAGTGTAGGATTAAAAAGTGTATAATTAAATGTGGGGTTTTTCGTAGTAGAACAAAAATCACTATTGTTACTGCTCCTTTAAATGTGTATAAAACATTTACCTAAATGGAATGTTTAGTACTTATTTAAAAATACACACACACAAAAGTACTAATCCCACTACAAAGCAGTTTGGAAAAGTTTAACTACAAACTAGTTTATACTAATGGAAGATAGGGGCTGTTTTCTCCAGATATTCCCAAAATTAAATTATCTAAAATACTTCAGTCTATACCTAATTAAGCACATGAATAAATCCCATTGAAGTCAAAGAAGCTACTGATGTGATTAAGTAAGATACATACTTAAATTCTATTTGGAGTTTAGATCCAAATGCTTAACTCCATCCCCACTTATCAATACATTTAGGCAACTTTAGACACTTGCTTAAATCAATAGGATTAGATGTTTGCTTGAAGTTGTCCATGAATTTAAATGCCATGCTAAATACAAAAGTACTTATGCAACGGATTAGCTCCGGTTGAAATTTCGTAATTATTACCTAGGAATGTTTTTAAGGATTTGAAATATGTCCATTTTCCCATAAAATTTTAAACCATCTTCTAGACAATATTAAATATTTTCAGTTTTAACTTCTCATCCCATTACCTTACCTTCTGCCATTTTCTTTCCACGAGGAAAAAGAAAGTGGCGGAAAAGGAAGGGAATTCTTTTTTCATTCACAGGGAGAGGGGAACATCAAGTTTTAATTTATTGATTTTTTTTTTAAATAAAAGCTATAAAAAAATTAAATTAATAAATTCTATGAAAAATCAAACCATGCATTAATGTAATTCATGCTTTTCTAACTGCACCAGTTGAATATAAGACTTGTAGAAGGTTTTCACTTAAGTGCACAAAGAGCTCTGAGGTGAATTTTCCTGACATGAATGTCTGTAACTTCATACCAGTTTACCATTTTTTTTCACTGATTTAAGGTGAACAGATACTCCAGATCTAAGGGCAACAGAAGAAACAAGCCAGCATTTGTATTAAGAAACATTTTTATTAACAAAACAGTAAATTCCACTTGCTTAGCATTTCCAATAATGAATAAATTGGCCTTGCAACAAATAAAAAAATCGTAAATATCTATCACAGAAAGCACTATAAGGTTAGGGGCATTGGGCCTCTCTTTGATGTCTTAGGGTTGAAAGTTTCACACGTTATTTAGTGTTTGTTAAAAAAGGCAACACAATACAGTCATAGAAATGAAGCCATCTTAGTCAAACAAATTAGGTTATTATAGAGAAAGGATCCAATTTTATATTAGGTAGTTGGTTTATGTCTGTTTGTTGTTGCTGCTGTTTTTAAACAAAAAGAAATTTTAAATCCACTTGCTGGCACTTCTGATACATCCGTATTTGTTTTTTGTTAAATTATGAAATTAAAGAGGAAAAAGGAGAACCTTCAGAAACAGTGTTAAAATTGTGTTTTATTATAGTAGTAGCAGATCTTTTTTTCCTTGATGTATGGATTTAGTAAAAGATTAATCTACCAAACTGCCTAGAAGTTGACCTGACCATGCTATTTCATTAACGCAATCAATACCAAGTAGAAAAGATCATTTCATCTTGCCCAAACCATACTTTGTCATGTCCAATCTCCTGTCGTCAGACCGTTCTTGTTCTTTCACGTATCTTTAAGCACTGAAACCTGAACACCACCTGTCTTTCAACTTCTTCTTTCTCCCCTTTCTTGCTTCCAGCAATGACCTCCAGTATACCCGACCCTGCCGTTCCCTGAGTACAGCTGTCTTGTAAAGGTGGGAGAAATTAGGAATGCCACAGGTGAACAACAATGTAAGAAATGAATGCCAGATGGATTTTGTGAACCTGTTCGCATTTTTGTGTAAATGCTAATGAAAATAAAAAAATGTTTTACACATGCAACATGACACACCTTGATGTGGTTGGCAACCTTCAAGAGAGGTGTTTTCATGTCAGCTACATGTATTTTTAAAGTGCTCTGACTCCCAGATAGATAGCTGTACCAGTTTCCAGCCTTTTTCATCAGCTACAGAGAATAACACACAACAAAATGTTTTCTGCCTGCTGTTTAAAGCTAATTTTAAATTACTCTTTCCTATCTGTAAAGTGTGAACATCTATATCCCTCCCAGGAGGCCTTCAATGATTTGGCTGATTTCTATTGAACTACCCTCTTTCTGTCTAATGTATTCCCTTTGAACTTCCTTGTAAATAAAATGTTACGCTGTGATTTATTGCTGTGAAACTAATGAAATAACACTAGAAAAAAAAAACCTTAACATGTCAATTACAACATTATATTTTTTACGTTTAACTAAAATGCATTAATGTTTTATATATGCAAGAAAAGCTATGTGTTACTTTAAATCACGACAAACTTATATTTATCCGGTTATGGTGTCTTGCAATACTACACAACCAACTTAGCTAAAAATACTTCTTCATATGTCAAAATGCCCACCACTGAAAAATATTATCGTGCACCTCAAGGTTATTTACTTTTTGGAGAAAGGGGTAAATTCTGCAGTAGAATCCGCCTGGGTAATCAAAATGGGTCTCTTTAGATCTTTCACCACCCAATGTTGTAGTAGCTATCTTCCATATAACTGAATGCCAGATAAACACTATATCATAGAATCATAGAATCATATGACACTTCCTAAGATTCTCAAGAAACTCATCATTCTCATAATTTCTTAAGAACAAGGTTTCTGTAAAGCAAACCATGCTCTCCAATAGTGAAGCTTTGACTGGAAGCCAAAGGCCAGTTTAAGTCACTAAATATTTAGCTGATTAATGAATGTATATTTCTAGGAAAATTGGCCATTCTGATCAACTTCATTGATGCATATCAGGAGCAAGAGATGGGGATAGGAGGGAGAAGACAAATTACAGTAGAGATATATTTTTGCTTTCTAGTCCACTTCTTTCATACAAACTACTAAAACTTAATTGCAACAGAATAGAGGCTGTACAGGTAAGAAAAAAATTAGCTGACTCTTATATACATTCATACACACCCCCCTTAGTATAACCACTACACTGTAAATTAAAAAAAAAAAAAAAAA
>Ga0065711_1048228_pt1 | contig 11920 bp, 13 predicted proteins | sample Hoacrofraction12_FD_59098 | JGI IMG/M metagenome (GOLD analysis project Ga0065711, IMG submission 59098) | Hoatzin crop microbial communities from Cojedes, Venezuela - Epithelial fraction 12 v2 (version 2) | ecosystem: Host-associated > Birds > Digestive system > Esophagus > Crop | place... | reverse complement strand
CAAGCCCAGCTCCCTCAGCCTTTCCTTGTAGGAGAGATGCTCCAGTCCCCTCATCATCCTCGTAGCCCTCTGCTGGACTCTCTCCAGTAGCTCCTCATCTTTCTTGAACTGGGGAGCCCAGCACTGGACACAGGACTCCAGATGAGGCCTCCCTAGGGCAGAGTAGAGGGGAAGGAGAACCTCCCTCAACCTGCTGGCCACACTCCTAATGCACCCCAGAATGCCATTGGCCTTGACAGTCTGAGCAGCACGATGTGTGAAATGTGCAGACAGTGGTTCCTGCGTCCTGCCGTGTTTTGTCCCTCCAGTAGATACTGGTTTGAGTCGCCTCTGAGGGCCAGGGCCTGCCAACAAAGGGCTTGTTTGATGTTTCTGGGCATTTCTGAAGATGGCCTTATCTACTTCCTGGGCTGACAGTCTGTAGTAAACATCCACCAGGCCATTGCCTGTGTTTCTTGGCGTGCTAATCCTGAGCCAGAACCTTTCCGCTGGCTCATCATCTGCCCCTGGTCAGCGCCCGGTGCATTCCTGCTGCTCTCTCGCATACAGGACAGCTCCTTGTCCTCACTGTCCCAGGTGGTCCATCCTGAAGAAATGGTATCCATCCGTAGCAGCACTCCAGGCTTGTGAGCTATCCTGCAGCATCTCTTGTCATCCCAGTGAGACTGTAGGCCTGCGACTGCACATGGACCTCTTCATTCCTCCTGCTTGTTCCCTGCTTGAGAGGCGCTTGTTTGTGCTGATTTCTCAGAAGAGGTGTGAGAACTTTCCCCACTGTGCTGTCCTGGAGGTAGTTCTTTACACTTCTTCAGTGCACGTACACTGAAGTGGGCTCCTTCCACTCCATTTTGTTGTTTACGAGGTCTCTCCTCTGCACATCACCCTGCACATTTTGCCTTCCAAACGACTAAACCGTGAGCGGGAAATGTTGAGAGGAGACTCTTTGAAGATCAGTCCTGCAGGGGATGAGATGGAAAGAGGTCCCTCACGGCGGAGAGGGGCAAGATTTGGGAAAGCTCCTTTCTGTGCCTTCCATAGTGTGCAGGGGTGGGGTGGGTACCTGTACCTGGACATTCTTGTTCTCCTGTTTGCTGGACTAGTGTGGGTTGTACTCTGGAAGCCGAGTAAGTAAAGGCTGGACAGTGCTGATCCTTGAGTTTCCTGACATCTAAGGTACAGCAGTAATTTTGTGATGTGCTGGCAGCAAGCAGTGTGCTGATAATGTGCAACAGGGCACACTGGGTGCCTCCCAAGTGGTTTTGGGGCATGAGGTCTGATGGTTCTGTTTGGACCCAAGCTACTGGAATTAAAGAAATAGTTTCCAACAGAAGAATCCCATAAGCCAAGCTTCAATCCCATACTCAGGCAGAAATGGGTTCTCATTACTCTAATCACAGAATGACGGGGATTGGAAGGGACCTCTGTCCTCCTGACACCCACCCTTCAGATATTTGTAAGTATATATTAGATCCCCTCGCAGCCTTCTCTTCTCCAGGCTGAACAAGCCCAGCTCCCTCAGCCTCTCCTCATAGGAGAGATGTTCCAGTCCCCTCACCATCCTCGTAGTTCTCCACTGGACTCTCTGCAGTAGCTCCTCATCTTTCATGAACTGGAGAGCCCAGAACTGGACCCAGTACTCCAGATGGGGCCTCCCCAGGGCAGTGTAGAGGGGAAGGAAAACCTCCCTCGACCTGCTGGCCACTCTGCTTAATGCACCCCAGGATGCCTTTGGCCTTCTTGGCAACCAGGGCACACAATCTATGTCTATAAATCATAAGGGCTCAAAAATTCAATTTAGTTTGTCACATTAATATCTCTGAGGTCCCTTTCTTCCTGTGAAACTTGAGCTTACTGGTCCACATGTCTATGCTGTCTGCTGTGACTTCCCTTTCCTTGTTGCATCTTTTCCTATTTTTATTAAACCTAGCTTTACCAAAACTGGGATTTTAAACTGGGAATTTAAAAGATTAGATTCAGATATTTTCATGCTTTTTTTTTTTCCTTTCCTTTTTTTTCTTGTTGTCCTGGCCAGGTCATTTAAAGCCACACTGTACTTCGCCAGTGCCAGATGTATTTTAAAATGATAACAGGCTGGGGGTGAGCTTGCAAGCAGGACCAGAGCCTTGGTGGTAATTCAGTAGCAGCTTGGGCTCCTAGTCAGTGATGGTTGTTACCGGGAGCGAGATTGTTAATGAGGAGTTTTGGAGCTGCTGCACTGAAATGATTAGACAGAGCATCGAATCCAGTAATATAAATCTAAAGGAGATTCTTATCGCTCTGTCTTTTTTCATTCTTTCTCCTCCTCCTCTATGCCAACCCATCGCTCTTCACAGCCCTCTCCTGGACTTTCATCTGCCTGACCAAGACTCCAGGTTGACTTGTATCATCCTGTACCGTAAGCTGGGTCAATCCACCTGGTCTTGGAGCACGTTCACAGTTCGGTTAGGTACTTGTCTGTGGGTGACCAGTGACTTTATAATAAGGACTTCATCTCAGAAGAATCTGAGAAATGAGTAGTCAGACCTTAAAGGAACTTTTTAATGTAACACAGAAGTGGAAACTGTTTAGAAATAGTTTTCCTTGGCTTTTTTTGAGGCCGGGGAGGGGAAACCAATTTGGTTTATTGGAATATTTTCACAGCATGGTTATCACAAAGCTCTGAGATTCTGCTGGTGTGTGCACATGTGCACTAGGAGCTGCAGTAGAGTTACAATACAGACCACCACTTGCATGTCTTGCTTTCAGCTCTACCAGCTTTCGGAAAACCTCTTTTCCTTTTTGCTTGGACTCCTCTTGAAAGTTAAGACTTCCTTGAAACTCTTGAATAAGGTCTTCTGGAAGTTAAGGAATATAATAATTAATAATAATAATAATAAACTCTTGCAGAATTTCCAGCAGTGTCTTTTTCACAGCTGGTATTTGAAATGTGAAAATAGTTCACTTGCTGGCTTTAGGAAGCTGCAAGTGGTTTGACAAGTAGAGTGGTGAAAACTGCCTTTTTTTTTAAGTAATATCTGAAAAATGCCAAAGCAAAAAGATGTGAGAAGATGGTAGACTGCTATCTGCTTGCTAAACACTGTCTGATACAGGCTAAAAACACACAGGTTGGTTAGAACTGGCGTCCTGTGTAGGTCCTCTTCTCTTCTTCCAGCTCCAGCCCTCTTTGTTTTCTCTTTTCTTTCTTCTGCTTTCCCTGCAAAGATTGTTCTTGCTTGTAAGGAAGAACAGGGATGGAAGTCATCCACCTGCAAGGCCTGTTTGACCTTCTGTGCGTCAGTCACCAGCAGTCTTATGTTCACTGGGAAAAGGCACCCTTGTGCGGAGTCGACAGGAGCTCGAACCGTGCCGGGGGGTGCGGATGAGACCACCCAGGTCCTCAGCTCCGTCTCGATGCTGTCCTTTCTGCTGGCAAAGTCTGGCTGCCGCCGTGTCTGCGGTCAAAGTTTTCATAGGTGGAGTCTTGCAGCTGTGGCCTGGTGGTAGAAGAAGTAAATAAAGTGAAGACACATTTCTGGCTGCTCTAGGCTTTCTAAGAGGCTTCAGCTAGTAGTGAAGGAGTGTCAGAGTGAGTGTCTGCAATACTGATACGGATCCTCCCCTCTGCAGCAGGTAGTTTTTAAGCATCTGAGTTGCATCTTATGTTTTACATCTTAAAGCATCCAGAGTGATCTCCCACACCGTTAGCACTGACTACTACTAGTGTCCTGCTGCTCAGAGCCTCAGGAGCTGCAAACGTCTCCTGAGAAGGATCTTCTCACGCAGAGCATGGAGGATCTTTGTTCTTAACCTTTTATCCATTCATGTATCTATACAAACACAGTCAAGGGTGCAGTATGATTTAGACGCTGTTAAATCAGCAAAACTATGCTTTTGCAAATAATTATTACGAATTTAACTAGGATTAAATTCCCCATTGCCTCTTTGGCCGTGTCCTGATGCTGTATACTTGACTGTCCTGCTGAGATGGCCATCTTTCTTGGGTAAGGTGAGGGAAGGAGAGACCAGAGGGATAACTGGGGTTGGAAGGGAGCAGTCTTGGGCAGACGTAATTACGCTGACCTCAGGTACAGCTTCTTTAGGTTTAGTCTAAGGGTTGTTTTTGTTTTCTAGTTTGGCTTTTTTCCCCCCATCCCTTCCTAGCTTGGCCACTAGAGCCGTAAGGGGTGTCCAGGGTCAGTGTTGTGCTGGGTAATGGGAAATGCCAAGGGCGCTGTGGGAGTGTGGCATGGATGCCAGTCAAAGCGTCGGGCCCTGCCACACCTGAGCTGGCTCTGAGGTGGACTGCTTGGCATCTCCATCCCTTTTCTACAATTGACAGCTCTCATCGGCTTTGGTGTGGGCCCTCTTCCTGCCCCATTAGAGACTGAGGTGCAGAGGGAGGGGAAGGTTTCTGTTGCACAGTTTTCCCTCTGTTGCTCATCGTTCCTCAGCCTAGCACAGATCCCATCCCAGCCTGTTCCCCTTGCCTTTCCCTCGAGTGAGTGGTTCGTTTACTCATTTAATGTGGTTTCCTGCCACGCTCTGGGCCTATGCCCCATCCCAACTTCTGCTAGCCCTTTGCTGCTGTAGCGTCCATGTGCTGTGGTCTCTCTAATCTGCTGCCCTAGTCCCTTGTCCTCACATCAGTGGGGTCTCTTCTCAGCTGTACCCAAGCCAGAGCCTCCTCCCAGCGATGCCCAAGCCCTGGTCCCTCACACCAGCTCCCTGGCCCTCAGCCCAACCCTGTCCTTTGCCAGGAGCCTGCTCTCAGGCCAGAAGGTTGTTGCCAAGACCAAGGACACATTGCATTTCTTTCCTTAGCCATCTCCACCCTCCTGTGGGGTAACATGAGTAGAAGGCAGGATGTCCTTACCGGGCCAGGCTGGATGGGGCAGAGGAGGGACCTGCGAAGTGGGAAGGAAGACGTGGGTTAGCAATGTGGTCGGAGTGAGCTGCAGAGACAGGACTGACCTAGAGCTGTTGGTAAGCTGCACTAGAGAGGGTGGTGATGGCACCCCAGGGAGTGGGGAGAAGACCTTTGGTCAGGCGCGTGGTCCCCTTCATGAGAGTGGGAGTATAAGGAGCAAAGCGTTTCTGATTTGTCTTACGGATTCTACAGTTTGAGGCAAGTGGTGGCTTTCACAAGGTGTTGACATCAGACTGTGTCTACAGATGAGTAATGGTGATGTGACATCTTGTCCCACCAGAAAGGCAGAACCCAGAGTCCCTCCTGGTCCCCTCCTCCCCTCGCCATTGCACAGCAGGGTAGTGGGCTGGGAGCCTCCGGGCTTCTTGGAGTTCTCATCCCTCAGTCCATGAGCTGATGCTCATCTCATACGAGCTGGGCTGTCCCTGCTCTCCTAGCTCTGATGTGGCTGGAAGGTGGGATTTCACTGAATGATTGGGAAGCACCCGGGTAGTGATGCCTGAGGGACCAAGAGGGATGGTCTGTAAAATGAGGATGCCCACGCCAAGAGACTGAACTGTTGTGTGTGATGTAGCAAAGGTAAGTCCTGCCCATGGGCTATAGGGGAAGAGGTAGTAATTAGTCCACTTCAAGAAAAAAAAAAAGTTTAAAATCTGGTTGTGTAGGCAGCGTGTTCTCTGCTAATTGCCCATGGTAGGTCATTAACCTTTGTACTGAGGTGCAGGGAGACTCCTGCTCCCTCTGTCTTTTCAAAGATTGCTTCCCAAGTGAGACCTCCCATCTGCAGGCTGCGACTGGCCAGCCAGGAGGTCCCTCTTACTTGTTCTTAGATTTCCCACTGGAAATGTCCTTCTTCTAGGGTGGAAAATCATATTTTAAAAAAAGAAACAAAATATAACCAACCCCTCCTCCCTGACTTTTATCTGCCACATCCCATCGCTGGTTATCAGTCTGGTGGAGGAAGACTACCGAGGCAAACAGCGATACATACCTCCTCTTGAGAAAAAGGCGAAGCCCAGTATCACCAGGAAAATGAGCACTTTAATTCCCAGTGGAACAAAAATCAGTATCAGGAAAAAGGAGCTGTTGGATGCTTTGAATTTATAGAAGTACACGGTCCCCTCTGCTCTCCCGTGGCCGTTGACAGCCGTGCAGGTGTATTTTCCGTCATGGGTCAGGTACCGGAGCTCCTTGGTGACGCGGTGGTTCATGCTGGTGGTGGAGGTGAGGTTGCTGTTGGGGGGTCCGGTCCAGGTGAGAGTGGGCGCAGGCTCGCCCTCGGCTGTGCAGCGTGCCTGGAAGGTCTGATCCCCATTGGAGATGACCGTGATGTTGATGATCCGGGGGGCAGCTGCAGAAATTGCAACAGAGGAGGGAAATTGTGCCAGGCTTCAAAGGCAGGTCTTGCACAGAACACCTAAAATGAGCACTTGGTGGACCCTCAGTGTGATGTGTCAGGGTAACGTTGGGATCAAACTTCCTCTTCCTTGTTTTTCTTGGCACTTTTTTCTCCTACGTTTTCCCACCCTGCTTGTGTTGTACAGAGGAGCAAAGGGCTTCACCCAGCAAAGCCTGGGTGCAAGGATGTGTGCTCCATTTGTGTTTTATCCCCGTAATGTCTTACACAATTTTCTGAGCTTTGGTCAACTTCAGCCTTTGTAAACTTCTGCGGTGGCAGAAGGCAGAGGCACTGTGCTGTGAGAGGGCAATCATCCATGAAGATGAGTTGCTTTCTGCAGCTGCACCTTGAATCGCAGCCCAGTCCTATCCATGACATAGGCATGGGTGCTGCTGGTGACCTTTTCGAACTGGCTGATCTGCACATGGTCCAGGAGTAGGCAACCATGGTGCTCTCCTGCAAGGGTCTTGTGTCTGTTCCTTTGGTCTCTGACCTCCAGAGCACACGTGGAGGGATCTGTTTGTGCGAACCCTTTGCTCAGCATCTGAAACTTGCCAGATTTGGCAAATTATGGACAGGGAACATTTCAACTCTTTGCTACAACCTATTTTTGAACTTTTCTTCTAGCCCTGTAATGACAGGTGGTATAGGTTCCTGGATGCTTTGTGGTAGCGCACCAATACCAAGATAGGGCCACTAATTTCTTGTCCTGTATTTGTAGCAGAGGGGATTGTGTGACTGAATGAACAGTGGTAAAGATCGTTTGGGGCATGCAAAATGTTGAGAGGCACCATTGAGTGTGTTGTCTTTGGTCTAGTCTGCTAAGGAAGTGTAGTTGGTATCACCAAGGTTGTCTTACCCATTGCTCCTCTCCTGATAGACCTGTTGACCCATTTCATGCATTTGGTTTCTAAAGGCATAGTGAAAACTGGAGGGAGGTAAATGCGTGTCCCCACGGAGGACAAGATGTTCAATATTGATTTCATTTTTTGTCAAGCTAGGCAACAAATATATAGCTTGCAGCCACCTGCAGCACGTCTTCCCCTTTGTCTGTTGATACCCGTAGTGCAGGAGGAGTGGGAACCTGGAGGATTGATGCATAAGAAAGCTAGCTGTGCTAATTTTGTGTCATGTCTGCATGTTTAACCTTTTAGGCATTATTTAACCCCTGCTGTTCATACTGTCAGGGCCCAGTCCCGAAGCGGCGTGCAGGCTGGGTACCGTATCTGCCTATGTTGTCATTCCTCTGATGTTAAAATCCAGACAGTGCCTGAGAGACAGATTTTGCAGCCGTCCTGGCCTGGTCATGCTGTGTGTGTGGGTGCTTAGGAGCTACTCCAGGTGAAGGAGACCTATGGTCATGCTGTGTGTGTGGCTGCTTGGGAGCTGCTCCAGGTGAAGGAGACCCATGGCCATGCTGTGTGTGTGTGGGTGCTTGGGAGCTGCTGTAAGTGACTCGACTGCGCAGCAGTTCCTGAGAAGTAACTGAGCTCATCCTTAGGTCCCATCTGGATGCCCGCAGTGCACGGCAGGTGTAAGGCGGTTTCACTTCACAAGCAGAATCATCCAACACATGGGACCTCTGCCCTCGAGGGTGAGGTCTGAGTCTGTTCCTGGGGCCGCCTGGGTCTCGAAGGGCTGCTGTAGGTGACCCTGCTTCGGCAGGAGGGTTGGACTAGATGACCCACAGAGGTCCCTTCCAACCCCTACCATTCTGTGATTCTGGATGGGGGAAGTGGGATTAGCGCTTTCCTGAACGGGCTCTCCTTATAACTGAACGCTGGGTCTGAACAAAACACGTCACAGCCTGGGGATGCACAGGCTCTGCGGGAGCCCCGGGCATGGAGGGGCACAGCCGGGGCTGTGTGGTCTGTGCTGGAGGCTCGCCCCTGCTTCCTCTGCCGCGTCCCTACTGTGCTGAGCAGCTCTAAAAGCAGGGTTTTTTTAGCCATATTATTCATCTGACAGAAAAAATGAGTCCTGCTGTGGCAGTGAGCTCTTGTGGTGGGTTTCTGTACTATGAGTAGTGTGTAGACTTCAGTGGGAGCTGCTGGGCAGCGTGTGACTTTGAGACTCGGATTTTGGCTGCTGTGAAGTTCACCTCTATGTGTTTCTTTCCTTCCCCGTGTCTATTGAGACTACAGGCTCCGCAGGAATGAGCAACACCCTGTGTATGTCCATCCAACAGCTATTGCAACGGGTCCCAAGCTCATTTGGGGATCACAATGTCACTTCCATGCATGTCAAGCCTGTGGATGGACTTTTCACCTCACGCAGCTGTTGTCTAATGTTGCCTCAGAGATGATTTGCCTTATGCCTGTTGCCCCTGTGGTTTCTAAGTGATCCCTTGGCGAATACTGGAGGAGCCTGGGACCGTGTGCTCTCCAGAAGGACAGGATCGGGTGTGCTTAGCTAATGGGACCGTGGCAGCCGGAGACCCTGCTTCCAGCCAGTTATAGTTAAGCTCAGGGCTTTTTTTCTCAGGATTCAAAACAGTGTTTCAGCCCAAGCTGCAGATAGTAAGAACGTTGAAGAGGATGTGAAGCTCCAGTTTATGTCCTCTAATCTGGGTGCAGCTCAATGGTCAGTGGAGCCCAAGGAGCTTTAGGGTTTAACAGAGACTGCCAGCTTCTCAGGTTTGACATTTGTTCATCAAAGCTCTTTTTAAGGCTGTTTGTGCTTAATATTTCCAGCTCTGGAGCTGTTTAGGCCTGTGGCACATGGAAGCTGGATATTTGGTCTTCCAAGGACCCTGCTACCATCCAAGCCTGCACATGTTTACATTCTCTAACACGTACTTGGCAGTCAGGCTCTCTGTTTCAGATCTTGATAACAAAGACATCTTTAAACCCCACCCCATGGGCTGCTGACCCCAGCTTGGTTCTCTGCTGCCTGCACAGCATCGAATCACAGAATGGTTTGGGTTGGAAGGGACCTTTAAAGGTCACCTAGTCCAGCCCCCCCTGCAATTAGAAGGGATGCTGAAGGCTTGGCTGGCTCTTACCCCAGCAGCCAGAGCCTGGCTATTTCCTTACCAGTTTTGTTCCTGTTCCCTCCCCTGTGGTGTGCACGTCACCTTGTACTGGAAGACTGCCTAAGGCAACAAGTATTCCCTGCCCAAATGTTAGAAATTACCCCCAGAGCTGGAAAAGCCAACCCTTTGGAAGACCATCTCAGGTCAGCCTCTGTTACCATCATATTGGTCTCCATGTCTTGTGGCTCTCACTTCCCTACGGGGTGACTTTGCCTCCTTTGGCTCTTGTGCTCTCTTACCAATCAAATGCAGCTTTATCCCGTTCCTGCTTTCATACTTGTCGTGGATATCTCCGGACAACTCCACTCGGCAGAAGTATCTCTCGCTGTCGCTCCAGGTCAGATTGTCAATCCTGATGGAAAGGTCCTTGTGCCGGGGGTTGCCAAGCAGTTTGTATTTGTTTTTGTAGCTGATGGCAGTCTTGCAGAGCTCGCTGGTGCTCTGACTAATGCACTTGAAAACTATCGTGCCGTTGTAAGGTTCCTTGATCCTCCAAATGGCAGTGAGGGTCCTGTCAAACGTTTTGTAGGGGTGTGTGAAAGTACAGGGCAGGATAACCATCTTCCCAAGTTCACCAGTAACATCAGATGGGACATGAACAGACCAACCATTGGACTGCACACCTAGAAACAAAAAAAATATTATCAAGACTGATTTATCTGCAATGTTTGAAAGGAAAATTGGGAATCCTTCCTGCCTCAGCTGTGTTTTTGCTCAGAAAATGGATGCTCTGTTCCCGTGGTGGGCCCTGTGCTGCTTGGTGTTCTTGCTGAGAACTTGCAGGTTGTTGCGCAGCTCAGTTACCGTGGCTGGATTTGGTACCAGTCTGCAGCAGAGCTAAGGGGATTGACTAGCCCGTGTTACAAGTGACTTAATTCTTAAGTAAGCCTCCTGTTTGTCAAGTGACCAGTAGCATCCTAAGTTGTTTAACACAGTCTTTTGCAGGTAGCAGACGTTGATGTGCTTGGAGGAACAGACTTTTTTTTTTTTGAGGAAAAAAAAAAGCCAGAAATATGTGTTGCCTGTATTCAGTAGCTTTAGGGACTGCAGTACAAGTAAGTGCAGCAGCCCTGCCCTTGAGTGCATGCACGCACGTACTCCTACGTTATGGTATTTGTTGCACTATTCAATTAGTGGTTGCATTACCCCTGGAGAAGGTAGTGACAGCTCACATTTCCAACAAGCAGTGCTGCTATCGTCACAAAGCAGCACCATTTTCATAAGAGGTGACAGGATCTGAATAAAGACTTGGAGATACTCATCATGCGAGGGCTGGTGAGAACAGGCGAGTTCCCTGTATTGGCTCCTGTTGTACGAAGGAGAATGCCCTGGATGGTAAGGAAAGCATCTCCCTGTTAGCAGAGCAGATCGTCACTGCGTGGACTCTGGCTTCCGGTGCCTTCCCAGCCAGGCCTCGTCCTGCTGTCATGGCAGGGGAAATCCTGAGTTTTCCACATGAGATGCCACAGTCTTATGGGATTTTGCTCTCTTGGCCAGCTTTGGTCACAGTTAATCCTGGTGCAGTCTGGGGAGCTGAACCTTGTTGCCACCAGACCTGCTCTGATCATTTCTGTCTGGTGATGAACACAGCCTTCACCTGACTGTACACTCCCTGCCTCTGAAGTATATGGGGAAAACTCAATGTCTCGTCTTGTTTCCCTTCCCGAGGAGCCAACAGTATCAACAAACAGCACCTGCAGGCAGTGCTTTCCATGTAGATATGTGTATCTCTCCACTGTCTTGCGAGCTGCAACAGCTGTAGCAGCAGATTGTGGTTTCAGGAACGTCTGTGGCTACATTCCTGTCTTGTAAAACTCACTTGATGGCTATATTAAATCAGGAGCTGTGTACTTGATAGCTGAGAATAACTGCAAAAAAATGTAAACGCGTCCTGTAAGTAACTGCCACCCATCCATGGTCTGGCTGGCTTCACTGTGGTCTGTGGGTGTTCAGCTGTTGGGTTACTCATGTAAACTCTAAGATAAGATTTGTTGCTTGTTCATATATCTGTTCTTCATAGTATTTAAAAAATACCTCGGTGGTGGTGCAGCTCCTATTCATCTATTGTGCACCAGACAATGAACAGAGACCAGCTGAGGACCAGTTCTCTGCCATTAAGTTACCTCTTGGGAATCAGGGCCAAGCCAGTATTTTGATTACTGTTATCTGGAGTTGGGCTGCCTCATCGTTCATTATGACGATAAGAGTACCTTTAGCAGCCTAGGTAATCTGATATACAAGGCTAGATGGCTGCAGGAGCTCCAGAAAGCTCATGGACTTTGGCCATAAAGACCTGGTAGCGTAAAGAGAAAACGCTGTTGCTTACTAGTTTGTTTCATGTGATTTTGTTCATTTTACAGCATGTCATTGTAACCTTTGCTTTTGGAGAAGTGCAGATCATGTGCTTTTGCGTCCATGATTTGCTTTTCTCTGCCACATTTTTGATTTGCATTTTTTTTTCAGTGGGCACAAACTGAAGCAGTGGAAGTTCCAGCTGAACAGGAGGAAGAACTTCTTCCCTCTGAGGGTGACGGAGCCCTGGCCCAGGCTGCCCAGGGAGGCTGTGGAGTCTCCTTCTCTG
>Ga0065711_1012976_pt1 | contig 11920 bp, 13 predicted proteins | sample Hoacrofraction12_FD_59098 | JGI IMG/M metagenome (GOLD analysis project Ga0065711, IMG submission 59098) | Hoatzin crop microbial communities from Cojedes, Venezuela - Epithelial fraction 12 v2 (version 2) | ecosystem: Host-associated > Birds > Digestive system > Esophagus > Crop | place... | reverse complement strand
GAAGGGAAGGGAAGGGAAGGGAAGGGAAGGGAAGGGAAGGGAAGGGAAGGGAAGGGAAGGGAAGGGAGACACAACAGGTTGAAATATAGGAAAACCATTAGAAATTGTCAACTGAAAGCCACACGAATGCAGTCTGATAACATGGAAGGACAGTGATTATTTCTTCCTACGCTCTTGGTCATAGGAGCTGGGATTTCTTTGCCTTTTTCATGCTTGGCAGCTGTTTTCTTTGCCAGGGTCAACTTTTAGTCTGACAGAAGTCTGCTGCTTGCACTCAGACTGTCATAAAAAAAGGACGATGAGAGCAAGCAAAACTCTCCTCTTTTGCTCAGCCAGAGCACAAGCCGGGCCGTGGAGCCCAAGCACAGTGAGCTGTGGTACAGCGGCATGGCTGAGACAGACCGGGAGGGCTGTGGGGCGAGCTCTGCACAGCTCCCAAACTAAACAGAGCTGGAGAAGGCTTTGCCACCAGTACCTCAGCCTACGTCCCTCAGCCTTCCTGCCCCTCAGGGTCGGGGGAGATGAAGGGCCACCTCCTCCTGCATCTCACAAGGCAACGGGACAGTCGAAAATCTGCTTTTCCTACTTCTGAGATCTTCCTGTCCTCCACGGTGGTGGGGACAATTCTGCAGCACCCACGATACCACAGGTACCAGCACTGGGAAAGGGACGGGGATGGTCTCCAAAGAAAGCCACGGCCAAGGGGCTGGCTCGGGGCACACACATGGGGCTGTGCTGAGGGCTGCCTCGGGGTCTTACCATCGAACGGCATTGTCTGAAGCTTCAGCTGCTCCGTGTAGCTTTTCCGGAGGTATTCAGCAGCCTCCCCAAACTCGCTCATGTCCAGCATAGACATCTTGCCCGGCTGGAGGAAGACCTGGGCAGCAGCGAAGGAAGAGTGAAAGACACCTGAACACTGAAAGGAGGGAAGGGACAAGGAGTCAGTGTATGGGGAAAGCACCCGCCGCTGGGCTGCTAACCAAGAGCAACATGGTCACCAAACGTGCTTTTAATTTTAGAGGGTGAGAGAAGACAGTGACAACAATGCTAGCTAATAATAACTATAATCACAAGACAATTACTGAACACTTCTTCTTCTGCTGCTATCAGCCTCGCACTGCGAGTCCCAGCTGGGTGAGCTGGCATTGCTTTGGCGTCAAAATCCACAGTCACATTTTAGGTGTCACCAGAGATCGTCGATGACGCCCTTTTTCTTGATAAACTCAGCTAAAACCTATTCCAGCTCTACAGACCTGTTGGAGCCCTGGTGCCCTGCGCAAAACCTCTACAAAGATCCAGGTCTGTTTCGCAGAGCAATATTGCCGGAAGATAAAAGCGAGACTGGAGTTATTATCCCTGGGAAGACCCCTGGTATAAGACCACCGTGACAGCTGCTTGGAAAAGCGCTTTTACGACAGTGCTTTCTAATACCCATCTAATGCGGCATCGCACAGCAGAGCTCCCAAACGCTGCAGCCATCACGAACGTAGCCACTGCTGGTAGCCAGCAACGTCGCAAAGCACGCAGACCTTCACAAAAACACCCTCGATCCAGGTCTGTCCCACCCTCCTCTGTCCCACCAGAGTCAGCCCCTGGCCTCGGGGAACACCCACCCTGCAGAGGCGAAGCGGGTTAGTAGCAGAGGACAAGCGTGCACACAGACATGCTCTTTCTTACTAACCTTGGTGATAGGACTGAGTGGCTGTGTGCGTGCTGCAAAGCCCCTTTTTATTGTGTCTGTCAAGGTCAGAGTGGGAAAAGATATGTCAGAAATTCCCATGTGTCATGTCCACACAGCTCCATTGGTGCTGCTGTCCCACTGCCCGGAGAGACACAAAAGGCAAACTTCGCTTTTATCTCTCTGCGAATGCAGCCTGGTTATTTTTACTCCTGTATTGTCAGGCGAGTACAAAGACTCCAGCTCGGGGAGGCAGCGCAGGTCTCCAAGCCTGCCCGCGCTGCCTGCTCCGGCGGGGAGCGGGGGAACGAGAGCTTCGCCGTTTCTTTCCTCCTGCACCTGAGCAATCGGTCCTCCCGCTTCTTCCCCGCACCCTGCCAGGAGAGCCGCTGCCCGGCGGGATGTGTGCGGCCACCGGCTTTCCCAGCTGGAGCATCCCAGCTTCTCGCTCCGCTCTGGTTCAGCCTCCCCCCGGCCAGACTGCCCGGGAGCCAGGGACCGGGGAAGGACATCAGGGCTTGGTCTCTGCTGCCCCATTGTCTTCTTCTCAAAGGCTTGGCTTGTTTCCTGAGGCACACCAGCCCATCTAACACCAACCACCACAAACACCAGAATTTACTTTCCTGGTTATATGCATGAAATCAATCAAGAGATTTATCAGAGGGGCCTGATGCTCCCCTGTGCTGTAGTGGCCTGAGGGCAGCCCCCCAGGGTGGGCATGCTGCTGGGCAGGGAGGATCGAGCTGCCATGGATGGGCTCTGCCTTTGGCAAGCTCTGCCCAGCCATAACCCCCCAGGTCCTGCTTCCAGAGATCACTCAACTTGGTGTGGGAGCTTGGTTCACGGCTAGGCCAGATGCCAAATCTCTCAACAGACAAGTTGCTGGTTTCCTCCACATCCTTGTACCTGGGCAGCACCCAAAGACACGGTGTACAACGCGGTGATCGCAGCCCGGAGCACACCACCAGCCCAGCAGCACCACCACGAGCTGCCCGAGATGGGAACGACCCATGGCCGTGCCATGGGGATTTCTGTGCAAGGCTCAAGGAAAAGCCATTCTAGTTGCTGGCACCCAAAGTGTGGTGAGGTTTTGACCCGCTGGGTTGGCCGTGTTGCTGCATCCCCAAAGAACCCTCATGCCTGCCCACCAAGGACTTCGCTCCTCTCTTTGCCTTTGCTCTGGTGCAGTTAAAAAGCAAAGCAGGGCTGGATGGGTTTTTGCACGTGGGAGCAGGGGCACTCGTGGGCTGCTTGGATTCAACACAGACTTGTGCGAAACGAGCTGCAGCCACCCCCAGCGCTGGAAATCAGCCTGACTAGAGCTGGGTGACTCGGGACCCCCAGGTGCAGGTGCAGGGAGGGGCAGCATCTGCCCCCCACCATGGTCCGGATGGCTGCATCCTCAGCCAGGGCATGTCTCGCTGCCAAACTGCTTCTTGGCTCCCCAGTCATTTGGTCACGTCCTGGGAACACAGAAATGAGAAATAACCCTGCCGAGGTGATACTGGAGAACCAGGGCCCATGGCTGCAGGGTTTTGCTATTCCCCGTTCAACACCTTTCAAACCCCAAAGTAACTTGGGGTTGCTGTATCCTCCCGAGAGCAGGGGAAACCGAGGCACAGGGTGATTACGGATTAGCTGCACAGTGCTGTGCCCAGGCTGGATGTGGCGTGGCCTCTGCCACCGCCAGAATAGCAGCATTGGGATCTGCTGAGGGCATGTGGCTTCAGTCTGGGCACACAGCCCAGGTTGCAGAGAGATTTTTGCAGCTCCAGGACCTGCCCTGAACCTAAGCCAGGCACTGGAGGGGTTTTCTGCTGAAGCCCCAGCAGTGGTCAGTCCTTCCATCCAGCTCACAGGCATGGTTTCCTGCTACACCCTGAGAGCCTGGCTTCCCAGTGCCATCTCCTCCACTCCCCCCCGACAACCTGCTTTGGGGAGAAGTCTGGGAGATTCATGGGATGCAGGAGGACTCCAGACCTGTCCCTTGAGGCTTGAGCCCCAGCAGAGAGGATGGCAGGGCTCAGGGACGGGCTGATGTTCCCGTCTCTGGCTGCGCAGTGTAATGTGAGCGCTTTGCACGGTGCCAGTCTTCCCCATGAATTACAATGCTCCCACGGAGAGGAGCCTGTGTCGGGAAGAAGATGACTTAGAGCACATCAGGATAGATGGGGTGCGAGCCCCCATCTCCATGACCCATGTGGGCACTCTCTCGCCAGGCTGGTAGTCACAAGCTCAGGTCCTCATTGGGATTTGGCAGCAGCTGGTGGGGAGCTGGACTCTGCAGATGTGTCTACTGCAACTCCCCTGGGGCAACCATCAGGGGACACCAGTCCTGAGATCACTCTTGACCATGATGTGACAGAGGTTCTCAATTCACCAAGATGGCAGAGTTTGAGAGTCCTGAAGAGCCACGGGCGCTGGTGGACCACAGGTCCCTCTGAGGTTACCCTGGTGGTCTTCTGCCTCTCTGTCCCAGGCTCGGAGTCAGGTTTCCACCCACACCCTGGAGGGACCCAAGGCCTTTGGCGGGTCTGGTGCCAAGTACCTTCACCACGAGCGCCCAGACCTACCAGCTGGCCCAGCCTCACACATTCTTCTCAGGGCATGTACTCGCCCCGCACTCTGCTCACCCCCTCCCCTGCCTTATCTTTAAAGCGATTTTATTTTCGGAGATTCCTTCTGCAGTTCCTTCTGTTCGCCCTGGTTTCTCTCCCTCTTTGAAGAGGTTCCAGCAGGATCCATCAAAGGCTGAGCAGATCTGTAGAAGGGGAAATGTGGAATGGTCGCTCCAGCAGCTGCTGAAGTGTGCTTCCGCTGGGCCCGGGCGCTGTCGGCACTGGTGTTTGTGATGTGGTTTTCAGGGTGGTAGGAAGCTCATCCTCACATTGCCAGCAAGGCCTGAGCCTGAGCTCGGACAGGTGAGACGGGGCATCTTCAGCAGGGCAGTGGCTGCAGAGGGCTCCTCCGGACCTCCTGCAAAACCCCATGGGCACCACGAGGAGCCCACAGCTTTAGCCTGAGCAGAGGGCGGTTTGCTTTAGGTGGCTATTGCCCAAAGCAAACAGTCTGCCTGAATGTCCCACCAGCCCTGCATGACCATCCTCAGCAGTGGGAGCATCTCCCCTGACCACTGAGGCAGCCCCGTTCATCCCCTCGTAGCCCTGTACTTGATGTTGGTGTCCCATGATTTGATGGAAGAGGATGGGGCTCTCAGCTGTGCCACCAAAGGCTGGACAAGCCTCTCCCCATGGGACAGGACACCACCAGCATCAGACCGCAGAGCTGCCCCTTCAGTGAGAATTTTGTGGTCAGATCAGCTCCCACCCAGCCCCAGAGAGCCAAGAGGGTGCCAGGGCCTCAGCCAGCCTCTCCGGAGAAATCGCCCGGCTGCTCCCCGACCCCGGGAGGAATGTTTCCCATTAGCAGGCCCTGATAAGTGGCAGGAAGGAGAATTACTCTAAGTGTCAGGCAGTTCTCGAGAGGCTTCCACACTTAACATATCACTGCTATCAGCTCCCTGAAATGCACTGGAGGGGAGTGGAGGCGGCTGATTAGATAAAGACAATCTGCGGAGGGGCTATTTCAGGCATATTTCCATCAGGCGAGGATGTCTGCTTACAGCGAGACAGGCGGAGGTGACAGGCCAGTGCTGCCAGTCCGACAGCGTCCCTTTGGCTCAGCCTGGCCATGCAAGACTCCCTCCAAAGCAAAGCCCTACATCCCCACAGCCCTGTCGCACCAGGGCCAGGGAGACAGCCCCGCCACCCCGGCACAGCTCTCTGTCCACCCCTCGGCGTCAGCAGGAGCGGGGTGCCGCAGCCACGCTGCTGCAGGGACCCCCAAGGGCAAGTTCTCCTGTGGGGCGTGGGATGGGGCTAGCGCTGGATCCCCACATCTCACAGCTCTTGGGAACTTCCCAGCACGAGTGCCCTGCTGCCTGGATGTCCCACGGTGCTGGTCTCCCTGTCCTGAGCTGGCTGTCCTTCAGCCGGGGGTGAAGTGCTGCCTCTACAACTCTTCATGAACACGCAAGAAGCTGCTGATGCCATGAGCACCCCGGTGCAGTGGTACACGCCTCACCACGGCATGAGGCTTGGGCAGCATGGACACGCTGGTGGCTGAGCCTCCGGGCACCGTGCTTACGCTGCATGCAGGAAGTCTTCAAAATGAGTATAGGGACTGAGAAAGTACCTGGAAGAGACACGATGTGAGAAATCAGGGGCCAGAGTTAGCAAGCAAGGTGCTGGGAAGGTCACACACAGGCATGGAGACATCTAGATGACCCGGAGACTGAGAAAATTGGAGAGTTTTTGTTTATTCACTTTGAATTTGCCAGCTTTGAGGTTCTAGGGGTTTTTTCTCTAGTGGGATTGACACCGTAAAGCGTCTGCTTAGGGATGAAGGTTCTACTGAACGCTGCAAACATTAGAGGAATGTGTGAGCCTTCCGTGAAGACGCTTGAGGTTTTGGCAATGCACTTCAAAACAATTAGAGAAACAAGAATCTTGCCCAGTTCATTTGAATACTTAATAGCACCTTAATTGCAGCTGGCCTGCCGGGACAGACCCTGGCACACAGCAGCTGTTGGAAATCACGGCCAAGAGCTGCCTTGGAGGCTGCAAGGGAGGCGCAAAGCCAGGGCAGAACCGGAGCCGGGACACGGTTCTGCCAGCCCGTCTGCAGGATCTGCCCCTGCCGTGCCCTCCCTGTTCTGGTTTCACATCAGTTTTCATCTGCTTGGAGATCTGGGGGCACAAAGGCGGGTGGTGTCCTGCACACACCCCCAGCCCACACAACCAGCCCCTCTCAGAGCATCGGTCCCTGGGATGATCCCATCATAGCCCCCTGCTCTCTCCGCTCCTCACGCACTTTCTCCTTTACTCCATGGGACACTAGACTAGGGCCATGTTGTGATGATTAGCTGATGGAAGTGTCTGCACTGGTCTGGGACCTGCTGCTTGGCTTTAGCAGTTGTTTCCCTGGCCTGGTGAAGGCCATGGCTCTGCTCTCCTGGGCTGCCGACCTAGTCTTCTGCTCACTGCGAGCTCAGACACTGCTTTGCTTGTCCTCCCCACTGTGCTTGGCCATCAGGCCTCACACTAGATCAAGCTTAGCTTTTCTCATGGCAAGGGCCAACTGCTCAAGATGGAGTGGCAACAAACATGGGAGTTCCTCATGGGACCTGTTAGGCTTGGACCTTCCTCAAGACTGGCTGTCACCTAGGAGGGAGCACTATTCTCCGTGTCCTTACATCAGGACAGGAGACCTTCCCACATCACTACGGCCTGTCAGACATCAGCAAATGTCTGATTTCCAGCCCCTGGTCTGGACATGCCCTGGTGGGATGCCATCTTGCAGACAGCAGCTTTCCCCTACAAGATGTCCCCCGCCCCTAAGCAAGGCTCTGGCCCGTGGCGTTTGGTCTCAAGGGTTACCCTGAGCATCTCGGCGCAGCAGCTGAGCTGCACACACACATGCAGCCGGTCCTACCGCCTGCTTGTTGGCCGGCGGGAGAAATAAACCTCCCTAAAACCTACCTTGGGAAGCAAGTCCTGGGGCTGGGGGGACTCTGGCCCCGAGGGACCGGCTGCTGGGTCCGTGCGTGGCCAGCGTGGTGCCGGCTGGGGCTGTGTGTGCAGGGAGCTTCTCCCCCCGGCAAAAGGCAATCAGCACCCGCGGCCGGTCCCCACCGCGGTGCCGCAGAAGCCTGGGCACAGCTCGGGGAAGCGAAGGTGCAGCCAAACGCAGGTTCGGCACCGCAGCTTCACTTTCCACCAGCCGGTCCCGCTGCCTCCCTCGCAGCCTGGCTCGGTGCTATTTATACCTCGCTCCACGGCCACTTCACGGCGCAGAAAGGCCTGGTGGAAAAGCTAAGGAAGTGAAATTACTTTGGGGAAGAAATGACACTACCCATTTATAAATAACCCGGGTTTCATTGATCTTTTAGATGCTCTCTTGGCAGCGAGTCCAATGTCACCGCTCCAGCAATGCAGACAATACTTGGGCATTGTTTTATTCTCAGCTACAAGGAAAAGGACAGCACCAGCTGCCTTTCTATCTTTAGCCCATGAGAGCACCCTTCAATTGTTCTGCACTTCAAACAATAGGCACACATGTGGGGGGTTTAAGATTGCTGGCCTTACCAGAGCATTTCGCATCGAAACGCGGCCTTAGAGACAATAGATTTCTTTCATGCCCTGGCTGAAGCTGGTATTTATACGACAGAGAAGCCAGGGTGCAAGAGCTCTGCCTTGTTTTTCTTGTGCGTGATGGGCCAGCGAGAGGTTCGGCTCGCCGGGGAGCCTTCTGAACTCCCTTCCACGAAAACAGCCCTATTGTTCTCTCTTTATTTGGCTGGTGCCGAACATCACATCCCCCTCTGCTCGCGGGCTCAAGTGAATGGCTTTGGTACTGCTCTATTTGCAGGAACGAGTTTCTGCGTTAATGCACAAATATCCTGAGATACAAGAGTTGGCCAAAACCTCAGACTTGGCTAAGCTGGAGCTGGAGGAGCAAAGGAGAATTGGGGGATAAAGGTTTTTTGCCCCCATTACCCCATTATAGGGTACCAGGGAAAGCGAGCGTGCCCACGTGCGGCTGGTGAGCGGTTCTTTGAAGGCGCGGACGGGCAGCCAGGCACCCAGCTCTGCAACCGGCCCGTCAGCTGCAGTGTATCAAATGCCCGTGCATACCTTGGCAGCGTCGTGGGCACACGATCTGCTCACTTTCGGGCGGCTCTGCCAGCGCCCTCGGTGCCGGGCCGCCTCTGCCCTGCGTGGCTGGGGGCCCGTGGGCATCCCGGCTGTGGGACGTGGCTGCGGGGACCTACCTGCCGCAAGGCTCCCGTTCCGTGGCGCTCTCTGATGAGCGTGGAAAGCAGGGTCATGCCAGAACTATTTATTCCCCCCCCTCGTTGTGGCTGATGTTGTATTGAGTTTCAATTGTCTGAGCCCCGAGCAGCCTTTGAAAGGGGACGTGACATCCCAAAGCCACAAAGCACATCTTTGCAGGCTCTTTAACAGCCAGAGGAGAGGTTTACAAGTATAAAGTGCTTTTCCTTAAACTTTGTGGGACTCTATTTTTAGCGAATAAAGATAATGCCCCAGTTGCTGTTGTTCATCTTTTGTTGCACGTAACATGCCAAATACTTACCATGTCTGCCATATTTTTTAACATCATTTAACCTTCTCTGAGCTGCACTGCGGCTCTCTTACGCGGTAGCAGAGATTATGGGCTATCTGCATGCACAAATCCTTCCCGGGCTACTGGGTTACTTTGAAAAGATCTCATTCTCCAGGCTGAATTTGGAAAAGAGAAAGAAAAGGTAAGTCACAGCTGTCTATAAAAAGACTTCTCCCAGTCTGAGCAGGGTACATTTATTCTGGGAACTCCCAAGGACAGGGCAGCACCTTTTTCCAACTTTTTGAGATGAAACTGGACCACTTTTTGAAATAATTTGCTTAGAAACTCAAGCTTTTTATGCCCTTTCTCAGACTCTCAGAGCAAACAGAGAATGGGGGACTCAGGACGCAGCCAGGACCCTGTCAGGACTGAGGAATGAGAGGAGAAATGCTTCTGTTTGAGTAAACTCTGTTCTTCTGCATAGTCCTTAAAAGTCTTGGACTTTGTCCTCCCTTCCACCCTTCAACCAGCACGTGGGCAAACAGCCCTTGCCCCGTGGAGGGGTCTAAGCAGGCTCCCAGCACAGGGCAGTTTTCCAGCGAGACAAGACTGGATCACCAGTCCACTTCCTAATTCACAGCCTTGATCTGTATTAATTACAGCATGAATCCACTGTTACTGATCAAAGGGATGACAGAGAGGAAGAAGAAAGAGCAGGACTCCCGAGTCCAGAAGAGACAAGGTGGGTGCATCGGAGAGGTATAATCCCAGAGCTTTATTTCAGAGACAGATCCCTAAAAGCAGAGCTAAGAGGCTTGCAGTGACCTGGACAACTCCCGGTGCTGGTAACAGGATAAGGAGCCGGTCGTCTCTCGGCTTGGCCTGGTGACCGGCGATGGTCCCGTCTATGGAGGGTGACTGAGCGTAACAGGCATTGCCCAGTGCCTGCTGGAGGAATCCCTCCGCCACGGGCACGCACGTATGTACAGATACAGAGTCGGAACCCACCCACACCCTTCTGCAGGTTAGGGGGGTCGGGGGCTCTCCCGCACAGACAGGCTCCGGGGTGAAGGGCTTGCTGCAGGGCTTGGCGCTCGGTGCAGTTCCACCCTCGGTGCTGCTTTTGCTGCTGGGTAACAGTAGCTCTCATGGCAGGCAGGAAACCCAGGCTAAGCGTAAAGCTTGCCCAAAGCCATCAGCAAGTCAGAGGAAAGGATCTGCTCTTCCTCCCCAGCAGTCCAGCAATGCAGCTTACAGCCCTGGTCACCAAGGAGATGGGGAGGTCTACACCCATCCTAGGAGATTTTCAAGGCTTGGCTACGTAAAGCCACAGCCACTCTGATCTCATGCTAGGGACGATCCCACTGGGGAGGCTGGGTCAGAGACCAGCCCCTTCCCCTTCCCTGACGTGAGGAAATGTCCGAGCGAATCCCCGGTGGTAGAGCAGACAGAAGAAATGAGTATCCNCGGGCAGCACACTGGAGTCAATGAAACAATTCACAATTTCCCAGTTTTGTGACTGCAAGAGACAAGTGTCACCAGTGGATTTACTCGTTCTGCTCCCAAAGCTGCATTAGTGAAAAACTCAGTCCAAATAAAGACGCAGATGTGAGCGTGGTGTTTAGCCGCTGTTCTCCTACCTACACACAAGCGTCACACAACCCTCTCTTCACCAGCAATCAACANTTTCGAACATTCATAACACAGGTCGCAAACCAAGCCTTTGTTGGAGCCTCACAGCGTTATTACAAATGTGCTGTGAAAATGGTGAGGTAATTCTGTTCCCCCAGTAGGCACACAATTGCCTTGCAATGACAATAAATCTTTTTTTCTGGTTACTCTCTGGTGTTGATGGTACCTTACCGGCAAACATGTTAGGGTTGTTTCATNTTATTACAATTATTTTAAGGGCAGAGAGAGTTAGGACTGAGAGTTCCTTTGTACATTTAAATGAAAAAGTAGGAAGGACCTGGTTTGGTCTGGATTCGTTTAGACATAAACAAATTTTATCTGTTCCTACTACAGGCACGTTCCTGCAGAAATAACCCTCTCGATTTGTCACACTGCCATTTCCAGCCCTGTTGCTGGGAGATGAATGTCCTGCAAGTATATAAAACTGTTCTGAAACCCGAGATTTAGCGGATGTACTCGACTGCAGCGGCACAGAACAGCCCCCAGCCTCGGATCTGCCCGAAACGAGAGCAGCCAGCAGCCCTGTCTCCTGGCGAACGCAGGCGAAGGGAGCGTAAGCACACACCTAAGGGGGAGAAAAATCTCAGCTTGCATTGCGCCGCGGGGCGTCCCAGAGACTGCCGAGGGCTCGGCAGTGCTACCGGACTGCGGCACGGCCCACACCGGGGACAGCCCCCTGGGGACACTGCGGGGGGCTCAGCAGACCCCCGGGAACAACGGGGACATCTGTGATGGGGGCTGCCAGCAGGCTGGGCTGCGTCGAGGTACCCCTGGCCACCCCCTCTTCCTGGTCCTGTGGGTGCAGTGCAGCAAAGGGATGTGGGCGATGAAGATGCTGAAGAACTGGAAAACACGAAGATGGTTCCAGTACCAGTTCAGTCAGGTTCTTTAGTTTCCAGAGCCAGGCTTGTGGCTCCTCCATCTTCCCCTGCCTGCAAAGGGCAAATTTCAGCTCCCACCAAGGCAATGTGACGCAGCTCCAGTGCAGCAGAAAGTGCCAACAAGGTAACATGAAGACGTTTTCTGCTGCTTTCGGCTCACGGCAGCCTCAGAAATGATGCTGGGGGTTACAGTAGGTACTCGGGGGCTGTTCGCAGTGTACGGTAAACCACGGTCCAGGTTACAGAATCACAGAATCACAGAATGGTCGGGGTTGGAAGGGACCTCTGTGGGTCACCCAGCCCAACCCCGTGCCGAAGCAGGGTCACCCAGAGCAGGCTGCACAGGACCGTGTCCAGCCGGGTCTGGAATATCTCCAGAGAAGGAGACTCCACAGCCTCCCTGGGCAGCCTGGGTCAGGGCTCCGTCACCCTCAGAGGGAAGAAGTTCTTCCTCCTGTTCAGCTGGAACTTCCTGTGCTTCAGTTTGTGCCCGTTGCCCCTTGTCCTGTCGCTGGGCACCACTGGAAAGAGTCTGGCCCCGTCC
>Ga0065711_1048226_pt1 | contig 11921 bp, 7 predicted proteins | sample Hoacrofraction12_FD_59098 | JGI IMG/M metagenome (GOLD analysis project Ga0065711, IMG submission 59098) | Hoatzin crop microbial communities from Cojedes, Venezuela - Epithelial fraction 12 v2 (version 2) | ecosystem: Host-associated > Birds > Digestive system > Esophagus > Crop | place... | reverse complement strand
CTGTGATTCCATGGTGAATCCCCTCTCTGTGTAACCGCTCCAGTAGTGTTGCACTACTCTCCTGGTGAGTCTTTCATGCTCTACCTAGAACTCCCAGGCCACTACTTATGGCTGTTATCCCTGCTTTTGTCATTAGGCATTACTAAGAAAAGTTTGACTCCAAGGTCTTTGCAGGAGTCCTTTGGGCAGTTGTAGGCAGTGTTAGGCAGCTGTTAAATGACCCCTTAGCCTCCCTTTCTTCAGAGAATTCCAGCTCACATCCTTCAAGCTCTCCTCCTGGGTTGTGTGCTCTAGGTTCTGACAACCTTGGTAACCTGCTGGACCTTATGCAGTTGCTCCATTGTTCTGTTGAACTGGGAGGCCCCAAACTGGATAATATTGAGTATTAACTTACAGCCCTTACTCAGATACCTGCGCTCTTCATCCAACAACCTCCTCTTTGCCACCCTTCCCACAGAAGGAAAGCTCCCTGTTACACCCTACAGAGCTACTTCCTTGCTCTTCTTTCCACTTGGTAGCAACTGTGGCTACACAGCACAGGGGCATGAAAAAGTCAGTATGTCCAAAGAGCTCACACCTTTTTGCACAGCTTTACAAATCAATATTACCTTGCCCCACATAATAAAGCTTGACCAAACATGTTAGGCCGCTCATGTGCCACAAACACTCTCTGCCATGTTCACTAAGAGTATCTTATTTGTATTTTCTCCTTTACTGTATGACATAGGCTTCCTTATTTTCACGTACTTCATATGTGCGTGTTACATATACTTCGGCTGTAAAATCCCATGGTGTAACTTCTTACTTTCTGGGCTTGTGGATTCACTAGCTCAGTGGGAACCTGCTCCAGAGTCAGGCCTCCTGCCTACAACAGCAGCTACTGGAACGTGCTTGATACTGAAAGCAACAGAATGATGCCCTGGTTGGTGCTTTCCAGCACGTGCTCTAGCTGCTTCTGTGAAAAACACAGATGAAAGCTAATTTAAGGGAAGAAGAAAACTGTGGTATAAAACACAATCCTGAAGAAGTCATTTTCAAATGGCAATGATGCTCATGCTGTGAGATTGCAGATAAGAATCGGTTTTGCCAGAAGAAGAGTCTGCAATTTCCAAAATGTTAGTAATCAAACATACTGCGTAACTGAGAACAATATGCATGTAGCTCAGATCCCTACAATCGGAAAACAGCTTGTTTCTTCCAGGCTCCAGCATGCTGGAAAAAACCCCATCACTGACACACACTTGAGCAGAGATTACAACTGGCAGACGGCTCACGATCCCTGCCTCCTGTAAATCATGGCTGTGAGCATCCTTATGAAATTGTGCGACAGAGCAGTGCTCCATATGGCAGGTGGTGTTCCAGGTCACCCGTGAGACCATCCTGCAGCACAGTGTCAAGGCTTGCCAGCATAGCCGAGCTTGAAATGGTGAGGGAGGTGCCTGGTTCGTGCATTACTGGGATTTTTTTGTTATCTTCTGCAGCCATAGAGTGAGAATTATTTCTCCTAACACACCAACAGCATGGGAGGAGGTGGGGGAGTGCTGTGCATGGCTGCCACATTGAGCTGTTAGCATGAAATGCATGCATAAAGCTACAAGCAGGCCAAAATTCTTGAGTCTTAAGCTCTTTTCACATCAGGCTGGAATTTGTGTCACATCCATGCAGAAGCCAGTTACCAGAGACTGCTGTAACCACAACTGAGTGCTACCATGTGTTTGTATGTTATCTTTAACAGCCTGTATTACTCCACTGCCTTAAGTACTACAACGGGCTTACAAGATAAAAAACAAGGAAAGACAAAAACAAAAAGGAGAATAGGGAAAATATCTGCTGGCAGCAGCTAAGGACACTTTGGCCACACAATCCCACCACTGTGGCTTGATAAGTCAGTCAAGCCACAGAAAGAGTTGGAAAGGGTCAACTTCAGCTCCAGATTTGGACACCTTGTTTTTGTGGATGTACACTATGAGCTGGGTGTCTGAGCTCCTCCTATAGCCTAGTCAATACAGCTATGCACTGCACCCGGTGCACCACTCCACTGCCTGCAGGGTTTATCATGTGCCCAGCTGCAGGTTCCTAATGCCACCTGAGACCCCCCGGGCTATCCCAGGCATTTGGGAAGGTAGGTATAGCAGCAGACCTGAATCAAGCCCCCATCAATGCAGGCAGTGAAACCAAGGAAGGATTTATCTTGCCCCAAAGTGGGCACCCCTGCTGACCAGCCGAGCCCCCTCCAGCTGGGGCTGGTCAGACTGAGTGGGTCTCCAAGGGCTATAAAGGAGCTTCAACAGCCAGCTCACATGGAGCCACCTGTACTCAACTGCCAAGTCCAACTCCACTTGGACTGCAGAGGTGAATCCCCTCTGTTTACACCCTCTTAGCACTCCCCAGTTGCCAGAAAAAGTAACTTAGCATAGATCACTGTTAGTGAGACATGTGAACACACATGGGATAGGCTATGAGTGGAAATGCACAGTTTCGGCATATCAGTTAATAGTTTGTAATTTGTTAAATTGCCATTACTTGAGTCTCCATCTGATCTACAAAGGAGGAAGAGTCAGAACAAAAATCTGTTCTTGTGAAGATGATTTGTTCTTCCTGGTTCTTCAGCTCGAGTTTTGAACTCTTCATTAAAAGGTCAATATTTGACCAAATAAAGACTTAAATAAATATGCCCACTATAAAAAATTACATTAGCAATCATGCACGTTCATAACTAGGTCTGTTCTCCCTAGCTCAAGGGAAGAGTCAGCTTCTCCAGGCATGTTGAAACCCTGGTTTTGTGTCACTTTAATTGTCCTGAAGACCTGCCTCTCCCTCCCATGGAGCTGCATTCTTGGGCAGTCACAATGCTGTTCAGATAAACAAATGGATTGTGATGGATGGTAAAATAACAAAACATTTCTGTATGTCCTGTCACCATATGACACTACTGAGACCCAGTGAGCCAGAGGTTAAGTAACTTCTTGGACAAAATGATGCTTGTGCCACTCCTGTATCATTGTCAACAATTTCATCTTACTATCTAGCTACTAACCTATGCTGTTACTGGGGTGCTTTTGTTTCTACACTCTTCCTTATGTCCCTGAGCCACTCAACCACACACCTTTCTTTTTACTATATTTATCAATTCCCTTTACTTGACAGCTTCTAACTTATATAATTTTGCATTTTTTATGATGTTTTCCGTACTGTCTAATCTTTGCCCCTTTAGGACACACAAACACACCCACACTGTCTATTCCTACTTCAGTCCAAAGCTTTCAGTTTCATTTCCCATTTTTAGTAGCTCAGAGTTCAGACATTTCTTTCATTTTGACTCTGTCCACTTCCCTGGAAACCATTGCCGCAACGTGGCTGTCCAAGAAGTCTTCCTTCTTCTGGATGTCGTGTAGTGAGAAACTTCTTCGTTTGGGAACTGCATGTACTGTCCTGCCTGATGGGCTATTATGGGTTTATAAAGACTTCCTTTTATTCTTCACTCTCTCATGAAGAGATGGACTTCTCAGCCAGAGATTTCTCAAGACAACTGCATGATAAAGGTCCAAAACCCAGCCCCTAGCCCTGAGACTAGGTGACACAGTTTTGGCCACTCTTCCTTAGGGCTAGCTCTATCTACAGATTCTTCTTGGAAAAGGGTAGCTGGAGTAGCCCCAAAGAGACACAGGCTATAAGCTATCATTGTCTTCTGTAGATAGTCAGGTGCTCTAACTGTCTCTCATTTTGCAACCCTGATGCAACCAGAGGTTGCAGAATCAGGAGGCAGGCAGACCTTGCTGCATCTCCAGTAGGTACTTGTCACTAAGCCTACTCAGCCACATGGAAAGCAAACAAATCAACAACAATAAAACACATTTAAAATGTTAGTCATTGGTTTCTTCTGCTTCCAAAGACATTTTGGCATCTAAAACTCATTTCTTGGCTTTTTCACTGTTGCCCAGTGAAAGGTGGCGTGTTTGGGAGGAAGAAACCGTGGCTTGCCAGTCACAACATTTCCAGCAGAAATGTCCTTCCTGAGCCATGCTGTGTCATGGCTGGTCCAAGACAGCCCAGTGGTCGCAGGGACACATCCTGCCAAGTGACACAAGACCAGTTCGGTCACAGACAGTCGAAACCCACTCCATTTCCAGACCTGACAGGAGTGAACGACCGTGGTATGGAAGAGAGCAGCACATCACACACAAATTCATGTTGGCCTCTCTGTAACCGATCACCTCTGGTCAGTGTCACAGCTGGAGGAACGTGGCACGCGGGTGACACAGGGTACAGTGTGTGGCACGGAGCCTGTCACAGTCCAATTGGTCTTGGTCAGGCTCTGTTGAACACAAAGGCACTGGGGGCACATGGCAGCACATGCTCCTGGATGAGTTTTTGGAGGAGAACACAGTTCTCCAAGTGCTTCTAATTACTGGGGGTGATCAGAGTTTGTAATTATTACCAGTCAAGCACTATTCCCTTATCTGACTGTTGCTAGCATGATTTTTTCTAACTTTTAATCATTTTTATGAATTTGTAAAATTGGACAAACCTTCTGCAAGGAACTGGTACCACAGATGAGGAATGGGTCACAAGGACTGATTTAAGCTCTGTGAACTACTTGCCACCACTTATCGTTGCCAGGTGTTTACTCTTTCCTTTAAATCTCCTCCCTGGGCCATAAGCAGTGCGCAGCTTTTCAGTGATTTTTCTTAGAAACCAGAACCAACTTTCGTGTTGCAACTGATGCTCCAGAGAGAGACTAATGGCAAGAGAAAGAGCTCCAAAGTAACAACTGGTCTAACAAAACCATTCCAATAACATTATTTGCTGCAGAATCTGCATTTGTGTGCAAAAATGCACGTGCTGAGAGGTGAACGTGCAAGGTCTTGCTTTCTTCCTTAGAGACATGGTGTCCTGAAAAGTCCCTGAGCAACTTTAAGACCTGAGCTGCCAGTCTTTGGATATTTGAGGCAGCAGTTTCTGCACGCTGGACACCCAGCTCTGGCAGGCGGTGGCAAATGCATGGGGCAGGTCTTTGCCACAGCTCCAGCCACACACCTCCCTGCTCCCCACTCCTCTCTTAGCATCACCCAGGAAGGTGGGGGTACATGGGGCACCCAAATCCTGCTCTGGGGCTGAGCATTCCCGATCCTGGGCTGGAGGACCCGGTGCGAAGGAGTACAAGCTCTTCTTGCAGCTCTCTTTGCTGTAGCCCTCAGCAAAACAAATTGAAAGCTGTAACCCACAGATCTACACCAGGGAAGACAAATGGCAAAAGAAGATGAGCACAACTTGCTAATGGAGTGGATTTTTTTTGTGTGTGTTAAATTCACTGGGGAGGCTGTAAGAGGGAGACTGTGTGCTGGTAAAAGGATATTCCATAGCTACTTATCCATGTGTCGAGAGTACATGGAGAAGCGGTGCTAGTGCTTTAGACAGTTGCCTGGGGTTTTCAATTTTTGTATATATCTCTCTATATAAATATGTGTTTATTTCCTTGAATTCTTGAACTATTAATGATTCTGAATTCAGAGAGGTTTGTGCCTTGATAAACTACCAGCCTGAGTTTGCAAGTGTGTTGACTGCCCATGGTTTATTAAGAAAATACCTATAAAAAATCTTCAAAACAGATTCACTACCTTTTACTTAACATTTATTCTAGTATGCACTGTTCTCAGTTATTTGTTGATGTTTATCAGACATTTCCCTGTTTTCATGTGCAGGAGCTTCTATACTGTATTAACAGTATAGCAACTCGTTTTTTGGCTGCAAAATACTTCACGAACTATTTTAGATACGTGGAAAAATATTTCACCCTGAAGTTGGCCAAACACTGGTACAGGTTGCTCAAAAAAGCTATAGAATTACCATCGCTGGCGATATTCAACACTCGACAGGATGCGTCCCTGAGCAACTTGGTGTATTTGGACCTGCTCTGAGCAGGGATCAAACTGGATGACCTCCAGAGGTCCTTTCCAACCTGCATAATTGTATGGTTTTATTTTACAAATATAACCTGGGGGAGATAATTTATTTTAACTGAATAATTTAGCAAAAGAAAAATAGAAAAGACACAAGACGTGAAAGTTGCTAGTTTTAGGAACTGAGAGTTCCTGGTGTTGCTGTATGCAGGAGAAGCAGACAGTACATTTAGACAAGGTGATTTATTTCAGTTAGGGAAGAGCAGATATGTAAATTTTTCTTTCCATGAAAGAAAAAGGTAAACCAAAGTGCATTGTAGCAGTTTCTGGATCAGGAAGACAGCTCTGCCCTGTGCAAACTGAATGGTAGCTCCTCTTTCTGGTGACAACATATAGGGTGTAATTTCACAACCTCTGCCTCTAGAACATAAATACAAGTGATGGAACAGGGTGTTTCATTTTTCAGTAGTTCCATATACCTTGAGTGGAGTTTTACTTCTCTCACCAACAGTACCGCTTTATTTTCAGAATTCTTCCTTTAAGCTGTCAGCCCGAAATTCAAGCCTGGCCTAGTTGCTCCATCACTGCTAGCTGTATTACTGCATCTCCCATACTTCATTGGCCAGGAAAGAGCTAGAGGGTCCAGAAAGCCCCTGCATGGAGGGTATCATCTCCTGTTGGCTCAGAAAGATCTGTGCTGAATTAGCCGCAGCCATCATTTAGGTATTCCCAAATCAGATGGGTCCCCAAGATTTTTCTTAAAATGTCAATCAATTAATTAATTAATTAATTGATCAGCTACCATGGGCTGAGGGCAGGAGCAGACCAGCAGCTTCACATGGCCCTATGGGGCTGGATCTCCTGCTCAGGCCACCTGTGCATTTCCAGTGTCCCTCCACATGTGCTGTCCCAAAGTGGAGCTGGGAGGCCAGCACATAAAGGGGAGAGAGGAGTGCTTTTTGGGCGCATTTATCTGCTTTACACTTCACAGCCTTGATAGCATCCTCTCTGGAGACTTAGGGGCACCAGAACAAGAACGGGTGAAATCCCTTTCAATTTTTGCCTTTGTAATACAGGTAACAACCATTTAACTGCTCTTTGACTGTTACGATTTTGTAACTATGACTAAGAACAAGCTCTATCATCCAAACCTAAGCCTTCCTCTTGCCTGTAGGAGAGCACACTTGGCTGCCTTAGTCAGACCATCCCATCCATGTGAGATCCAAGTACAGTGCAGATAATTTGCTTGTAATCCTTAGTACAACAGCTTGTTTAATGTTCCACCAAACCAAGCACGGGATAGTCTCCCTTGCCAGATGTCACAGCAGAAAGGTTGACATTATGAGTAGACAAACATTGATGAGCTTCCAAAAAATCAAGTTAATTTGGTGCAGCTGATAAACAAACCTACTTCCTGAATTCCTACAGCGTTTATAGGGCCTTTTCTTCTTAGGAGCTAGCCTGGGGCATGGTGCACACTATCTCTGAATGTTCATTCACCGAAGTCTTTGCAGGATCAGGCCTGGGCTTTATGTGTCACCTGGAAGAAAACCGAATACTGATAGAGAAAGGTTGCTGGAAAAACAACTAGAAATGATCTCCAAGGGCAATCACAATTTAGGCAGTATTTGAGAAGAGGCCAGCATCAAACTCTCTGGAACTGGTTTTTAGGAGAACTCACCAAACATCCAGTCTTCGCTAAAATTCAGATTATGACAAAATCGCATGAATTACTATAACAGTAAGTGGAGGAAGAAAAAGATTTCTGTACGGTAAGACATTGCTTTGCATATGCTACTGACAGGACAAGGGGGAATGGCTCTAAACTAAAAGAGGGCAGATTTAGATGAGATATTAGAAAGAAATTCTTCACCATGAGGGTGGTGAGGCACTGGCACAGGCTGCCCAGAGAAGCTGTGGCTGCCCCCTCCCTGGCAGCGTTCAAGGCCAGGTTGGACGGGGCTCTGAGCAACCTGGTCTGGTGGAAGGTGTCCCTGCTCATGGCATGGGGGTTTGAACCAGATGATCTTTAAGGTCCCTTCCAACACTTACCGTTCGATGATTCTATGATTCTAAAATATCCATGTCACTGTATTTACTGTGTAAAACTGATGGGATAAAATGACACCATTATGGCTAAACCCTAAAACAGCATCCGAGGCAGCACACCTAGCAGGCACGTTACTCCCTGCCCCAAGAACATCCACAGACATTGCTCCGTACCCCCAGGTCCAGCGAGCTGCCCCGAGGCATGTCCCTGGGGGAGAAGATGGGTGCCCAGGTGCAGGGAGAGCCAGGGCTGCACACTGCCGTGGGGCAGAGGCAGCCTCTGAGCCCTACATTCCCAGTCAGCAACAGCAACTGTAAAAATGGGTCTCTGCACATCTCTGAGTTCATCATAAAGGAAGTTTTTCCTCTCTTCTGAAACTGCAGTGTTGGTCTGAAGCAAAGGAGTAGAATCTTGCTTTACAAAATGGGAGGCGATATAGAAAAATTTGTAGCAAGTGGTAACAAAGTTTTTTCATGCAATTGCTTCTTTGCTGTGTAGACTGAAATTTTAAGTGTCACAATTTGTAACAGCGTTCTGACTTCTGATTCGTGTTGCAAAGCATGTAATCAGATCTGCTATTTACTGGTGACTACGCGTGCTGAAGAATGCCTGATACCAGCTGGACGTAGCATCTGATTTCTGCAAAGTTGATGCTTCTTCAAGGTAAATGTTCTCTTTACAAGATAATGGCCAAGTATTACATTTCTGCTTACATTTTTGGACAAGAAGAATAATCTTTATCACAAATCTTGATCTACAGATCTGGAATTCCACATATCTTGCTAAAAACCAATGTAACTGCTAGCTGAATTATGGTACTAAACTATAATCCCTGCTTCAGAATAGATGGATTAAATTCAAGGGCAAGAGGTGCAAAACATTTGATCATTTCTTATTAGCAGATTAAAAAAATACATAACTCTGACCTTAGCACTGAAGGATCATCTCAGTTACCAGACTTAAATATCTGTATGTATACAAAAGTACATGTGGAATCACTTCAAACCAATATCAAAGTAAGGGAGCAGTCCAATATTAAACTTTTTAGTGTCATGAAGTTAACCAAATAGCATAAAACTCCAGAGACATCTGCTATAAACTCTATTTGTCTGTTGCTACAATGCTTCAGGGAAAGTAATGGCATGGCAGGGTGAGGAGAGTGCTCCCTTTTAAGCAAAGCACCCAAAAGCAATTTCTTCTCCTGTAGACATCAGAAGCCCTTGCAGATTTGGAATTCTGAGAAATAAAGAAGGCAATTTACACAGTCTCTTCTACACAGTTGCCTGTAGTCCCTGTGCACCACTCTTCATTTCACAGCTCTTCAGTGTGATCATACGCGGCATAATGTTTCCATCTGAATAATTTACAAGCTGAAAGCACTCAGGAAGGGTATGACAATATTTGCAAATATACAGATGCAAAGATGGTTTTCACTAGGCCATTGCAAGGTACTTTTTTGTTGAAGGTTATTCCCATAGGAAAGTACATCCTCCAATGAATAGCTACTTCAAATATAAATCAGTTTAGTGAAACACGAAGTGTATTTTTATGCTTTATTTGGATCTCCAAATCTGAGTTGCTAGTTGCTTAAATCTGAAGAACGCTGGAAAAAATAGCTGGCAAAAAGTGTACAAAAGAAGTTCAGGTCAATCAGTCAGCATTCACGACAACTACCATCAAAGGGCGATAGCGTCAGAGGGGAACACATTACCGTAGCCCAAACCATCAGCACAACACACTCTTACTGGAACAGTTAGCACCAACTGAGCTCTTTATTTTTAGTTGAAAGAGTTTTAAATACAAGGAGAAAAAAGACCGAATGGAATGTACATACTGATTAAGAGGACATTTTTTTTTTACATTTGTAAAGAATACTAATGCTCTGCTTAAGATGATTTCTCTGTAGACTTCATACTCACCATGGGTGGTGAGTATTACAGCCCTGTTAAACAAAACATCATTAGTACTGCTATCAGCTGTTATTTTGGAACAGAACATCTTTTTCTGGTTTTGTGTTTTTTTTAAACAAAGGGAGCATATTGTATGAAAAGGAAGATAACATATAGTTGAGTTTCTGTCACCCAAGCCGTCTCTCAGCTAAAGTCACACAGAAATGGAAAGACTTAAGAAATCATTTAAGGGTACAGCACGATTCTTTCCAATTATCTTTATAAGAGCTATGTAGCTGGATAAAAGGCATTTATTGAAGCTGTTGTCCAACTTTATGCACCAGCCTTTGAAAATATTGACAATACTTTTAATTTGTGTTCCCAACTCTCAGGAGCTTATTGAGACACATTGTATGAGATGTTTATCCTCTAGAGTGAAAGGAAAATGGAAAAAAACATTTATTCCATTAAAAGGCATGTTCCTTGTCATCGTACTTACCAGGAAAAACCTGAAAGCACAGTCCAGCTTGCTCAAGAAGGAAACAAATTTTCAGATTGAATAATTTGGAAGAAATTATTTTTGATCCAATATTATAATTTTTGGAAGTTAATTTGTGTTGTGGAACAGCTGACACCGTCAGTACCAGATTTATTTTTAGCTAATCCCATCATTCTTTGCAAAAAAAAATCATCCGAAATGAGTAAAGCACAAGAAAACTTTCTCTTCTTCCCCTCCCAGCAAACAAGATGCAAAAATGAGTCAGGTATGCAATGCTGCTACCATAAAATATAACGGGGAGAAGAAAACATTTGATCTCTGAGGCAATTTATTATAATCCTATCTGTCTGGTGCGTTTTACTTGCAGCTTATAGTCCACTCTGAAAAAAAGGTGTATCAATTTCTCTCTATCAATGCTGCACAGACTGGTATTAAAACCAAATGGAACAAAAACACAGAGAAAGCTTGTAAAAAATGCAGATTCTAAAATAATCTTCTGTATGCTTTCACTTCAAAACAAATGGTACTGATAATTTAACATGTGTATCATTTGTTCTGCTTTTCTCCAGCCATGTATAAACTTGTCATGATAAGCCATGAACATTATAATGGTATAGTTTAGAGGAAAGTGGAAAAACATTCTTGGCCATAAAATGCATATGGGGTGCTACATCTATACCTCTCATTGACTAACCTGTAAAAGTGCAACTGAAAAAGTACACGTTTCCTCTAGAACACTTTCAGGTTGTCGCATTTTCCATAATTCGTTGTCATTCCTCTGTAAGACCTGTTTTTCAATGCAAGAAAATTTTTGAGTGGCAAGACTAAACCCCCAAATAATCTCGATTCTTGGAAAGTCAGCTTTGCCTATTGAACTCCTCTGGGGAATGATACGCCTATTAATGAGACACACTCTCTTTTTTTAATTACTTTTGAAGGGTGAAGAGCATGTCAGCAGTCATGGGGCTACTCAACAGGGACACTGAACCTGTAAAAAGTCCACTAATTATAACTCACTCCTCTTGGCTGCTTTGCTGTGAGTCTGTGGTTTTCTGGAATTAAAATATCCATTCAAACTGTTGCATTTGTATGTGCGGATAGTGGGTTGCATATTTAGGTCTATTGAGGGGATGGTCTCAGATGTGGGATCTGGGAGCGCCTTTTCATGGCCGGGTCCGCCTTGCAGTCACATCCTGGCTCCATGCTGAAGCAAGTCCTGTTGTCTCCCAGCAACTTCTGGGCAAAGGCACCACAGCACCTCACCACAAGTCCCTGACTTTGATGATGGGAGACCCAGACCTCAGAGCACTCTTCTTCACCATGGCAGGCCTTCAGGAAATGAAGTCCATTTAAAAAGTTACTTACAACTCGTGATTGTAGGTTACAACCATGGGCCGGGTATCACCCTGTACATCTGCTGGACTAATAATGGCAGATTTAAAACACAGCCTGCCAGCTTCCCTCCTTTTCAACTTCTAACAGGAGTCATATTTTGGAACACAAAGGTGCCACTGCAAGACATGGGACAGAGAAGAGAAGAGAAGAGAAGAGGAGAGGAGAGGAGAGGAGAGGAGAGGAGAGGA
>Ga0065711_1048222_pt1 | contig 11921 bp, 8 predicted proteins | sample Hoacrofraction12_FD_59098 | JGI IMG/M metagenome (GOLD analysis project Ga0065711, IMG submission 59098) | Hoatzin crop microbial communities from Cojedes, Venezuela - Epithelial fraction 12 v2 (version 2) | ecosystem: Host-associated > Birds > Digestive system > Esophagus > Crop | place... | reverse complement strand
CTTCCCTGCGGGGCCGGCTGCTGCCCCGCTCAGGCTGCATGGCCGGGCCGCGCCCTTCTCCCGCGCCGCCCGTGGCCGGGCCTGCCTGCGCCGCGCCGGTCCCCGCCTACTCCCGGAAAGAGGCCGCCCGCCGAGGGCGAGAGAGGGAAATGGCGGCGCCAGTGGCCTCAGGAGCTCCCCCTGCCTGCGGCGCGGCGGCCCGGCCTCCCCGATGGCGAGGAGCCGCCGTCTGTCCCGCTCCGCCTGCGGCGAGCCCCTGGCGGGCGCCTGGGGAGCGTTTGGCCGAGTACCCTCTGCAGATCTCGGCGAGCAAGGAGTGGAGAACAAATACCTTTTCACATGTACTTCAAACAAACAAAAATGCATTTAATGTTTAGAAAGCAACACACTTAGCTAAAGCTATATGAACAGTAGAATTGTTTATGTTGGAAAAGACCTCATTGAGTCCAACCATAAACCTACCACTGCAAAGTCCACCACTAAACCATGTCCCTAAGCGCCACATCTACACATCTCTTAAATACCTGCAGGGATGGGGACTCCACCACTGTCCTGGGCAGCCTGTTCCAATACTTTACAACTCTTTCAGTGCAGAAATTTTTCCTAATATCCAATCTAAACCTCCCCTGACGCAACTTGAGGCCATTTACTCTCATCCTATTGCTAGTTACCTGGAAGAAGAGACCAACACCCACCTCACTACAGCCTCCTTTCAGGTAGTTGTAGGGAGTGATAAGGTCCCCCCTCAGCCTCCTCTTCTCCAGACTTAACATCCTCAGCTGCTCCTCATAAGACTTGTTCTCTAGACCCCTCACCAGCCTCGTTGCCCTTCTCTGGACATGCTCCAGCAACTAAATGTCCTTCTTGTAGTGAGGGGCCCAAAGCTGAACACAGTACTCCAGGTGCAGCCTCACCAGTGCCGAGTACAGGGGCACGATCCCCTCCCCACTCCTGCTGGCCACACTATTCCTGATACAAGCCAGGATGCCATTGGCCTTCTTAGTCACCTGGGCACACTGCTGGCTCATGCTCAGCCGGCTGTTGACCAGCACCCCAAGATCCTTTTCCAGTGGGCTACTCTTCCCCAAGCCTGTAGAGTTGCATGGGGTTGTTGTGACCCAGGTGCAGAACCCAAAGTTAGCTTTCTGGAGCAAATGAGGGAAATAGCAGCCAAGCCCCGGGTGACAGGGCATTGCACACAGGCCTGCGCTACGTGAAGCGCATGAGGTGACTGCAGCCTCTTGAGGAGCCTCTTGCTCTGAGGAGACAGAGCAGGGACACTGAGCAGCTTTGTGCCGTAGAGCTAGGCTGGTTTGGCCTTCTCTGCTTGAACTAGGCGGGCACCCATGCTGTCCGCAGGGAAGTTCACTGGTTCCCTGACAGCAGGTTTGTCCGATCGCTCTTAAGCATGCAGGCTGTCATTTGACAACACCCATTGAAACATTTATCTGGTTTTGAAGGGTTTGTAAACCTGGTAGTCCTTACAGCAAAGTGTGACCAGACCTCCCATACTGTGAAACCATGGGCTGTAGTGTCTCTGCACTGTGGTAAGAGCTGCTTAGTTCTAGGGCATAGCGTGCAGCGGATCAGTAAATTAGCTTAGCATGACTCCAGCGCAACCCAAGGAAATAAATCAAGTAACAGGGAGCAGCCCTGGCAAGCACGTTGCCAAGATATCTAAACGATTCCTTGTGCAGCCAGCACAGGTCTGGCAGACTCAGTGCTGAGCTAGAGCTAATAAAACCCATCGAATTCAAGCTGTGACTGCATCTGTGGTGCAATTAATCTGTGACACGAACAATCTGCCTACAGATAACTGTAAGCTGACTATATGTACAAATTTAACAACTCACATTAATTAATACAGCTAGATTGAAAAAATATCACTAATATTTGGCAACAAATAGAAAATATCATTACAACTCACAAGCATGAAGTTCATGCATCAATAATTATGAGACAGATAGCAAAGTCATACTACACATGTGCATTTTGATTTTGTAATTTAATTTTGATCTCCCTATTATTATCATCTCTTATGATAGATAATTAACATAAATTATGTTACCATAGCACACAGAAGTCCCACTCACAGGCACTATTGCCTTGAGTGATACACAAATAGAGAACAAAAGGCAACACTGCAAAGTGTTAGCACAGACCTATGAGACAAAAGATGATAGGGCATGAAGAGGAGAATGAGATCTTTGCATACTAGCAGTTTAGCTACCATCAGTTTTTATAGGCATCACAGCCCATTAAGGAGGGAAGGCTTTGCATGATGACAATGACAATGATTTTTATTTAGAAATTAATTATGGTTTCTATACCACATTACCAGTGTTCCTTCCACCCATGTCATTTCAAACCAAGAACAGTTGTGTCAGAACAACAATTTCTGCTCCTCCTGTTACTCTGAAGTCTGCAATCCTCATGGGGCAGCTTTAGCAGTCTTTCCTCCCAAATCCTTGTGTTAGGGAGGGTAAGCGACCTATGAGGGGAACACACTTGTTACCTTTGGCAAAAGACAAAAGATTACAGGCCACAGCATCTAGGTAATACCTAGTCTCCCCTCTTCTCAGAAAAATGTAATCTTCTGGCAAAAAACAAGGCAGGAAGTTCAAACAAGCTCCTATAATCATCCTAAGCAGCTGCCCAACCCCAGGTGTTAGGCAAAGAAGTTAGTAGAGGTTTGTCTGTTTACCTGATATTCATAACTGGTGCCTTTTTAAGACCATCTCTAGCCTGTGCTGAGATGTTGCAACTTGTAAAAAACTCACATGTTTCAGGTATACTAGCTGTCAAGTTCTGGAGTGCAGGAGCACTGTTGGTTGTGTTAGAGTTTAGCTGTCTGCTTCCAAGGTCACCTACTCTGCTGATAAGACCTGTTGTGAAGAAAGCTAGAAGCAAGGGCCTCCCTCTCCTTTCACTTGGGAACTGCTTTTAAGCTGAGGCTGTACTGCTGGGCCTCACCTGTGCTACATCGCAGCTGGGCAGCAGCTACATCTACACCTGGTCTCCTGCTTCCTTGGTCTTGACTCAGATCTGCTGGCTGGGCTTCCTGGCTTGGTCTCAGACCTGCCTCATCACTACAGACTTGCTGTGCGATCACTGGACTATGTCTGATGGTGATCACTGTCTCTGGGCCTGATCATGAACCAAACATGCTGCTCCACATCCTGCTGCTTCTTGGTGAGGTTTCTGCTCCCCCTGCCTTGGTATCGTGCTCCACCTGTGGCTCACCTTGCCTCGCAGAGCAGCTGGCCCTTGCTGCCTCCTAATATTGCCACTCTAAACCCACCACCACACTGCCACACTTAAAAATTTAATCACACAGAGCTGTTGACGTGCGGCACAACAGTGCTGCCTGTCCACTGAAAGAAACATAAGCCGTGTGAGGTAGCAGAGACACACAGCTTCATCTCTCACACCTCAGCTGTCACAGCCATGCAACTGCTCCACAAACCTTTGTTTCACATTAAATGAATTCCTACACTTCAAGGCTGTGTAAAGATTTGTAAAGCCAGCGTGCCCAGTCATCAGGACAGCTCTGACCTGGGGGAAGCCTTTGCAGAATGCAGAACCAGGATGAAATTTCTGTCCTGGCATGGGGCTCGTTAGGACTGCTGTGGCACTTTAGCTATTCTTGGCTGCTAGACTGGCTCTGGAGGCTGTAGAGAGCCAAGCGTACAGATGGTCAACATGCATACGTTGTTATCATTATTACTAGGCTGCAAGGCCTATACATGAACTAGAATCCTGTTGAGTTAGGTTCAATATACGTTGTGTATAAATGGAATACAGATGCACAAACATCTCAATATAAGACAGGAGACGACAGACACACACAGATGGAGGAGAACATTTTGGGTAGTATGATAGACAGTGGTCTCAATACAACAGGAAACTTACCATTATCAAATTTCATCACAATGAGAGATAATCGTTAGAGAGGGTTTGAAGAAGAAAGATGAGACACTTCTGTGGATATTTAGGAGACCTGGGACAAAAGTGAAGGAAACAATGAAAGCAAACAAGAGGACAATGAAAGAAAATAAGATGCTTTTCTGAAAATTCAGCAAGTGACTATAAAATACTGATGTATTCAACTGATGAGAGACAGGACACAACTACTTGGTACAAAAGATAGATGATGACATGTGGGAAAGGATAGGCTGTGAAAGCTTGCAATTAAGAAAAGACACTTGCCAAGACCAAAGAAAATAATGTTCTGAGAGTTAGCATGAAAGGTGAAAACACAAATAAGTGGTGTGGATGGATAGGGAGGATCATATAGTAGTGATCTGATGCTGAGAGAATCCAAAAGTCTTAGAGTTGGACTTTAATAGGTGATTTATGTGATAATATTAGCTGAACCTGCATCTGCTTTGAAAAAAAGGGATCATCTTATGGGTTGTATGCTGGCTAGATGCTTAATAAACAAACTTAATAATTTATCTTTCATTCCTGGCTTAAAAAAACTAACTACTATTTGACTATTACAAGATTACACAGTCTAGCAAGATTAGGCATCAAGCAAGTGATTAGCAGCATCTGATGTGATGGAATGACTCAAAAACTAGCAGGTATCTTTTAAAGAACCAAATTGCCTAATTCAGGCATGCATTCACTGGGGCAAGAAAACAGTAGTGAACAATGTAGGAGGGGATGGACATCAGAGGCGTGTATGCATTAATAGAGTGACAGTGGTGCCATTTCCACTTTTTGCTGCTTATGCAAGTATTAAATAGTTTTTGTTGTACTGTTTGTCACTGTGGTTATCCATTGTCGCTTCCTCTTCAGTTTGCTCCTTTCTATCCTCAGCCCTACCAATCGCTCACCCAAACTGCCCTTCTGTGCCTCACCCAACCAGTCTCCTCTGTCTCCAGATCTCCCAACAGAGAAAAGTCTTTCCTACCTAACTTATTTTTTCAAAACTGTCTTCTTGGCCTTGCCTGCTTCCGTAACTCAAAGATTCCCCCTCAACTGCCCCAAGCACTTCTAACACCTGATTGTTTCCCGCTGACACCATGCCAGCATGGTTCCTAACTCCCCATGCATCCTCAGTTTCCTCTTACTCTCTTTCTGTTGTTGGTGACTTCTCTAAATTTTCCAGAGACAGTTTCTGAAATCTTGACATGTTGTCTGCATAGTACTGTAGGAAACAACACAGCAACTCACTATCTTATTGCACTGCAAAACTTCAAATGCCTGTCTTTAAGAATATGTAGAGTGTATCCTAAGGTATTCAAAATATAAGAGCTGGTGTGATTGACTGTCTCAAGAAACAATAGTTGTTTTGACTGCATTTAGAAATGTCATAAAATGCCAGAGTAGATTGTCCTAGAATGTACATTTGTGTGTTTTAGTTACGTTCACAATGGTAGAAATCAAAATGCAAAAAGAAGGCACAAATAATTTGATAGCATGTTTTACAAGTGTTTTATGGTAACTCTAATGGAAGTCTGTGCTGTTTAATGAGCTGCTTTCTTTTTCTGTGTTTTCCTTTCATCTTTACAGCTGTCTCCAAAAGAATATTTTCAAGTACAGAAAGCAATATGCAACAGTGCTAAAACCCTGATGACAATACACCAAGAACAAGAATGGAAGTAAATTTATTCAGCAATTCTACTGTTGTAAACAGTTCATCCATCAACCATAAGCAGTTAGAAGGGCATAGCCTCTGGGAAGTCATTACTATTGCCACTGTAACTGCAATTGTAAGCTTAATAACCATAGTGGGAAATATTCTTGTAATGATATCCTTCAAGGTTAACAGTCAGCTCAAAACTGTCAACAATTATTACTTGCTCAGCCTTGCCTGTGCAGATCTCATCATCGGAATATTTTCTATGAACCTTTACACGTCCTATATACTCATAGGCCATTGGTCTCTTGGAAGCCTTGCCTGTGACCTGTGGCTAGCACTGGACTATGTAGCTAGCAATGCCTCAGTGATGAACCTCCTAGTCATCAGTTTTGACAGATACTTTTCCATCACAAGGCCTTTAACTTACAGGGCCAAACGGACGCCCAGAAGAGCTGGCATCATGATTGGTCTGGCTTGGCTAATTTCCTTCGTGCTATGGGCACCTGTAATCTTGTGCTGGCAGTATTTTGTGGGTGAACGAACAGTACCACCTGAAGAGTGCCAGATACAGTTTTTATATGAGCCCATTATCACCTTTGGTACCGCAATTGCTGCTTTTTACATTCCAGTGTCTGTGATGACCATTCTGTATTGCCGCATCTATAAAGAGACGGAGAAACGTACCAAGGATCTTGCTGAACTGCAGGGTTCAGAGTCTGTGGCAGAGTTTCAGATGATAAAGCCTCAGAAAGCTCTCCTGAAGTCTTGCTTCAGTTGCAAGCAACAAAACTTAGTCAAAAGAGAGAGGTGTCAGGCTTCCTGGTCTTCATCTAGTCGAAGCACGTCAGCTACGGTGAAAGCCTCTCAGGCAGGAAGTACTTGTAACGACTGGGCTAAGGCTGACCAGTTAACCACCTGCAGCAGCTATGCATCTTCAGAAGAGGAGGACAAACTTGCCGCTGATTCAGTTTTCCAAGTAACTTACAAAAGTCCGTCTAAAGGTAAGGCAGAAGAGTTTAATGAGAGTACAGATGTTGTTGTCAAAGACCAACCTGAAGAAAATGATTTTGAGAACCAGAAATACTTTTTGTCACCTGCCAAAGGCCATGTAGAAAAGAGTAAAAAATGCATGGCCTATAAATTCCGGTTGGTGGTTAAGGCTGATGGTATGCAGGAAGCCAACAATGGTTGCCGCAAAGTAAAAATAAGTCCTTGTTCTGCTGCTCTGCCAAAGGATCCTTCCATCAAAAGCATGGATCCAAATATAAATAACCAAATCACCAAAAGGAAACGGATGGTTCTTATAAAGGAACGCAAAGCAGCACAGACTTTAAGTGCCATTCTCTTGGCTTTTATCATCACATGGACTCCCTACAATATCATGGTTTTGATCTCCACATTCTGCTCTGACTGCATTCCCCTGACACTGTGGCACCTTGGATATTGGCTATGCTATGTGAACAGCACTGTTAACCCCATTTGTTATGCCCTCTGTAACAAAACTTTCAGGAAAACTTTTAAGATGCTACTTTTCTGCCAGTGGAAAAAGAAAAAAGTGGAAGAGAAACTATACTGGCAGGGCAATACCAGACTGCCGTAATTGCTCTTATATAAGGGGTAAGGGGCGAAATAGATATTGACGTAACCTAGTAAATTGACTGTAATTCTGTCATTTCAAAGCTGTTGCTTTATATGTCTAGGGGTTAAAAAAAATCTACAGAAAAGTAAAATTTTGCATGAAACTAGTGTGCCTGGGATAAAGAAGTCAGTGGCTGCTGTGAGCAACACAGGGTGTTTTTGATTATGCAGTAGATCTGCATTAACGTTATTCTGTTTGGGGTTTTCTGTCCTTTCTTTCAGCCTGAGAATATGTAGAGTAAAGGATAAACTACTAGAAATTAGGGTGGGGTGGTCATCCAGTCATCAGGTCAGGTCATCCAGTCTATCTCTCTGTAGTGCAAACTGTTTCTTCCTATAGTTCCTTATTAGTGTATTGTCTATTTAGATTTCAATGTACCAAGCAATGGAGCTCGTACTACTTCTGTTTTGAGACTTTACCATCTGCTGTTGGAATGAAACAAAGACTGTTTAAAGGGGGAAATACTGTCATCCCCAATATTAAATGGTTAGGGAGATTCATAATACTCCAAATGAACACACATATTATAGGAGAATGTAATACTGAGAAAATTTCCATTTTAAGGATGACTTTTTTGGAGGGCTCATAGTGGAGGAGATAGATGGTGTATTTTGTATATGAAGAAGCCAGTCCCAATCTCAATTCCATCCTGCAAGCCACTGTCATCTGTAAAAAATGGTGATGGTTAGCAGATACCTCTGAATTTCTCCATTTCCCAATGCCTCTAAAGGAAATTGTAAAATTTTATGCAATGGTGACAGTGGTACGAATCAGAACTGACTGTAAAGCATAGTGGGCATAGTGTATCTACTTTACAACACAAGGAAAGTCTTTTTTGCAATAATCTCCTTTACTGATGGAACAGTGCAGAACAAGAGAAAAATATATGTTGATGCCCTATGCATTTATGTATATGTTATGAAATTATTATAAACAGTGACATATTTGGCATCTCCGAAAGAAGAAAGATTTTTTTAAATAATTTTTTAATATTTCTATAAAACTATTAAGAACACTTTGCACTTTCATAGCACTTTTTACCTTTAAATAGCTTTACAAACACTACTCAACATCAGGTGTTTGGAAACATAAGTTATCTCCAGTTGCTATCTTTTGGTCCAGCAGAACCACATCTGCTACGGTACTGGGAGCTGGAGTCAACCTCTCTGGCATCTGTGGCTTCTGGGACTGGGCTGTACTGGCCTAGTTACAATGAGCTGCGACTCTGGCTGTTAGCTGAGGTTTGCTGGGGCTTTGGGTTTGTGGTGAGGATGCTTCTATGGCAGGGTTGAACTGCATGTGGCTGTCTGACTTCTGGGTTAGATTGGCAGGAGCTCTGCAGCATTAACCGGGTGAGTGCATAAGCGAGGGGCTGCCACCCCTCCAGAAGGTGGCTGGAACGGAGCTGGTGACCTGGCTCCTTGTGGTGGGAAAAAACATGAAGCCTCAGGAAAGGCCATGAGCAAATAAAGTTAATGGTGACAAGAATCATAAGGAATGAAGTCCTAAAGTAATGAAGTGTTTACGAATAAATGAGAAAGATCTGCATAGACACAAAGTTCAGATTCGGTTCTAGCCTTTCTATCAAAATTTGGGGTGAGATGCTCTGGAATATTAACTTGGGCCAGTCTTCATATTATATCTACTATACACTTTAGTGGGACATTGCAGGGGTTACATGACCCAGTTGCACATTTCAGGGTTTGTATTAGTCATCCTGAATGTACCATTGCTCTCAGTGAAAATGTTCTTATAATTTATTAAATTATCATACCATCAAAATGTTTCCCTACAGATAAATAATTCCTCCATGTCAACAACTACAGTACAAGTAATTAATATTTTTTATCCCCGATCTCCAGAGGGGAAAATTGTGTCAGTGAAAGATTAGCAGTGTAGTAATGTAAAAATATGTTCTCTAAATTCAAATGATTGATTTTGTAACACACCGTACTGTGCCTATTTTTTTCTGTACATTAGCATACGATTGCTTATTCAAGGAAAGTATGGGTCTTTATAAAGACCCTTTCATCAACTTTCCTCTGGCACTATCCAGAGCTTTTCCTGTGTACAGTAACTGTGTACAAGTTAGTTATTACAGTGGGTTTATTTTATGTTACATTGGATCAGACATTCCATAAACTGTGTTTGATTTTTAGCAAATGAATGTGCCCCTCTGTGGCACAAGCTGTAGTTAAAGGCAAAATTTGTGAGGTAGTAACAGTTCCTGCTACCTGCAGTGTTGTTGCTAAAGTAAAGCGTTGGCTTCTACTGAAATTAAATGGGATTTTTTTTTGTTGGTGTTGGCTTTTGTTGAACAAGAGTGTTCTGTAAATGTTTATGAACTCTGTGCTCAGTAAATGTATTATAATACACGTTGATGGATGCAACAATGTTGGTTCAATGTAATTGTGAAATATGTACTCCAACTATGCTGCTAGCATTTCACCATGTGAGAGATTACGTGGCCAAATATGGGTACATTGTAAATACCTAGAACTATATAAAGACGTGTGTGTTGCTTTATTGTTATGTAGGGTGTTTATTCTTAAAAAAATCAAAACCACAAAAAGAAAAACATGATCCTCATCAGAGTATCAGTTAGTCCTTAATTATATTTTGTTTTTACACTTTGTACCTTTAAAAAGTGTTGTGGGACTTTTACAGCGTGGAACGATCTTGTCATCTGTATTTCTGTCCTTTTAATGAACCTTTTGCTGATCCTATAATTGATTATGGTGATGGTCATGGACTGGTGAAAAGATATTTTTTTGTAAAATTGCATTCTATTTATACATCATTACATACACATACATATATACAGATGCATAAATATACATCCCTAACTAAGCTTTTCAGAGACCCAGCACACTTCAATATTTTTGAATACTGAATTTTCCCACAAACTGCAGGTATTTTTGTCTCTCCCTTTTCATACGTACTAGCCTCCCTATATATTACAGATACCCATAAATTATCAAGTAACATTCATTTTCTGTAAATATAATTTATATTTGTAGATAAATACTTGGAAGAGTTCCCAGAATTTTTAAATGGGTATAGAACACCTAGTTACAGTTGTGCATTTTCTGTGACTACTTAAGCATGGAGTGAAGAGCTTTGCAAAGGACAGAAAATCAAGACAGAACATAAATGCAGGGGTTTTCTTTGTAGAAAATCCTGTTGAACTGAGGAAGGATGAAATCAAAAAGGGCTATAGAGAAAATACTGTTAGAACCTGTAAAATATGATAGAGTATGTTTTGCCATGAATTATATAATTCAATTGCTAATCATGCTTATCCTACTCACAATGAAATGGTGGAGTTCAAGATCCTTATGGCAGTGAGGAGGGCACACAGCAAGCTCACTACCCTGGAATTCAAGAAACCAAAATTTCTCCTCTTCAGGTACCTGCTTGGTAGAGTACCATGGGATAAAGCCCTGGAGGGAAGAGGGGGCCAAGAAAGCTGGTTAATATTCAAGGATCACCTCCTCCAAGATCACAAGTGATGCATCCCAACAAAGAGGAAGTCAGGCAAAAACACCAGGAGGCCTGCATGGATCAACAAGCTCTTGGACAAACTCAAGCACAAAAAGGAAGCCTACAGAGGGTGGAAGCAAGGACGGGTAGCCTGGGAGGAATACAGAGAAATTGTCCAAGCAGCCAGGGATCACATTAAGAAAGCTAAAGCCCCGATAGAATTAAATCTGGCTAGAGATGTCAAGGCCAACAAGAAAAGCTTCTATAGGTATGTCAGTGATAAAAGGAAGGCTAGGGAAAATGCGGGCCCTCTCCAGAAGGAAGTGGGAGACCAGGTTACCCAGGATATGGAGAACGCTGAGGTACTCAACAACATTTCTGCCAGTCTTCACCAGGAAGTGCTCCAGCCACACCACCCAAGTTGCAGATGGCAAAGGCAGGGAAAGGAGAATGAAGAACTGCCTACTGTAGGAGATCAGGTTTGAGACCATCTAAGGAACCTGAAGGTGTACAAGTCGATGGGACCTGATGAAGTGCACCCACAGCTCCTGAGGGAACTGGTGCATGGAGTTGCTAAGCCACTATCCATCATATATGAGAGGTCATGGCAGTCCGGTGAAGTTCCCAGCGATTAGAAAAGGGGAACCACAACCCCCATTTTTAAAAAGGGTAAAAAGGAAGACCCAGAGAACTATAGGCCAGTCACCTCTCTCCACCGTGCCCGGCAAGATCATGGAGCAGATCCTCCTGGAAACAGTGCACAGGGATTTAAGGTGATGATTGGTGACAGTCAACACGGCTTCACTAAGGGCAAATCGTGCCTCACAAATTTGGTGGCCTTTTACAACAGGGTTACTGCACTGCTGGATAAGGAAAGAGCAACTGATGACATCTACCTGGACTTGAGCAAAGTGTTTGACATTGTCCCACATGACACCCTTGTCTCTAAATTGGAGAGACATGGATTTGATGGATGGACTACTCGGTGGGTAAGGAATTGGCTGGATGGTCACACTCAAAGAGTTGCAGTCAGTGGCTCGATGTCCAAGGGGAGACCAGTGACGAGTGGTGCTCCTCAGGTGTCAGTATTGGGACCGGCACAGTTTAACATCTTTGTCAGTGAAATGGACAGCAGGATCGAGTGCACCCTCACCAAGTTTGCCGATGACACCAAGCTGTGTGGTCCAGTCAACACGCTGGCTGGATGGG
>Ga0065711_1008931_pt1 | contig 11921 bp, 10 predicted proteins | sample Hoacrofraction12_FD_59098 | JGI IMG/M metagenome (GOLD analysis project Ga0065711, IMG submission 59098) | Hoatzin crop microbial communities from Cojedes, Venezuela - Epithelial fraction 12 v2 (version 2) | ecosystem: Host-associated > Birds > Digestive system > Esophagus > Crop | place... | reverse complement strand
CTTCTGTTTGCTGCAGCACTTGTCCGACGCGAGGTGAACCAGCTCGGCTGGCCAGCCTCGCGCAGGCGTTTCACCTCCTGCCCGTTCCATGCATCGCCTTGAAGACAAGCGACAGAGTCTGTGCGGGGGGCAAACAGGACGGTGGTGCTGGGGGGGTGGGCTTCTCTCTCTCTATCAGAGATGGAGTGTCACGTCTGCCCAGCCGCTGCTGCGGCTGCACACTGGAACTGTCGGTTCTGGCATGCGAAAGTGACCACACGCAAGTGCACGCGCTCAGAGTTCACGCTCCATGCTGTTAAAACTGGCTTCTAGGCTGCGCTGCGTGTGCTGTTGCTGGGGGCGGGAGGAGGCTCGAACCTGAAGCTGAGTCACTGTATATGCCCAAGTGTAGTACTTCATTTTACAGAGGCTCAGACTGTTGGTTGCAACAAAGCCCGAATCAGAGTCCCAAGGTTTTAATCAGACACCGTGCAGTATTCTACATTCTACATCTGACCGCGGCGCAGTGCCCGGCTGCTCTGGTGCTTCCTGGCCACCAGCGCTAGCACGCTCTCCTCTGTCATTTGACTTCTAAAATCAAGTGCTGCTAATTCAGGAACAGCATTACTGAAAGCTTCCATCCATGCTGTTACGTGTTATCATATTTAGAGCAATATACTAAAGCCTTCATTTAGACTCTCACCTCCACGCTTAAGAGAAATCCATTGTGAGCCTTGAAAAAACTCTGACCTGTTTTCACTAACAGAAATCAGTTATCTCAGAGAAAAGTCATGTCCATTTAACTTCAAACAGTGAGCACGGAACACCAGGCCACTCCGACCTGCTCGTACTAGGCACTATCACTATATTTCCGTAGAAGCCATTAAGTTTTTAATGAAGAAATTTTTATGTGGTGTAGGAGTCTCAGTGCCTTTCTGCTGTAGGGAAATCATTCTCACATTTCATGCAAGAANGAAAGGCACAGAAAAGCAATCAGGTATGCAGCATCCCAGAGCTCCTGGCATAGCCCATCTCCCTTCCGTGTTGTCCCGTCACATACGGAAATTACCCTATTTCAGCCATCGCTCTAAAGCATCTATTTTTGTTTACACCACAATATGGCCTTTAAAAAAAGTAGCATGGGTAGGCAGGTAGAAGAGTCCCGGTTTGTGTGGTAAAATGCATTATCAGCAAATAAAAAAGAGCTCTTGGCATACCCACCGAGACAGCTCTCTTTTGATACAGACCTTGCGCAGGACGCAAGGACAGCTAATCAGCAGCCTGTCTGCCCAGCAAGGCTCAGATTCGCTAAGGCGCTTCCTGCAGGTCAGAGCTAAGCAGGACTATAAACAGGTGACTTGGCCAGTGACTGGGATTAGCAGGAGGACAGCCTTCATCGATCACGTTTTTCCAGTTTTGCTGATACAGAAGTCTCTTATCTTTTCCTCTTTTCAGAAATCATTACTAAAGTGCAGGTCATGGTTGAAAAACAGCAAATGGCCATGCCCAGGTGCCACCGCAGCTGCGGGAGGGTGCAGCAGTCCCCACACTATAAGNAGTTACACTGGAATTGTTATCTTCTACACGAACATCCCGACTCCTCCTCCTACACTGCGGCAAGAACAGATGACATTTCTACCAAGCCATGAACAGCATCACAGCAATCTCTAGAACTGTGACCTGACACAAAACCTGAAGGACACCAAAGCCAGTGTGAGCCAGATTAAAAGCAAAGCCCCCATAGAAGCCTAGGTTAGTTCTTCAAGCACTGCTGAACTCCTCGCTAAAGGATGCGATGGATGCAGAGAGTTCGTTCAAAGGAAGACTAAAGCCGTCTGTGGAAGGGAAACCCGTTAGCAGGGGCATTTCTCTAATAATGCATGTGGTTCAGAGTCCCCTGGGCCAAAACTGTTCTGTGGCAGGGAGATGACAAAGTGAGGTAATGTAGATGCTTGCTCTGTCCCTACTCCTACACAGAGCACTTGTTTACAGCGCAAGCAAAACCTCCCTGGCCTGAGCCTGCATGGTGCTGCTACGGGTTCTGAGAAAAATCCACAGGCAAGAGCCAAACGCATGCAAACAAAGCATACACAGCTAAAATCAGCTGCTAACAGAACAAGCCCTCTACTCAGTATTATGCAGAGTTGTAAAAGTTCTTGCGAGGTAAAACACAAGTCTGCTATGGTGGAAGGGAGATGAGGAGGAAGGTGAGAGGAAGACAGAGCAGGGGAAAAAAAACGAGAAGAAACAGAAATCGAGTAGCTAGCAGACAATAAGCCACAGGTACTTCTGAAGATACCTACTTACTTTCCAAACCTCAGTATGCCTGATACATATGTCTGCCAGTGAGCAGAATAGAACATGAACAGTCCCACAAAACAACAGAAAAACAACCAGTCAGGATTTGTTCCTAGTCGGATTGCTATGCAGGATCCAAGGACAACAAAAACTGAAAAGCAGAAATGAACATGTTAGTCACATACCCTCTTTGCTCGCAGCTGAGAGAAATAAAAGAAAAAACAGAAACACAAGACATTTTACATCACTGTAACAAATCAATGATATGACTGAGACTTTACTGAGTAGCTAACCTCAGGGACAGTCCTGGCTGGAGAGACCAAAACACAGGACTCCTTCCAAGCGAGGGCCCGGCCTCCTAGCCTGCAGCGGTCCTTCCCCCTTCTGCCGGCCTCGTCACCTCGTGTTCTCTGCAACACTGACAGCTTCAACTGAAGGGCCCAGCTCACCGGGACTGCCAGCTGCACTTCTCTGGGAAGTGAGGCACAAAGAACGTGCCAACTCCCAAGGCAAATATTTCAGCCATTAAGCTTTACAGAAGTACAGGCATTGCCACCAACGGCAGCTCAGTTACAGAAAGTAAAACTGAGCACGGCTTACTTTTTCAGGACTTCACATCAACTTTTTTAAAACTCCTTCTTCCAAGGAACATAAATTATCCTTCTCCTAAGAGCCAGGCTGGATGCCCTTTTACCAAACTGGTATTCTGGCACCTCACTCCTAAAGTGGAATCCTTAGTTTCCCACGCCAGCATCAGTATTTTAGGTCCTTAAAATCCTTTACTAGGCATCGCCTGTACCCTACCAGAAAACAAAGGCTATGTATAGTAAAGAGCCTCTAAGCACAGTTTTATGGAATTCTTTGTTCACCATCTAGCTCAAAGAACACTGTACGTGAAGATGCATAGTAAGTAAGAGCAGAACGCGTGTCACCCAACATCTGCCAAAGGTACTTCTGAAATATCCTCCCTGATACTGGTCAGGGACAGCCTTGGCTGCAGTGATCAGAAGATGGTGAAGTTCTCCTAAAAGAAGGACCCTACTCTGAGCAGGGGGTTGGACTAGATGATCTCCAGGAGTCCTTTCCAAATCTTTTCAACAAATCTGTGATTAACCAGCTCCTCTTGAAAACAGGTAACTTTTTTAAAACTAGAATGGGTAACAGTAGGTTAAGACTACCTGTGGAAATAGAGTCGCAACCATGATCAAAGAGTTCTCCTAGAGGAGAACTACTGTTTGTTCTTCTGGCTTGCTTCCCATCAATGGCATCCAGAGACTGGTAGATAAAAAGTCCTAATGCACCCAGGATGTATGCCCAAAAAGGTGCCTGAAAGAGAGTCACATAAAAGGTCACTAGGCAGTTCCCAATTTCTTGGCTGATAATGTATTTCATTAAGTAAAATACAGTTCAGCACAAAACTATACTACATTGTGCTATTTGTTACTTAGCTAACGGATAAACCAAATTACTTGGACTAGGCTCTACATGAATTGTAGTAACTACTATAATAAACTCCAGACACACCAGTGAAACACAGGTCCCTTCTATTCATCTCAAAAAAGACAGACACAAAAAACCTTAACCTCTCTTCTGCATCAACCGATTCATTTGTCCACCTTAAAACTACAGTATTTCTATAATTATTTGTATTCTTTGTGCTGAAAAAAGTTATGAAAATAAAATTAATATTTAAAAAAGAAAGTAGTAGCAAGGCAGTTACTAAAGTTCTCAGCAGTTTATGTGACACTTAGACGATTTGCTCAGATTTACAACATACAGACATAAAAACCCATTACATTTTACTAAAGACAGGCTTCAGCTTTTAGGGAAAAGAGATTTTTTCCAACATACAAAAATTGACTAGACAGGCACTTCAGACAAGGGTTTGAAGACATGAAGTCATTCACTAAATATGAAGGAGCAACTATCAGCATTTCAAAACAAGCTGTGAATCAGTTATGCTAACACCAGTGTTAGGTTGAAAGGAACCGTCCTACAGCAGTACCTTCCAAAAGCAGTCAGCATGTCTTTGCCTAAGCATTAGTTTTTACTAAAAATTGTTTATAACACCTTTCGAACCAAGTACAGGTACCATTTTTGCCTCAAGCAGTTTCCAGCGACAGCCTTAACATTAAGCAGCACTGTTCACCGAAAGAGGATCAAAGTCGGTGTAACTGCTGGAAATGCAGCGTGCAGGTTAAACAAGCGACCAGCCACCGGCGGTCACAGAGCTGACCCGCTCCCAGGCAAGGGACAGCTGCTGTGGCTCTACACCTCTGCAATTCCTCTCCTGGAGCACAAACAGACCAGCATGATTACATATATTTCCTAAGTCCAGTAAAGACCATTAAGCAGATTTAGACAACGGCTCAAATCCCACTGAGCTTTGTCCGCACTCAGATAAACCCAGTCTCGCTGCTGGGGAAAGAAGAAACATGACAGTTGCCCACCAGTTCATAGGCAGGAGCGGAAGGCAGCACTAAGAGTGCGGATGAGGTGAGCTGCTCCTCCAGACATTCTGTTTTCCCATCATCATTACACTTGCTGACAAGTCAGAAAAAAAGTTATGTCTCCAGTTAGACTGATCACAAAACACATCCCTCCCCAGAACCAGCCCGCTTAAGGGAGGTACAGGTCTGAACAGCTTTTTTGCTGTTAAATTCAAGACATCCTCATGTATTCAAGGCTGACTGATACACTGTCATCGCTTGGTTTTGTGCTTTTAATATCAAAAGAATATTGTCAGCAAATTTATAATTTTCCTGCTACCCAGTATTTGGATAATTTCATTAATAAAACATTCCACCAATTAAAATCAAATGGTTTGCTGCTTCGCCCAGCTTTGAAGCAAAAGATGATCAAAGGATTAGGGATTCCAGCTACAGGTGAGAAGCCTGGATTTGTATGTACACAGAAATTTAGAAAACTCAGAAAATTCTTCAAAACTGGCAAGGCCGTCTTTCCCCTTAATCCAAGGAAACTAAGAAAAACTGTAATCACAGATCATGTTGGAAGTCTTGAGCAGGTGAAAGAGGATGAGTAGATATTCTCATCCCAATGGACTTTTAACATACCGGTACCTGATAACCCCCCAGAATGACACTACAGAAATTCAGGTCAAGTGACGACAGGAATATGTTTGATGTTAACCAGTGGAATTAGTTGAGTTATTTATGTTTCTTCTCCCTTGTTAGTCCAGTTAAACCAAGGAATTTTGTGTTGGGGGATGGGGTTAAACCATGGAGTGAGTTCTTCGCCATCTTCTGAAGCAGTTCTCTCCTCTGACGAAGGGGGAAGGACAGAGCCAGGAGGAGCTACTGCCACGCTGGGTTCACGGACCACCGAGAGTGAGCGACGTGGAGAAACAGAGAGCTCAGGGGCCTCTCCTGGCACAAGCTTGCTTGGTCAGATGTTCTGCAGGGAGGCAGCAGCTACCTGCCGTCCCGTTGTCGCTCTCCGCCTTTCCAAAACAGAGGGCTGTCAGCCACTGCTCTGGTATTTCAGGACATAAAAGCACAGTTAGGACCCTGCTGAAGCTACAATCATTCTACCTGTGATATAATCCACATACTAAAGCTACCACAGGACCTATACTGGCTTTTTCAGAGTAACTTTGTTGTATGGAGAGTAACAGATATTCTCGAACAAGGCAGCTCCTGACACAGACCTATGAATGAAGCATTATGAGCAGCAAGGCTAGGAGAAACCACTGGTTTCACAGCAGTCCTTTAAAGGAGTATTTTAAAGGCATTTCTCATTTTATCACCGACATTCCTGTGAAATGCCACCAAGGTAATCTGCAGTGTTTTACGAGACATCATTACTGTGACATACTTCTAGATATGAAAAGACAGTGTGAGATCTATTGAAACTTGTCACGTTAATCCCTGGATTTTGGCAAGTAAACCACGCTGTAGCTGGCAATTCTGTCTGGGACACCACTGGTTATCTGGTTGCATTAGGCTCCCCTCCTTTTGCAACCATCTGCCTATAACTGAAACAGATTTTAGTTTGAAGTCATCATGTTCTCCATATCACAGACAAAAAGTAGCCTGTATCCAGTGCTAAATACACTAGCCAAATTCCTCACCCACTCTGCTTTCACCCCCCCCAGTGTGGGGTGCATAACCAATTAAGTCAAATGTCAGAGCGTGGGCAGTTTCTTATTTAACTGGACCATTTCCATAATTGAAACACCAGTCAGGAGCAGAAACCTGTTATGGCACCTTTTCTTTTTTTTTTAATCATTAGCTGCGGTGCTGTATGCTTGGTATTACTACAATCTCTTGAAATGCAAGGTGCATGAAATACAGCCTCAATTCTAACCAACACAGAAGGTTTGCATGCTGGTTACTGTGATCAGTTTATGAAAGTCTCCATAACCCACAGAACATGATGCAAGAATTCTTGTTCAAGGTAACATCGCCTACATCTACCTTACCTCAAAACAACTGTAACACATTGAATGTAAAAATAAACAAATAAATTAGCTTCAACTCAAACTTCTCTTATTCGGTCTTTTTGACACAGCAATGGCTTTTGTTGAGTTGCGAGTTATAGTACAGGTATAACGCGTTAGCTCCTGCTGGGACAAATCCAAGCAACAGTTCCTCCAGGCGCTGTCAAAGAGCAGAGCGTTTTAGTTTCAATCTGGAAAGAGGGGGAGAGCTTTCATCCTCTTCCCAGTAAGGATGATCTGTATCCATTAACACCTGTAGCGGATGCATCGGCATCCCCGCAGTTGCGGAGAAGGGAAGAAGATCCTGGTAAGAACACGGGAACAGGTGTCTGAGAGCGCTCAGAAACACAATCTGGAGCAGTTCATCCCTAGGCTGTCGGTTCAAATTTACCCCAAGGCGGTAATAATCAAAGGTCACTTATGATCACCACGCATTTAGCAGATTAAATGAATGCTCTAATGTTTTCATCGGTAAAATACAGTTTTCCAAATCACTGAAGGTGCACAGAGCTTTCCGAAGTTCCTAGCAACCACGGATTCTCTCCGCTATCTGCCCTCTCAACACAGCTACAGCTGCCGTCTCCTCTGCCTTCTCACACGCCTGGCTCTCCATCGAGGGATGTCCCCTGCCGGCTTCCCACGCTGGACCCGAGTAGTTTGCAAATTAGAGAAGTGGGAGCATTTGAGAATGCTGACATGGCTGACAGACTCAGCAGAAAGGTCAGGGGGCTCCCAATAATCATCAGCTTTTCACTGATGAGGTGTTTATTATCTCTGCCCAAAGTTATATCCTGTCCAAGCGAAATGTATTATTTGGCCAGAGCTAGGTGCTATTCTCATGGAACTAGCAGAGAACACGAACCCGGGGGAAGGGATGCTTCTCTGCTTCAATTAAAGAGGATGTCTGAAAGATGATACAGCCCCAGAGTCTTGTCACACACAGATTTGGTGCAGCAGGTCTGGTTATCTACTGAACCAGAGGGTGTCAAAACAAAACCATGTGCATATAGTGTTTGACAGGTATGTGTGGCATGCCTCTTCTTCAGGAGAAAGCGTAGGTTGAACAGCAGTCCTCGTTCTTCTGCTCCTGTGATTCCACCCCACAGAAGAGCACGGACAGCTGCAAAAGACTACATATGCCACGGAGATCCCTTACCTCTTCTTTCAAGCAAAGCGCTCAAGCCTGGAGAGTTCAACAGCCCGAGGTTTTGCAACATTTAAAGGTTCAGCCCCCCTTAATTACTCATCACATTCAGTCATAATCTCGCTTCCTCAATCCACAGCTACTAATTTTGCCCTAGTTTACATGGCCCCTCTCTGGAACAGACCCAGAATAGAAAAAGACAATTTTACTGGACTCCCTTCCTCTTCCCCCCCAAGATGGATCACGTCCCTCACTTCTGTTCAGCGCAAAGCACTGTGTACAGTTGTACTAATCGCAGGAGGAGGGAACGGGCTGTTTAAACCTGCATTACAGCAGCGGGAGAGGGCAGAAAGGAGAGAAATAAAATAATGAAATTGTCACACTATGGCCCAAGTGCATTTCAGGCACACCAGGGATGTCTCGCACTCCTTTAGCATCCTCCTCTCCCCAAGAAGCTCTCCCTGAAAGAACTCCTGTACTTCTGCGCCAGGGTTCCCGAACCTTCGCTGTCTTACTCTGTGCCAAGTAACTCTTTCTCCCCATTTAGTACCGAGTGCTCTGTTCTTCACTAGGGGGTATGGGCTGGATTCCTGGCCCCACTCAGTGCTTCACACTTCTCTACCAGGTCAAGGGCTTCATGTTCCTTCCTTCGCTCCCCCACACCCCCAGTTCATACCAGCTGCTCTAGTTCACCTCCTTTTCTGCTTCCTTACTCTCTCTCCCACAAAGCTCTGTTGTGCCCTTGCTGTTTACATAATGCCATGCCTGTCAGTATCTTCCCCTCATTTCTCCCTCTGACAGGAAAAAAGACAATTCATCTTTCAGTTTAAAGCCTATTTTTTCTTTTGTTCGAGGGGGTTTGCTGCGTTTTTTTGAAGGAAGTTTTTTAAAAAAGAGGAGGAGAGAAGCAGCAGAGAGAACACCTTGGCAATGTTCCTCTCCCTCCAAACAGTTAATAGTAGAGCTAGCTGGAGTAACCTAGACCCTCCCCTGCTTTTTGGTCTCCCTAGATGTATGGCTTTCTAAATAGCACATTTCAGCAAGGCACAGCACCCTTTCCTTAAACAATTCTACAGAGCTAGCCACCACAAGCCTCCCCTCCCTCTGCTCTCTGCATGGGAACCCTTGAGCCCCTGCCCCCTTTCACCACCACTGCCCAAACTGCAAATCCATAATCCATGTTTTACTCTTCCTGTCTTCCTCTATTCCCAGTAACCTCCACGAAACTACAGACAACAGAAACAATCACTTTAAAAAAACCTAAATAAATGAGACATGATGGAACCTTAGAAGCTGAGAGCAAACTGGACAAGTCTTTATCACTGGATAAAGTCTACTTTGATCAGTTTCAGGGGCTCTTTGCTTAGAAGCTGTGTAACTACTACAAGATATTTTTTTTTAATAAATTCAATATAAAGTGATAATTTCTATTAGTATGATCTTCCGGCCTAGCATTCTAGCTTCCCATGGTATTTCAGAGACCTGTGGCTGAGCTTGAAGGATTACTGAAGCCAGGCCCCTCCAAGAGCAACCATGAAAGCAGCAGGATCAGTTTCCCTTCTCCCTTTTAAAAACATAGAGAATTATGGTCAGCCATTGTTTTTCCTAGTGCTGATGTGAGGAAAAAACATCAGTTTTCCCCAGAATGGGAAGGGGCACGAGAGATTCCCCTACAAAACCTAATTAAATAACTGTAGCTACTTCAGAGAAGTTAGCTGGCAGTAGAGCAAAACAGTTCACCATCAAATGGTGGGATAAAATGGAAAACCTCACCCAAGAAGTGCTCCTTTTACACGCTAATGCAGAAAATACACAGTGCTCATACTTGAAGTCAGCAAAACTTTTCACTCCTAAATATTTTATACTTAGTGTCAAAAAAAAAAAAAAAAGAAAAAAGAAAAAAACCCAGCCTGCAGAGTCACAGTGAAGAAGATATTTCAGCCCTCTACAAAACATGAAATGTGCAGGTAGTGTCCTCCCCACCACCACACCTGGTGTACCAGTCCCGTGTATTATTTCTACAGATTACTGTCCTAAGTTACACTGGGTGGGAAACTGGACAAACACTCTGTAAAAATCCATGCAGATGGATCCGAGTTGCAACAGCACTTGAGGGGTGCAGTCTGCTAATGGCTTAGCTACAAATAGGAAGGCTTATGTTGAAATGTGCATTTACAGGAGACACTGATACAACCTGTGTTCCTACTAGACAAGACAACATTTCTGAAGCAGACCATATTCTATAATGCCTAAACATATTGTGCTAGTCAGTAACAAACTGGCTTTTAGTGGCTACAGATGCTGAAGAAGATAAAAAGAGTAGTGTGTAAGGAAATAATGGCTTCACAGTAAGAGAACAAGGGCGCATTGTACGGTTTTGGACATTATACTGCATGTCGGGGAGGTATTATTAAACTGCAGAATTCACTGCAGTAGGACATAATGGAAGCTGCAAGTACAAACAGGTTCAAAACAGGTCATTCAGAAGGCAAAACCATGAAATGGAATGTGTCTGTGGGGAAATGGGTCCATCAGTTGCTGTCCTAGCAAGCAACCCGAGTAGAATCCTTCACCGAAAAACCCCTGAACCACAGTCTTTTGGCAGCTGGAAGGCTATACTGGGGAAAGACCTCTTCTCTAAGCATCCGCTAGCAGCTGCTCTCCGAAGGATTGGAGCTACCAGTCTTACTTCTTTCGGATGGTTTGTACAAACATCAAGACTTCAGTGTTTTCAATAAAGAACTAAGAGAAATGGCCCGCTTAGGACTGGTTACAGAAAAAAACCCAACAACCACACAAACCAATGCATAGAAACCCCCCACCTAAAACCAAAACCTGCTTGTTGTTTCATCTGTCTTCTATTCAGTGCTCCTACACTTCCACCAACAGAATATAACAAGTTGTTGCTAGGCCATCAGGTAATCAAGACTTGTTCATGAATGGAAGCGAATGCTCAGCATTGCAGAGAGGTGATGTCGAAGCGCACTATGCTCGTAGTTCCGTCAGATCTGTAACAAGGAAGTTTAGTCCAAACTATAGGTTCTTATAAAATTCAGCTTCCACAATTAAGAAAAACCCCATAAAGTTCCTAAAATGCAACCTAAGTTCTCCTGGAAGGTAAAATTCCCTGGATGTTTGCAACACAACCTTTTTCTTTCTGTACAGTCCTCAAGGAAAAATAACTTAAAATTAACTTTCTGCCTTTTTCTTTTTTTCTGAATAGCAAAGAGAAAAAGCTAAGATGAACATCCAGACACAGAGTTGGCAAAAGACGGATATCTACATCACAAAGCTAAGCTAAAGGTAGCAGTTCCACAAGCATTTTAATTACGAAAGTGCCACCAGCAGACAATCTGCGGTTTCCAACCATTCGCTCTCATCTCTGTCCTCCCGTCTCCTACGCCACTGAGTGCCTCTGCCTGGCGATGCAAACTGGGGGAGCGATTGGGGTGAGACCAAAGCAAAGCTAAGCTGATGTGGATCAGCTTCCCGATGTGTCTCCCACCAACACCTCTGCTAACAGAGCAAAGCAGCTGCAGGGGCAAAAGGGTGCTTCCGTCAACGAGAACATTCACCAAAGTGTATCTATGTTATTAAGAAACCCCAATCAACCGGCACCTCTGATGGATCTAAGCCCATCAGAAGGCAAGAAAAACAACAGCCACCCTTCTAGGCATTTTACCTACAGGAAGCAATTTCCCGCTGGTATTTCCCACCCTAACCACCACGAAGACTTTGGGAAACTTGGTAACCGGCCGGGAAGCTCCGACAGAGCTCCACGAAGCGATGCCGCCGTGGCCTCAGCCATGCCCCGTGGCCAGCCCTGCTGGGCTGAGACGTTCGTAGGTCCACGGCCCCTCCGTTACAGCCTTCCCCTCGAGCAGGGAGCCGACGCGGCTCACCCCTCCTTCCCAGCGGGGGCACACGCGTGGGACGTAAGAAGGCTCCTGGGGGAGGCCAGGCTCGGCCTGGGCCAAGCACCCGGTCCCCACGGGGCCCTCTGGCCAGCGGAGGCTGGGGAGGGGAGCGGAGCCCGCCGAG
>Ga0065711_1008932_pt1 | contig 11922 bp, 5 predicted proteins | sample Hoacrofraction12_FD_59098 | JGI IMG/M metagenome (GOLD analysis project Ga0065711, IMG submission 59098) | Hoatzin crop microbial communities from Cojedes, Venezuela - Epithelial fraction 12 v2 (version 2) | ecosystem: Host-associated > Birds > Digestive system > Esophagus > Crop | place... | reverse complement strand
AGGAAGTTCCAGCTGAACATGAGGAAGAACTTCTTCCCTCTGAGGGTGACAGAGCACTGGAACAGGCTGCCCAGGGAGGCTGTGGAGTCTCCTTCTCTGGAGATATTCAAACCCCACCTGGACGTGGTCCTGTGCAGCCTGCTCTGGATGACCCTGGTTCAGCAGGGGGGTTGGGCTAGATGACCCACAGAGGTCCCTGCCAACCCCGACCATTCTGTGATTCTGTCTATCCAGCTCCAGGATCTAAAGCTGTAAATGTAAATTGTGCTGAAGAAGCAATTGTATTTATACTCTGTGATGCTCAAAGAGATTTGTAAGCAGTAATCTGTAAGAGCGTGAGTCCGTTACACTATCACGTAAAACAACTTAAATTAAATTTTGCTTTTCCTACCAGATATTTATAGTAACTGCTATTCTGCAACAAGTCCTCACTAAAAATAAAAAAAGTCTCCTTCTTCCTTTCAGTTTATGTAAATGTACATGCCCAGACCATGCTCTCTGGCTATGTTTTATTTATAAGTCAACTGCTCATAAAGGACTTTTTGAATTCACTTTCACCAATAACTGTGCAACCTTCAGAGTATAAAAATCATGAAACCTGAAAAGACATTCAGTGTCAAGCTCGTCCTGTTACGGCAACATGAATGAAGCCCAATTTTACAAATTCAGCATTACAAATAACTATCAGACAATATTGATATTTTCAAAACTACACAGGTACTTGAGCTACTGACTCAACAGTGTTGCAAGTACTTTAGTATATTTTACCAAATCAGCAGTTAAAGCATGCTAAGAAAATGTGAAAATTCTTTGTCATTAAACTCGATGATTATACAATCAGATGCTTTTCAATGTCCATACATCTAGGTGTACGGGTCTCCGGAAAAGACATTCTCAGTCTGCCTCTGCCCACAGCAGCTGACTTTTCTTTCCTTCCATTAAAAGACCAGTCCTGGGAAAATGGATCTGTCTTTTCACCTCAAGGTTCTTGGTTTTGGCAAAACAGTGCCATTCCCCACGACTCGCCTGGCTCCCCACAGTGATCAAAATCATCATTTCATTACGGCAGCTGCTGGGATGATACCTAGTAAGTAGATTGTTTTCCTCCTTTTTTTTTTTTTTAACTTGTTGCCTTAATAGTTCTCTCTCATCTCACCAACTAGCAAGTTATTTATCACAAATGCACAAACAGTACGTCTGATGTTTGTCATAATATTCATACTAGCAGCATTACATTTTAGGAAATACTGGGTCAATAAGAGTTCCTAACTCACAGTGTTACATCTGTGTTCATTAAACTGTTATGAAGATGGAATTTCATTTAAGAAATTCATTTATTCACTACTGCTCTTTTAACATTCTCTTAGGAATGATGTTAAGAGATATTAATTTCAAAATCCTTTGGTTTCATTTAGGATTGCCAAATGAACAAGTGAATCAAGAACTATGTTGCAGTATACATGAGGATGCAAATGTTAAAGGAATATCGCAAAGTGTCAAAAGACAGGGTAGAAGAGTTATTCATTTCATTGTTACAAAATACACAGAAGTTCCATACAAATTTTTGGAACTATGAAAAGTATTCACAAAGCTTACTTGTGCAGCACTCTTATCCAATACCTAAAGGTTCTACCGTAAAACCTGCTCCATAACTGCTCTGTAGCGTAGATGATCAGTCTGTTCTTCCATGACAGATTTCAAATCAGTTAAGAATAAGAGCATTCTGTTTCACAGTGACTATTCATTTACATAAATAAGATAAATGCTAAAGAATGTCCAAATACAAATTTGAGTGAACACATTTCACTCTATCATGAATTTTTAAGTGCATTTCAAATTGTGAAGCTGCTATTCTAAAAAGCAAAATAATAGTACCATGCTCAAAACAGAGTTGTAGGCAACCACCCATATTCTTAAAAGCAATTTCTATATGGTTACATGGTATGCTTTTCAGAAAAGCCTATCCATAATAGATACACATGTCTACAAAACTTCAGTGTTTTTTCAATAAATGTTACCATTTATACAGATAAATTGTCCAGTTATTCTGATAATTCCTAACACATTGCCTTGCTTCATGCTCCGGAATAACCGAGTTCTAAAGCAAAATGCACATGCACCCTGAGGAGTTAGAACTAGGAGCAAAGCATGCCTGTGATCGACCTCAACATGTCCAGGCACAAGCATCCACCTTCAACCAGTTAGTAGCTGCACCTTCTTGGTTTTGGTTTTCATGGTTGTTTCTTGGGGGGGTTTGTTCAGGTCTTTTTTAAAGCAGGACCTCTGAAGCCTCTGTTAGAATAACTATGCAAATGTTTTCCCTAGAGACCTTGGAAACAACTACCAACTTCCACACACAGCATCTCATTCCTGTTCAGAAAACCGGCTCAGTTGACAAGGCCTGTCTGCCTTGCCCGGCAGTCGGGGAATCGTGCTATCAAGCCTCCTGAATACGTTCTGCTGTGACCTATGCTAGAATGCCCTGCTACTTCTGCATGCTGCACGCAGAACGAGGCATTGACCTTGCCACTGCACAGAATAAAGGCTAAATATAGCAGGATTTCTAAGTATTCCAATGTTCTTTCATCAGTTAACCGTTAACTCATGACAACAGGCAAGTTTTGTCCTGAGGCACAGGATTTTCTCTCGTTGTCCTCTCATTCCAGGTTAGGCGAAAAACTGGTAAATAGTCAAGCTGACATTCCGCTGACTTCTTTAGGTAGTCGGTTAGTTACTTTAGGGGGGAAGGTAAAATGCACTCAGGACAAGAGATGCAGCGAACAGTTTTAATTTCACAAGTCAGATCTCACTATTCACTATCTGGGCTTTTGTTTTGGCAAGTCTACTCACTATATATGGTGTTGGAGCATTTTAATTACAAGCGTATCAATGTTTGGGATGTTGCCCCTGTAGAGCTAAATGGTGACACAAAAAACCTGCAAAAAAGATCCTGTACTCTGCCCTAAAACTGCTAATGGAGAGCAGAGAGAAGGAGGGAGAGGGAGGAGCTGAGGAATCCTCCTCAGCAGAGCCACAGGCGGAGATGGCCAGAAGATCTCTGCATATGTTGAATCAAATGCACTGACACAGTATTCACAGAGCACCGTAGTGCTACCATACAATGACAGCTGTTGCTAAAAGGAGATAAATATAAACATCCCCCTCCACCTCCCCCAACTTTATTAGATTTATAAGAATCTCAATCTCTGCTTTAAGCGATTTCTAATTTTTTTCTCCTCTGTTGGTAAGGTCTGGGGACAGGGAAATCAAACTGTCCTCCTCTATTCCCCTATCACTGTTGCAGAAAATGCCCTGAATGCTGCGAACAGTCAGCTGAAGCAGTCAAGTTTTAAAGTGCTGGCCAGCTTCGTAGATAGTTGTTCTTTCCTATGCAGCTATCAGGAGAACTCTAAGAAAAAGATACCTCCTTCGCCATTTTGCAATGCTTAATTCCCCTAAGCAAACAGCTCTTCTTTGAGGCCCAATTCTACCACATTTTTCCCTTCACAAGTATCCATGAAACAGCACTACGATGGAGTGCTTCCCCATTGCTCAGCCCTCTCCAACATGTGCAAGGGCCTCTCCCCACAGCTGTTCTCAGAGTCGTGGGCAGGACTTCTCACACTTACCTGGATTTCTCTTTCCGTTTTGGGACTCTGCATTTGTTTTGTTCGTTTACCATACAAAACTAAACTCTTCTGTCATACTTAAGCATTAATAAAAAGTTATTTTGGATGAAGACTATAGTAGCAACAGGTAATTTCCTGCTTCTTTCATGAAGATACTCGTTAGTGCCTTTCTCCCACTTGCCAGATGCTTCAGAGTACATCAATATTTATTGCAGTCGCAGGAGTGCTCCAGCACAGTACACCTGAGCCACCTTTCTTTAACTAGTTCAGGTATTTATAGCAGCATGGCATGGCATTAGACTCAAAGGTTAACTGTCCAAGTACCTCTGCTTCTTTGGTGAGTTTTGCAGCCTGCAATACAGTCATAGGTCTTGTGCCAGCTTAAGTACAAATGCCTCATATTGCCCTAAACAGCCTACGCTACAAAGAGCAGGATCTAAACTGTGTGGATCTTGGCCTGAAACTCTCCCTACTTGTTCTGAAGATTGTCTTTCACTGTAAACACTTGAACAAAAGTGCTGCAAGGAAACAAAAATTATACTGCCTTAGAATATGAAAATCCTGCAAAAAGAATCCCCTCAGTAAATGTGCTGCATATTCAGTACTGATCTCTCAAAATTCCCATTTCCTGTGATTCAGGATTACAGCTGAAATTTTGTATTATTTTAGCCAACATTTTAGTGTCAGTATGGAACACTTCAAGTACCAGATAAGAGGCAGATCACAGGTTACTTTACAATGACAATTTATGAAGACCTATTAATCAAAAGGTATAATGAGGATATTAATAAAGAGAATATTGTTATCATCAAATGTAATAAGAATTCTAATACACAAAGATCAATGGTTTTTTCCACATAAAAAGCTTTCAGCAAGAATTTTGCTCACAATTTGGAGCTAAGGGTAGAGAGTTTTTTTACTAGAATAATAGTAAATGTAAGTTGCTCTTGGAAATGAAATAAAGAATTTTTTTTATTATGAAGCATAGAAAACAAGCATCCATGCAGTGCACTAGAATCTTTAATCATATTCACCTTTGTACCACATTGTTGGCATACTGCTTTGCCTCTTAACTATAAATAACTAGGATTTGGAGAATACATCACAAAACAAAGCAGTCTCTTACTATGGGATTCATCAGAATTAAGAGTTGTGTCTTACACACACGCGTGCAGAATTAAAACTTCTAGAGCAAAATCTATGGCAAGGACAGGAACAGCACTTCCACCTGATTTGGCAGTAACATCCTGTGTTAAGTTGCTGGTAACTACAATGATGCTGAATACAGGATATAAAAAATGCCACCTTTCCTGCAGGTACCATAGCTTATAATAATAATACACAAGTGTTAATAATAATACACAAGGGTTATATTCCCTACTCATTTTCAATGCTGCTAAGAGGGTTTCTTTAAAAATACATCCATATTTTGCAGTGAAATGTGAACTTACAATTCTTCTCTTACTACTGAACAGCTTAAAAGTTTGTGTGAAAGAAAGCAACATCAATGTTTCCTATATCTAGCAGATAAATGGCTTTATTAGTTTAACAAAGAACATGACATTTCTACTGTGCTTCAATACAACCCGGTAGCCAAGTTTCAGCCATGAACATCAATATTTGTGTATAAACTACTTCAAATTCTCATCTCCTCAAATCAAATGTTATTGGAGGAATATAACTAGTCACTACTTGACTAACAAAACAGCAAAATGCCCAAACCATACAGCTATGGACCATCTTGATTCACACTAAAAATATTTCACTGTTCAACACTGAAATACCTGATTCAAGAGCAAGCAACCCCTGTTATACCACATACCTTATATAATCTCTCTCCAGTTCAAGAAGCAATAAGCTGCAATAGGTGAACAGTCTGAAAAGACTACACACAATTTTTGTCGTCTCCCAGAAAAGTACTGCAGCTTCCTTAGGTATATTCCTGTTGAAATTTTCATAGACATACTCTGACAGAAAGCAGTAATATTGATTGTATACATGTCAAGGACACCTCATGCCAAACCCAGACTTCTAATTTATTAAAGGCATCATTTTCCTCAGGCATCGTTTTCATCACAAAATTCTGGGAACAGTCACCTCAGCCTGCTCAGGTGCACTTATCTATAATTCACCACTCAGAATTTCAGCTGACTGAACATTTACAGTGAAAACCACCAAGCTTACCATCGTCTTCTTACATGCAAGACAACAGACAGAAGTGGAGGGCACCATATCATGTGCAATTTTGGTCAAACAGAGGCAGCCAGAGGCTGGAAAAGCAGGACATTTAACTACACAGTTCCTGAAACCCAGCAGAGTTCCCTTCCTCAATCCATAATTTAGAACGCACAGCAACTACTCGGTTACTTGGAATAAACAAGGAAGTAAAACTGCTTTTAGTTTCGAAACAACAGATGAAAAACATCGTTTCCAATACGGTCTGAACAAAATAGTCAAAATGTAAGATTCTTCTTCCAAGAAAGTCTCTTGAGAGTAATTCCTAATCACCACATTGCTGAGTTTGTCCTTTGTAAAAATTAGCAACTATGCAAGCTGGAAAACTTTAAAGTTTTCCAGCACTTTTCTTATTCCCTACAAAACCACAAAGTAAAAATGACAACAGCTTGGAAACCAAAGCCATACGGTCAGGCAGATATATAATTTGACCATTTTTCCTTTGAAGTCTTTTCAGATACAATGCCTTAGACTAGAACTAGACAGCTGGTGTGACTTTAAAAAAGTCTTTCCGAAGGCCTGTACTTGAAGTGGATTTCTGCAGATCTTAGCAATACAACTGCCCTGTCCCTACTGATCTCATGTATGAAAATCTGACCTCTAAACAGCAGACAGTCCCCTTTTCTATGACAAGAAGAAATATCCATGCCTAGATCTATGCTCGTTCCTACCCAGCTAGGCCAAACGCTACCCCAAGTCGTATTCATACCTGTTTGAGACCTTGGATTATTTTAAAGATACATGATGCTCTGAAATTTAAAGCAGATTACTTGCATGTGGCCTATTATGGATTTTGTAAATGAGTCTAACTTCCATTTTACAGGTCATTAAAAGTGCACATGGAAATAAAGCAGTCTCAGACAGCCATCATTAGGTTATTTCGTAATGCAGGACAGCTCCCATTCATCAAGGATTCAAACACTACCTTTCCTTGATCTTTCTCAAAACATCATATTTCAGAATTAATGCCACTACACTCTACACTAGCCAGAGCTTTGAAATTCAGATATGCAAAGCCATGGTTCAAAAGTCTGAATGCCCACTCAGATGTGATCTAATTCATGGGTCACTTCCAGAACTCTTACCATGGAAACGGATGTTTTGATCTAGCGACTGATGTGGGTTTACACATATTAAAAACCCAGATCCTATAGCAGTGGAAAAATGACAGATCAAACACTGGATTATTTCTGTTTGAAACAGGCCGTATCTCAGATCGCTATGCAAATGTCACCCACTGCTCTTACGTGGCAATATATGAAACGGCTGCGCTAGCGCAACAGACGGCCCAACCTACCCCTTGCCTTGCTGGCAGCCTGCGTAACCCACAGCCCTCATGCCAGTCTCCGACCTGCTGCCCAAGAAGTCTTTTCTTGTTCTCTGGCGCACACCGTGCTGGATGCAAGGGTCTGTTCACCCAGCCAGAACACAACGCTATAACTTTTTATAACCCAAACTAGAACCACCTCTGGTTCTAACACACACCAGCAGCACACTCAGAGCTAGGTCAGGGATGTCTGTGCCATGCTTCAGTGCCCACCGCCCGTTTCACTTTAGTCTTCTCTTCTAGGGCTTGGCTGTTAAGATTGGTGATAATTTCACCAATTCCATTCACCATCGCCTCACTTTTTTGTCCAAACACTTTATAGTTAACCAAGTATTATCTTTGCCTGCAAGTCATCTCACACTTCTTGCTAGGAGGTTTCCAGATGTTAGCTTAACACTCTTACAGTTCACAGCTGTTTCAGGTTTTGTTTTATTCTCTGTTACAAAATCTCCAACTCTTTTTCTAATTCCCTTCAGCTTTTTTTGAATTGCAGGAACATCTCCAATATTTCCATGAGAAAAGCTCATTCAGAATCTGCATTGTGTTGGACTGAAAAATACAACAGCCCCAGTAAAATATTTTGCTTTCTGTGTAAAGAAGCTAGAGATTATGAACTACAAATTAGGAGTGAGTGCTACCTTATACAACCGGGCCAGTATTTCCACTATTTGAAATGTACATAGCTGCCTCCATTTAGGCAACAAGATCACTGCAGTGTTAAAAAACAAACCCATTACTACTACTGAACATAAGATTTAAAATTAAATCCACCTGTCTTTCTTTGCATACCTATATTTTTTAGACAACTCTTTCAAACGCAGTATTTCCCAAATGTGGCTAATTTTGTTAACAGTCCTCTAAGCATCCTATGTCCTTCAGAAGAGCTGTTGTTCATGTTTTGTATGGAAGAAAACAGTTTGGGGATCCAGTCTTTCCTTTATAGGTTCTGTCTTCCTCCTCCTCCTTGTGCAAGCATTGAAATAAAATAACTTCCAGGTTTTTACGTTGTTGGAAATGGTAACATGGTCTATTTTCCATTGGTTATCCTCTCACCCCCCTTTTTTTTAACATTCACTTTAATAAAATTTCTTTTCAATTTGGTTCCCAGAAGCTCCTAAGATTTTTAAGCATTTCAATAATTTCATCTTCCAAGAGTATTATTGCTGCCTATGAAGATCCCACTGTTTTGGGGTTTTCTTGCCAGAAGATGGGGGGAAAGAGAAGAGTAACTGTGTTCGCACCCACTTTGAAATGTTACTTTTCAGAGCCCAGATACAGTAACAACATCATACACACAAAATTATTAGCATTATCAGTGTTACAGAAGATATTCTGAGTGAAAGATTAAATTTTTACTCAGTCTAAACATGGACCTCTAATCATACACATCTGAATTGAAGAAAAAAAAAAATGTATTTATCCTGGGACACCAGAAGTCAAACTGCAAGCAAGAAACAAGTTTCAAGGACAGCTGACACCATACTAATTTGCACTGAGTAGGGCACACAAAACCAAGTTCATGTGACACTAAGGAAGATCCATTTTACCCTTCTCAGACATACTTTTTTGATACAATTAACCCATAGCTAAAAAATTTCTTCTAAGTGTTCTAGCCTAGCACTCTCAGTGCTTTATTTAGGCGACTTGGTCATTTAGAATTCTTTTCTTAGAATAACTGAAATAAAGTTGTCAGCTTTTCAGGTGATGTCAAGGTGGCATTTGTCAGTTGCTGATTCAGGTTTATAGAAAGGTCAAATTGTTGAGTAAGTGTTTCTGTAGACTGAAATTTCTATATTTTACCTCCTCCCAAAGAATTAGAGCAAAACTCTGAGTACACTGACCAGAAGGATGAGTACGAACAGCAAACTCAAGCAGTAAATTGCAAAATATTCCCAGCTGAAAAATAGCTCCAAGTGAACGAACTCTCACGTAATAACTTCAAGCAATATCATGTCTTTCGATGATAAACACAGCTGTATGTAAAGGTCTAGGCCTATTAGATCCTCTTATTTGACAGATAAACCTTTCTGGAAAAGCAAACTCTTTCTCCTCTCCCTAGTGAGCCACTGGCACCTTGGACCTAACACTTGTACAGAAGAGTTATTTTGAATAAATATTGGGCAATACCACTGCCTATTAAAAGGAACATTTATTACTAGATGATGTTTTGTCCCAGGAAGCCTACAGACTATTAACCCCCCTGCAATCACAATGCTGATGGTACTCAGAAATCCACAGTCGGCTCCATAGTCTTAATAGACTGTATCTGGGAATAGAATTTTGTCTTCAGCCAAAAAAAAAAAAACACCAAAAAACCCAAACTCCAAACAATTTCTCCTATATTAATTACACCTACTGCAGAGAAGATCATGCTAATGGTGGACCTTTTTGCACAAACTGGGCTCCTTTTATCCACTGTAAAATAACAGCCAAACAGAAACAAAAACTGGTCCAGTGTAAAATTTGCCATTACCTTTCCTGTTAAACGTCTCCCAGCCCAACATGAGCTATATAATAAGACTGCAGCCTTTGATAAACTGAATGAATTAATTAATTAATTTTGCCTGCCACCTCACCTTACTTACACATACTGACTCAATATTAAATAGAACTTCAGGTGTTCATCACCTCTGAAAAGACATGGACATGCTTATTAATTACCTTTGCTTGCCAACTCCCTTTAATGAGTTGTTTGATTATTGAATAAACCAGCATTTGGCTTTTCAACAAGGTTACTTTGTACTGAGCCTAACACTTCATTGCTAGACTATTATCTAGTCTCTACTCTTGCCAAGTGCCCCGAATGCTCATGCAGTTCGTACTGAATAGCAATGTGCTTGGGTCCTCAGGTTACCGACATACTAGAGGGTGCTACTGTACTTTCACTTCCTAACACTTTCTTCTCTAGTTTCCCTGTCTTTGTAACTGATAACATTTCCAATGTATTAAGGACTGTGGTATTTTTAAACACATTTGGCTACTTTAAAGTTATTAATTTTTCCTTTAATTTTATGCTTAGAAATTTCTGAGGATTACATACAATTAGTCCTTTATGATGTTGGACACTAAATGGGAAAGTAAGAGCATTGATGTTCAGACAGAAACAAAGTTTTCTCTGTAAACTTTGATTTGTAAAGAACTCTTATGAGTATGTCTCTGTTGACTAGTAGAAACACTATCTGGCTTAATTTGCTTTACACATTGAACTCTGTACAATTAATTAAGGTTCTACAAATCGCTATTCCAGAGTTCCTCCTAGTACTAAAAACCAAAACTCTCTGAAGCACTTTTCCATAAGTATAATGAAGCCATAAGTAGGAAACAGTTGACTTGACAGAAAGATGGTTTAAGTTGAAGAGTATCTGCTCATATCATTATACCTTATCACCTTCAACCCTTCCCTATCAAAAATGACCATGATATTAAAGTCTTTTGACAACTATTTTTATTTAAATAGTTACATGGTGATTTCTTAGAGTAGATTAAGGGGTCAAGGCACCAAAATCCATTAGTTTTAATAATATTATAAAAATATATCAGGTAAAAGACTTTGTCATAAACATTGAATGTTAAATTAATAATATCTTTATTAGAAAGTACTTAAAGTTCTTGTGATATGCCCAAAACTCAAAATTTAAGTTATCTTCCTTAAGGAGGAAACAGAAATTTCATCACTGACTTGAACAAAATAAGGGTTAAGTCAGGAGACAGAACTGAAGAAAAACCAGTTCTTGTATGTTTGAAAACACGAGAACAAGTAGCCAATCTTTCCCATCATTTAAAATACTGAACTTTAGCCTGTAAGCTTTAGCATGAATTATCTCATGCAGTGAAAAGTGGGCAGAACTCATTATTTGCAAAACTGTTTTTCTTGAAAGCCTTTCTAGCAAAGAACAGCTTTAGTTTGTTTTTTAAAAGATTCAGAAATAAAAACTGGTATAATTTTAAACGGTATGAAAATCACTGTATAATTTGGGTATGGGTGTTTTTTTTAAGCCCCAAGCCAAAGTTTGAAGATAAGTGCTGGTCTTAAAATAGTTTCAACTGGAAACTGGTGCACACATTTACAGAAGACCATCTAGTTACTTATTTGATACACCTAGCTCAGTTGCATCAACTCTATTTAATATCTCATGTATACTACTTCAGCCATACTGAAGTATTTGCCTTTAACAGTCAGCATTAAATCTGCTACCAAGATTTAATACTTAGTGCAGTCATGATCAACCAGTCGTACAAGCAATACTAAATTGATCACCATCATTCTGCAGAGCAACCTAAGCAGATAAGGAAGATAACAGTCCTGCCAAAAGGCCCAAGTTCACACAGGACAAATAGGACCAAGCAGACAAAGAAGATAATAGTCCTGCCAAAAGGCCCAAGTTCAGACAGAACAAATGCCCAACACATGACCTGATCAATACCAGAAAGTACACAGCCTTCTCAAAGGACTTTGGGCTGAAGAGGTATCTGGTAATAAAAGAGGAATTGCCTAAGGCCACAAGGATGGTTTCACAACAAATACAAAAGCAGAGATCTTTGAGAAAGACCTCCAGGAAGCAGTAGAATAGAAAAAAATACCAGATACAGAGCAAAAAGACAGGACGAGGGGTAATGGTTTTAAACTAAAACAGGGTAGGTTTAGGCTGGATATAAGGAAGAAATTCTTTACAATGAGGGTGGTGAAACACTGGAACGGGTTGCCCAGAGAGGTAGTGGAGGCCCCGTCCC
>Ga0065711_1008933_pt1 | contig 11923 bp, 4 predicted proteins | sample Hoacrofraction12_FD_59098 | JGI IMG/M metagenome (GOLD analysis project Ga0065711, IMG submission 59098) | Hoatzin crop microbial communities from Cojedes, Venezuela - Epithelial fraction 12 v2 (version 2) | ecosystem: Host-associated > Birds > Digestive system > Esophagus > Crop | place... | reverse complement strand
GCAAAGTCAGCCCTCCTGAGGTCCAGGGTTTTGATCCTGCTTATCGCCCTGCTTCCTCCACGCAGGATCCTGAACTCGACCATTTCATGGTCACTGCAGCCGAGTCCACCTCCAACCTTCACATCCACCACCAGTCCCTCCTTGTTTGTTAACACGAGGTCCAGCAGTGCACCTTTCCTTGTTGGTTCCTCCACCACTTGCATCAGAAAGTTATCATCGATGCTCTGTTTCATGAAAGAGTTGCAATTTACAATTAAAAGTCAGAAAGATTCAAGATTTATATTTTCAGGAATTTATGATCGAAGCACTAATATTCAGCCATTGTTCACCAAAAGTAATCCTCTTTTTGTGCGCACCATTATGTTCCCCTTTTTGTGACTGTTAGAGAGATGTAATCAGAAAAAATTGGAACATCAGTTCTGTGACTTTTCTGTTGAAAGACGATACGCTGTTAGTGTTCAGACTGCACGTCTGGCAGACAAAGTGCCTGTCATCAGTGCATACTCGTGGATGGCTTTTATTTCTGAAAGACAATTTTTGGTGAAAGGACACAGACTGAAATGGATATGAAACAAAAGCATGTATATCTATGGGCTTATTCTGGATCAGTAAGGAGTAAATGACTAAAGTTACATCTTTCATAAGTACACAGAACTTTAAAATCTTTTAAAATCTCATTATTCAAAATCGGGAGTGAATAGCTATTTCATGTGCTGCTTTTTCAGAAATTGGAATGGTACTGTTAACTAACTAAGAAGTTTGGGGGAGCAGGCTGTACCACAAATAAAGTGAAGGGAGGCGAGGGCGTGAGCAAGCACTGGCCCTGCTTTGGCATCTCTGCTGGAAGACTCGCAGCAGGTCTGCGCTGCAGCCGCTGTTTACCCTTTCCAAAATTAATTTGCCTACACAGGAGTGGAGAAGAGAGGATAAGGACTGACAAATATCCCAAGAAATTTGACTTATAGGAAATAAAATTGTCAGTTTACACTTCTGGTGCTCATTCAGAGAGCAGTAAGATAGAAAAATATTTTCAGACTTATTCAAACCTTTCCTTTTTTATCTGAAAGAACAAAGGGAACACGTTGAAGGAAGTGCAGCACCACAGATGATTTTGCCAGAAACAAATTTACCTACCACAAAGACCCTGCAAATGAATCCAGGAAAATGCCACATCATATCTCTGCTCTGCATTTGCTGCCAGTGAGGCTGAGATAAGTTATATCTTCTTCAAGGTATTGCAGTATAAGTCCTTCAAAAATGAGCTCATTTTTCAAAAGTTTTATTGTTAAGTTTGAAGACTAGACAAGGTCATACTGGTTTTACATCGTTCTACATGATTTAAGTATATACAAAACCATTTGAATATTACACAGCTTGAAAGGTTGCAAAGGTCATTGTGTCCAAGATACTTCTGTACTTACTGACACATCAGAAGCCAGCACTGAATAGTATAGTTCATACTTGTTGTATAGCAAAGATACACTCATTTAGTATCCTTAGTCTTCAAAACTGACACTAATTTGTATGCAGCCATTCCAAAAGAGAAAGTCAACCTCAAAAGCAGAGCCAGTTAATATGATAAGCCCTTAACAGAATACAGATAAAACAGAGCCTCGTGCGAGTGCTTTATTTCCTAGGCTATGAACATAGCACATTAAAGAGCTATTGAAAGGTGAAGTCTGACTATAAATACTTAACGGGTTCAGGGTGAAATTTAATTAGGAGAACATTTTCAGTGTTGTTTACCTTTGTTACAACTAATACAAAAGTCAAGGATCATTTCAGAGTGTTTCTCTATCCCCCCTGAAAGGGACATACCGTGCCCTGCACTTATTTTTGGTTTTGGGATGCCAGTTGCTTTCACTGGGATAGTACAGTCATGTTAATTTGTAACTTGTCACTTATGTGAAAAGTGTTCACCAAGACAAAAAAAATAAAAAGTTTATTTCTAGACCATAATCTGATTCTCACCTTTTTTGTTAAATCTGAAGTATTCCACAGAAATCAAGAGTTACTTCTGACTTCTGCTGGTGACACTGGGAACAGAATTTGGTACTATGGCTGCACAGTGCCATTTAAAGAAAGCTTCTTGGTAGCTAAGGAATAATTTCATTAGAAAAAGCCCCAGTATGTTGGTTGATGTTGTAAGGGCATCAGTTCTATTCTTCTGTAAATTATCACAGAGTGTTGTCACAACCTATGGAGCTTTCTTTGCAGGTTGTGAAGAATGCTGGCAGGTGAAAGCTGACACAGGACATAGGATGAAAATGCTCAACTCTAAATCAATACAAAATAAAATTACTATATTAGGTATCATGACAACACTATTTTTATATGCAGATGAATGGATAACAATTAAATTACTAAACCAAGAAAGATTAATTCAACACCAAAATTCAAGTTGCAAATGATTAATAACATGAAAAAATCATTTAGGAACACAGAACAAATTTTTCAAAAGAACACTAAAACAAGTTGGTAAACTAGGGAGCCTAATTTTCTGAAATGGCCTTCCATTTTTTGGGTGCAGTCAACTAGTGAAATAGCTACATGCTATTCTTCACATCTGTAATTAAACTCAGGGTCAATTGCTCTCCCACAAAAGTAAAATGTTTTTGGACTTCTTTAAATATTGTGTGTGCCCAAAAGATATAAATATTACTTTTTATTTAGGGTTTTTTTTGTGTGTAGCGCATAAAGTGCAAAACATGGGCCATAGGTAATTTAGCAATACCCTTATCCTCCATTATTCAGATTATTTTTGCTCTTTAGAAGTACCATCATGATTGACTTTCTCTTTAAAATCGCTCACTATGCTTGAAGACCACTCCATATATACATTATTAAGGAATGCTGTTAACACAGTTACAGACAAGACAGTAACAGTCTAGTGGCTTTTGTTATGCAGCACAAAGTAAAAAATAAAGAACAAAGTTAGCAGTGTTGCACAGGACCTCAACATTTCTTACACATACTTTTACCTTTACAAGACTCTTCTTTAGAAGTCTTTAAATGTCTAAGCCTTATAAAATAAATACTTGTATAAATACAATTTAAAGAGTAAGTAATTTTATAGAGGCAGGGTGTTCTGTTTGTTAAAATGTGACAGTTTAAGTGACACTATCAGAAAACCGCCACCAATATATCCCCAATTCTTGTATGTAAAATTCCTGGCTGCTAATCTAGAGTCTTTCACAGTTCAATGGATAACATACTTTGTCCATGGTGGAGAATGTGTGATTAAATGCAGATTTTTGAAATCCAAACCATTTTGTTTCAAAGAAAACTTTGCCCTTTGCAGAATGTGGGCCAGCTAGCTGTTTGCCTGGGAAGCAGTGCCCAGGTTCATACTCCAGTGTTTTGGTGAGAATGTAATGGTGACAAAAAAACAAGTTTAGTGACATTTGCTAGATCATGCAGCTGTATCTATCTATCTGTCTATCTATCTACTTATCACTCTCCACATCAGCATGTTATGAAATTAAAAGGGTGGCTGTAATGCCAAATGCTGTTCAGGTAACATAAAATGGGCCCTTGATCCTCGTCCCAGGATTTTTTTAGACTTAAGTGCTACTCTAACACAGTCATGGAGCACTTTATCCCAAGGGAACTTGGAGTGCTCTACAAAGGTTGGTATCAGCTCCATCATCAAGGCAAACTGAGGCAAGGGGGAGAATGTCCCCCCTACTGCTCCACTTTACCTCCTAAAACCTACTTTTTAAAATGGAGTCCTCGCTGGCTATCATGTTGTGTATGAAGCATGTCTGTAGATGAAGCATGATAAAAATCAGCCTCCTTGTGGCTTACTGGCATATGTCTGGAAAGACATCGTTCGGAGTGATGATGGACTCCTATGACACCTCTTGCCTTCACGCCTGGGAGGAAGGCTGTGACCGCCATCATAAGAAGAGCCTGCTGAGAGGGTTTCCTGGCAGTGAGGGTGTCATTTCTCCTGTGTGTCTTCTAGCACCCAATTTCTTAACCCCGCATTTACCTCCTCACAGAAATTAAGGAGGTTTCTGTGAGAAGTAATTGGGCACGCAGCTCTGTCTAGAGATGTGTGCTCACCCCTGGGCAAGTCACAAAACGGGCTCCAGATTTCTGATGCGCTTGTGTGCCTTTACCTATGTGGGTACTGAAGATGAGATACCACAAGCACCTGGCGACTCACCTCAGCCTCCTTGAAAAAGCGCATCTCAAGCAGAACTAATAAACTTTGGCAAATTCATTAACTTCATAATATACTCATAGCAGATTTTGTTCCATACGCAAACAGGTCACCTCTTTCAAGGAAAATAACATTAGTGGTGATACTAAACAGAAAAGATGGAGGTCATGTCTACAGCATGCAAAATATAGAAGGAAAATTGGGTTAGTTAGGAAAATCCTTTAGGTGCATGAACTCTGCTGTTCAGATGAAAGTGATGAAAGGTAGCTTGTAACATCACAGGTACTATGTTTTGCAGTACCACAGAGTATCTTCCAAAATATATGTCAAAAATACTGACAGTGTTTGATAGGCACAATTACTATAATGCAGTCATCCCCAAGTAAACTTATTGCTAAAAGCTGCAGTATCACTTTTTGCAAGTAAGATGACAGTATGATTTATGGAGAACTCGTCAGCCCAATGTTTCTAAAGCTGCAAATGAGCTTTGTCATGCTATTTCTCTTCCCTTGTAAAAAGGATGCTGCTGTTTCTCCCTAACACATTTCAACTAGTGTGAACAACTCAAAGGAAAAATAGAAAGATAATTCCACAGCAGAAGGGATGACACTAACAGATTTCAAGGACAAAATCGGATTGGATCATTTAAAGGGCAGGCTTAGACCTCCTTGTGAAAGACAGTTAGCGGCCTACCATAAAATGAGCACTTGTTCATGAAAAACCCACTCAGTATCCTACAGGCTTTGCACAGTTTCTTCTATGGAGGGACTTCTAGTTACACCGAGAGCTGCGATGCCTGACAGAGATCCTCCTCAGTCTTCTGCTGTGCAGCCCAGCAGCTCCGACCGCAGGGTGATTCTGCCATACCATGACCACGGGAGGATGCGGAGGTGCCGGGCATAGATTGGAGGGTCGATGACGTTCTTACGGTGTGTGTCGTTGTCAAAATTTCCCTGGAACACCTGAAGGGCAAGTAATGAGAAGATTTAGAATCACAGAATCATAGAATGCGTTGGGTTCAAAGGGGCTTTTAGAGGTCGTCTAGCCCAACCCCCCAGTAGTGAGCAGGGACATCTTCAACCACACCAGGTTGCTCAGAACCCCGTCCAACCCGGCCTTGAATGGTTCCAGGCATGGGGCCTCCACTACCTCTCCAGCAAATCTGTGCCAGTGTTTCACCACACTCATAGGAAAAAATTTCTTCCTCATGTCTGGTCTAAATCTACTCTCCCTTAGTTTAAAGCCATTACTCCTTGTCCTGTCACCACACAATTTAAACCTACGTGGCTTAAAGAACAGCTGTGGTACACCCCTGATGTCCCAGAGCACCTCCCTGATCTCCACACTGAATTTTGATGATGTGGGCACCCAACAGATGGTGCAAAGAGCACCTGCCTTTTCCTAAGACCTGGGGATTTCACTGCATGCCAGGGGCATCAGAGCTGGGTATGGACATGGCACACTGAGGCCTGGTGCAGATTTAGCCTTTAATTCAAAGCTTAATCTGCTGTTCTGACAACACCTAGAGCCCTGCTCTAAAAGGGCACATAAAAATAATTAACATTTGAAAAATTAAATGTCTTTTTACTTGGCATTTGTACCATGTCAAATTAATCCCAGGAGATCCTGTTATTACTTCCAACAAAATAACAATAATTAAAGTTAAGAAGAATTTTTATTGTATCACTTATGAATGCAGCTTGGATGCAATTATATAAGACCTTGTAAAGTTAGTGATTATTAAAGATACCATCTTCTTCTGTCAAACAAAAGTCAGCATATGAATTAAGGGCATAGGTTTGTGGTGAAAATAAAAAATCCTAGCACTGTACAGTGTATATTAAGATGTTGTTTCCACTACTATGGGTTAACCAATACACAAGTGAGTTCCCAAACTTCTGTCTGTGTAAAAACAATGCTAGATTTTTCCCCTGGCTGCCACTATTTAAATTCAAAAGTTGCGACACCACTTTTTGGCAAAACGATCAGATTATTCTCTTGGGATATTTTCAGTTTTTATGGGAAATGCTCATTCTCTTCAAATGTCAGCCAATTCAATTTTCATTTGTAAAAACTGTATTTGATAGCTTTTTGACTTAAAAAGAATGAGTTTCATTTGCATCATGCAGAGAAGGAATATGGACCTGCTGAAGAAGTGGTTATATGACTGAATTAGTGGAGAATGACAAGTTCCCTGAAAGTTCTTAGCAAAAATGTCAGAGGCTGAATTCAGAAGAGGCTGATCTACTATTCTAGCACTCAAGCTGTTTCTTTCGTGACATGTTTCCAAAGCATGATATTGAAATCTTCACTTTTAGGTCTCTACGCTGCACCTTTTCTTTGAATTTTGAAAGCTTCTCTCAAGTGCTATCAATTTGGCATCTCGAACAAAACTTGTATCCTCCACAAGTGATGCTCTTCACAAGCCACAAATTTCCCTTCTTATCTGGCATCTCACTACCACAGAGACAGGAGCATTACAGCACCTAGGAGTTAAGATAGACGGGTAATATTGCAGACAGACTGACCACAGAAACAACAGTGCTGAGAGTCTAAGGAAAAAAATATGTTTACCACAGGAAAAAAATGTTTGTTACCCAAGCACAGTGTTCATTACATAAATCAGTTGGAGCTTGGGCTAACAAGATTGCACCTGAATTTGAGTTTCATTTGTTGCAATATAGCATACAATGGAATGCAGTAAGCTTCTTACTAAAGTTACAGAGTGAAACGCCCTATGTACAATATGCAGCTAGGAAAGCTTAAAAGTAAATTTTTTTCATTTTATTTCTTGTGCATGCATGCAATATATCTGTTGATATTTTTTTGCCTAGCCAGATGATAAGCAATGCAGAACTGCAGACAATTCTTGCTGCAGAGCTACTGGAAAATTTTTTTACTCTCTATTTTGTTCTCCCTATGGAAATTGTATTTCAGAGATAACATTTAAATGAAGGCTTAGAACAAAAAAAATCTACAGCCCCAGTATTTGTATCCATGTATAGCTATGCAAAATAAATAAAAGTATGTGATGCAAACCAAAGCAACAAATGCAGCTGAACAAGGCAGGATTATGTCATTTATTTAGAGCGGGAAGACAAGAATTAAATGTTATTTCTAACTCATACACGATTTCACTAGCACTTGAAGTCAAGCTCGTACATGATTTGATCGACACTTGAAGTCATCCGTTTCAGAGGTTAATTTACGCAAATCTGAAATTCACTTTCTCTCAGAATTCAAGATCCAGTTTCAAGAAATTAACTAAATGTGATAGATCGGAAAAAGGATTTTAAGGAAATAAATTTATGAGAAAGTGAGGGAAGCTTTGTCAGCGTGCACAGATGTGGCCCATGTGAAGTATAATATTCTAAGAACAAATTTACTGGATGTTTTTGCTGTGGACCCGTGGCAAATTTCTTGTGGGAAAATACATTCTTTGTGAGTCTTCATTTTACTTCAGCCTAAGTTCACTAATGGAGTTAAGAAACTTGAAAAGAGCAAGGAGTGCAAAGGACAAAAGCTATACATCTGACTTATCAGTAGAAAAAAGCTGTTTCTGTAGTCAAATGTAATTTTTCTTTAATTACCTGTTGCTTTATGGCCAAACAGTCAATGCTAATTGAACAACATAAGCAATTAAAAGCTCTTGAAGAGCTGGTAGCCTCATACCTTAAACGTTCACTTCTCAGTTCTCTTTCTGAGAAGTTTACTTCGGTATACAACACCTCTGAAGACTGCAACAATTTATCAGCATTCAGGAGGCTAATGCTGGAGTTACAATACATAGTTCTATGTAATTTTTCAGATGCCCAAGAGCAATAAAACCCAAGCTGATTTGTGGTCAAGGAATAAAAAGCAGCGTGTAAGTTATTAACATGTCAGTGCATAAAGCCAGCATGTATCATCATTTTGAGTTCTAGGTGGGTGCAGAACTGGCCCTGCCTTATCTCAAGCAGTAAGTATACAGAGTGAAGTGGCAAGATGGCCACAAGCACAGAAAAATATCCTTTTGCAAATTATTGAATGGACTAAGTCTCTTCAGCCTGAAAGGAGATATGGTGTCTGTAAAATCATAAGTGGCAGGGAGAAAATCAGTAGCAGGCAGTATTGTACTGTCCCCTTACCAGAACCACAAGGGGACAAGGAATGATAGCAGGTTTCTCCTGAGCCACCTAAAGGTCACGGTTTCCCATATAACACACCATTAAACTGTGGCACAGTTTCCACAGCCTTTAATTACTGTTAAAGATCTGTTAAAACTATTAGGGGCAAAATCATCAGGGGCTATTAAAAACACAGGCAGAAGAAACCCGGAGGATGGGAAGGTATACTAGGGGGGAGTAACAGCCCTATGCTTTTTATTTCTCTAGTCATCTGCTAGAAGATGCTCCCTCCCTTGGAAGAGCTTCAGCCTCACCCAGCCCAGTGGCTCCCATCTTATGAGGTGCCTGCGTTGGTAAAAGAGGACTGAAGCTCCTGCATTTTGAAAATCTTTTGGCAGAGTGTTAAAGATTTTACACTGGATATATCTATTTATGTCTGCCTGCATACATAAAAGGTGTACTTGCTAAAACATTTACTTAGCATCTTCAGCAAGTTTACACATACACACCCCACATACATATGTGTAGCTCCTCTGTAGCTTAGTCTCTTACAGCTGCTATTAAAATTAAAAACTAGAAAATGCATGCTGTTGTACTCTAAAGCATGACAACCTATTCTATGATCAGTTCATGCAAAACAGAAATAAAAAACCTGGAAAATATAGTACTGATAGTCTCTGCAAAAAAGATTTCTGAAATATAAAGAAGTATTGTTTATAATTGTGTCCAGCAAGAAATTCAGATGTCTTGCCTTCAAACATTCACTAAGATTTTTCAGTAGAACTATGTGTTTTATGGCACAAACTGCAAATAATGACAATGTAAATTGATTCATATTTTAAAAAGACTAATATTGTATTTTTTTATGATAGAATAATTTAGAAGAAATACCTGGAGAAGAATAGCTTGGGAAAAGTGGTGTTTATTACAGGTGATGTATGCTTTGCTCCAAATGTAGAGCTCGAAGCCAGGTTTTGGGGCATGTCCATTAACAGGTGGCTGCAGCGGGAAAGATGATTTTTGGTGCTGTGTCAATGGATGTGCAAGGAGGATGAAAATTCTCTCCACAGAGACTCATTCTGGATCTCATGTCTTGCAGAAACTTAAATTGCATGAAGAGTCTGCATCAGCCACAGCATTATCCGTTCCTGCTGTTTATGATAATGGCTGAGATATTCAAGCCTCAGATGGTGAAGTCACTATGTTGTCTGCTGTGCCTTAACTATATTGTTCTGAGCAGAGAATTTTAAACATGTTATTCCATGGAGCAGTTAATCCTGCTCATACTACAGGCAGATTATTTTAAATGAATAGCTAGACCTAGGTTCTGTTTGGAGTTTGCTTCGATGCAGAACATCTCAGTGTTCGGACAAATAAAGAGGGCACTGTGCATTTAAACTCTAAAAAAAGTTCCATCAAAAGTATTTTTTGACAGCCATATTCCTTTATTTTGGAAGCATTTTATTTCTTTATTATAATTCACTGAAGAAGACTTGCTTGAGCAAGTTTGCAAATTTGAACAGACCATTTACTTGCTTTGAAGTTTTTTGTTCTTGGTGGAGTAACTCTTCACCATCAAGAATTACAAGTGAACACCACCAGGTAAAAGGTGGTGAAAGATATCTTGATTTCTAACAAGAAATAGAGCTACTGTTTATAGACATATTCCATATAGGCATACTTGATCCCCTGGAAAATGCTTTCCGCTATAAAAGACTAGGCAGGGGTTTTTTTAGTATATATATATACACATACGTATGTAAACACATATGCATGTGTGTGTACACATGTGTTTCTGGAGTGATTGAGAGCAGGAAAAATACAGTCTTTCTTTTCAGTTGGTGTGCATAAAGTCTCTGTGGGTGGGTGTAAATTTTCCATTCCTGATCTTAGCCATCCTCCTTTCTTCTTCTTCACTGAGCACTTTTCTCAGGACTGGCTGAAGAGTCAGGAGTCGGTTGGCATGCAATGGATAGCTATGCAAGAGGGTTCACTGCCAAGAGAACTGTATTTTCCCTCTCTGTGATACATGAATGAGACTATGTAGTACATGATTTTTATTATATACCAGAGTAGGTATCAGGCAGATAAAACTTTTAAACGTGCAGAACATACTATCACATGCTTGTTATTTTTTCCACTTGATCTATCTACTGATGCTACTAAAATGGGAATTTACTCCACTGTACATAGTTTATAAGTGCTTTATAATAGATGGTTCAAAGCCAAGCAAAAAGAGAAATATTTTGAAGACCAAACACCCTCCAGAAATGCTTATAGAAATTCAGGGTAGAGACTTGTTAATATGAGCATGTTGTCTTCCTTCAGGTCTTAGTGTGGTATTACGGAGAGGGATATGTGTGCTGGAGGCACAGCCTAGAATGAGTATAGCTAGATCTTCATCTCATACAAGTCATGTTAACTGAGCTGAAAGTAATAGAAGTCACTCACAATTTAAAACAGTGCAGAAAAAAACCCCTACTGTTAGATTAGAAAAAATATTTTAAATAATAGTGTTAAATAATAATAATTTAAATAGTTTTACTAGAAATATGTTCTTTAACTGTACCAAGTCTATAGATTATAAGCAGGAATTGAATCTGTCAATGTATACCAGGTGTTATAATACTTAAACACCATACAGAAAAATCGGTAGCGAACCTAGGAGAAAGATTTTTAACCTGACATGACTCAACTTCTCATTTATAAGTAAATTCCCGTCTTCCATTTCTATGGCAATTAACTAGACATGCAAAGCATGTAACTTGTAACTAGTTGTCATGGTTCAATCAGCACACTAGTTCACCATTTTGTGCACAAGTCCTGTGGCCATTTGCATACTGGATGTTGTCTACTTGCAGTTAATTGCACTGCTGATGGCTAATAATGACTGAGAGCGCTGCAGACAGCTAGACTCCTGTAGGCTACTTTCAAATGTTTTCATCTTATTTTAGGAAACAACCTCTAAAATGCCATTTGACATTGCAGCTGGCCTAGAGTTATCTACAGCAGGCTGTGCAATTTGTAAATCACATATGAAATGTGATTAAAAAAAAAAAAAGCTCAAATTTCACTTGGAGGTACTTAGCTTTGGAGGCATAGTGAGCTACTGACCTCTAGTTGAGAAAAACAAGATAGCTATTAGCTCTGGTCCTTTTTCTAAAATATATTTTCTTCCTACCTGCCAGCCGGCAAAGTAATTTATTTAGCTTCTTGAAGACAACAGGAAAACCTTTCATATTTTCCAGGCAACTCATTCAAACTATTTAAAATGAATGATAAAGGTTTCATTTTTTAAAGACGTACTTTTTTTTGCCCCAGTACCTTTTCATCTGCATTCACAGAAGTTCATCACAGATGTGAACTCAAGTCACTGGCTGTTAAAATAGCAGAAGCTAAACAGGAGCTGCAGGAGCCACTGTTTTTGGAACAGCTTTTCCATTTGTGTTTTGGTTTCGGATGCCGCTGGCAACAAAAGCACCACGCGGCCACCCCTCCCCCTGCCGGCGTGCAGAGGAGAATGGAAATAAACAGGCAGGAACCGGTGGGTCGGGATAAGGGCAGTTTAACAGAACAGCAAACAGAGGGAAACAGGAACAACAACGGTACAAATAAGGAGAAAACACAACAACGAACTGCACGACCCAGA
>Ga0065711_1048223_pt1 | contig 11924 bp, 7 predicted proteins | sample Hoacrofraction12_FD_59098 | JGI IMG/M metagenome (GOLD analysis project Ga0065711, IMG submission 59098) | Hoatzin crop microbial communities from Cojedes, Venezuela - Epithelial fraction 12 v2 (version 2) | ecosystem: Host-associated > Birds > Digestive system > Esophagus > Crop | place... | reverse complement strand
AGCCCCGCCTGGACGCGGTGCTGTGCAGCCTGCTGTGGGTGACCCTGCTTGGGCAGGGGGTTGGGCTGGGTGACCCACAGAGGTCCCTTCCAACCCCGACCATTCTGTGATTCTGTGAATATGAAAGCAAGACGGTAACCAACAGCAGGCTCAACAATCCCACTACTCTGTCATTTTTTTTAAAACATATTTTGTACATATACTTGAAAATAATAAGTTCAGTATGAGTTGTTAAGCTGTGAACACTCAGGTGAACTAGAGCAGCCTGTGAATATGGAAAAGCACAGCATAAAAGGCAAATTATATAATAAAAAGGGCCGGGGGGAACCTGGTAAGACAGCAGGATAAAAATCTGTTGTCCATACTGTAATTATACGGCTGCTGAATGATTGAAAAAGGCTTTCCATAACACAGCACACGACTAGGACTATCCGCGCAGGTGATGTATGAGTTCCTCCAGCAGCGATGGGAGCGATCCATATGCCAGGCTGGGAGGGATCTCCGAGGAGGCTCTGCGTGTTCGCAGGCACAGCACGTAACGCACACCTGGTCTTGCGTCGCTAACGCCACCTCAGACGTGAAACAGGCACCTGAAACCCTCTCTGTATGCGTGGGGCCTGCTGTCAGAATTTAAATCAGAATGGCTTTTTTTCCCCTGTATTAAGTCTTTTGGAAGAGAAATCCTCACTCTCTGAAGCAAAAGCTTGAGGAACGTTTCGCACCCGCCGTGCTCCTCACCATGTCCCGCCGAGAGGCGAGCGGCACAAGGCGAGCGCTGCCAAGAGGGAAGCGGCTCCCTCCAGATCCTTCGGCAGGTGGAAGGATGGACCAGAAGCCGGCCGGCCGCCCCTCCAGCGAGCCCCCACCACTCTGGCCACGTCCCGGCTCGGCTCCGGGCACCCCGCTGCCCTCCCACGGCGGCACATCACGGCAGCCGGGCCTTCCCAGAGGTGCTGCAGGACCAGGCTGGACAGGAGGTCACCCCGTGCTCGCCATGAGCACCATTCCCACCGACGCTCGCGCAGCAAGGGACCGTTGTAATAACGCTCCGTAAAACCATGTGGGAAATTGAACCAGCCACCAAAAACCACACCGAGCTCGCCTCGTTTAATAAAATACTACAGACATAGATTAACTTCCCTCGCCCAGTATTTATTGTTTCATCTATCTCTAGAGAAGTTACAAGCGCTATGATAGACTGAAGATTTCCTTGTTTTCATATAGCTTCTTTATAACTTCCTACAGCAATGTACCACGCTGAATCCCAACAGATAACCATACAATAACAACAACAATACACAAGACAATTTTTTAATCCTCTCCATAAATCGAAGAATATCAATATCGAAGAGATGGATGACACAGCCTCCCCTCACGGAAGCCAACAAGGATGCATTTAGGAAAACAGACCAAGCTCATCCTTCGTCCGCAGGCCTCACAGAGAAATGTTTATGAGAAATACATTCCACTTTTTCCGGTCAACTAGAGGACTCCGTGCAACCTTGGCCAACAGAAGCCCGAACTCTGTCCTCCTGCCTCGCCACAGCCCCCCTGCAACACAGGAACAGATACCCCCAGATATGAAGCCATCAGCCCTTCCAAAACTCCACCTGGTATGGCCTACGGCAATACCTCCTCAGCAGACAGGTCATCAGGATTGTCACCACCCTCTGCTCTGCTCCCTTCTCCAGCATCCCACCTAGAAACAACCTGCTCTGCACCCAGCGCCCTGGACCGAGCTGGGCTCCCGGAGTCAGCCCAGGACACAGACGAGTGCTGGGCAGAGAGAAGGTACCGTCTGCGCTCTGGGGCACGTTAAGAGCTGCTGCGAAAGCTGTCAGCAGTGGTGGTGGCGTAGCTGTGTAGACGTGCGTGATGCCAGCATTTTCAAGAGCAGGCGATGCGGGAGGAGGGAGAACCAAAGAAAGGTGTGGTGAATTTGTACGACAGATAACGGACACGGAAAGAGGAAATATATAATATTCCCTGAGTCCCAAAAGTGAAATGAAAACCGGTAGAGCGAGACTAAGCCAGTGAAGCCCCCCCAGAAGAGCAGCCCTTCTCCAGAGGGCTGGGCACCGAGCTGGGCAGCCAAGACTACAACCTTCGATGCAGTTGTGCATCAGTATACCCAAAACACAAGGACAGGAGCCCCACCTGGTTTCAGATCAGCGGTGGGAAGGTAAGTTCATTAAGTGTCTGTGCAACACACAAACAGAACGCAGAGCACCACAGAAATGCCCATGAGAAAATAAATAATTCTTCATTCAGTGAAAGCTTTGGATTGTATTAGACAAAGCCTGGGGCAATGTAATGAAAGAGGAAGATAAAAAGAAACAGAATAATTACTCATTCACAGAATGAGGCAAGAATCCTACTGGAAAAATATGTATGGAAATACTTATAATTAAAAACTGTAATAATGCTTGCACACAAAGGGCTGAATTAAGGCAACCCGGAGTCTGATACTTTCTGTGTTTAAGCTGGTTGTGAGGACTCCCATGAACAGCAGAGACACTAATGTGTCTTGAGAATCGCGTACACGAAATCAGGCAATTGCTTCTTGCCCCACACCACTGAGCAACCACCGTCTGAGGACAGCCACCAGGTTCTTGGCGAGCAGCCTTCCAACCACAGCCTCTCCCAAATCTCACTGGAAGGTCTGCTCAGTCTTTGAACAGGCCTGGTTCGCAGGCCTGGTGTCCACCAGAAAGGACACGTCAATGGCCCATAACAATTTACAGCAGCAGGACTGTTTGGCTCGTGTATTAGATACACAGCCTCCAAGAGTTTGCAGTCTATCAATGGATCGGGTTTGCTGCTCTAACTTCATCCACAACAGGCTCTTCGCTTGCAAGACTGCCAGGAACTGAGGCCATGTTTCTCCACAATCCCAACGGGCATTGCCATGGTAAGTGCACCCCCCCCACCCCGGGACACCCTGAGAGGCTGGGGCTGATGTGACCTCCCATCCCTGCTGCAGACTTTTCCAAGCCTCTCAGTGGAAAAGGTCAGTATTTTGCACCAGCAGTAGACCTTCTGCTTTTTATTCCATCATCCTGAGCTGACACCTGCAGAAGACATTGTCCTTACCAGGATGGCAGAAACTAAACAACCTGCGTTTCAATGCCACCAAACTAAGAGCTGCCACGGCCGCACAGAGCTGGGGAGCAGCCAGGGGACACTGACAGATCTGGTGGCACCATTGCTACAACCACCGTAGCACCATGCAAACAGGAGAACGAACCTGAAACCAAAGCGAGCACTCAAGATGCCCGCAGGCCCTGCCCCAGCCGTCAGTCTTCATTCCTAAACAATTTAAGCCCAAGGAAAGACATCGAGGCATGTGAGGAGAGTAGGAACTGAGGACGGGGGCTTGGGGTCAGAGCATCCCACTCGCTCTTCCATGCTGTTCCTCACACTGGCTGCAGACTCCGCGCACCGGCTGGGACTCTGAAGGACAAATCAGTTTTGTGCAGCTCTGAAAATAAACTGAATTTGCAGCTAAAAACCTTTAACCATCCAATACGCTCCAGTCTTGATGATGAATATAAAACAATCCAAAGTTTCCTTCAGTTCGTTAGAAATCCCCCATGTCTTTTCCTTTGCCCATTCTTTTTCCTTATCAGTTTCAAACACATCAAGAAAACTCCCACCAAAAGCTCTGCTAGCCTAAAGACAAGGTGTAAGGCCTCATTTGACATTAAAATGTTATGGGGATACCCTGTGTTTAACCCTGAGATGTGCATCCTGAATTAAAGAATTGCTGAGACAACTGGGAAACGCACAGGCAAGGCTTCAAGACTCCTGCAGCCCAGGGGTGCGGTGGAGCCGCATACGCTGAGGACTTGGATCTCCAGCTAAGTGAACAACGCACCTTCACATGTCACTCCTAGTTTTTTGCCCTTGGTGCAGGGTAGAGCCACGTACGCCCTACGGTGAGATTTCAGTTCAATCTTTTACCTCATCCATGGGAACTTGGTATGACCATGGCCAGCAAGCACCTGCACGTGAGACTTCCTGTAGCAAAGGTTTCTTTTACCTTTAGGAAAAGCCAAAGCAAAATCCAGTGCTCACAACCTGAAGATAAATAAATGCAGCCATGAAATGGTCCATGATTTTTGAACAAGGTCAGCAGTTAACTCTTCAAACAAAAGGATACAGCAAGTTACCCCTTACCCAGGACTTTCTAACAGGAGATTTTACAACTGAAAGCAGAAGTCTGAGACATAATTCAAAGTACAAGGTAAGATACCACAGCATCTGGTGTACGGGCGCACTCTTCACTAGGTAAAACCTAGCTGGGTGGCCGGGCCCAAAGAGTGGTGGTGAACGGAGTGAAACCCAGTTGGCAGTGCTCCCAGACTGCCCAGGGACGTGGTGGAGTCACCATCCCTGGAGGTATTTAAAAGACGTGTAGACGTGGTGCTTAGGGACATGGTTTAGCAGTGGACCTGGCAATGCCAGTTTAACAGTTGGACTTCATGATCTTAAAGGTGTTTCCAACCCAAACGATTCCATGATTCTCTTAAGGTCAGATTGTAACAGCCACTCCTGGTTTCCAAAACCAAAGAACTTCCCTTCTCCCATGATTTTGCCATGTGGCCCACAGCTCACACAGCACTGAGCATGACATGAGGAGGGGCTTCAGTGCCTGGACCTGTTTAGATTCCTACTGAATGTGAAGCTCTAGCTTCCCCAGGTCACATGCTGCTTTCTTTCAGTGCAGCTCTAACACTGATGGTAAGGTTTGTGTAAAATTTCCTACGTGTATCTAAAGTCTAATTCAATTGTAGTATACTTCTGTAGAGGGATCTACAAGAGGCCAGAATTGCTCTGAATATTAGTTGCAGCTATTCCCTCCAACAGAGACTACAAAAATGGAAAATACTGAGCTCGTAGAAGCACACCAAAGCAAACAGAATAAAACCCGAGATGATAAATGTCTCTGCTCTTTGGTGCTCCCTTTGTTCAAGGGTATCTGCATCCACTTGTATCTGCTGTGCACAGGTACAGAAACTCCTGGGAAAAGCCAGGCACCGTATTTATTGGTTTTAGCAATTCTGGATCTGCAATTTACTATGTAAAGTCTGCAGAGACATGCACAGGGTAAATGATAAATACTATGAAAGCAGCACTAATCAGTATTAAGAGTGCTTACTGACTGCTGCAATTCAGAAACAAAATAGAACCAGCAATATTTTTGGGGGGAGCAGTGTCTACTCGTGGCAGAGAAGTGTGAAGAGATGACAGATTTCCAAATCCTGTTTATGAAATTGCATGTGTAACTCCATTTACTCCAGCAGCCCTAAAATTCTCATTTCTGTGACCATGTGGGATTAACTGCTTTGGAAAGAGACTTGCTCAGGGTTAGCGCATGCTATCAAGAGGCCAGCACGCAGGCTTCATGTCTTGCTAATCCACTCGCCCAGCCCAAAGTCAGACATTTTAATAGGTCTATCTGGGCAATGCAGTGCACACACCAAAAAACCCAGCTCAATCAAAAACAAGGAGGGGTGAAAACAATAAAAGCAAGGTTCCTACTTTGTGGGACTACAGGAAACTTGCAGAGGTAGACAGAAGCTGTCTGTAACACAGACCCCACGACACGAAAACACCATCTACAGAACGACTCCAAAGTCTTTAAATCTCCCCCATCGCTGGTCAAAGGGTGCTCAAGAACCAGCTCTGAGACCGCCAGTCTTCTCCAAGGGACTTCCAGCAGAGCGCGTGCACCCGCATCTGCTCCATTTCCAGCAGCGCAGCTGGGGGTCGAGAGCCAAAACCACTCGTCCTTCTTCACACTTCGTCCTGTGGGCATCGATCCCAGGTTCACCAGCAGGTACCACCAGCAAGTGCACTCTGCAACCACCCACGGACGTACAAACAGGGTCCTAACGCGACATACCTGGATGCAACACCCCTGGAGTTACCAAACAGTCCCACGAATGCTGTGGGAGTTACAATTTAAATGGGGAGTTCTCAAATCGGGACACCCTCAGGCTTCTTGCTGGCAAGGATGCAAGTCGTCCCTGAAGGGAGGAAGGCATCAGTTCACCCCAGGAGAGCTCCCAGCTACTTGCCACTCCTCTGCTTACCCTGCCTAAGGATCCTCCTTCCCCTGGCACGCACGTGAAGACTGCAACAACCCTCTGAGCCAGTTTTAAAAAAGTAAGGATGGCTGATCCAAAAAGTCAGGACCTGCTGAATTAGGGGTTTCTCTGCAGCACAGGCTGGGGGTCAGGAGGACAGCCAGACAAGGACAGGGCTGCAAGGAGACCCAGCAGGAGCCCAGACAAAGGGACAGGACCTGGCAGCAGGACCCAGGTGGCACCCAGAGGCTTTACCGCAGCACGAGCCACTGCCCGCAGTCCTGCGCTGTCTGGGTATTTGACGTGGTCCTGTCTCAGCCCCCTCACCCCCACGAGCCCTTCCCACCTCTTCCTTCCACCCCCTTCACAGTCCTGTGACTTCTAGCTAAATCCACCTCCCAAAAGGTTGGCACGACAGCGCAGCTTTTCCCCTGTCGGCACTCTCTTCTTCGCTCCCGACCGAGGAGCCGATCTGCACCCTGGCAGCAATCAGCGGCACAAGCCCAGGCTAGAGCCGATCCTTTGCACGGCACCGGCACTGCCCTGGCTTCTGCGGCTGGCCCGGAGCCACCAACACGGGGAGCGGAGCAGCCCCTCACCCTGCAGACGTGGGCAGCCCTTGCCCCGCAAAGGGGCAGGGAGGCGGCCCCACGCAGAGGGACCCCAGGCCACGGGGGTCTGCGGGGCTGCCCACGCCGCAGCACCCGGGGAGCCCCGCCAGATGCCGGTGCCTCCAAGGCAGCCGTCGCTGCACGTGCCCGCAACGCCGGCGCGGAGCTGCGAGACGCCGTGCCAGGCACGCTCGCTGCCGAGAGAGATGAGCGCCGCGCTCCCTCCCCACCAAAAACCCCGGGGCCTCCTGCGTGTCTGCTAACCACAACCCTTTGAGAGGCTCGTGTATTTACAAACGGAGGCATGTCGAAATCAAAGGGGATACCATATGACATAATTCACATTAAAATGTCAACAGCCTGACAATTTATAGAGTCAATCCACCGAAGGTGGGGAGAACTAAGACGCGGTAATTGTTTAATTCCCGCTTAAACCAACAGCAGCTTTACCTTCAAACGCAGTACGATGTGCAGGGCCTTTCAGGCGTGCTGTCAGCCAAGTGATGCCCGCCGATGGCACCCGGCCAGGAATTAGGTAACAGCGTTAACTATTTATAGGCACTTCTCACCAGCAGCGACCCGGGCGTGGGGCTGCGGAAGGCGGGATGCTGCGGGGAGAAACGCCGCTCCAGCCCACCCCACAGCAAATATTTGCTGTCGGCACAAGGACAACCTGTTTTTCAGGAAGGCAGAGTCCTTCGTTAGGGCACCCACCGCCGCACCTCACCCGGGCACGGCACACCTTCTCCTCGGGAGGAGACAACGCCGGGTCGTGAGCTCTGCGGGCGCCCGCTAACGAACCTGCTCGCACCGCGCCTGGCACCGCGCTGCCCTGACCCCGCCTGGGACCTGCGAACAGCACGGCAGCGGAACAGCGGAGGTACAAAGTGCCCCGGCCGTAAATTACTTTAGGGCACACAGGAACTTTTTACCCGGGGTAGATGGCAGCAGCTCTGCCCACATCAAACGTATTGCGCTGGTCTGCGAGCCGCGGCATCTGGGCCACCTCGGCTCGCCGACATCCCTTGCCCACAGACAGGCTGCTGGCAACACGCCTTGCAGCCTGCAATAATGCATCAGGAAGGCAGGAGAGAGAAATGTGCACCACTGGGAAAAATTGTACCTGGATAAACCACAGCCAATAAATTTTCTATAAATGCCAGCTAATGCTGTCCCTTTGAGAGCAATGGGAAGGGACTGCGCGGACCCCAGAGTCCTCTGCACAGACTTGCTGTCTGTACATAAACAGTAACACCTCATTCTCTCTTCTACCTCATTAACTGAAACGCATTAAAACAAGTGTGCATTGGGAGCAGAAAATGAGACTGCTAAACCAAGCTGATATAATCCTCATCAGCTGTGGGAAACGAGAACCCATCCATTATGCTGAATCGAGTGCGCCAACTGTGATCTCCCGATAATGTTAAGACCCCAAGAAAGATGCTCTTCCCCCTTGACTGTCTAGGCAGCTCAACCCGCCGTCTTCGGGGCTGTCTTGGGCGATACATCCAGCTTCCAGCAGCCACCCTTCAGGCACAGCGCAGCGGGCCTTGGTCCAGCACTGCAGACAGCAGTGTACAAGTCTGTGGGCTAAAAGGCCAAGCCGGCAGAGCGCACACCCAGCAGACAGGACGTTTCAGAAGCACCAGCTCGACCCTGGACGTTTGCACGCAGTGTGACAGTGTTTGACAGCAGCGGGGTGCACCTCGGGTGATGGGCACGCGGCTGAGGTGTTCGCACCTTGCCTTCGTGTCACCAGCACAAAGGGGAAAAAATACCACTGTACGTACGTATAGGACCACTGGCACTAACACCGCTGTGTTGTTACAGGTGTCCCCTTGCTCCCCAGGTCGGCAGCCGAACGCAGCAGGGGACCAAACCAGGGGAGTCTCAGCAGAGGTGATGAGCCGCCAGGCTGCCCAGGGAGGCTGTGGAGTCTCCTTCTCTGGAGAGATTCAAGACCCGCCTGGCCGCGGTGCTGTGCAGCCTGCTGTGGGTGACCCTGCCTGGGCAGGGGGTTGGGCTGGGTGACCCACAGAGGTCCCTTCCAACCCCAAACGTTCTGTGATTCTGTGATTCCATGACCATCGACCTTCAGCAGCACGGGCTCAGCTCTGCACGCGGACAAGGAACTGCTCCCTCCTCCCGGGGGGGTAACCAGGACACATGCCCACCCTCCCAGCCACAGGTTTGCTCAAGACATTAGAGATGTGCTCATGTTCCCTCACTCCCAGGAGCCAGCGCAAGGGAACAGGAGGGGCTGGCTGCGGGAACCGGACAGACCGCATTCGCAGCCGAGCGACGAGCGGCTTCGGGCCCTCCACCAGCCTTGGGTTTGACCTGCTGACCTTCCCGCAGCGGCTCAGGTTTCCAAACCCTCTCCTCCTCGCCCCAAGCAGCGCTTCGGGGGCAGCAGGATGGGGTCTCTTCTCCCCAGCGCCTCTGCCTCACCTCCATACTTAGGGCAAGAATGTGAAGAACCACATCCATACTAGCGTCTGCTAATTCAAAGATTTTAAACCAAGCTTAACGATTAAACGGCATTTCTCCCCGCGTGCAGTCGTTCGGAGCGCAGTCCAGACTCGGCTCTCTGGGACTCGGTCCCCCACGCGAGCCTCGGGCAGCGAACAGGACACACCACGGTCCAAGCCGGCAGCTTCCAGCAGCCTGCGCCGGCATTTTGAACGGGGTCCATGAAGTCTGTTTAACCAGCACGATGTGTGCAACAGACTCACTAAGAAACAGGCATTTAAAGTGACATCTGTTGGATTAATTAGCTGTGTAATTAGCCTCCCCTCTGTGGAGACAGGCTTTGTTACCACTGCCTGAAACTTCCCCAGGTGATTTTCTTTGTAACCATCGTTCTCCAAGCATGCAAAAGAGGAGCGGGTGGGACAGGACTGTGATGCCTGCTCAGAGAGAGAGCCAGGAATAAAGTCTCGAGGCCATTAGGCAGCTGAAGGGAAACCAACGGCGGCAGGCCAGGGGACCCTCACGGCCGCACAAACGTGGCGAAACCCAGACAGGCCATGTGCATCAATCCTTGCAAAGCCCGGAACCGTGGGCAGCCCGGCACGAGGGATGAAAGGAAGGGGTAAAAAAATCCAGATTTTGTCATTCTCTCCAATTAGCTCAGAGCACCCTGGCCTCTGCCCCCCGCTCTTCCCACCTCCCCAGCTCAGGAGCCCCGGCGCTGACAAGGCAGGAGCCCACATGTGACAACGCAGCCACCGCATTGCTACCCGAGCCGCCGCCGCCTGCTCTGCTGGGCAGAAAAACCTGAACACTCAGGACAAAGAGGAAACCAGGATCCTGGGATTAAGTGCACTCCACTGATGACTCAATGGCCAAATAAAGGTACCTCCTTAGAAAACCACCTCCCCGCGTTAAACACAGAACAAGAGAGGGGAGGAAGGGATCGGGGCATTCATTTCTGGTGTCAGGACAAAAGCCGTGCAACAATGGAGCCGTACAGCAACCCCAACGTCATCAAACCAGCGCCAAAACAAGGATTTGCACCGCAAGCTGATCCCAGCAGCTTTTCCACATTGCGCCACAACATCCAGACTGTTAATTCCTCGCAGCTTGTGGCCACGGGAAGGGTTCAAACCACGGCAGTGGGAAGGCAGTTTTGGAGAATACAGCACCGCGAAAAATCAACTGACTCCAATATCTGCTCATTATCTTTACTCTGCGCAGACGTGCCAAGCCCCTGCCAGCGCCACGTGAGCTGGAGCCTGCTCCTCGTAACACGCCGCCAGCACGCCAGCGCACTATGTCCCGGCACAGGGATCTGCAAACTCCTGGAAGGTAGGAAGGGAGAAACGGGCATCGCTTAGCTTTTACGTAAATATTCACCTTCCATCTTCAGTGCTGCCGCCACCCCCAGGCACCGCTGGCACGGCAGAGCGCAGCTCCGCAGGCCCCGAGCTCCCGGTGCCGGCTCTGGCTGTTCAGGCGAGGGTGTGCACGCGGTACAGTACGGCACGGCGCGGCACGGCACGCTCCCGCTCCGCCCCGCAGCTCTGCAGCGTGGGCAGCAGTCTTTGGCACGGAGGCAAAGTAACCCGGAGACAAGTATCTTCAGACAGCTGCAGTGCGGTTTACCGGAGCCCGTCCAACCGTACCCAAAGGCACAACTTTCAGAGAACCTGTTGCACGAGGGTAACTTATTGCCTCATTTCCATTGCAGAACTTGATTGCACACATTACAGCGCAAGGCCAGGATTTTGAAGACTGGCAAGTAGGACCAAAAGAACATTACGGCATTAAGTTATGTATTATGCATACATTATTTATTGTGATTTAATGAATTCCCTAAGAGATACCAAACGCAGAACCTCCCATGCCAGTTCCACAGTAATTTTGGGGACTTCAACCGTTACAAAATCTTACTCAGACACAATTCAGTCATCTCAGGACAGAAGACGACAAAGCACCTTGTAGCCTGGTTGCCCTAGCGCAGCCGAACAGAACCCAGCAGCCCACGCCACATCACGCAGAACGGGCTGGGGAAAGCACCTTACGGCCTCCTTCCCAACCTGCAAATCAACCCGCTGCTAGAGATGGATGTTAATGAATGGCCATCTATTATTTAACAAGCTCATCGTCAAAGAGCCTGCAGCCGCACCGCTGATGCCCAGCCAGGACTGTTACCCACGGTGCTGACAGCCTGACCCTACCCCAACCAGGGAAAGGAACCAAGAGCATCTCCCAGGTCTTCAAGGCCACTACCCAAAGGGAAGCATGGCCACCCAGATGGGAGCACGGGATCAGCAGAGCCACCGAGCACAGGTTTCAGCAGACACAGGCAAGCAGGGGCTTTACGAGCCCCGCACTGCAGCTCCACTGACCAGCTTCAGCCTCCTACCCTGCCGTCCCCCCGCCTCCTCGACCCGCCGCTCCAGCACTCTTACACCCGGGCTTGTTCCAGTCCTACCCGCTTGTCTTCAACCACGTGCCTGCAGGAACATCAGGTGAGACCCCCGACAAGCAGATCGGGATAAGACCCCTGACAAACAGGGCCATTACCCGTCTTGGACAAATCTCAGCTCAGCTCTCCTGACCGGAGCTCCCCATCGCGGTGTGAAATCCGCAGCAGGACGGTGAGCGGACACTCACACTTCTGCACCAGCCTGGGCTCACAGCGGCAGGTCACTCGGAAAAAAACTGCACGTCTTTTGGATGCAGCCCAGCACCTCTGACACACGTTTGCCCTCCA
>Ga0065711_1048221_pt1 | contig 11924 bp, 7 predicted proteins | sample Hoacrofraction12_FD_59098 | JGI IMG/M metagenome (GOLD analysis project Ga0065711, IMG submission 59098) | Hoatzin crop microbial communities from Cojedes, Venezuela - Epithelial fraction 12 v2 (version 2) | ecosystem: Host-associated > Birds > Digestive system > Esophagus > Crop | place... | reverse complement strand
ATTTCTTCCTAATATCTAATCTAAATCTGCCCTCTTTTAGTTTAGAGCCATTCCCCCTTGTCCTATCACTACACACCCTTGTGAAAAGTCCCTCTCTGTCCTTCCTGTAGGCCCCTTCAGGTACTGGAAGGCTGCTCTAAGGTCACCCCGGAGCCTTCTCTTCTCCAGGCTGAACAGCCCCAGCTTCCTCAGCCTGTCCTCATAGGAGAGGTGCTCCAGCCCTCTGATCATCTTCGTGGCCCTCCTCTGGACCCGCTCCAACACATCCATGTCCTTCCCATGTTGGGGGCTCCAGAGCTGGACGCAGTACTGCAGGTGGGGTCTCACGAGAGCGGAGTAAAGGGGCAGAATCACCTCCCTCGACCTGCTGGCTGATCTAAAAAATAATAATGTAATTAATGATAATTGATATGATCTTAAGGAAGATAAATTCTTGTCAACCAGACATTTTTTCTCTGCCTCTTATTCAGTCATAAGATTGTTTGATAAAGGTAATAACACTGACAAAGGTGTATAAAACATGACTCTTCCACATTCTAATAAAACTAGTTCTGCATGAAATCAATTTTGGTAATATTAGCTGTATTAAAAATCAGTTATGTTATCAACAGGGACTGGATTAATGCAGCCCCCCTCAAATCTGTTCACTGGTGGTTTATGATTTTTCTAAGTGATTTTTTATAAAAACAGTATATCTTCATATTTGCAGGTACTACTACATGTAAATGTCACATTGTGACTGCATGAGGTCAGTGATATTGGCTAAACTGAGTAGTAACTTCATCGAAAGCGCTGAATTTTCAATGTGTTTTGATACATGCAAATATTAAGGAATATATTAAAATAAGAATGCAGATCTTATTTAGAAGATAGGGACAGTTTCTAGGAAGTCAATGCCTTGGAAAAAGGTATGAGTATCACAGTCGGAAATTGTTTGAACCCATTCTTCCATTATGATGCTACAGCCAGGAGGATGCATGAGTAAGAAGTAGTATGTAAAAGAGGGAAGTGTTCCTCTTTCTGTATAGCAGTAATGAAATAGCTGTATGACGTTTTCCAGTAGTGTTATTCACAATATCTAGAATACTACTGATAATTTCTAAAGGGGTCAGGAAAGAGCTGAAAGAAGAATTTTAGGTTTGCAGTACGTGATAATAGAGATCACAGAGATCAGGTTTTCTTAGTCTTTAGCTCTGTAGACATGAGAGACCAGGGGTGACTTAAAGTATACAAATACCCATGTATTTGTATACTTTAATATATATGCATTATACATGCATGACTAAATTTGAGTAGTTAAAGCTATACCAAACAGTAGCAGGCTAGAAGTCAAAGATAACTCTGTAACTGAGGGTAACTTGCCAGTGGACCAGCTTACCTTAGAGACATAATAGATTCTCTGCTTTCTACAGAGTACACTATAGCTTAAACAGTGGTCTTCCTACAGAAATTGAATGAGATTCTTTTAGTTGTGCTATGTAGAAGGTCTAGACAACCATGGAGAGAGCCCTTCTAGCTATAGAATCCCGACACATCTGTTCAGTCTTAATGGACTTTTGTCCATATGCATGAAATAGAAACTCATGAGTTAATGTGTGTAGTTTTAACTTTCTGCCTTCTGAGCATGTAATCTGAATATTTTAGTAGCCTTTCTGATAGGGGGGAAATTACCAAAACTACCAAAATATTCCTGCATTGTTAGTCTGTTTCCTTAGGCAACAACATACGCAGTCATTCCATCTGTCTGTCCATCTGTTCTGCCCTTCATTTTCAATAATGTTTGAACCCATAATTAATTTTGCTTGAGTTCAAGAGAGGATAGAAGTCTTGAGGGTAATCGAATTTCTGCAAGTTCCGTAGAAATCAGCATGGCAGTAGAGGGGGAGTGCAAACTAATGCCCTGTTGAAAAAACTCTGTCAGAACTCAGATGCTGCTTAGCGGGTCGGTCGGCCTGGCTGGCAGATGGGCAGGTAAGTCTCACTGCCCCTGCCTGCTGGGGAGGGGCTGTCAGGCAGTGCAGGGTGGGGAAGGGACATGCAGGGAAAGGCTGTGGCTGGAAGCGAGCAAAGTAGGTGCCTACAAAGAAAGGAGGGAAAGCCATAGCAAGCCAGGCTTGTTTGATTCTACTACTCACTCAGTAACCCCCTGTTTTTTATAAAACAAAGAGGGAAAGGTATAATTTAAACAAAGTCAGTCACTCTTCAGGGCTTAATGATTAGTACGCTGTAATCATTCATCCTTTTTCCATGCATATTTGCCCTTCTGCTCTTTAGTTGCTGCTGTAATAATTTGTCCTAGCTTGAAAACTGCAGGTAGGAGGCTTCCTTTGCACCTAAACCAGATCGGTTCTGTCCTGCATTGCAGCCTTTATTCCCTCAACAAATGAAAACATTGTAGAGCCTTGCTTATTCTTTCTTCTTCCCTGTGGCACATAGGGTCCTTGTTGATTTGTAGAAGTATGTTTTATTGCACAGTGACATTAATTCTGCAGCATGAACATAAACACTTCATCTGGTTGTGCTCTTTCTGAGCAACGGGAACATCCTATTAGGAATTCGCAGAATGTAAATGTCAGAGGCTCATAACTGTCAAATCAACCCAATTTATTTCTGAGCACTCCAAGGCTTTGCTGCTTTCAGTGACAGCTTTTGCCCAAGCCACTGACAGGAAAAAGTCATAATGTTTTAATCATGAAGACTATTTTTTCACTATACAGTGGTATGGGAAAGCATTTTTGTGTAAAACTTATGTGAATAATTATTACTAGCCTGTGGGGACAACACAATCACATAAAATCCCAACACGGAAAGGAGAAATTTTACAGTCATATCTGACTGAAAATGAGGAATGAGAAGTAAAACTGCTGCGTTCATGTGGCTGCTTGCATGCATGCTTTTGTGTTCACCTTCTTACAAAAACATGCAGGGAACTTCTTCTGCACCATTGTAGAGATGTTACTTAGATTATTACTTAAACGTGATCTGTAGTTAGGCTTTGCTTAATTCTTTATTTTCCTATTTATCGTCAGTGTGCTTTTAAAACCTTAGAGCCTATAAAGATGTCCTGAGATTGTGCAGAAAGGGGCGCTTTGGAGAGAAACTTGACAGAAAGCGCCACCTGGGCTGTGGCATACAGAAGGCAGGAAGAAAAGATGCCCCAAGCAGAGTTCGATAGAAACAGAGAACAGCAGAAGACCAAAAAGGGCTCATGAAAACCATCACCGCTTGTGTTTTTCCAGCTCAACTTTGGCAGCTGATGCTATGGTGAAGTAAGAGGTTAATGCCTCACAGTTCTAGACAGTCTCTCCACTCACTGGATGCTGCCCTATATCTGGAGTTAGTATGTGCCAGCTTAGTTTGTGCAGTCCAGAGACAGCCTGATATATTGGCTAACATCTGGTTTCATAATAATTTAAACTACAGCACCGTATAGTGAACTGCCATATCTCAGGACCCACATGGAGTAGTTTTTGTTAAATCTGATGGAAAAAAACCCTAAACCTGTGAGCAAAAGAGCTGGGGTGGTACCCTCATAAATCACTTTAGGTTGAACACTCGGAATTTGTCTGGAGATGACCATAGTTAGCATGACAAGGAAGTCTAACATGGAGATGGACTTGTGAGAATGGAAGCTGCTTTATGCTGATAATATTAAGAAATGTGTTTGTATGCAAATGCATACACATGCTATCCAGCCTTCTAGTAGGTGTTTTTTTGGTGACTGTCATCACCATCTCTTTTTATTCTGTAAGGGAGAGCAAACCCACAAGCACAAGTTTTTTTAGTACAGTGTTTGAAGATTTGGTTAGTTATAAAAAGCAATTTCAGCAGCATTTGTTCTGTTGCATTGTTCTTGCCAGCTTTTGAAGAGGAGATGTTCAACAGTTGGATATTAAAGTACATTACTAGAAAAGAAGGTCAGGTCATATGTGAAGCCAGTCACCTGTGTAAATTAGTCAGTGTTACCTAAAATTGGTTTGACTTAGAATCAGATGTATTCTTGCATTTTGGCTTTCTTCTTTCTCCTTTCTCTCTTTCTGTTTCTAGAACTCATTGTCATTTGCATAAGATTATTATCCTAATCTCAGAAAATACTTGCCTACCCTAGAACTTAGTTTACTCTAAAACTGAACAGAACATTTAGTTTGTACTTCAGCACTGACATAGTTTAGTATCTTCACCGGAAGTGCCGTGTCCTGACCTTTCCATCGGATCGTGACTCTATAACCTGTGTCTAAGCCATGTGCTGTCTTTTTTATCTTGTTACATCTCTTCCTTTATCAGGGGCTTTTCCTTCTCTTTGCAGATAAGTGGATACCTCAATCTGCTGGCCAACACCATTGATAACTTTACACACGGCCTGGCAGTAGCAGCCAGCTTCCTGGTTAGCAGAAAGGTAAGGTTTCTGCCACCGGCTATGTACTGAACTGGAGAGGGCGATTCTCACATGTGAAGCAGCATGCAAAAAACCCAAAGATGTGAGGAGTTACCTCCTGTTTTCTGGAAGTTTCTGGGAAAATGGAGACTACAGTAAAAAGCAACCCTTCCCTGACCTTCTGATGCAGAGCTTCTTCAAACCTGGGACGTTAGTCATTCGTACTGGCATTAGGGGAAGGGTTAGCTCATCTACCCTTTTGTTGAATAGTTCTAAACTCAAAGTAACAAGTCTTAACTTGGAGAAAGGGGCCTTGACATGCCAATGAAAGTCTCGTCTCTCCGAGCTGGGGGACTGTTTTCTAATGGCTTTCTCTCCTCTGCTACAGGTTGGGTTCCTAACCACAATGGCCATTCTCCTGCATGAAATCCCACATGAGGTGAGAGGGCTTTGTATCCTGCCATCATGGGGGATTACAAGGGTGCTTCACCTACTAAGAGGGGGGCTGGATCTGGTTAGCATTTTCTTGTCTCTTTGAAAGCTGCTCCCTCTGGGTGATGGGCAGCATGGAAAACTAGAAACAATCTGAAGCACTGGTCTTGTTACGATGGCCTTTGTGATGGAGAATGTTCATATTCGTTAACTGTCAGCTCTTGATTTTCTTAGGTTGGAGACTTTGCCATCCTACTTCGGGCTGGCTTTGACCGCTGGAGTGCAGCCAAGTTGCAGCTTTCCACAGCTCTGGGGGGGATTCTAGGAGCCTGCTTTGCAATATGTTCTCAGTCACCAAAAGGAGCAGGTAAGGCTTCCTGGGACCTCTGTGGGAATAGGAGGGGGGACCTTTTGTCCCCATGTGTATATCTTCTTTCCCTTCTCTGTCTGTCCTGTGGCTTTGTCTCAGTAATAACAAAAACTTTCTGTGTTTGTGCAGGGGAAACGATCGCCTGGATCCTCCCTTTCACTTCTGGAGGATTTCTGTATATTGCCTTGGTAAATGTTGTGCCTGATCTCCTGGAGGAAAAGAATCCTTGGTAAGTGCTCCCTCCTGTTCTGCTGCAGAAATTCTTGCTGGCAGAGAGCAGGGATATAACTCTTCCCCGTGCCTGTTCTGGGAGCACATGAATGCCAGCTTTCCAAATCCCATGGGCAAGGCTGGAATCTAGATAAACTGCTGTTCTAGCTAATGTGTTTATGGGACTAGAAAGACCCTATAAAATATGAGAGCCTTCAGCTGTGTCAGTCCCAAAGATTGTGCTAGTGCGGTATGCAGCATGACAAGCTAGAGCAGGTTGCTCAGAGGCATGTCCAGTGAGGGGACCCAGTCTGTCTTGTCAGCTTCTGGCATTTACTGGTTTAGGGACTGTCTGAACCAGGGCCCCATAGAGGTATGTGTGTCTGCTGACCATACGTGAACCTATCCTTCACATGCTTCTCTCATCCCTTTTTTGACCTTATCCATTACTTTGGGCTTCTGCGATCTCCCTTTGGCAGCAAGTTTGTATAGTTCGGCTGCACTGTGTTGAACAGTGCTTCTTATTATTTGTTTTTAACCTCTTCCTTATTAATTTTGATTAGGTGGTGCTGTGTTGCTGTGTGAGTAGAAAATAATAGTTTTCTTCTCTATCATTCAGCATTTCACAGTCTTTTACTGTATCCCACCTCAATCATCTCTCTTCTACACTGGCATATATATTCTGGTTTATTTGGCCTCCCCGCATCTGTATTATTCTAGTTTCTTGCAGTCTGATTAAGGCTGTAGCAGGTCCAAATCCAGCTGTATCACAGTAAAGTCCCTCTCAGATCTGCTGGCAGAGCTGCCTCTGACTGTTCCCTCCTATTTCAGTTGCAATGACACAGGTAACTTTGGTAGTTTAAATAAAAGGCTTTGGCTCACCTAGTTAATTTTGACTGAAACGGTTAAGGAGGTCCTCAAAAAACAGCTCCACAGTTGTATCTGAGGAGGCAGGAACTTCTGGTGGAGAAATGTTAATGACCAGTGGGGAGCTTGCTTTTGCATTGGTAACCTCTTGTGCTGGCAGAGCTGTTGGCAGAGTATGCAGAGGTGGTAGGTATGTAGTCACTTCAATCCAGCATAAACTTGAGATGTTGCTCAAAGAATGGCAAAATTCATTGGCTTTTTTTTTATTTTTGTAACTGTAGTTGTTAGCTGGATGAGGTCCCTAAATTATCTGTGAACATGCTGCAGAAGTGCTGGCTCTCTCATAACAGAAAGGACAAGAATATATACCTAGGTAGCTGCATGACTGAATTGGCTTAAATTGATTCTGAAACCTGAAGTTGGGCCCTGCAGCTCAGTGGAACAAATACCTGTCTGTTTATAGACAAGTTCTTTGCTTGGGGTGCTGGGAAACAGTCTTCTCGGCTGTGTTAGTGACTTCATACAGCTGTTGTGTTCTCCTTGTGGTAGACTTGGAAGGGCAAAGAACAAACCACTCGTGAGCCTCTATACTGCTGCCTATTGGGATTGGTCTATGGCTCTTCCTAATTCTGTGTTTCTTTCCCAGGAACTCCCTGCAGCAAATTCTGCTCCTGTGTACAGGCATTACAGTCATGGTGCTACTCTCGCTCACAACTGAGTGACCTCTGCGCAGACCTCATGATGCCTCCCAGAGCCACCACAGTGACTCTGAGCTGTTACAAAGCAATAAGGAACACTAATGTTACTTCCTATGTGTGTGCGTGCAGATCTGGCTGCTAGTATGAGAAGCAGGTGAGAAAGAGGTCTGGGTGTGCAGGACTTCATTCCCTGGCTCTCCTATCCCTGTTCTGCTAAAATCCACACATCAGGGCTTCCAGGTTTTTTTTGTTTCTTTTGTGGTTTTTTTATGGAGCAAAAGATACACTGAGCAGAAATGAACTGAATATCTGCTCCACAGCGAATGGACAGTGCTTCCCTCGGTTCCTTCTGATGGAACGGCACCTCCCAAGCTCTTGTGTGAAAACAGAGGCGATTCCTATAGCTGATGAAGAGGAAGGGCTTCTACCACTCTAAGGGCTGGAGGCAGAACAGGGGTGGCAAAGCAACAATAAACTAACAGCTTTAGCCAGAACTCCCTGCCCATGAGAAGTTAACGGTGCTATGAGATAGAGGGGAAAGGAGGCTTTCCAACTTGATCTCAAGCTTTTCATTGACATCACTTGTTCCTAAAGGTAGTATTAGCCTCAGCAGTCCACCTCTTTGATCTGTTTTGTATTTGTTTATGTTGAAATGGAGCCAAAAGCTTGAGGCACTTTAGGATAGGTCACTACAATTAAATGGCTCAGCTTGGAGATTACTTGTCTCAGCCCTAACCGCTCCAGTAACCATGACAGCCTGTTTATCTGAAAAATGGTCAGTAAATGTTTCTTCTGTTGCCATACTACCAGCTCACCTACATCTGGAAGGAAAGCCATGTAGCTGTTGCGACTGAGCTCCCTCTCCTCATAACCATTAGCTGGACACAGCTCTGAGCCTGCTCTCAAGACCCGACTCACCCACCATCTTCCACACCACGTTTCAGAGCTCGCTTGAGGTGTAGCGTGTCAGCCCTCCCTGGCATGCTACAGCAGCCCTAGACTGTCATGGTAGAGGTCTGGGCAGTTTGGGCAATAGTTGAACACTACAGCCTGATCAGCAGCCGATAACCCCTGGTTAGCTTTTCCTCTGTTCACTGTAGACTATTTAAAAGCATGCTATAACCAAAAATGTAGATGGTACCCTATTTCTGGGCTACTTGCCTCACAGTGGAGTTAGCATGTTGGGGATGGATGAATAAGAAGTAATACTGGCAGCCCTTAAAGGAGCGGGCACAGCAGCAAAGAATACTGGAGGGAGGGTGAAATGGGAAGGGTGAAACGTCTGGTGAAAAGGTTTTAAAAAACGGGTCTAGAAAAGCTGTGTGCTAAGTAAGGAGAGAAAGGGTGACAATAAGTAGCTTTAAGAGGAGTTTTCTGTTGTGTGACGCTTGGGATAAAACTTTTGGCAGTTTGAGACCAGTAAAAATAAATGACGTTTCTAGTGCTTTCCTGCATCCCAGCTCACGAGGCTGGCCAGGCCATCGTTCCACAGGGATGTGTTGTTGCCACAGAGATGTGCACAATTACGAGATCATCCCTTCTGCAGAGCTTATCCTTGCTTTGCTGAAATCTGTTTCAAAACAGGTCTAATGGAACTAGTGGAGTCATTGGACACAGAAGGTGCCACAATGTGAATTGCACCAACTCAGCTCTGTCTTTAAACAGCTTTTGTAAATCAGTACAGCTCTGCAGCCTGCACAGGGCCTTATCGAGAGGGCTCGTCCCTTGAGAGGGCGATTCGGGTCAGAGCAACAAGGCAGGTATGCTGCCCACAGCACAGGCATTTACTTCCCTAAGAGATTCCTGAACTGTTGACACAGTTCTTTTTTATGACAGCTCCTGCCCTACTTTTCAGAGAGCACTGGAGAGCTCATGCCTGCAGTTCGCTCTGCGCAGGAACTGCTGTCTAAAATTTTTTCGGCTTTCCTTACCCCAGGCTTACATCAGTAACTAGTTTCACTGCAACAATCAAGGAGGCTTAGTGCAATTTTTTAATTCCTCTTTACGAAGTTGCCTTCCTTTGCCAACTGCTCCCTCTATCACTCAGTTGTCACGGAGTCTGAAGGTTGCATCTGCTTCCTGCTTTCCTGGAAGGAGGATTAGTCTGACTAGCCTGCAGGGACTGGGGCAATATGCTCACCCTCTGGTTCTAGCTTTGGAGGTTGCCCGCCCAGGGACGGCAGCTGAGCAGACCCAGTAGCGGGATTCTGGAAGAGGCAGGTTTGCACAGAAAGATGTGCCTACTGTTTCCCAAAATGTCTCTGAAAACAAGGCTGGTGTGTAAGTTGGGGCATTGCCAGGTGAGTGCCAGTGCGTTGGTGTTGTTGCATCAGCACTGAGCCTTGCTGAGGCTGGAAACCACAGTCAGGATTTTGTGCTCAGCGTTCAGGAATGCAAAGTGGATGACACTGAAGAAGGAATTTCTGAGCTGTTTTTCTTGGCGGCTGCCACAGGCCTGGACAGTCTGCGGTTCTTGGGAAGATACCCTGGTAGGAGGTAGCGTAGGGCTGGTGGGAGGGAGGGAGGGAGGGACTCGTTAGTTTTCCACTACATCAGCCCTGGGGCTGAGGATGCAGAGCCGTGGGAGGAAATGGAGCATCACTCCACCACATTTGTCACTTTTGGAAATGCAGAGAGAATCGTATTTTCTAGCTCTTATTTTTTCAGCTGCTCTTACGCATTTTCCCCCTTCATCTGTATTGGTCTGCTCTGCTTGGAGACAATAGAGATGAAATAAATGGTTTTCCATGTGGATTTGTGTTTTGTGGTTTTTGTGGGGTTTTTTTTTTGTTGAAGCTACTACTTTTCTTTGAATTACAAATTCAATTCAAAATTTCATTTGAATTACAGAGCAGTATCTCTGGGTTAGTCTAGAGAAGTCTGGGCTCTGTCTTACCCTCCTTTCAACTCCTCAGACTTTCACAACTGAAAGAAAGTTCTAATCCAGTTTTCCATTCCTGCTGCCATGGTGCTGTGGGCCAGGAGCAGTGTGGTCTGATCATAATTCTTGCCTGCTAGTCTGGGTTCTTTGGAAAGGATCATCAAGTGAGTTGCTCCTCTTTGAGGGGAGGGCTTGCATGGTAACTGACTATCCAGAGATTTTTGCAATCATGTTTTTTTGTGATCAGTTATTTTTTTAATCTAAAATACTGAAGGCCTATCTGTTGTCAATTAACACTAAGCTGGTTACCTGCCATGTGGGAAAAAGGTGCACTCTTCAAACGTTGTGTGTAGGAATTGCCCAGAAAGGACTAAAGGGATTTTGTCTACCCTTCAAAAACATGGGTGTGACGCATGTCTTATCCCACTCTTCATTTGAAAGGTTTTCAGCAGACACATACTGGATGATAGTACATGGCTCTGAGTTCTTACCAGAAGTCGTCTTTAAGAAGGAACACCGTAACCCAAGAGCTGGAAGAAGATGAAGGTGGGTAGGTGATCAAGGGCATCATTTCATGGTTTGGGGACTTTGCCAGCAATCTACATTTTGGAATCTCTGTCCCTGAGTTTGTCGTGCTGCGCTCTTTGGCTGTGTAGGTACTCCTGCCTGTGGAGCCATGCTATAAGCCTCCTTCCCGCGTCCGTTTTTCTTTCTCAAAAGCAATAAAAAAATAACATGGATTAATCATCTGCCTGGTTCACAGGCTCCACAAAGAGTGGCTCTGATGTAGCACAGAGGGGAGAACAATTGGAAGGAGTCTCTGTACATGGGAACTTCCTAAGGTGATGGTCTTGCTGAAGCCCCCGTCTTCTGAAAATACAGCCTGAGGAACTGATGCAGAGAGAGTAGAGTAACATAATAGGATTGCAGGTTTTGGAAGCGTGAATATTTGTGTCTTTCCAGGAAAGAGCTGTTATAATTGAAGGATTTTTCCATGCTATCTAGGGCAGTGATTGTATTTGAAAATTATTTTTCATTCTTGATGTGAAAGACTTAATTTGACTGGTATGTGTAAGAAGATTCTTTTGACAGCAGCCCTTTGAAATGATGTGCCTCGAAGGCACTGATGTGCCGCTGCATGGCTGGTAATCCTGTCTGTCCGGTGCAAACTGCTGAAGAGCGTTGCGCTGAAATGCGGTTCAAACAAGCTTTGTCTGTGGGTGATGCGCGTTTCCGCCAGGCACAGGGCTCTGGGGGGAGCAGTTTCTGGGTAGGGTCCCTGGGAGGAGTGCTGGGGAGGGTCTTTAGGCTGCACTTGGCGTGGCCAAGAGAGCAAGAAGAAGTGACGGGGGGGCAGCGGGCAACTCCTACACTTGAACAGTTCCTCCTGGGAAACAATTTAAAGTACTTCTAACAAAAACTAAGGATTTTAAATCTGGACTTTAAATGTGTGATTTAGATTTACCATGTCACTAGATCATTTCATCTGCAGGCCAGCACTGGAAAGATGATGCCCTAACGCTGGGCTTTGGCGGTTTGGCAGTGCTGCAGCTGGAGAGGAGCGGGGCCCGCAGAACAAGCAGTATCAAAAGGGACGTTGTGCCCCGGGAGACGCTGCATTAACTCCCGGCTTGGATTTAGCCCGCTGCTCATGGCGCAGAGTAGATTGGCCGTTTTCAGCTCTTTGGGCCTTGTTTTCCATTAACTGGCAATGAAGGGCTGAGGAGAAACCGTAATCGAAACGCCAACCGCTGCAGCTGCTCGTGGTGCTGGTGTGTCGCCCGCCTTTTAGAGACCGCTTGGTGCCGGGGCCCCTCGGCGCGGGCAGGGCTGAGCTCTGCCCTTCTGCCCCGGGCAGGCCGGCGCCGGCGGGCGGCTCTGGCCGTGGAGGGGCGGCTACGGGGCGAGAGGAGGCCGCGGGAACGGGTGCCGTGCCACGGAGTAGGCACACATTAGGTGCCTCGTGCCACGGAGCGGGCGCTGGGGCGGGGAGCGGCGGCGGGAGGCGGCCCCGGGACCCCCTTGAGACCGGCCCGGCAGTGCGCTCGGGGCTGCACCGGCGCGGCGCCGAGCTCACACCGGGGCGCGGGC
>Ga0065711_1012982_pt1 | contig 11924 bp, 19 predicted proteins | sample Hoacrofraction12_FD_59098 | JGI IMG/M metagenome (GOLD analysis project Ga0065711, IMG submission 59098) | Hoatzin crop microbial communities from Cojedes, Venezuela - Epithelial fraction 12 v2 (version 2) | ecosystem: Host-associated > Birds > Digestive system > Esophagus > Crop | place... | reverse complement strand
GATTTTTTTTTTTTTTTCCTCCTCCCCAGAGATGAGCAGCAGCTTCTTGTCAAACACGGGCTGGGAGGTGGCTTCGGTTCTGCAGGCAGGACTTCTCCAAGGCTTTCGCTGCCTGCCGCTGGTTTGGGGCTGCCGGGACACGACCCTTGCGACTTGGTGGCCAAACTGTAAACAGAAGCTCCAGTTCCCCCCCGGGGAGCAGAGCAGCTCCGAGCACCCCGCCAGCTATCGAGATGCACACGGTCGCTCCTGCAAGCAGCATTGGGGCCTTAGTGGAAAAGAAGTATGAATAAATTAAGGGAGGATGAAGGCTGTTCAGCTATCACACACCATAAAAATGTACCTTTAAAAAAAGTGTTTGCAAAAAAAATACCATTTTTTAAAATCTACTTTTTTTTTTTTAAGAGTCTCCTTGTAAAAAAAATGGAACTGCTAGTTTCCCCCTCTGACCTACAAAGTGACCAGGTATTTTGGGGTGGCCTTCCTTGGTGTCCTACGGCTTCCCAAAGTGGTCTCCCCATTCCTCCTCCCCACCTCGTCCCAGCAAGTCTCAACGGGCTACCAAGTACCTTGACACCCACATGAGAATCCGGGCCACTGTTTGGGGGCTAAATGCTGTATAATTAAAGCCAATCTGGCTATAAAAATAAATGCTTTTGTGTCTTCCTTACACAGGATGGAAGAATTCAGCCCTTTTTAAACAGCTCAGCATCTAGCTGTAATAGTATTTTAAAAACAACTCAAATGTCTATATAGAAAAATAAAGGATAAACATTATCCATCTATTTTATATTCATATAAAAAGTAAGTTCTGTGACAGGATATTTTGCTTCTTCGCTGTAAAAAATAACAGCCTAGGCTGTATAACCTAAGCCTTCTGTTGAGGAGTAAACGACATCTTCAAACTTATTCAGAGAAAAATATCAGTTAGCAATTTCACTTCTTCAAAATAAAGTTATTAAATATATATATTATTATAAGTCTTTATAAACTATTCCATTGTTTAAGCAAGGAGGGGAACATGTAACTGAGGACCACTTTAATCTTCCCTGGGGAGAGAGAAGTGGATGTCAGCTGTGAATCCACCAGAAACCCGGCACGTTCCTCAGCAGAGACCCCGAGCTGGCCGGCTTGCAGGCACACACAGACACGCACAGAGGGGACATGAAGGCTTGTATTCACTCTCAGTAAGTCCTTCAGAAGGATGTTCTTTTTTCCAGCTTGTGCTTTGTGAGAAAGTACTTGAAGAATTCATACACCGACCAGGCGATGGCTGTTGAAGGCATCTGGTAAATGACGCGTGCCTGCACCCCTCTGAAATACCCTGAAATGCCCCCCAGCTGATAGACAGTCTTGAAGGCGTTCACCATGCCCGAGAGATGTCCGCTGATGTTCACAGAGCTCAAGGCCATGTTCTCCTGGGTGTTGAGCAGGGTCTTGCAGACGTCCAGAGGAGTGGTGGCAGCGGCAGCCACAGCCCCTGCGATGGCACCGGAGACGATGTGGGACCGAGGGTTATACTCCCGGTGCGGGTTGATCTGCTCCTGCATGAATTCGTAGGTGATGAAGTGAATGGCCTGGAAGGGGACATTCATGGTGAGCTGGGTGGTGTAGCTGCGGTAGAAGGCACCAAACCCCTCCGTCTTGTGCACTGTCCTTACGCACGCCAGGACGGACTTGTAGGGGGAGTTGAACATCTGCATCCGCTGCTTCACCACTGGTCCGGGAGACGGCCACGGTGGGAGAAGGCAGGGCAGACAGCAGCAGGCAGGACAGACACCGGGAGATGAAGACTGATTAGCTAAGGCACATCCCTCCTGATCATCACAACATCCAGACCGAACCCTGCTCCAAGTCCCAACCACCCAGACCCAACCTCTCCCTCCAAGTCCAAGCTGCTACGACATAAACCAGACCTTTCTGTAGTGAGGAGCTCCTTATCGACAGGCTTTCACCAAAAGGCTGCGTACTCCTCTGCTTCCCCCAACCCCAAAACACTCAAATGGCCCCCCAAAACACTCAAATGGCCCCCCAAAACACTCAAATGGCCCCCCAAAACACAAGTGAGGGAAGCAGGTCAGAGCTCATCCCCAGTTCAACAGATCTCCACTTCCACAGGCTAATGCAATCCTCTCCTCAAGCTTAATTAAAGAATTTTCACTTCTAGCTGGAAAGGCATTAAGACAGACTGATAAGGACCCTCAGATGCGTCCGTGAGGATGCAGAGCTGCTGTGCAGAAACACTGACAGGGCAGAATGGTGACTAAAAACCTGTACGTCACCTGGAAGCGTAACAGACCTCACCTACGGTCCCAAGTCTCGAAATGAAACAACTTCCATCGACTTAAAAGGCCAATTAATTTAATTCCCTTAATCAGGATATGATTAAAAGGATTTGAAGCACCAGTGACATTTTTTCCTTTGGAAAAACCTGACTTTGGGCCAGCTCAGAAGTACCACACATTAAGGCTGCATAGCTGGCAGTCCAGCTAGTTGTCTTCATTTCAGCTGCGTTTCACTGTCAGGCCTCCCCATGCCAGACTCGACCTACCCAGGAGGGCCACGCAACGGTCCCACCACCTGCTGTACTTGTCTAACAACACGACTAACCTCAGTTTTGCCTGGTTAGCCCACAGCTTCAGAAATCACACAACCAATTTAGTAAAGATGCACCAGCAGAGTAGTAACAGCGTGGTGTTAGCAAAGGTGACGCCAGTATTCCTGGAAAGTCACAATACGCCACACAGACGCTGCACAACCCCTTGGCAAGCAAAGGAAAACAGCCAGGCAGAATTCATTCCTTTCCACTGGCCTGTCTGAGCTCGTTAAAAGCTGGGCAGAGTCACTAAAGCAAGGGCTTAAGCTGCCGAGATGGCGCAGGGCGTGCTCGGTCCTAACGAGGTGCAGCACTTCCCACCAGCGCAGGGCATTACCTTCAGCGGGATTCATCACTGCGTCATGGAGCAGCGTGGCCACACTCCCAGCTATACCTGCAAGACACAAAGGCATCCTTCAAAAACATAAAATTATGAAACCCGGGGGCTTGGGCAGGCACTGCCGTCGAGCAGCCAGGTACCGCTGCCCGGGGAGCTGAGCCCAGCTCCGCAGCCAGTCCAAGGAAGCACCCAGCAACACAGCTCGTTCCCAGGGGAGAAAAACTCATCCGGAGCAGCTTGACAGAAACCTGGATCTGCTCACGGGGTCACAGCCGTCGCCTTCGCTGTCCCCTACAGCTTTGCCTACGCAAGACACCGCTGGCTTCGCTCAGCCTGCGCTGGACTGAGAAATGAGCAATGGTTAGACCTGGCTCAGGGGATCCATAATTAGGCATTTTCATCTGTTTACTCAGTCTAGTTTTAAACACTAATTGCACGGATTCTGCAAACATCCAGCCAGCCATTAATGATTCCGCAGCTGGCGCTCGGATGGGCCTCTCGAGCCACACCTTCCCCTTTGATGTAGGTTTCCATCTCCAACTCTCTCTTGCCCAAATGTCTTTCGGTCATTTCTCACTACGGCAGCGCTCCAGTTCTCCCGCTGGTACCAAAAGCCTGTAGCTACTTGAAAGGCAAACAGAGGAAACCCATTGCTAGCAAAGAGCATCAAGCCAGAAAGATATTCTATAGCCTTAACTGAGCTGGTTGAGTCAAGTGAGTGCCATGGCAGATTCCTACCATTACATCACGCCAAGGACCAGGCAGAAGCCCATCTGCACCAGCCCTTTCGTAACCCCTGGCTCCTCAGTTACGAGGGTTTCTGCTGTTACAGCGATATTGCTGAACCTAAAAGCCTTCCTGGTAGAAGCAAAATTTAACAAAGCGTGCCAGCACGCAGAGGATGCAGCGCACTTTACCACACTGGAGCTCCAAGGGAGACGCGTGGAACAGCCTGCCCTGCAAACCCCGACAGGTTTAGATGATGCCTTCAAACAAAGCCAGCAGCAGCAGCCTGCGACTGCAGCCAGACACCTCTTGTACAATGCATTGATTACTCGTGCTAGAATAATTTGAGATTAAAGATGACCGGTAGGCGGGTACAGAAGCAGCTTCCCCACCTTCCCCCAGGGAACAGAAGAGCCCACTCGGAGCAGAAACGTACTTCAGGAAAATTTGCTTCAGAGCCCCTCTGCACGGCATGTTACAGCACTGACACATCGGCTAGATGCTACTGCTGCAAAGACCCCCAAGACCAGCTCAACACCCTCCGGAAGAGACATCTACCAAGTGGTCAGCAGTCCTACGACAGGGCACAGGTCCCAGCGAAGCACGGGCACCCAAGCACCCAACCAGAGGGCAGGTGCCACACTCGCCCACCTGCCCTGCCCCTCCAGCACTCCCACGGCGGGTGCTGAGACCCGCAAGCCCGGGGTTACATCTGCATCTTGCAGGCTGCCTACAGCAGATCTTCCCGGAGCAGAGCACAGCGAAGGACGCCAGGCTAAGCGCGTGAAGCAAGCAAGGGACAGGCTGTCAGCTGCAAGCTATTTTTTTTGTGCAAAAGAACCCAAAAATACCATTGGCCAAGTGGCTGTTTCCTCCGTGCTGGATAGTGTCACTTAGAGACTTCTTCATTTTTTCATAGCAGGCAAAGTACATGGCGTGGGCAGGGCCAGCCCCCAGCATGGTGACATTAATCCCACGTAAAGGCCTCCAGAAGCCCTCTGTCAGGACAATCTTCTTCAGAGCTTCGTACACGCTCCTGTACTGGGCTTTGGGGTCCGGCTGCAAGCTCTGCATCCTGGTCTGCAACAGAGCACACGAAGGGAGAGGCCTCAGTTACCGTCTTTAACGCAACAGGCACAAGCCACGGAGTTAAAGAGCTACAAGACTTCCCAGATCATTAGAGAGGTCAATAATTTATTCCCTGGCTGCACCCACGCCGGGGCCAAGGCACTATTTATCCACGCTTCGCCTGCCAGACCACGCTCCCATTGCAACACCAGAACGTTACGAGGCTGCTTGGAGGGAAGCGTAACCTCTGCTCTTGTTTATGCGCGGAAAGCACAGGGAATTCAGCTCACGCAGTTGTTCAAAAGCCTCGGTGAAGAAATACAGTTAGGTCTTTAATTGCCTCTTGCTTACAACACTCCCGTCTCTGCCCCAGCTTGTTCCTCCTGCAGCTCCTCAGCTGCTTTGGACACTCGGTGTGCGAAGGCAGTCCACTCGATTGGGAAAAGTTTCCTCGAAGGGCAAGCTGAGAAAGCGGGGTACCCGCAGTAACACCCTCCCGCAGAGGGGACCACGTCCCCCAGCAGCCTGGGGAGCACCGAGCCGCCCTTCGCCCCGTCGTCCCTGCCAGCTCCCGGTGCCCTGCAGCCACCAGCCGCCCGAGCCAGGTGATTTCATCTGCATCTTTGTTCAACAGTCCTCAGCGGCCCTTTCTTCCACAGATTTCTGAAGGCAGCTAAGCGTCTGGCATCCAAAGCATCCTATTAAACTTAACTACGCACTGGGGGAAAAAAAAATCATAGAATCATCACACCATTAAGGTTGGAAAAAGACCTCTAAGATCATCAAGTCCAACCGTCAACACATCACCACCATGCCTGCTAAACCATGTCCTGAAGTGCAGTATCTACACAGTTTTTGAACACCTCCAGGGATGGGGACTCCACCACCACCCTGGGCAGCCTGGTCCAATGCCTTTTGGTTTGTTTCAGGCTTGTGCAGGCTGAGGCCATCGCTCACCAGCGACGCTCAAAGCCCTCGCAATGACGATGCCAGCCCGCGATGGGTGGGCACAGACCCAGCCACCTCTCCCCAGCAATGGGAGAGACACTGAACCTCTGCAGCCATCGCAGCAAGTCCGAGCAAATCTAGAGCAGGGAGATGCAAAGGGCTCTGCTACTCCTGCTGAGGGGCCCGCAAGTCCTGCCGGTCTCCAGCACGGGCGATAGACCCCATCACACCAAAACCGGTCTGAAGGCATACAGCCTTCGGTGCAGCCTCACGCCTCGAAACACCAACACAGCAGGCTCCTGGGAAAGGGCATGGCCACAGGAGATATTCAGCAACCTGCAACAGGCTCCGAATTAACGCTTTTTTTCAGGAGAAGCTTGACCACTGCAGTTCAGAGGTGGTTGGGGTTGGACAGGAAGGATGCCTTCCACCTCGGGAGCCGGGACACCCCATCTTCTAAGCTCCCCCCCTACTACGCAGACACCAGCACCGCCCTCGCAGGCAAAGCAACACGAACAGCTCCGTCCTCGGCAGCGGCTCAACAGCCCTTGAAAAAGCAAGAACTGCCCATGCCACCTCCACGCTTCCTCACCAGGACNCAACCCTTCAAGCTGATCAGCTCACTTCAGTAATTAGCCAGGAGGCAATACAACAGCTAAGCTTTCGGGCAAGATGAAGCCAATAAAAGTGGTTTAGGTTTGGACCTTCGATTCCCCAAACCACTCTAGTTACCGGAAACTGAAGAGCACTTTCACACGTGCTTCCTGAGAGCAAGCAAGAGACCAGGCCTGAATTCAGGACTTTAACCCAGTATAACAACACCAAGCTATGAAAGCAGTGAATCAATACATGACACTAAGCCAAACCAATTATTGGGCTTATAGTAAACATTCTAAAAAAACGCACAAGAATTCCATTTGCAAAGTGACTCAGTCCAGCAGCTAGCTGAATTTCAGACTGAAGCATCGGCCGGTGGTCATGATAAGGCATCACCCTGCAACAGGGAATTCGGCGGCCTCGAGCAAAGCTGCCTGTTTCAGAGCACAAAGTGCATTGTAACCTATGAACAGCGCCGGAACTAAACCTAAAGGCTCACAAAAATCCTCCTGTATATGCAGCAACAGCACTGAATCACCTTGGAATTTAAAAACCGGTTTTAAATCCAGCTCTCGGCCCTCGCTGAGCGGGCACAAAGGTCTCGCAAGCTCTGCCCGGGTCTCCGCTCCTTGCCGTGCCACGGATGCTCGTCAGGAGGGGCTGGATTTCACGATGCCTCCGAGAAACTCCGGGCAGCCGCTCCGCCATCAGCGTGACTCAGCACGACCCACCGCTGCCGAGCTGGTCGCGTCCAGCTGGGGTTTTGGGTTGGGTTTTTTTTTTTTCCCCGCTCTGCTAGTTTTAACTTGAAGGCGTTGCTTCAGACTCCAGAACTGACCCCGGGGGATCTCGATCTCACCCCGGTCCATTGCCGGGATGCCTGCGAAGCAGCCGGTGTAATTTAAGCACGCAGCAGTGTCATCTCGTCAGAAAGGCAATCAGGGATAAGCGCTCCTGTAGAGCAAGGAGCTATCAGCCTGGCACGCGCAGGACCAAGGCACGTGGTGCTGTGTTCTTGGGAACTAACCCTGAGTATCTCCATGCTTACTGAGGATGCAGGCGCTTTCACATGAGAATGGATAAATATCCGTTTTTATTTTTCCACTGATCATCCGAGCCACTCTCGAGGGGTTCAAAAGCTCACACCATACCCCAGAGCGGGCAGTAAGCATACGGCGTAGCCACCTAACCCACGCACGCTGCAGTTTGCATCACCACCAGCGCAGCCAGGTCCACCAGCTTCCACCTCTCATTAAAGCCGGGGACACAAACAGGACAAACAACTCCAGGAGTGACCACAACCAGGATCTCCCGTGCGGCTGCTGCAAGAGGCACAGAGCTGAAAACAGGTCCAGCTCTGGTCTGAGCAGGATAAGTTTATCGTGCTGTGAACAATGATGATTTGCTATGCGCTACGCAGTCCTTGCCCCCCCAGCTCCTGTCACTTATCTGAAGCCAGCAAGCTCCTCAAGGAGCCTCACCCTCTTCTTGTTAACCAGCCAAGAAATACTTCTCCACCTACTTGGACTAATCCTCCTTGCATAAGGCAACAGAGTGCACTGACAACCGCAAGCATCCCGGCAGTCCTGGCTTCAGCTTGGGCACAAGCAGCGACACCAGGAGTCACAGCTCCATGTTCCTCAGGTTACCTGCTGCTCGGGGACCAGCACCGTCTGTCTGGATGCTCTTTGGTGGAGAGCACCCAGCCTTCCTGCTGCCAGAAGCACAGGGATACTCCAGGGTTGTTTTCTACCTAGAACTGTTTTACTAACAAGAGCCAGGTCTCTGGTTCAGCATATTCTCGCAAAGGGTCACTGATTTGACATGCCACTGTACAAACAAGCTCAGATATAATTTGCCTTTGTGGGATTTTTCCCCCACCCCCCCAAACATCGCATGCTTTCTCAAAGTTCAGCCTGCCCATTCATGTGACAGACAACCACCCCGGTCTCCCTGCAAGCCAACAAAAGACAGAGAGAACACAACATGCTTTTACCAGGAAATAAACAGCATTTCTTCGGCGATTGGGTCAGGTCCTGCTGGCCAGAGAAGGCTTTGCCATTGCACAGCCGATGCCACACGCAAGCCCTGAACACCCCCATTTTTTTCCTAGGCTGTTTTTCAGCTAGAGCAGCTCCCCGGCCAAGCCACACACTCGGTGTGGTACCCACCCGTGCCTGACCAGGCCCCCGGGAGGGGAGCGGTGGGTCACTCGAACAGGTTAGCCGTGACTTTCCAGCGCCCCGACACTATCAGCTGAAACAGGAGTAGCTGCTCCCCTGGACCTGTGTCGAGACAGGCGGATGCAGAACCTCCCGCTGCCAAACCCAACCCAAGGCAAGCATCCCTAACCCCAAAGTCCAAATCAACCACAGCAAAACAGCTCACGGGAGCTGACCTGCCCTGCCACCTTCATACCTGTGTGCTTTCAAGACCTCAGTCACAAGCAGGGAAGCACCAAGTCTGCTTGCATCAGGCAGGTCACCCATGGCTGACTGTCCCAGCTGGAGCCAGCAAAACACTTGCTCCATCCCTCCCAGCAAGCCCCATCGTACTTGTCCTCCGTTCCACCCCTCTCTGGCATCGCAGATGCTGGCGAGATGTTTCTCCTAGCCTTCACACCTGGACTTCCCATGATAGCACAGGACTCCTTGTACCCGTCAGGAACCATGAGCAGCCAGGGCAAAGCCAACTCACAGACGTCCTGTTGCACCAGCCCGGTCAGGAGCAGTTCAGGATCTCATGGAGAAGGACTGCAACGTGGCTAGGGCTGGAGCACGGACTTTTTTGCTGTCCACTGTGAAGAAGGGAGGTTCAAGCCCAGCAAATCTCCAGCTTCTCACTGCGCTGTCTCACGTCAGCAGTTAGTTCCCGGGCGAGGACAACTGTTCTTCACATCCTCCAGGCAGCTACTTTACCTGCCTTGGGAAACCAGCTCCAGCAGCCTCGCAGAAAAGCCACCAAACGGCTTAAGCAAGAGGAAGGAGGAGGCTCTGGGGAGTCCTCCAGAAACTCCCTTCTGCCGCCACCACAAGAAGTCCTTGACTGCTGATCTCTAAAATTAATTTGGAGGCTGACCAGGCTTGCCAGGACAGCTGTGTTTTCAGCAGCTACAAAACAAAACAAGCCTGAGCACCACGAGAAACACCATCAGCACACCTCGAAAAACCTACACTTCAAGCCCGTGTTTTACTACAACCACAGCCTTACGCGGGCGAGGCAGGGCCAACGCGTAGTTAACGCCGACGCTGCAAGGGGGTCTTTACCTTCAGAAGGAAAATGCTGGGAAGGAAAAGACACCAAAGCAAGTCTCGATAATCACAAGCCTCCAGCTGCAGCTCTAGTAGGTAAAACGCAACCTGTAATGCATATCACCCCTAAACAAATAGCAACGCCGCTGCAAAATACACATAGGAGTAGCAACGCCTTGAGTGAGCACAGGGGAATCGCAGGCGGGCGCTGCACGTGGGTTCACAGCCTCCCCCGTCCCACCCCAGCACGTGTTGCCCCACGAACACCAACAGCACCCCGGGGCATTTTCTGTGCCACACCAGCAGGCGTATCCCTGCGCCTCGCCGCGGTCCACGGGGCACTGCTGGAACGGCTCGCCTTGACTCACCTCCGCAGCCCGTCCTGCCCCGGCCTCGTCGGGCTCAGGAATCGTGCATGTGTCTGAAGCGAACTATTCCCCAAATTCTAATGTTTTCAGTTTCTCTTTGAGAGGAAATGATTTGCCGGAACCAAAACATCTCCTTGACTCCATGATCTAGCCAGGTGCCCGAAACGCATCTTTCCGCAGCATCCACAACCCCCACATCCTCCACGGGCTCGGCTCAGCCGTGACCCATCCCAGGAATTATTATCCGGAAAGGCAGACTCCGGAGGGAGCTTGCCTGCTTTCTGCAGGAAGAGAGCAGCACATTTCCCACAGTAAAGTGAAAGACAGCTTCTCTGACAAGCTTAATTAGTGCTTGGTTACTCCCATTATAAAAGAAAGCTCTTTTGGGGTCAGTTCTTACCTTTTCTCGTCGCAGACAGAACAGGCACAAACCAGCGCCAGGTGCTCGTCGCAGGAGCAGCACCCAAAGCCTGCAGCCCGGGACTTCGCTCTGCCCCCAGCACACGGGGTGACCTTGGCCGTGCTCTGCCGGAGCTCTCCCGCAGACAGCCAACAGCCGGAGCATTTTATCTGCTCCCGAGCCCGTCAGGGCAGCCTGCTGAGCGGGATTACTCCCGGCGTAAGGCATCGCCCCGGCGCTGCTGGCCCTGAAGCAACCGGGGAATTCACTGCCCGGTGAAATCACCACTTTTACCTTCCTGCAAAGCACCTCCCGCTCGGGGAAACCGGGCACAACTTTCGTTTTCTCCCTCTCCCTTTTCCCGGCAGAGGAAATGCCCTCTGAAACAACGCCATAAAGTCTGGAGTGACGACACGCTGCCCTGACCGTGACTTGGCAGAAAATACCAGGCTTGTCTGCGAAAGGAGCCGGTGCGGAGGCACCCGGGGTGGGCACAGACCCCGCGCCTCGGGGGGGGACCCGTGATGCTGAGTGGCCCAAACCTACGAACCAGGTCCAGGGGGCACAGACCCAGAGGGCAAACGCAGAAAAAATAAAAGAGCAGATAATGTTTCCTTTGAGGGCTTATCGCAGCAAACTGGCAAGACTTCCAGTGCCTCAAAGCGAAGGCATTTCCTCTCCTCTCCTCTCTACTCTTTCGGGGAGCCCTGCGTTGAAAAGAGGAGAAGTTAGAGCATCTGCTTGCAGCCTTGCCCAGCTGGACCATGGAGGATCTGCCAGCACCAGCAATACAATATCAAGGGAGTCTGGCTTTTCCCAACCTTATTTTCTCTTTTTTAAGCATGCTGGCAGGGCAGAGGGAGCAAACACCCTTCACGACACTTCCCACCACGCTGGTGACACCAAAAAGTCCTCGCTCGATTGTCCTCGACAGCGCCGTGAGCACGCCCGTTAGCCTCCAGCAGCCCGTCCGCACCGAAACCCCACCACCCACCAGCCCCTTGATGAGCCCCGGTCTCCCTAAAGCCACCGAGCCACAGGGCCAGAGTGACACAAAGCCACATCCACGCTGCTGGCACCCACCCGGGCGTGCAGATGGACAGACCACCCCTTCCCACCAGCTTTTCCCTCCTGGGGTGGGCCAACAGGAGGGAAAAGCCACCCTGGGGTTCTCCTGCTCCAGCCCCACACCGGAAGGCACCGGGGGCATCTCCCGCCCCGGGGAGCAGCGCGGGGACTTTGCTTGCTGCGGCGGGAGGCGGCGAGGCCCCGGCACACACCTTTGCACCGTGGGTTGCGCAAAGCTCGCCGGGGCCGAGGACGCTGGGGGTGCCTGGGACGGCACCCGAGGTGCTGCAGGGACTGGGTGGGTGCGCAGCTCCGGCTTCCTTTGGAGACCTTGGAGGTGACACTGTGGGGACCTCGCACGCCTCCAGCCCGCCGCGGCACCCTGTGCCTTGCTCACCCCCAGCACCTCCTGCACACCCCAAAACAGCTCGGTACAGCTCCGCTCCCCCCAAAGCAACACTCCCCACCCCGAGAGCCCTGGGCACCCCGACGCCCCCAGCACCCACTGACCCCGTTCCCCGCACACCCCCAGCAGCCCACGCGTGCATCCCCGTAGACCCCC
>Ga0065711_1011077_pt1 | contig 11924 bp, 14 predicted proteins | sample Hoacrofraction12_FD_59098 | JGI IMG/M metagenome (GOLD analysis project Ga0065711, IMG submission 59098) | Hoatzin crop microbial communities from Cojedes, Venezuela - Epithelial fraction 12 v2 (version 2) | ecosystem: Host-associated > Birds > Digestive system > Esophagus > Crop | place... | reverse complement strand
GTAAAAAAGAAAAAAAAAAAAGGTCAAAAAGCGGTCACACATTTTCAGCTGGAGGCAGTGGAGATTGACATCATTAGTAGACATATTTTTTTGTTCTCTATCTTAATTTTTATGTGAGTTTGGTAGTTAACCAGTCCCTAGAGCGTTGATGGAAAGGTTTCTTTGAAGTGGCTTTTAAGGCGCAAGGGCATCGTGTAAGTACCTGAGTAGCGAGCACTGTGGGGTGTTACGCATCACTGTAGTATTCTTGTAGAATAAACGTGTCCACGTTTGGTGCTGTGTGTGATAAAAAGGAAACTAGGGCACCGCGCTGGGCCAGTATCTGTTGTGCTGGTGCTACTGCGCTCGTACTCGTATAAAGCAGCCTGGTGTTAACCAGCTGAAGTCGCTGCTTTTTTAAGGTTCTAACAGAGCTCTGCGTTTGCTTATCTTCCCTTTTTGTTCTCAAAAATATCAATACTCTTCAATTAAATCAATGATTTCAGCACTGAAATACGCTGAACTCTTCAGTGGAATCCTGCCTTCTGCCACCCCTAGATGCTAATCCAGCGAGTCTGATCTGGGTCATCACCCAAATGATTTAAAAACCTGCTCATGTAATGTGAAAAAGAAAACACTAAATACAATAAAGAAGTTGCAACTGTAAGAAAGCTAGCGTGTGCGGCTTCTTAAAAATCAGTACGCTCTACTACAAAGTCATTCCAAAACGTGCTAGGTACCATGGTGCCACGAGAGGGAGCGAGAACCATTTTCTTCAGCCCGCTGAACAGAGCACTTCTTGTCTGTTGAAGACAGAAGGCTGTGAAAAGCGGTTTGTGTCCTAGCATGGAGCCAGCCTAGCAGCAGTCTCGAGACAATGAAGTGTCAGGTTTGGGTTTAGCCTCACGCAGGAAAGCTTTCCTTTTTCTCATACTCCGTATGGGGCTGGTACGACCATAAAAGTTGGATTTCAGTAGTAAAGTTGCACATGATGCATTGGCTTTTTTCTTTGTAGAAAATGTTTTTGCTTTTTCTCACACTTCGCTCATGTGCATCATGTCCTCAGCACTTGTGGTTAAAAGGTTGGGGAGAAGTTCAGTTGCATCTTGAGCCATCTGCATAGCCCTATGGAACTCTGTACATTTTCATGTTGTACTCCTGAGACAGAAGACTAAAAAAGCATGGAAGTACATGGAATTGCCACTAGGTTTCATAGGTACACGCATTTAGATGTAAAAGTAAGGGGTGGAATTGCTCATACTCTCTGACGTGTTGAGCATGGTTCCACACGAGGATTCTGAGTTTGCAAAATGTGTATTTCTGCCTCTCGGGCCATGTAAGCACAGTGTTGGGCACCTCCAAGCTCCGGTTGACTCAACGTGCTCCCTTCCAAGATGCTGCTGAGCCACGTTGCGACTGCTCCTGGATGTGCCTTCAACTAGCTCGGCAGATGACATCTTGAAATAAAAGTTGAAACCAGGCTTCTGCTGGATCTGTTTTTAAAGGCCATTTGTTATTTAAGTGACAATACAATTGATTTTCTTCGATTTATTAAGGAAAAAAACAAGTTTGGGTAATTACATCTCTAGCCTTACTGAATTTCCCTCCGAGTTTTTATGTGATAGGTATTACTCGTTTTATCTTACACATGCTACTGCAAGTAACAGACGTGTTGCGTCAAGTGCAATATACCGCTTCCAGATTTTTAACACGAGTCCATTTTGGTTCACAGGGTTTTCAGTGAATGCCTCATCAGAGCGGCTCAATATGGGAGAAATAGAGACTTTGGAAGACTACTGAGCATGTGCAAATCAACTGGCTTTTCCTGCATCTGTTAACCATGGATTCTCCGTTTTGGACACAGTACTCTCCACCATGCGTTCTTCTTCGCCTTGCAGTGAATCACAGAATCAATCATCTCAGGCTGCTTCCTCTAGCCTCAGCAACCCCCTTTTGCCCAGGACTGCACAGGCGTCGTTCCTGCTGTCAGCCTCGAGTCGAGTGGACTTTTTTCAGCGTCCTGGGAGGGTGGGAGATAGGATTCGTTCACAACAAGGCTGATTTGGGCAGCAAGCTTTCACTGTGCTGTGATTTCTTCTGCTGACATACCTGGAAAAAAACCAAAACAAAACAATTGGGATTCTGCAAACCATTGCTTCCCTCTCCTGGTTATTCATACCACATCCACCATGTGCAGTCATGGAGAGAGATAGAGAGAGAGTTTGTGGTTAACAGATGTTGGTCAAAACCAAAATGCCACACAGATACTGACTTCCGCGCTCCATCAGGGCAAGAGGTGCTCTCCCAAGCCAGGAGTTGCATTCATAAGCTAACTTAGAACTGGCAACAGCAGGAGAGGGGCGGTGGCGGGCGCAGTTTAGTTTGGGTTGGTTTGAAGTTGCACACCCCCTGTCAGCCCTTCTCGGCACATGATTTTTGGAGGGAAAGCTCGAGTCTGTCTTCGTTAGGTGGTGATGCTGGAGCTGGTGGAGTTCCCCGTCGGCATACTCCGGCCTTCCTGGACAAGTGGGGACTTCTACTTGGGGGGAAAAAAAGGGGGGTGGCATCTCTTCTTTCAGGTTGACTTTATCCCTTAAACGCTACCTTCGGAGGGTTAGGACCAGTTTATTTTGAGCTCTTTTCCTGCAAATTTGTCTCGTTTAAGAGACAGTAGGATCTTTACCGTGTGGATCTTTAGCCTTTGGTGAGGGTGAACACTGGCTTTCAGATATATACCCAAGCAGTCTTAGCCTAGTTGTCATTTCAAGCAGTGCTTAGGTTAATGAGCAGAGATGCCCTTTTGTCGTGAGGAGAGACTGTGGAGGGCGAAGCTATGTGCAATGACGGCCCTGCTTATCTTCTACACCTTAAACTACTTCACGTACCTTCCCTGGGATCCATAATGCTTAAGTATTTATGGAATCGTAACCTTCCTCTCTCACCGGAAGATTAACACCGCCTCCCCTTCACCCACCCACGTGCACACACCACAAAAGAAAGAGAACGAGAACTGCCAAACGCACTTAGTTTCAACCCCCTGGTCCCATCTCCTGTTCCCAGAGGGTTACAGCCTGCCAAGGGAGATACGCTGCCGTTTTGGTGGAGTTGTATAAAGGTGTCTGTCTTTCTGTCATCACTGCCTAAAGAAAACAGTTCGAGTTGCTCAAGAGCAGTTTGGCTTTGGATTTTATTTCGTTTGGTTTATTCATTTTTTGGGGTCACCTTCCCCTCCTCCTCCTCTCTCTTCCCCCTGCCCCCAAACATGTACAGTAACTATACAGAGACTGCTGCAGACTTGTATATAGTTTTTGGATCCAATAGCATGGAGAGACTTGGAACTGTTGCAAATCTGGTCTCCCTGTCTCCTTTGCTTTGTAAATTCATCAAAGGGGGAAGAGGGGTAGTTAAAATGTTTACAAAACTTTAAACTCCCTCTGAACTTTTGCCAGTGTGGGGGGGGGGAAAGAGAGAACTTAAATAAAACCTGGTTGTATTATATCTGAGAGAAAACTTTCTGCTTGCTTTTGTCGAAGCTGAGTTTTGAGATAATTCCTGGTGCTAAAACTGACCCAAAACTCAACTCGCATCAGTTTTCGTCAAGAAACAACAAGCGAATACACAGGATGCGGAACGACAACTGCTGCTTTATTTCTTCCCTGGTGAGGAATACCGGTGGGTTTTTTCTACTTGATAATTTTAGAGTTCAAATAAACACCAGTAAGCTGAGATTGGGAAATTCTGACAAGAAAGCTTTGATTTTCCCCCCCGTCTCTCTGCAGAGCAACACGTGCGTTCATGGTCGTGTTGTTTATGCAGGAGAGCTCAAGCCGTGGCTGGTTTTCTGTTCCTCCAGACACTCGGCCGTGGAGCCTCTTGTTGCCAGTGGGTAACCACCCCACCCAGTCCCTTTCCTTCCCCTAAAAGAGAGGTTTTATTTCTCCCCTCCGCGTAATGTCCACACGGGCACCTTGTAGCCTGCCCTCTTTAGACAAAATCTCATCTTCCTTTTTTCCTGCTCGCTGCTTGTTTCTGTGTGGAAAATCCCAGGAAGAGCTGACGATAAATGTCCTTCTGCCACTCACACGATCATAAAGAGTATGAAGTCAGTAAACACCTACTGCAGCAGCTTTGTGTTACGTTTAGCTGGTGTCGTGGCGAGAAGAGTACATGTTTAGGCTGGTGATTTGTTTTAATATCTCCATTTTTTTTAAGTGTATAAGGTGTCTGGTTCGTAAGTACTTTCTGTTTTTTAATGGTGTGGTCTAATTTCTACAGCCTAATTTTGAACTGCTCTATACTGTGTAACAAATAAGCAAAAGCCTGTTCATTTCTAGCTCAGCTGAGGGGCAGGAAAGGAACAGTTTGCCAGTTGCTAAATGAAAATGCAGAAATGCAAGCAGGGAAAATGTGCAATAATTTGTCAAACCCCAAGGACCTCAGCTTCTGAGAATTCATAGATAACGGACCAGTGGGGAAGATCCTGCTTTCAATATTCTGGTATTCTGGCTTCTGTGTTTAGTGCAAAGGCAGGACGCTGCCATGCTCGGGTTGTATGCGCAGGTGACCGCCCTGTCGCCCGCGGTGACAAACAGGGCCTGGTTCTCTAGCGAAGGTCGCTTGGATCGGTAGAGACGGGAGCTGCAGCTCTGTGTCTGCTGGCGGATACGTGTTTATGCCCTTCCAGCTGCTTTTCAGCCAGCACGTGAACAGGGAAAGGTCACGGGGCTTTGATCCGAGTTTGACAGCTGATGTTGAATTTGGTGCTAGAGATGGCTGAGGTTTCTTTAGAGCCTGTCTCGCCAGGTTGCTTCCTAACTTCTCACATCACTGCAGGGACAGTGCTCAGTGCTCTGTTTTTCCCGCGTCCCCTCGCAGCCAGGCACTCTTGCAAAGCACTGCGGCAAGCAGAAGGGTCTGAAAGGACACCTGAACTGCATCTGGCTGCCTGACGGAGAGAGCCGAAAAGCAGAGACACCTCTTGGCAGAAAAATCTGAAATTTAAGATAAAACTACTCATGTCATATTTTCAGAGCCCCCAGAACTGACACTGGGGCCGTGTATGCACTTTATTACATCTTTTTCCTGAGCAGAAACTGTGAAGTACTTCATCCTCATACCAACTGAAGAAAATCCCAGTGAAATTCCCGTCAGTAAGCGGGAGCGTTCCCCTTTTTAGCCGCCTGATCATTTCCCAAGTCTCTCTCGGTGCAAACGTGACTCGGAAGAAACCTCAGTTCTCTCCGCAGCGAGCTTCTCGGGAGCCCGCTCGGAGGGGGGCAGTGGCTGTGCAGTTCGGGTCTGAGGGCGATGCTGGCCTTGCCCGCCCAAGGCCGCGCTCCTGGACGGCTGACCGGATCGCAGCAGGCGGTTCTGCCCGCGGAGACCACACACAGCTCCTGGTCCACCTCTGAGCGTTACACCCAGAAAACAAGGACGCCACGGAGCCGCTCTGGCTCCGTTTCAGAGCATTTTAGCCTCAAAAGATTGAGGACCTTGTTCTTCCGCTGTGCCCACCCTGGAAAGACCACCGCCGCCCTGCTCACCAAGGAGAGAGCAAAGCCCGCGAGCAGGCTGCTTGGTTTCGGGCTTGGCTGCCCCAATGGCTCCTGTGTTCTTTCCCCGTGCCGCGGGATGGCCGGCGGAGGGAAGGCGTTCCAGGAGCATCCCCGCGTCCTCTGGGAAGGGCTGGCCAACAACTGCTGGTGTGTGCGCTGGCCTGGCAGGGCGAGGGACGCCCAACGGCTCGCTGCCTGTGGGCTTGTAGGCACGACTTGGAGAGGGTGGAGCTGCCTTCGGGAGGAGGTGTGCTCTAGAAATCGGAGCGAGAGAGTCTCTGCTGGGCTTTGCACTCACTCTGTCCACTTGCTGTTGTGAAGGAAATTTGTTTTTTTACACCTGACTGGACACAGTTTTTATTCTACCAGTGAAATTTCCACGTTGTTTTGTACTTTGAAGAGTTTTAAGAATTCCTGCTGACGCTTTTCCTGAGGGAAGCCATGCCCCACCACAGAGTCCTGCATCTGGTCCTGCTTACGCTGTGCGGCATCCTGGTCCCTGCTGTGCTGACAGGTAAGGAGCTTCGTTTGCGTTTAAAGCCCCAAAACGAGGGACATCTTTCACTAACCTGCCTCCCTCTCCTGGCCTACCTCCTCTCCTTCCCCTAAAAATGGCCGTAAGCATTTATTGAATTATAACTGATTAATGGAAACTAGCTTGGCAGTGAGTAGGAATGTATTCTCCACCCTGAGACCGTGTTTTTCGTTGGGGAAAATGGAGAAAATCCTTTGTCGTTTCTCCGAAGCCGAACAGCAGTAGCGCCTCGGAGCACTAGTGCCAGTAGATCAGCAGACAGATCAGCCAGCGGTAGTCGGGGTGCTCTCAGCAGCTCGTGGCACAGGTTATCTGTCAGCTTCTCATGGCAGGAAGAAGTTAGTCGTGGAAAGAAACATTTTTCTCTGGCTAAGGCGTGCGTGCCCGTTTCTGGTTCCCTCTGTGCTTTCTGCTACAGCAGAGCATTGTACCACAGCTGCCGTAAGTAGAAATATGAAATATGTCCATGAAAACGCCTAGCTCGGTGAAAAGCCGAGGCGTGCATCCACGCTGTCCGAGTTTCGGTCTAACGCTGGGTGTAGCGAGGCAGGCGGCAGCGCCGGGAAGGTGCGTGGCCACGACGGGAGTTCAGCGAGGCGGTGGGAAAGGTGAAGCGCTGCTTTTTGCAGAGGGGGTTGCTAATTTCAGCCCTGCCTGCTCCTGCTTCCAGCGCGGCTGTGCGGGCTGGGGGAAGCGAGGGCACGGTCAGCCTCGGAGGCTCTCTGGTCTGAGACGGGCGTTACAAGAGGGAAAACTCCTCCAGGCCGACTCCATAGATGGGCTGTGAGCTTACGGGTGGAAACTCCTGTGGGGAACTGCTTCCCTCAAAGCCTTTTTCTCCAAGGGCCGACGAGGCTGTGAAGGGGTGGCTCAGGCCAAGGGAACGGGCGAGAGCACAGCGCTTGCTTGCCTGAATTCTTGTCCTGCCTTCCAAGCCCGGGAGCAAGGCTGGATCGCAGTTCCCTCCCAGTTTGTTCTGAGCATCCTGCCTAGCAGGGAGATCACGGCCAGCCTTCTAGGAGGCGAAATTATTTCGTTTTAAAGTAGCTTTTGTAGGGTAGGGGAATTTATTACTGCGCCTAGACAGAACATCTGCGGGTGCAAAGAACAGAATTACTGTAGCTGGTGTTTCTCCCACAGATCCTCCCCTTGTAGGACACCTTGCTGCAAAACCTCTGAAGTAGCTAAGAAATGAGCACTGAAAAGTGGATGTTTTCCTTCTTAAACCCCCGAGCTTTGAATTTTTGTTTTGTGTAGTGGAACACTAATCCCTTCAGCACAGTTTCAGTTTGTAGCTTGCTCATGCTCCCAGAAGCAGTGGCCGTGCTCTTCCCCCAAGATCAGGTAAGGTCTGTTCTTAACTGTTACAGTTTGTTTCACTCTGCAGAAATTGATTCATTTCCAGTGAAACTTTGATCTGCTTCCTCTCCGAGTTAAGGTTTTTTCACAGTATTTCAGGTTTCCAGTATTCGGTGCGTATTTGCTCTGTCTCCTGCATTGCCAGCTTTCCTGTGTGCTCTCGGCTCGGCTTTGCAGCAGTGGTTTGTAGCGAGCGGTTGGTGCCTCCCTGTGTCCCTCTGCTCCCGTGAAATACCCCAGGTTCACTGGATTCCTTTGCTGGGCCAGTCGCCCTCGCGCAGCAGGGCCAGCAGCTCTCGAACAGCTTTGTACCGATGAATCCCCTGTTCGGATCCTGGGCTGTAGGAGAGACGCCGTGCTTTCTCTCAGTCGCATTTTGGAGGGGCTCGAGCCCTCTTACGTTTGTTCTTCTCTGCGACCTCGGAGCCGGGCACTGGGCAGCCGGCCTGCGTGGCGAGCCATCCCAGGAGCGGAATGGTTTTCTGCTGCCCTGGGAGTGGAGAGGTAGCTCTCCCCAGTACAGGGGCTTCCAGTGGAATTTTTTTCTGCTTTTCACCCCATTAGAAAAGGAAATTTCCTGCCTTGTGCAGACAAAGAAGGGAAGGGCGCCCAGACAGCGCGCTCTGGTCTCCGCGCACACGCACGCAGCCCTGCCTTTCTGTAAACAAGTTTATTGAACATTCATCAGAACCGCAGCGCTCCGCGGTGCTCCACACTCGAGCTGCCGGCGCTCTCCCACCACAGTCTGCCCTTTGTGCTCCCTATGAAGGCCTCTCTTCATCCTGCGCTGGCCCCGTGCCCGCTGTGACTACCTGGGGCTGGACAGCCCGTTGCTGGCCTTGGAGTTCACCCGGCCCCTGCCCTCACGTCCAGCACCTCGTACTTTCCATAGCAAAGCCCTCCACGGCCAGCAGAAGCAGAGTCTGCCTTGGAGAGGGCTGCAGCTGATGCTGGCCATGCAGACCCGAGGTCCAGAACGAGTCTCTCCTTCCTCGTTGGATTTAATTTTGTCACAGCGGTGACTCAGAGCTACCCAGTACCAAAACCCTCAGGTAAGCGCTCAGGAGTTCAGCGAGACGCGGAGGATCTCGCTGGCAGCTGAGGTTCCCGTCTGGGTGTAGCAGTCGGAGCGCTTTTGGGGTGCTGGTGGCTCGTGTGCCGTGATCTGGCCTCTTGCCCAGCCAGCCTGGCTGGAAAGGGGTCAGGGCTCCGTCGCTGGAGATGGTGTGGATTTCTCCTCCGTGTTACCGAGCTCTTTCCAATAGCCCATTTGTCAAACATGGGGAAACTACCGAGTTTTTAACCCGCTTTGTTTGCATCATCGCGGTGTACAAGAGGAAATGGAGCCAGTTCAAGGACTTTCTGCACACCCAAATCCTCCCCGCTTCTGCTTTCTCCAAACCCAAGTGGCACACAGGCCCAGAGCACAGGAGGATTTTTCTTTTTTTTTTTCCTATCAGGAAAACCAGTTTCAATTCGCTTAATGGATTCAGAGCCCCAAGTGATTTGGAAGTTAAGAAGAAGCCTTCGCAAGGCCTTGACTTCGAAGTCCTGTCTATATTTTGTAGCTAGACTCTGATGTGGGCAGATGAATTTCTTTGTTTTGAACTAATGTGGAAGTGTATTGTACTGGCATAGCACACCGGGGCGCGTGTGGGGGGAGAAGCAGCAGAGCCGGAGACAGCCTTTGTTACGCTGAAGGAAACCATACAGGAGAAGACCTTCTACAAGGATATCTTTCTGTAGCAACCCGTGTGTCTTCATTTTCAACAACAGGAGAATGAAAGCTTATTAGGAAGTTTTTAAAGTTGAAGTACTGGAGCGCGGGAAGTAGTAAATAGGTTTTGTCAGGCAAATATCTTAAAAAGATGCAGTTGTTCCAACAGGTCCATCCCAAGTTACAGCGAGCCTTTGTAGACCGTGACTCAAACTGGCTCAGCAGCAATGCTCCCGAGAAATGACTGACATTAGAACCAGCTCCCAGTACTGAGGTTGCTGTGTTGGAGGTGGGTGGGGAGTGTGCAGCAGGTGACCGTAACCTTTCCCCCCTCCATGTAATGGGCGTTAATATGAAGACACAGAACTTCATAATCAGGAATAAAAGGCCCCAGGTTCTGAAAACGATGTGAACAGCGGAGGTGGATGCCATTAAGTTGACCTGTAAGCTGTTGTGACTGCAGAAGCTGTGCAATGCTCAGGTCACAGCGGGTGCCCCTGCCTCCCCTCCCAGGACCACCGAGCGTCCGTGTCCTACTGAGGGCACTCATTTCTGTCACTGTAAGCATAAACTCCTCACTCAATGCAGGAGGAAAGTCTCATTGTCATCTCCTGGTGACAGGTTCTGAGGATGATGAGATGCTGAAACCGTTTTGTGTGAGGAAGAGTATTGGCCACTGGTGGCTGGTCTCTAGGGATGAAGACGTTAGGTGGCCACATCTGCCTGCCCTGANGTCTTGCAGAGAGGGAGAGAGAACCTCCCATGGGGAGCTCCTGGTTGATTGGGGGTATCTTGAAGGATCCTTCAGATCTGACCGGCTTCCTCAAGAGCTATCGCTTGTGGGGACCTTTACAGGCTGTCAGCCACCAGTACCTGGGGTATGGGCTACTGTGTCACTGCTGGCAGCCCACCCCACCTCCTTCTCACTGAGCATGGAAAAGGCGGTTTCGTCAAGTTGCCTTTGGCATTGTCGCTTCTAGATCTTGCTGAAGTCCTGGTGGGTCCCTGCATCATTCGGAAAACTCGGTGTATTTCTTCATAGTGTAGTAACTCTGGTACCTTCTTCCCTTCTCTTGGCCTCAGCCGTAACTAACCCGTGCAGGAAATGGCTGTGCTGCACTGTGCATTCTATTGCCCTGAAACCAGGCAATCTGCGGTGTGCACGTGCGGGAAGCAAGAGGTGCCATCCTCCACCCGGCCTGCTGCAAAACACCAAATACCTTTAGTCCATTTTCTCCAAGTTCCATCTTTGCCCTGTAAAACCCCAACAACTTAAGATCATTCCACGCCTTTCTCTTCAGTGCTCCCGAGCGGTGTTTTTACCAGGTGGATTTTGCTGGCGGCCTGCGGAGCAACAGTTGCAGTGCTGAGACAGGGTTAATGCCGGGGGAGAGCTTGTTGGCGCCGTGGGGTCAAGGCTTCTCTCCCTTCGGAGCCGCCAGCGCTGAGGCACGAAGCCACGGCAGCGGTGGGGTTGCCCACGTGTGTCGGCAGCCTGTAGCCCCTCCGTGGGCGAGTCGCTCCGGGGCAAACAAACCACGGGAGTGCACCAGGTGGGTTTTCCTAGAGATGGGACCGATGGGAAGGCTGATGCCAGCGCAGCTAACGCGTGGCGCTCGCCCAGGCGTTGAACACCCGGTCTTGTGGCGGATGATGCGTTTCGAGCGGGTTTCTTGGTAGTTCTTTATTCCGATTGCGCCTCCTCGCTGGAGATTGCAACGTGTTTGGGTTTTTTTGCGTTAAGTAAAAAAATGCCATGCCCTGCCCCAAGGCTCTGGGGGTCCTGAGTAACTCGCCCTTCCCCTGCGAGCAGCGGCTGCTGGGTCTGGAGCGGTCACTCGGTGGCATTGGTGCAGGCACACGGGCCGCGTCCTCCTGTTCGCAGTCTGGGTGGCAGCAACCGTGCCGGTGGGCAGGCCTGGTGCTGCTGCTCTTGGAGATGTCCAGCGTCCCGGTCTCCTGCTCACGCGTGGAGAAACTGAGCCCAGGAGGGAAGGGGGACTTGTGGCGGTCACACAGAACATCGAGCAGAGAACTGAACGTCCTGAGGCAGGTCCCACGCCTGTACCGAGAGCCTGTCCGGTCAGAGTATCCAGCAGGTGACTGGAAGGGGCCCTCACGTCTCACCTGGAGACATCTGAGACCTGATTAATTGTGTGTCTGTGTGTGCGTTTGGTTTTGGCACCTAATGTGAGCTCTGCCTTCCCCCTTGCCCTTCCTGCTTTTACCAAGGAGTGGAACGGCAGCGTGGCGTGTAACGCTGCTCCGCTGGAGATCTGCCGCTCGCAGCCAGCGCAGCACGGCCAGAGCTCACCGGGACTGCCAGGGTGCTGTGGAGGGGAGCAGGCGTGACTTCTCCGGCTGTTCAAGACACCCAGTGGCTGTGTGGGGATGGTCGGATGGGTGGCTGAGCTTCTCGAGCAGGCTGGAACAGAGGCATGCGAGGACACAGGCTGTTATTTTAGGAGGGAAAATCAAAGGCGAGCCTTGGAAAGGAAAGTGCTGGTTACAAACTGGCGCGCTCTCGGGCTGCAGACTTTGCTCTGGAGAGACCTGCCTGCTGGCGGCGTTCTCTGGGGACAGTGCTTGCCTTGGGTTTCACAGAATGGTTGGGGTTGGAAGGCACCTCTGTGGGTCACCCAGCCCAACCCCCTGCCGAAGCAGAGTCACCCAGAGCAGGCTGCACAGGACCTTGTCCAGGCAGGTCTTGAATATCTCCAGAGAAGGAGACTCCACAGCCTCCCTGGGCAGCCTGTTCCAGTGCTCCGTCACCCTCAGA
>Ga0065711_1048220_pt1 | contig 11925 bp, 7 predicted proteins | sample Hoacrofraction12_FD_59098 | JGI IMG/M metagenome (GOLD analysis project Ga0065711, IMG submission 59098) | Hoatzin crop microbial communities from Cojedes, Venezuela - Epithelial fraction 12 v2 (version 2) | ecosystem: Host-associated > Birds > Digestive system > Esophagus > Crop | place... | reverse complement strand
TGACAGTGTTCTTGGACAATATTTTAGCAGAAACGCATTTAGTATTAACTATAGCACACTTGAAGAATATTTAGAAATACAGTTCTAATTTTAATTCAAAGACTGCTTCTTGACTAGAAGCACGTCTACGTCTGTGTTGGAAGGATGTAAAGCACTAAAGTCCCACTGATTCCTAAGAAAACACAGACTTGAGAAGTTTTTAATTCATTATGATCTTTACTGTCTAAGATCCAGGAGGGTACTATGCCACCTTGCTTTCTTTGATGTTTGGATGTAGCTTAAATATAAATCCTTTCTTCTAGTGACATTTCTGAAGGAATATTTAAATAATTATACCTATTGCCTCTTAACTCATGCAGAGGAAAATATCTGAGGCAAAGAACTACACTGAATCAATTTATATCCCTTTATATCCCTTCCAATCCTCACTCTCTGCCCCCAACTTATATCTGCAGTCACTTTTGAAGTAGACATGAAATGCTAAGATCCCTAGAAAGACATTTCTCAAACATTTTAAATAGAAAATCAAGAGTTTTCTTTGTTAGAATTAAAAAATTACTTGGCCTTCTTGAATCTGCAGCATACTTAACACAGGACACTACTGCTAAGATTCTACCCATAACTAAGTAAAAATGGAGTTAACCATTTTAAGGTTCTCTTGTTGCTTTTGTTTTCTTCCAATTTCATTTGCTCACTCATCTTTGCACAGTGGTGGTTTTTTGTTTTTGTGGGTTTTCTTGGTTTTTGTGCTGTTTATTGTGTGGTTTTTAATCATACTTGTTTCAGAGAGCATTTCCTCATATCCTAAAGATTCCTACTGTTTACAGGACAGAGTAAAACATGGCACTAAATGGTACAGATTCTGACAAAATTGAATCAGTTTTAACAAAAATTGCCTCTACTTTTGGTCATCTTGTCCAGGTTAGCTTTTCCAGGATCAAGAGTTATAGCAGCTGAATTTAACTCATAGCCTCTTGAAGGAATTTCCTTAATAAAAACAAGAAGCAAGACAATTGGGTAGGTCTCATTTTCAATTTTATAGACGCTATAGTTAAAAATCCACAGCTTGTCATGCTGAAATTGCCTGTACAACAGGCACATTATATCTATCTTGAAACTGTTAGAAAGCACTAAGCAAGCAAATAAGCATCATTCATTCCCCACATCAGGTGACAAAACGTGGTCCTGAAAAGAGATCAGCTGGGAGGAAGGGGGCCCAGGACTGAAATTTTACCAGTGCATGTCAAGATTTACAATGCAACCCAGCTGCCACACAAACTGCTCAGAAGTTTGCCTTGATAGTTTTCACTCTGCCTAGATTTAAATCTAGCACTTCAATAGAACAGCAGAAAATAAGTCAGAGTAACTATCCCAAACTTCTTTTTAGAGTATCTGCAAAATCTCCAGGCTCAAGTGTCTTTTTATCTGTGTTGATGAAAAAAACTACAACCAAACTAGAAGATCAAGGCCAACTATAACCACTCGCTTCTATGAAAACTGACACTTCCACAATTTGAAAAGGCTTACCTGTTGTATCAAGGCCTCTAAGTTGCCCATGAATGCGATGGATGTTCAATTTAGCAGCAATTTCTTTTCCTTTTTCTGCCCCAGCATTGGATCTCAGTGAGCCAGAAGACTGGGGCTGCATTTTACTGGTATGGATGTAACGATCAAATGTGACAGAATTCCTCCCAGTTTCTGCATTGTTTGAAGTCTCCTCAACTATACCCCTTTGATAATGAGGGAGAAAAAAAATGAAGCAAATCTCACATAGACATATTTCACTTTTTTGTTTAAAATTTTAAGTGACATTGGCACTGCAGTATTAAATAGAAGTCTCCACAAGACAGAAGATACATACACTCTGGTAGAAAATTACTGAAAAATTTAATTTTATCCTGCATGACATTGTCCTGGTTTTGGTTAAAACAGAACCAACTCTCTTTTAGTGAATCTTCCTTACAGCTAAGTTCTTCTAAGTAACTGCATTTTTCTGCATCTGGCTGTGTATTTTACAGACACTGTCCGCTCCAAAGCTGATAACACCTGATGTTTATAGTTACGCTGAGCTAACGGTAGCAAAGGAATGCAGAAAAAGGCCCCTGTTTATAATGATCACTACAGCAGCCAAGGTCACCGACAGATCTCTTAGGTCGCATTTGCAGGGAGGGGTGGACAGGACAGGAGACCCGATACTGACCAATGAAGTGTTCCATGCCATGCACGTCATACTCAGTTTAAAGCTGGGGGATCACAAGGGCCTCACTCTCTTTGTCCATGGCTGTCTTCTGAAGAGGACCCTGCTTGTTGTTCTACCAGTGATCCTGATACAGATTCCTATCTGTGCATCCCAGAGTCCAGTTCCTGCCCACTGCTGAGTCCAGTCTGGGACTGCCTGGTGCTGCCTGGCAGCTGCTGGCAGGATGCCAGTGCCCAGTACCCAACTCCGGGGAACTCAGTATCAGTTTTGTATATTTTACATTATTTGTCTTATTATTAGTATTATTAGTGTTATTAGTAAAACTTCTTATATTCAATTTGTAAGTGTCTCTCTCTTTTCCTCATTTTCCCTTCCTGTGGTGGGAGCATGGGGGTTAATAGAGAGCATCTGTCACTCAGTTCATTGACGCCCTGCTTTAAACTGTGACAGACATATAAGCAAGAAGAGTTAAAACTGAAGTTCCAAAATTATTCCAGAAGGATTCCTCCACTTCTTAAATAAACTGCAATTCTATTGAAATATTAATTTATAAAACACAGAAGACACATTTTACTGCTTAACTCAGTCATGACAACTTTTTCAAATACTCTTCAGAACTGCAAAAAAATTGGCATCACTAAGTCTTTTAACTAACTTAAGAAAGAGCCACAAATAGTGATATGCGTTATTCTTACCTATTCATACGAACTTGAGTAGCAATTCTATCAAAACACAAAGCCACTAATGAAACATGAGTCACAGTTTTGCCAGAAGAAACCCCTGGGGATTCATCAACAGATGCTTGTAGTAAACACAGGTTCACCTATATGTCAAATTCCCCAAAAAAGTAAAGAAATGTTACACTCCGTATACATCACTAATTTCTGATACAATCTTGCCTTGTACTTGTCAGTAAAATGAAAAAAAAAAAACCAAACCATAACACGTAGAAGATGTAAAAACATAATTTAAAGACATGGCAGTCAGTTATCCCTATAGTGGTTGTTGTATAACTTCCACACGTAAATTGAGCAGCTCCAAAACGGTCAATCCTGTTCAAAACATTAGTTATCTAGAACAAATATATAGCTTCACTTCAGCTTTTGAGGAACTAATAAGGATGCAAAATAAGAGTAATTTGTGAGGCACATTTCTACTAATAAGCTAAACAAAAAGTTGTTACCTTTGGTACAGTAACATTGGCCTGAAGACCTTTAATTGTCACATTATCTTGCTTAACTGAGAGACTGGTCTGTGCTGGTCCCTGGTTTGTTGTTCCTGTAGTGGTAGTATCTATTTTTGTTCCTCTGATATCTTGCTTCGAAGATAACTTGGAGGGGGGAAAGAAATAATTTATTTTCACTGAAATTCAGAGTTGCTAAGCCAGAGAGTAACAAGATCGTTTATTAGCACTGAAGCAGCAAGAGATTCTGACTTCTATTACAGCATAATACCATGATTTCTAGAAGAAAGACTGTAGCACTTACAGATATGGTAGGTCTAGATCCATAAGAGTAGCAATGCCATTCTGCAATAAACTTTCTAACGATCAGATTTCAGCTGAAAGTTTGAGTTCTAGACAGATAAGTTATATAGAACAACTAATTATGAAGTAAAAAAATCAGTGTCCGTTAACACTGTGAAGTCTAAGAAATTATAAAATATAGTTAAAGTCATTAACTTGGATAGAAGAACCTCCTAATTCTGTAGAACTACCACACAATTCTTTTCAAGCTAAATTAATTTTTTAAGGTATAAGATGAACTGCAAAGAAAACACATGCACTTTCACAGCCTCATTTAAACTTTCGTGTCTCCCTGACTACTGTAAAAAAATAAATGATGTATTGCTGATATGACTATAATACATAAGAATATCACTTATAGTAATTTCTAAGAACAGAATGTATGATCTCATGTAAATTACTGTAGCTACTGACTAGACTGTCCAAAACAGAAAAACTTCAGTCCTCTAAGAGAGATTTCTGGTCACTGAAAGACAGTATAGAACAGTTGATTATCAAAATGGATACACATTAAGCACAAGATAAAAATGAATATGTATTCCAAATTAATATAGCATTCAGCTACTATATCTCAAAACACTGAATCCAATTGAAACTTTTTCAGTGCATAATATAGAAAATAATATTCTTTCAAATCTTTGTGCATTTTCCTCGTTCCCATTCTTACGTTTTCGGAGAAGCTTGTTTTGCTGTTCTGCACAGCATCTCGAAGAACTTTGCAGTGCAGATCATCAACGATTGCTGCTGGGTGTCGAGAGCTAGCACAATGCACCATTGCTTCTATATACCTGGAAGACGAAATAAGCCCACAACAGACCATTTAAACACCCAGCTTCACATGACACACCATCAATAATGTTTAATTAACTCTACAGAGAAAAAAATTAAGCACTGACAGGCATAAAGGGCACTTTCCAGGTCAGCACAACATTCTTCTAGCATCTTCATGGGAAATGCAGAATTATGTTCACTGGGTACAAGGCCCTGCTGTTCCATCAGTCACATTATTCAATCCTTTAACCTAAAACTTTGCTGAACAAAACAGCTTTGATTTTAGACAATTTTTAGAATAATTAATTAACATTGCAGTAAGAAAAGTAAAATTAATTACCTATCCAGCGCCTCTGCTACAAGAGGAGTCAGAACTACATCTACAGTTCCTTTTACTTCTACTATTGCCGTTGTCCGTGTCTGGAAGACAGGGTGATCTGACGTCCATTCTTCTGTTATTGTTTCATCATCTGTATTTTCTGCAGACTTCTTTTCCAAAGGAGTATAAGGTGTACTAAACAAGTCACATACATATTAATAATTGAGGTTTGTAAGATTTTGCTAAAGTGTCCTGGTATCATTTTAATTCTTCATAAAACGTATATAATGGCAGGTTTCTTCTACTGCACAGCTTAGAAAGCACACAATATAATCCCAGGGCAAGGCCCTTCCCTAGATTAAAATTTAGCTTCTGGCACCGCAATGGACACTTGCCACAGGCACCTCCTAAATGAATTTAAATTAAGTTGCAATTCATAATCTTGAAAACATGCAAGTGAAATAATTTATGCTTTCGTGGTGTACTTTCTTTTTGACCAAACCCAAACATTTTAGAATACTCTGTCCTAAAGTACATCTGTACTGAAAACTACTGCTACGAATCAGATATTGAAAAATTTGCTCTCTAGCAGGAGCCAAAATATTTAACAAGAACATTAGGAAAATCCTACTCTTAATATGCTAATAATTTTATGCAGTATTCAACTTACTTAGATGTTGATCCTGTAAACTGCATGCCTCTGTCCAGTAATGAATTAGCTGTGAGACCCTGTTTAACAATCTAAAATACAAGTGCAAAGATATTTGTTACATTCCTTCTACACATGAAAAAAAATACCCAAGTAATCTTCAAATATTCTCCTTACAGTTTTTTTCTTAAAAGAATCCCTCATATGCAGATTCTCCAATAAAGCATACAGAAACTCCTAGTTTTTTTTTAATTACTTGAGAGATTCAATTCTGAAGTTTTTACATAGATAAATAGTGACTAATTGCTTTACAAAAGACTCCAAATACTGAGCTATGAAAGGCTTGCAGGAACACAAAGCTTTCGCTGCAAAGTGATAACAACTTAAATTTCAAAGCTTAGACATTTCTATCAAGTCATTTCCATTATTTTTCATATATTTCATTTCAGCTCCTTCCTTAAGCATGTATGTTCATATCACATACATCATGAGGAAAAAAACATTTACAACAATTATTTGCTAAATTGATGAGTTTGAACTTTACTTTGAAGTAAAGCATTTACAGCCTAGATAATATTTATCAGTATTAAATGTACTGCTACTGAAGTTCTGTGAAACATATATTTTAAACAAAACTCACATGAGTATCTTTCAGCTGCATATCATTCAACAGTCAGCATTTTAAGTGCAATAATGACAATTCAGAACACACATCTTATCCAGAGAATTCTAACTCCATCTTTTCTTTTCCACAACCTCCCAGCCACACAGCCCATGATCTACAGTCAGAAATCCAAGGTATTCCTTAACTAAAAGCAAAGAAGTTACAAGTTTCTAATAGCTTAATTCACACAACAGATGAACTTTTAACTTGTTTTGAATTCTTACTCCTTTCTCTACTCTTCCTTCCTCCATCTTCCATACCTTAAAAGTTGGGACAGAAAGTTGCTCAAAAGATGAAGAACTTTCTTCACTCGTTGGCGTGTCAAGGTCTAAAGGGCGATGTAATGAGGATTTTGAAGTTCTTTTATTAGCTGGATGCTTTACTGACCAGTTGATCACCTGGAACTGCGTAAGATAATTTTGGTAACATGTCATTACAGGCTGCTGGGAAGTTATTTGCTCAGTTTCCACAGTCTTCTCAGATTCCATGACATACATGTTCTCAGCACGCTCATCTTCTCCTCCCAGAGCCGAAACAAATGAAGCCTGTGAAGGATGAGTCTTAATTGGCAATGTTTTAACATCCTGACCAATTTCTCCATGGATTGTGCTTGTTAAGGGCCCTTCCACACTGTGATAAATAGACCCTCTGCTGTATTCAATTTTCTGAGCTTGCTTTTTTCTCTTCTTCCTCCCTGGATAGGTTCCTGGACCTTCATCACTACTTATTGGCTCAAACTCTTCTGCTGCAGAAAAATAAGCTTCGCTATCAGCCATTGACATACTGGAATCCATTGAGCGATACTGGTGAAAGGAGTTTGAATCTGCAGATGGAGTATAAGGAAAAGAACCAAAGCTCCTCCTCTGCTTTGGGGAGTCCAAGACATTCTCATCACTGCGAGACACATCACTGCTGAACTGCACACCAACTGGAACCGGCTGCTTATCTCCGTAGAAGGCTGCCGTGAGGCTCTTGGTGCTCCCGAGCCGGGTGGAGCACACGGACGCTTGCCGTTTCAGTGGAGACCTCAGGGGCGACTGACCAACAGGCCGTTCCTGGTTGCTGGGGGACGCAGGGCTGCCCTCTGCACCCTCGACTGCAACACTGGAAGCAAAAATTAAAGGTTCATTTGCTTATTTTATTATTAATGCTTCTCTTTTTACATTATAGAAGCTGTCAAATGCTTCAGTGATTCTGCGACTTTATATTAGCATAGCAATTATTTTCATAATGCTGATTACATACTAAATTCTGCCACTTGTTAGCTCACTTGTCTACATATAGAGGATGTAAAAACAAATATTAATGGCAAGTGCTGTTTTGCATGCTGGGTTTTCTACCCAGATCAGGCAATCATACCCTATTAGGGATCCAAATTTGCACTCGAACTAGGAAATGCATTTCAGCAGTACTACCGGAAAATAACCAACACTTCATAAATTGCAAACTATAAGGCTTTTTCTGTCATAACATGTTCAAGAGTCGAATTATAGTTCTACCTGGACAGAGAGTACTAACCTTCCATGACCATCTTCCCTTTTTGCACCAGACAAGAACTCCTTCTGTCCCAGGTGATCTTCAGCAGTTGACGATGGGCTGTCCTTCTCCCCTGCAAGCAAGGGGAGTGCAGCACTAGAACTGCTCGTTTCCTCCGAAGACGATGAGGAGCTATGGGAGCGCAATGGCACTTGTAGGCTTAGATGCTGTGCTTTTCTTTCTATTTCTATACCCACAGATCTGCAATCCCAATCTTTTCGTTTCACACCATTTGCTTTGCCTAGGATCAGAAACAGAAAAACTGAACATCTGACAATACAACTGCAATGGTCTCTTCCCTGTCTACTGAAATAAAAACTGTTACCAAATAAAAGCCCTAGTCTTGAAATGCATACACATATTAGCATGTTGTACTAACAAAAATTAATTAAGTCATAGCAGCAAAACATCAGACTGTCTTGGTAGACTGCTTTCTGTGTAAGTAAAACAGATGCAAGCCAAAAAACATGTTTTTACTCCGAAAGGAGTTGCATGTCAGTATAAGCATTCAGCATACGAAAGCTTGCTCACTACTATCAAGCTGCCGCCTGCTCTCAGAAGAGCCCATGCCACTACAAGACCTCTTGGCACGAGAGCGCAACAAGTACTACTCATTAACTAGAACTAGAAAGACTATAAATATTTATGTGTAGTTAAGAAATTGTACTTTTGGGCAAAATAGAGTAAAATTACAGCACACTCTCACCGTCTAAAATTTTAGGAATCTCCTTAGTAATTATCCATTCTCCAGGCTGCAGTAAAGACTGCCCATAAAACATATCAGATTCTGCACTTGTACTTGAGAAAGCAGAGCTGCTTGAAGGTGTCAGTTCCTCAAGTTTGAAAAAATCTAGTCCTGTTAATGTGCCACCAAAGAATCGACAACCACCAAGACAGCCACACTTGTTCTTGCTTCTCTTATTCCTCAAATTATCATCAGGCCACAAAAACCACAATCTATGCAAAGGCAGAAAAACAAACAAAGAAAAACAACAAAAACATGACCACATCAGCCTTAGTATATTTAAATTAAGCAAAAACAAGATTAAGAGATATCTCCCTCAATATGTGAGCTCCTATTTCACTCGGCATGAAATGCGTGAGATTTGTATCTGAAATACAGATGTCAGACAAAAACTGATAGATTACCTCCAGAAAGGAGCAGATCAGAAAGGGCAACTGTGCTCATGTACAGATTATGCCCACCTGCCACAATACACGCTAACAGTAACAGCCCTTTCTCTCAGCACAGAGGCTAGCATTGCAAACACGCTCCGCAATGCTGTATGTTGCTTATGCCAAAGGCAATTGCTCGTCAGGGAGACACACAAGTCACAGTTACACCAGGCAGCTTGTTCACAGCTGCTCATCAGCTTGCTCAGGGCTCTTTAAGCCCTGTTTTCAGTCCAGCTTGAGAACAAAGGATAAATTTGATTCCCTCCTCTCCCCTGTATTCCTTCTGCGGGATGATGGAAGGCAGAGGGAAAAGTAAATTTTGTCAAAAATCATACGATTTGTATAGTCCAAGCACATTCAAACCACCCACCCCATAGGCTAAGCTTTCAACATACGTAAAAAAAAATTATAAGAAATTGTAATCTATGTAAGCAAAAAAAAAAAACCCCAAAAGCAAGAATGTATTAACTTACACCCCCCAAAAATTTAAATGCATCTCCTTCAATCGTATCTCTTACCTCTTAGTTCGGTTGTCATGCGTTTCTAAGAAATATCTCTGCACTTCATGTTTAGAAGGATGATCTGCAGCTAAAGCGACGTCAGCAGTGATGAGTCCCAAGTTGACAGAGCCAGCTTCCAGCCAATATGCCTTCCTTAATATTGGCTGAAGACCAGTTCTGCAACTGTTCACCTGCTCAACATATTGTCTCAGCTGAAAGTCTTGAATAGCAGCACTTACACCTTCTCCAACAGACTGGTTGTGGAGGTTGCAGTTTGCGATACGTATAGCACCCATCTTAAAACATGATTTAAAACATGGACTCTGATTAGTCATGATTGAAAGAAAAGGTAGCCTTAAACCAGTTAGCACATCACCTGCTAAATTCCAGAAAGCTCTCAGTAAACTATTCTCTCCAAAAAAGACAGAGAAAGTTTCATATGAAAGCACATGCACACATACAAGAGAAGGCAAGCTTAGAAATTAGTTTCAGCCAGTTTTTAAATAACAGAAATAAAATCTCCACTTAAGAGTCTCCGTTTGTAAAGCAACCAAAAAAGAAATCTCAACTTTGGACAGATGTTGTAATGAACCTTTAAAAAATTTAAATCATTATTAAATTCTTCACTGTCATCTAAAACCCAAGAAATCTGAAACTTTCAAAATCAGATATATAATTTCATATGATATATATCATTCTCTGTCCTTAGACTAAAACATCAATTATATCCTTTGAATACAAAGCTGTATTAATGCTAGAATTAATAAATACCTCCATGAGACTGCTGCAAAACTCCAGAAATTCCAGATCCTAAACCTTAACTGAGATCCATACCAATTGTGTTACAGAGCGTGATCATATAAGGGCTACTATTTCTTGTATTGCCATAACTCCAATAGTTTAGCTGAATCAAACAGGAGGCTGCCCCTCTTCTATGAAAAGCACAGTACCAGCAGGAGCCAACCCTCTCCAAAGAGGAACCAGAAGTTCTTGCTTTATCCCCCCACTTAGCTGTGGAAACTGGTCACTGTGCAACTAACCCCCCTGCCCATACAGTATCAATCCTCCCCAACACTGGTGTACACTAATAAAAGATGACATAACCCTGCTACACATGCTTAGTCTTCAAACCTCAAATAATCTGCAGACATTGGACCAAGTTTCCTGCATGCCTTGAGCCCTCTCCAGTAAGTCACTGTGAAGTACCTAAAATTTCAGGCTGAGGTTTCAAACTTTTCATAGGAAAAAGCAGGAAAGCTGAAAAAGAATTTGGGCGTGGAAGAGCTACCCATAGGGTTCATATTAAATTATTACTTCTCGTCTCTGTCACAGACTGTAAAGGAGCACTGGAAACCTTTTCTGTAAATCTGAATGAAACACATTTAGGATATAATTTTCTAAAGTGGTTCAGGTTATTCAGCTGCCTTTCAAAATACTGCCATTCATATTTATGTCTGCAAACACAGTTAATATTTGCGATGATGATTTGTAATATTGGACTCCAAAGAATCTGGAGACTCAAATGCATCACTTTCACTGCCGCAAGGTAGCAAGCCATTCAAATGACAAGTAATTGCATCATCAAAAAAAATGTCTAAAATGATTACCACTTTCCTTTAGTTAGATTCTTGCTCATCAATGTGATTTGACCCCCAAACCTTACATGTTGTCTACCTTTTCAAACTGAATTTATTAAGGGACAGTACAACTGCTGGTCACTTATACCAGCATAACACTTTTTTCCTTTTATGATGTTACCATAACTCAATTGTCTCTTAACTTACGCTTTGCTATGTAAGTTATCCCAGTTTTCTCTTGTATGCTAGGATAATGGAGAGAATATCAGCTCTTCTCTGCACATCCATTTTTGATCAGAGGATACACCAAGCAGTAGTCTAGATTCAGTCAGGCAGTGGCACTAACACTTCTCCCATCTCAACCAAAGGTATAAATTACCTCAAACAGCTGTATTACACAAGACGATCATGAGTTATCAAGCATTGACTTGTATGTAATCCATATCAATCATTTCCAGTTGCTGAGTTACTAACTTGTAATGCAAGTTCTTATTAGCTCTCAAGCACAGACACTGAGATTTATATTGCCCAGTGTTTTTTTTAATTTTTTACACCAATCCTGTAGCTTTCACTCTTATTTCACCCTACTATTCTGTGATTCTGTGATTCTGTGATTTTGGCAGACATCCATTCCTCCTTACCATTTTCCAAGTTCATTAATGGAACTACTACACAGAGGCCCAAATGACCTACTCCTGGCCCAATCCAAGCCAATCTTTCATCACTTACAGGCTTCAGAAATTCTGCTTAGTCATTGCATGTAAGCAAGCAATAAATTCAGGTAGCTATTCTATCAAAAAATACAAAGAACTCTATTGAGAAAGAGGTATTTTAATTGCTGTTAAGAAAAATATTTTTACCTTTATATTGGTGGCACAGCCATGTTCTACCACATACAGATCTGCTCCATCCATGGCTAAGCGTGTCATAGTGTACTTTAAGTCATCAGATGTTGGGCATGGCCCGGGGACACAGTTCATCTGAAGAAAAAAAAGGGGGGGGGGGGGA
>Ga0065711_1048204_pt1 | contig 11925 bp, 8 predicted proteins | sample Hoacrofraction12_FD_59098 | JGI IMG/M metagenome (GOLD analysis project Ga0065711, IMG submission 59098) | Hoatzin crop microbial communities from Cojedes, Venezuela - Epithelial fraction 12 v2 (version 2) | ecosystem: Host-associated > Birds > Digestive system > Esophagus > Crop | place... | reverse complement strand
GGTTGGATGGAGCTCTGAGCAACCTGGTCTAGTGGAAGATGTCCCTGCTCATGGCAGGGGGGTTGGAACCAGATGATCTTTAAGGTCCCCTCCAACCCAAACAATTCTATGATTCTATGTATATGAATAGGGATGACAGTAAGATGCTTAAATTTCTTCTGTCTACACAGCAATAACTATAGGCATGGCAGGTATTTAAATTTCCATCCAAAGATAATTCACTCACTTTCAAGTAGACACAACCAAATAAAATGAAATCCTGCGCCTATTGATAGATCATTAGAGATAATCAGCATATCCCATCTGGCTGTCACACGCCACTTCAGAGGGCATAAGCCTTCCACAGGAGTCACGACACACTGCCAGCCATATATATATGTCTTATATACCATAGAACATAAAAAAATGGCATCAGTTGCCTACTTCTAGGCAACCGAACACACGGTTCACACATTGATCCTAATCTTATTCCTGGCCTAAGTTTCTAAAGCCACAACTAGAAACTGCCAGTAGAAAGATGCAGAAAAGGTGTAGTGAAGCAATGATTCAAGGAGTTAACATCAAAAGGGTTTTTTCATGCCAGTTTTGTTGACACTGCTGTTAGCAACTGCGTTACTAGTCATTTTAAGATAAAAATAAAACACAAAACTGACTTTCTTCACATGCCCTTCTGCCAAAATCTCTCAGCTACAGCTGCCAGTATTTCAGAAAGCTCCTGACAACTTCCACAAAAATTAAACATTGTCTAGAATAATCCTGCAGCAAAATGAGTGTTAGAATTGATGCATTCAGGCAACTACAAAGTTATCATGCAAAATAATGTCTCTAAAACAGAGCATAGCCACATTCCAATCACTATTGCAATGCACTTCTCTGGCAATGCCTGTGGAGTTCAAGGAAGAAACAAAAATTGCCTGTGGAGAAGACTTTGTCTTTTTCCTAAAAATTCACAATGGCACATTTACATACAATAATTTGAAATATTCTCCCCCTGCAAGTTTTTTTCTAAATCTACTACATGAATAAATTTATTAAAACACACCACTAAAAACATACTATGAAAATTGTACTGCTTGTCTCAGTATCAGCTGTGACCTCCTAGAGCCGGACTATAGATTGGACAAATCTGTGAAACCCTGCACTGAACTTCTTTGCCGCTCTGGTTTCATGTCTACTTTTAACTAAAATGATCAAAATTTACAAACTTACAGTTTAGAGGCAGACAGAAGAGACTATCGTAGCAAGAGAAAGGAAGGGTTAAAAGTCTAAGAGACTTTATCCTGGCTAGCTAAAGATCAAAAAGACTCAGCAAGTATTAATTGTTTGGGCTGATTTGTCTGGGCTTGAGATTTCATTTCTGGAAAAAAAGCAAGCCCTCAAGAAACGTTTATGGAACATCAGGCAGTACAGGCTTTATTTATCCACAGGTCATCATGACGAGGCTTAGACCACTTTTTTTGAAACTCAGCAATCCCAAACATCCCAATGGTTTGATTACTCCACAGGTCCTGTATTGAAGCTTACCTCATTTACATCCATTTTCCATATTGCTACTCTCACTCCTTCCTCACTCATCTTGTCCACACTACCCAGTTTCATCCTTTACTATTTTTACTTCCTCGGCAGTGGAAGAATTCTAAGCCCCAGCAACAATCACAGCTTCAGAAAGCTCTGCTTTGGTTTCACTCTCTCCTCATAGATCAGTTTCTTTCTCAACTTTATTTCTCTTCTCATGGATCATTCTTATATACTCTTCTAACCTTCTTAAAAACAACAGAAACTTTTGTCTAACTATTCAAACATTTGGCTGTCTTGATGAGCCACAGAAGCATGAACTGTACTCCCCTTATTCACTTCATGGTTTCCATAGTTACAGACATGGAACATAGAAATAATTTTTCAAAATGGCAGAAGTCTAACAAAATAAGGTAAATGGCATAAAACAGCTTACAGTCAGGACTGATATAAAATTTTAGTTGTCGTTCAAAAAGCAGGGAGAACTCACCAGAAGCTTTACACTCCATTTATCCAGTTATATATTTACAAATCGTAGTAAAAACATACATATGCTCAGAACAACACTGCCTTTAATAGTGCATGAGTGTGTACATCATTTCTGTGGGAGCTTGCACTACAACATCATTATTTATATTTCTCTACTGTTCTTTTTATATATTGTTTTATATAAACTGTGTCAAAAAATGTCATAGAGAGGAAAGATTTTTTGGTATACAATGGAAAATAATTTATGACAAAAGAAACTGGAAATGTGTTGCTGTAGAGAAGCTGTGAAGAAGGTTAGTCGAAATGGAAACAGTTAAATTGCAGAGTCGATTTCTTATAGTAAAAAAAGGCTCATGGAAAGACAAGTGAGTTGGTCAACTAATTGAGGTCATAGAGGACTTGATGGGCATGAACTAAAGTCTGATTTTGTATTCTCAAACAAAAAAAAATATAGCATTATGGACTCTCTATCCTTGGAGACATTCAAAACCCAGCGGGACACAGCCCTAGCAACCTGATATATTTGGGCCTGCTCTGAGTACGGATTCAGACTAGAGGATCTCCAGAGGCCCCCTCAAACCTCAACAACTCTGTGATTCTCTATTGAATAAAACACTGAGAAATTTAAATATCTTGGCCCTATTGTTCTTCAACTACATTAAGTATTACTATGCTTGCAGTACTTTACTGCTATAAGATCTGTCCCTTTTTTGTCTCACTATCTACGTAGGTTTCTGCCCTAAAACAAACAGTACATAAAATCTGAAAAGTTCTGAGTTGGAGGGGCACCATATTCACACAAGGGTCTATGCCAAGCCCACAGCATATCAACCTCTTTTCTTCCAGGAGCATACAACAGTCTATAAACACAGCTACTTCCTTCAACTATCTGAGAGCTTAAGATTACCACCACCAAATGCTGGTGAAGTGACTGCACGCTTGAAAGCTTCCTATACGAGCTAGTGAGAACCAAGTTTTATATTTATCGTATATATACATGCATCTCCAGAGATTTCAGAGATTAAGTCTCTCTATCCTGTGTTGAAGTAAGGTGCTAACAGCTGACGGTGCTCCCTCTCGATTCAACAGAGATTGTCTGCCTAAAAACCGGTATTTGGGATTCCAAACTTGTGAAATGCATGTCACTGTTGAGTCACTCAGAGGAACGTACCGGCCTTGACAGCCACTAGGAGCACCGGGTCACAAGGAGATCTGTTCTGGACACCTGTCTGCAGGGAGAATTCAAGGGAAAGAACAGGGAGAATTCAAGGGAAAGAACAGAAGATGTTGTTCATCTTCATTCAAGGAGACGAACAACACTCACAGAGACTGCTAAGATCCACAGGAAGGGACAGTGGAGCTGAGACTAACAGAGCTCTGTGCTGACACAGTGCAGAAATCCAGGGGCTATGAGGAAGAGGATGATTACTGGCTGTATCAATATCGATGGAAAGCAACAGAGGATGGCTGGCAGCTCGGGAGTATTCCTAGTGGGAACTCCTCATGAGCTGAATATACAGCAAAGTGACAAGCATGTTAGGACAAAGATTTTTACAGATGACATAACTACCTGCCCAGGGAACACAAGGGAGTGCATGCAGCGCATTCAGGTCTGTCAGTTCAAACAAATGCCCAAAGCCACTCTGGCTGACAGGAGAGAAAGCATATTTTTGACATATTGCAGGATAATATCATTGCAGTGGTCTCTGCTGTGCAGCTTGACAGAGACCTCCACTGACCACTTTGACTTATCATCTTTCCACTCACAGGGGACTGCACTGGATGACTATCAGGTCTGCTTAATCCAGAATTTCCCTCTTTTCCCCATCAACTCCTATGCTGGGAAGTTCTGGCTGCTGAGTTTTGCTTAGGTCCCTCCACACCCCCAAATCCATACAAAGCCTAGAATAAGGCTGCCAGAGCCTTACAACCAGACTGAGATTAAGCCCCTAATTTGCAAGTGATTCAATGAGGGAGAAGGTGGCACCAAAGGTATGCTTCCTCCTGCACAGCCTGGACACACCACTGCTGACAGGGATGGCCTGATCTGTTCCAGATACTTTTTGATATCACATACAGATACAATACCAAACACAATCCAGATAAACCTGGAAATGTAAGCTTGAATAAATCAAATCATGGCAAACCTCTACCTGTTTGATCCTTCATGATTTAACTTTTTTTAAGCAAGCAAAAGCAAACATTTTCAGTGAAAGAGTAAAATTCATGTTGTATGATTGGACATTATTTTCATATTTATTAATATTTAGTTTTCAGAATAAAAAAATTCACCATGGTGGAAATATACCTAAACTTTTCACACTTGGGGGATTTTTAGTATCATACAGTACCTACTCATAAATGAGTGTTTTGCAACAGTTCGTACTGCCCAGTAAGGGTTTTGACAAAGCACAAGGCAGGATTAGGCCCTACACATAATATACGTATTCACAATTCACAGTCTATCCCAGACCCACCCTTCAGTTTGTAGCTTTCTTCACACAATTAAAAATATTTCAACTTTACTTTTCATTATGCTCGTAAATGCATGGAATGCTTATAATTACAGAAGGCATCATCTTCCCATTTTGATATGTCACTACAACTCCTTAAATGTTTGTAACAGCTGTTTTTAAAACAAACACTTTCTTTCTGCAACATTCTGCCTTACACACATCAGCAAGGTGACCTCTTCTGGAAAAGCTATCAGACTATCTTGAGAAACAACAACATACCCTACGAGTTGGCTCAACGTCTTATTTGCAGTTACTCCCTTACGGCAAGGAAGACAATGTTTTTTGGCTTTTTGGGTTTTTTTCACATTTCATCTTTGTTGATCCTACCTTCTGGGATGTCCATGGTCCTTTCTCTTAATTCTCCCACCTCTCGCTCCACGTGCAGAGTCTGAGGCTAAGTTGGTTAAATCTGTGCTATCTGTGCTACCAAGCTCGAGCACAAAGGAATCTCAGTAAATCTGGGATGGAAGATTTGAGGAAGGGGAAGAGAGAATATCAGTGTTCTACAATAAATTTGAGTGGATATCTAAGATTTAAAAAAAAACTGGGGAAACAATGTAATTTTGGTAAGGAAAATTGTAGATTTTGGGGAAAATAAAGACTACGGGGTGACTGAGAAGGGGAGAAACAACTGAGTTTCAATACAGATTTAACAGATAAGGAAAAGGAAAACTGGGCAGGAAAATGCAGTAGGAGTTTTGTGCCAGTATAAGAACATTTTAAATTTTTTAACTGATCTAAGCACTGCACAGGCAATTCATAGACCATCCCCAGTATGAATTTCAGAATTTTACTGTCCTGAATTTACAATACTACTGGCAGACCACACAGAGAAAGAGGACAGTTTCAATGAAGTAATAAGATGTAAAGCAGAGCAAAACATTACAGCTGGGAAACTCAAACAATAATGATATTTCATTATCCGATGAAGCTACTGTTACAAAAACAGGTTCAAAAACTGAGATCAGAACTTTGCTAGATGATGAGACAATCATTCTGATCTTCTGCACTTACCTGTACTCACAGATATCTAATGAGGCTCTGTATTTCCTACACAAATAAAAGGCATATAGCGCAGTGATGACTTAAGGGTATGGGGGGAAGAGGCAACAGTTAAGGATATCGTGCCCCTTTAGTCTCAGAAATAGAGGAATGCGTACTCCATGGTGGTACAAATATAGGGACCATAAGTCTTCAGTCCACATTTATTACATTGGTGAAGACTTTCTGTGCTCACTTGTACAGTCTGTTCAACATAAGCAAGCAATCTTTTTTAGCCAGGTAACTGATTTGCATGTTGCAGGTTTCTGTGTGTATCAGGAGCGAAAAGAAATTTAATGGCCTGCTAGATCCATCTTAAATACTTGCTCCCCCAGCAATTCCATCTTTTATAGAGCAAAGAGAACCATGTCAGCAACTAAGGGGAGAACTTCCTTATTTCCTGCTCGGTCGAAGGTAGCCTTCCCATAGCAACAGCTTCCAGAGCTGGTGGGTTCCCTTTACTGTTGCCTAAATTTGGATCACCTTTCCTGCATACAGATGTTAGCTGTATTTAATGCTCAATATTCAGCCACATATGAAGTAGCTGAACACTAAACATAACCACAAGGTTTGCAGGATGCCGAAATATTTCTGATCACATGGTACATCGGGAAAAAAATAACTCTCAGATACATCAGCCTTTTGTTGAGTCCAAAAAGCTTGACCACCTTTTGAACTGAAAAGATCATTTTGACCAACCCATCTTATAATCTTTCTGTGCACAGTACTGTTCTTCTCAGTTGTGATTTGATCCCTGCATGTTCTCATGAATCCATCTTCGAACTTTTTTTTTTTAATTCAGATTACATAATATAGCCACCAGAATCATCCCAGTCAAACAAATCAACTTCGGTTATTTAAATCCAAAAAAGACATAATAGGCAAATCAGACAATTCCACTCTCATCCATAGCCACAGGAGTTTACGAAAGGTTTTCTGTAAGATTATTTCAGTAATATCTGCTGCTTCTAGAATGTGAGTTTAATAATTTATTTGTATTTCTTTCTAGTTTATAATTAATTTTAACTCTATACTGAAATACTTTAATCAGGTCAGTAGACTACGTATTAATAACATTAGCACTGTTCTACTCTGGTTGTCTCTAAGTTTTAGATGATTATACTAAAACCAGCGATTTATCCCAGCTTAAATACAACTGGCTTGCTGGAGGTCAGACTCCTCTGGCCCTGTCATCTTTAATAAAGTTCTCTTAACCACTTCAGCTCTTTATTGTCTCTAGACAAAAGACCACAGGGTAAGAGGGAAGACTTGTGGGATGAGGTGGTCATGAAGAAAGAATGTCCAAGAGGACATGGACAAACAGGTAGAAAGGTTAAAAGTAGGGTGAAGAGAAAAATTTGAGGCAATAGCAAGTGGAAGAGATTTCAGAGAGAGGCAATATGGAGAAAGCAGGACAAATGTCAGGAATTAAGAGGAAACAAGTGTGCTGAAAATTGGGTTGTCTTGTCACATATCAAAGGTTGTTGCATTTGGAACAGAGATGATGCACAGGCAAATAAAACTTACTTCAGAGGAAACTACTTCCTTTCCTCGGTTTGGGTTTTTTTCTTTGGGTTTGAGATTTTTTCTTCAGGTTTGGGCTTTTCTCTTCAGAAAAGAAAGGCAGCATTTGGAGATTCAGAGTTATCGTTCTCTTTTAAGAAAAATGCTTTTTGGCAAGCTTTACATCTCTTCGGGCAAAATCAGCATAAGACATTAACAAGCCCCCACACACACATGTGCACTATGACAAACCACCTAAAAAATGAGCTTACTAGGACTCTTCGTACACAGCAGAAAACAGTGGCAGATTGAATGTGAGACACTAAAGCTCTAAATGGAAACAGAGCATGTCCAGTAGCTTTTGTAACAATCATATGGCACTGCAATCTTTTATTTGCAAATCCTTCACCTTTTTTTGTTCTGCCTATTTTAAGGAAACAAAAACTATTCTGAACTTTACCATTCAACCACCAGAAGAAACTTTTTTTTTCCCCTGAACTCTGGTGCCAGAGTATTTCTAGCCTTATAAGCATTTGTTGCTTGCAGAATATGGCAGAACTGAAAAATTTAAGAACCCCACTGAACGTCATGCTCTGCATAAGTCAGACTATAGCACCAAGTTTTCTGTATGACTTTAATGGCTGTCTTTCCAATTAAAGCAAAGCAGAAGTGACTCTTCAGTTTCTAAATCTACATATGTTTACTTACCCTCCATAAGAAATATTACCATATATAGGGATTTAAGCATTTTGTTTGAAAAGGTTGCTCAGACTATGCCATGCCACTTGGTTTGCAAGCACAAGGAACTTTTCTTTTTGAAATACTTACGGTATTTGCCATACTTCGTCACCCCAAAGAGTTTACAAGACAGAAGCCTAAAAGCTGCTGTATACTACGTTACTCTCTTTCCTTGCTGTTTGAAGCACAGGAATCATAAGTTCTTTGCACTTGTTTAATACTATACTGTGTGACATTTAAATTGGAAAAGGAAATTACTGGGCAGCTAGTTAGCCATCCAGAAAGCTATCAGACATAAAGAAAGAAAAAAGATTGAAACTACATACCTTTCAGCTATTCAGCAAGATAAACTGCTAAGAAATAGTAATTAAGGTTAAAATATATGCTGGGCAGGTTATATACTTAAAAGGACAGAAAAATAAAACCAATAGAAGCAAGGAGGAAAAGGTGATTTCTCAGCCCATAAACATTATAGTATCTGCATTTATAACATAGATGTGGCCAAAAAGTAGAGTTCTTAGTTGCCTACGAGCAGCTCTAAAATAAAACACTAAAACTGCTATTGATTTGATAGCAGATTGCTGTCAAACAAATTGAAGGCCTTAGCCAAGTGAAACGGTAGGCAGCACAATATGAGACGTGAGTTTTGAGAAAACAGCCAACTTACGAGCATTCTAATGTGTTGCACACCAGGAAGACCTTCTTGCCATAATTTAGCACTTCCAAAGGAGCGGCTTTTAAAAGCAAACATTAAAACAGGTAAACCCCAAAGCTGATCCTTCTGGGGCAAAAATTGAAAGATAGTCATTTTATGTTGATGGTAGTTTAGAATTAGCTCTGTGATCATCATTTAACTCATTTTCATCCACTTGGTGCATAAAAAGTTGCTTTTGTATGATTCTAGTTTATTACACAAGGTATAAAGTAACAGTGGGATGCTAAGTGCAGCATTCTTATCTGTATTATTATTTAATTATAAATTAGCTTATAATAGATATAAAGCCTGTAAGTAACACTGCCTTGAAAATTGCCATCATATAGTTTCAAAATTTGCAGGTAATCAGAAAATAGTCAAAAGCAGAGAACAAAATGAAAAATGAAAGCAACCGAATACGGATGTTGACAACGTGTGTGCCACCAACCGTGTAAAGCATCTTCTACCCTTAAAAAAGGGGAGAAAAAAGAAAAGAAAAACCTTCCAAAGTAAAGTTTCAAACATCTGCATGCTTTACACTGAAAACAAGGTGTTGCTTCATGCATGAAATCAAAGGATTAAATCCAGTCAGTTCACTGAAGTGAGCACTAACTAAAGATATTTATGGTCAAAGAAACGGCATTAAGCAGAACACAGTGAGCTGATCCCGTGTCAGCTGGTGTAACAAAAAGTGGCTAAGAAAGCAAGAGAAGACAGTATGAAGACTAAGAAGGGCAGGCTATACAGGCCAGCCTCCCTCAGGTTGCAGTAGCATGGCCAGGGAGATGGCTGACCATGCCCAGGCTGCAGGGCAGTGAGGAAAAAAAGTGTGAGGAACAGGACTGCGAGCACCGAAGTGAGAGAAGGAGGGGAGGAGGTACTCCAGGCACCCGAGCAGAGATTCCCCTGCAGCCTGTGGAGGACACTGTGTTGGAGCAGGTTTTCCCGAGAGGAACTGCGGCCCCTGGAGAATCCATACAGAAGCAGATTTTTCTCCTGAAGGTCTGCAGCCCACAGAGGACCGCAGCCTGGAGCAGGGGAAGAGCATGAGGAGGAGAGGAGCTATTATGGACTGACCACAAATCCCACCACCCCGCTGGGAGGGATGCGGCAGAAGAGTCAGGAATGGAGGATAGAAGTTGAGCCTGGGAAGAAGTGAGGGGCTGGGAGGCATTTCAGCTTCTATCTTTGTTTCTCACCATCCAGTTCTACTTTCGTTGGCAATAAATTCATCTTCCCCAAGCTGAGCCTATTTTGCCCATGATGGTAACCGGTGAATCAATTTCCTTTTTTTATGACAACTCATGAGCTTTTCCATCTTGTTTTCTCCCGCTGCCTTGTTGAGGCGTCTAGCAGCCAACCAAGTTCAGCCCACCACAGAAGCTTCTCTAGCAAGATCTTGAAAATGAAGAAAAGCAGCTGACTGGTATAAATGATTTCTTTATGAAACAAAATGCATTACATTTTACAAATGACTGGAAGCCCATCTATGCTCTTTGATCCTCATATTCTTTTTCTCCCATTGAAGACTATCTGGACGCACTTCAAATGCAGCTTGGATGGTTTTAACAGCCTCCTTCATCAAACTTAACTCAGTCACGAACTTCCATATCTAGGGACTTTGGAAACAAGTTGCTTCTCATGTAATCATGGTTGCTGAAGTATTTATTTCTATTTATCTTTGGGTCTCACTAACAGAGCACCAGATCTGTCAAGCTTTCAGCTTTCTTCCCAATGGATGACTTGGGAATTTAGGCAGGGAGTCTGGAGAGAACTGTACCTAACAGTTTGTAACAGATACTAAGACTCCACAAAGCTTTTCCTACAGTAACTTTTAATAGTACATATCTCTGGCATTACAGAAAGAGCATGGTTTCTGAGAAACACCTAATATACAAGTTAAGCTTGCCTACACCTTCTGCAGTTTTAAGCATGAGGCTTGCTTCTTAAGTTTTGACTTGGGAGAAACAGCCTGAATGGCTCACAGCACCTCGCTTTTGTCTCCCAAATCTGTCAGTCAGCCTTTTTCTACAAAAAAAAAAGCAGATTCTCCTAAATCAACCAGATCACCTTGGGTTTTCTCCAGTCACGATCTCAAGAAGGCTAAAACATTCTAGCCTAGATTAAGCTAGTTAAGTAAACGCTTCCCTTAGCTGACCACTGATCTTTATGAAGCTGAATACTCATAAGCAGTTGAACTATGCCATTCTCATTACATGAAGATTGTGTATAGCAACTTTACAACAAGAGATTTTGAGTGTCTAAGTCCATAGAATTAAAAAACATTTGGTCTTCATAGGTCTGAGTGATACTCAAGAAATGGAAAAAGAATTTTCTAACACTAATAACTTATATCAAATAAAATATTGAAAATTGAACTGCGGGTTAGTACAATTTTCAGTAACATACAACATTTTCTTGTCAGTGCTTGTCTTTAATGTGGGTATTCGCAACTTTCCACACACCACAGACTGCATAAGACTATAGCTACCCTCTTTGAAGAAGGTCGATTTCTGTAGGAGACAAAAGGCTAAAAGAAATCTGCTGCTGTATGAATTGTAAGGTTGCCTGTAAGGGATAGAAGGCGTATGTTTGTACAGAAGATTCAGACCAAGCGTGTAGAGTTTCATTTGAGATGTCTAAATATAGGTTCTTAAATGTATCCACAAATCATCACTGCTGTCTGATTTCCTACTGTAACTAACGAAAATCTACAATAGGTTTCCACTGGCTCAACAATGCCATTCAGTTTTACCTGCAATACCCTAACATTTCCGAACGGCAAGTATGGAGCTGTTGTTAGGTAAGACATGGGAATTACCTGCGAGCCACCCTCATCTGGGGTAGCTGCTGGAAGCTGCAGTAAAACTCTGCAGTCCCTAGGCAGATGAAGGGAGAGCCGTGGATGTTGTCTACCTAGACTTCAGCAAGGCTTTCGACACAGTCTCTCATAACATCCTCCTAGGGAAGCTGAGGAAGTGTGGGCTGGATGAGTGGTCGGTGAAGTGGATTGAGAACTGGCTGAATGGCAGAACTCAGAGGGTTGTCATCAGCGGTGCCGAGTCAAGTTGGAGGCAGGTAACTAGTGGTGTCCCCCAGGGGTCAGTACTGGGCCCAGTCTTGTTTAACTTCATCAATGACCTGGATGAAGAGTTAGAATGTACGCTCAGCAAGTTTGCTGATGACACCAAACTGGGAGGTGTGCTGCCATTCAGCAAGACCAGGACAGGCTAGAAAGTTGGGCAGAGAGGAACCTGATGAGGTTCAGCAAGGGCAAATGCAGGATCCTGTACCTGGGGAGGAACAACCTCATGTATCAGTACAGGCTTGGGGTGGACCTGCTGGAGAGCAGCTCTGCGGAGAGGGACCTGGGCGTCCTGGTGGATGACAGGTTAACCATGAGCCAGCAGTGTGCCCTGGCTGCCAAGA